>Ga0207831_100059_pt1 | contig 185433 bp, 148 predicted proteins | sample TtanPargueraPR_7_FD_187741 | JGI IMG/M metagenome (GOLD analysis project Ga0207831, IMG submission 187741) | Aerobic enrichment media microbial communities from Bioluminiscent Bay, La Parguera, Puerto Rico - Tt and M1 (2) (SPAdes) | ecosystem: Environmental > Aquatic > Marine > Unclassified ...
GAGAGATAAGTATTGCTTGTCGAAGAGAATAGTTTACTAACTGGGCCCCTTTCTTTTTAATATCTTGGTTTATACTCAAAATTAATCCTTTCCATTCCATCAAAAAATATCTTCGCAAATCTAAGGTTCATGAAGAGAGGGACGATTGTGTCGAAGGCACAATCAGGGTGAGTCCATAAATTTTGAAGTAGATTTTCGCTATTTATTTTATTGGACTTTCAAAAAAAAGCCGGCTAAGAAACTCTTAGCCGGCTTTTCAATATTTAATCGTTGATTATTTTCTTTTTGGTGCTTGCACCCCGCGTTGTTTAGCCATTTCTTCCAAACGCTTCTGGAAGTTCGACTGCTTTTTCGCTGGTTTCTTTTTATTGGCTTGCAGCTGTGCTCTAATCTTTTCGTCGTCAACAAACGAGCGGATCAGGTAAGTCTGGCCAATAGTAATCAAGTTGGCAAGGAAATAGTAGTAACTCAAACCTGATGGATAGCTGTTCAACAGGAAGAAGAACATTAATGGCATAATATACATCATGGTTTTCATTCCCGGCATTCCCTGGCTGGTAGTAGCCGACTGGCTTAGCTTCGTAGAAATGATCGTTGTAATGGTCATTAATATCGTAAATAAGCTCAGGTGGTTACCCATAAAGTTTCCGATCAGCGGAATGGTAAAATCCCAGCTCAGAATCGAATCATAGGTTGATAAATCGTGTGCCCACAAGAAACTCTGCCCTCTTAACTCGATTGATGTTGGGAAGAAAAAGAACATTGCAAACAGGATTGGCATCTGTAATACCATCGGCAAACAACCTCCCATCGGATTCACGCCGGCCTTTCGGTACAGCGCCATTGTTGCCTGTTGTTTTTCCATGGCTTTCTCCTGCCCCGGAAATTTGGCATTTATCTCATCAACCTCAGGCTTTAATGCACGCATTTTGGCCTGCGACATGTATGATTTGTAAGTAAACGGGAACAGTACCACTTTAATCATCAGCGTAAGCAGCAGGATGATGATACCAAAGTTGTCGATAGAACGACGTAACCAGTTAAATACCGGAATAATGACGTAACGGTTAACCGGACGTACAATGGCGTATCCCAGATCAATCTGGCGCTCCATATCAAGACCGTATTGTTTTAGGGTTTGATAGTGGTTAGGGCCAAAATAAAACTGCAAACCAATCTTTTCATTTTGTGTTCCGTTGAAAGGAATGGCAATATCAGCTCTGAAATTTCCTAAATAATTATGGTTGTCTTCGTAATCGTACTTTTCCTGACGTACCATCGCATTCGGGAATGCTTCGTCGCCAATTATAGTAGAGTTAAAGAATAACTGCTTAAAACCGATCCATTTAACGCTTGTTGAAAGGTTTTCTTCGTCCGATTTGTTTTTATCCAGGTTATCAACCTCGTCTTCAAAAAACTTATAGGTCATATAAGTATAGCGGTCTTCACCAAAACGAGAATAGTGTTCCTGACGCGGAACATCGAAAGCCCAGCTAAAATTGAGGTACGATTGATTTCGCGAAATATAGCTGTCCATACCCTGCATGTTCACGTCAAAGTCAACCATAAACGAGTTATAAGCTAAGGTATAAGTGTACGCTATAAATTTACCCGGTGCTACTTCTAAACGGAAAGTTACCGATTCTGCTCCACCCGGATTTTCATTATTAAACTTAATCTTTCCTTCGTCGCCTTTTGGAACTTGTGGTCCGCTGATGCTTACATTTTTAGCACCACCAACTTGCTCAAAGTACAGGTTATCAGTGCTGATACTTCTGTTTTGTGCAAAGAAATTCAGACCAAACAGAGTTTCAGGACCATCAAAAAGAACTAATTGTGTTGAATCGTATCTTTTATAGTCTTTCAGCTCAACCGAGTAAATACGTCCCCCTTTGTTCGAGAAGGTAATTTTTATCTGGTTATTTTCGAGGGTGGTAAACTCTTCGGTACCAACTGATGCGGCACCAAAAACACCAAGTTCCTCTGCTTTTTGTTGCATTATTTGATTTTGAACAGCAGTGTCGGCTTCCATAGCCGCATTTTGCTGTTCTTGCTGTTGCTGCATTTTCTGCAGCTCCAGCGCTTGCTGTGCTTCAACTTGTGCTATGGAATCGCGTCGTTGCTTCGCAGCTTCAACTTCTTCTTTCGATGGCTGGTTGATCAATGAAAATACAACCAGGATCACAAAGATTAAAACGATTCCAATAATCGATTTTTTATCCATTTTCTATTATTCAGGTAATGAGTTCTTAATAAAATCAATAAACAACGGATGGGGATTTAATACCGTACTTCTGTATTCCGGGTGGAATTGAACACCCACAAACCACTTATGTTCAGGAATTTCTACAATCTCCACCAAATCAGTATCCGGGTTGATTCCGGTTGGAACCATTCCTGCATCGATATATTGCTGACGGTATGTTTCGTTAAATTCGTAACGATGACGGTGTCTTTCGTGAACCGTTAATTTATTGTATGCCTTGCTGACGTTTGAGCTCTCGTCGATAATACGACATTCGTAGGCTCCCAAACGCATTGTTCCACCATAATTGGTAATGCCTTTTTGTTGTTCCATAAGGTCGATTACCGGATGTGGAGTTTTTGGATTCATTTCTGATGAGTCTGCATTTTCCAGATTAATTACATTTCGTGCAAACTCGATAACTGCAACCTGCATACCTAAACAAATACCAAGGAAAGTGATGTTGTTTTCGCGGGCATATTGTGCTGCCAGAATTTTTCCTTTCATTCCACGATGACCAAATCCCGGAGCAACGATAATTCCGTTCATGTCTTTCAGTTGCTCATCAATATTCTCAGGGCTCAGTTCTTCTGAGTGAATCCAGTTAATATTTACTTTGCATCTGTTTTCAGCTCCGGCGTGTACCAGCGCTTCAGCAATTGATTTGTAAGCGTCGTGTAATTCCACATATTTTCCAACCAAACCAATTTCAACGGTTTGCGTTGGGTTTTTATGACGTGCAAGGAAATCGTTCCATGCCGAAAGATCAATTTCTTCGTTAATAGTTAAGCCAAGCTTTTTCAATACAGTGATATCCAGCTTTTCTTCCAACATTTTTAACGGAACATCGTAAATTGTTGGCACGTTAACCGATTGAATTACAGATTCTAATCCAACGTTACAGAACAATGCAACTTTTTGGCGAACCGATAATTCAATATCGTGCTCGGTACGAAGTACCAGAATATCGGGTTGAACTCCGGTTTCGAGCAACATTTTTACCGAGTGCTGTGTAGGCTTGGTTTTTAACTCGCCTGTTGCCGACAGGTAAGGAACCAGCGTTAAGTGAATAACCATAGCGCGGCTTCCCAATTCCCATTTCAACTGACGAACTGCCTCAATATAAGGTAACGATTCAATGTCGCCTACCGTACCGCCAATCTCAGTGATCACGATATCGTATTTACCTTTTGATCCGAGAATTTTAATTCTCCGTTTAATTTCGTCGGTAATATGAGGAATAATCTGAACGGTTTTTCCGAGGTAATCACCCCGGCGTTCTTTATCGATAACCGATTGGTAAATTCTTCCGGTTGTTACGTTGTTCGCCTGCGATGTTGCAGTATTTAAGAAACGCTCGTAATGTCCCAGATCGAGGTCGGTTTCGGCTCCGTCTTCGGTAACAAAACACTCTCCGTGTTCATACGGATTTAGCGTTCCGGGATCAACGTTAATATACGGATCCAATTTTTGAATGGTAACATTATAACCACGAGATTGTAGCAACTTGGCTAGCGACGAGGCTAAAATACCTTTTCCCAACGACGAAGTAACTCCACCGGTAACAAATATGTATCTAGTTTCAGGCACGGTAAATTTATTTATAATTCGAAGCCACAAAATTAATCAATTAATACGAACCGTAAACTAATGAACCGGCAATTTAACCGATATAGCAAATAGTTAATAACAATGAGCTTTTAAAAACCCTATCCTGTTTAACAATAATTAAATCGATTTCCTGAGTCTATTTAAAATTAACTGATCAGTAACTCAAAATATCAAAAAACTTTTAGTAGCGCTAAATGGTAATTACTTAGTTTACAAAAGTGAATACATTTGTAAATCATTGTGTAGCACATTTGTAATTTACAAAAATATCAATCACTGCAACTATTCATAAACTCGCATTGTTACAGGCTTTTCGCATATTACACATTTGTATACTTAACGCAAAAAAGGCCATTGGTCAACACCAACGGCCTTTATGCAAATAGAAAAACCTTATATAGCAAGAGTTTTTCTCTAATCGATTTTCATCTATTTAAACTCTTTTTTGAGTTGTTCTACCCAGTCTTCTACCCGTTGTTTTGTTTTACGAGCCTGGTTTTCCTGGTCAATCGGCAATCCGATAAAATTATCGCCTCGTTGAGCACGCGATGCTTCGAAGGTATAACCTTCAACCGAAGTCTGTCCAACGATAGTTGCTCCACACTCTTCAAGTATTTCGGCCAATAAACCAATTGCATCACAGAAATTCTCTGTATATCCTTTCTGGTCGCCTAATCCGAAGATTGCAAACTTCTTCTTTTTAAGGTCCATTTCTTCCAGATCAGGTACAAACTCATCCCAGTAGTTGGGTAATTCGCCGTCGAACCAGGTTGGTGCGCTAAGAATAAAATTGTTGTATTTATTCAACACATCTTTGCTAAGCTCTTCAGCATTAACTGCTTCAATCTCTTTCTCACCAAAAGCAGCAATCACTTTCTCTGCTACCTTTTTCGATTTTTGAGTATTGTAACTGTATATAATTGCGGTTTTACTCATTTTTCCGATTTTTAGTATTCAATTAATTCTTTTGCTGCTGTGTAAATACGCTCTGTATTTGGTAAGATCGCTTTCTCCAAAATACGGTTGAAACCAACCGGCGTAAATGGCGAACCTACACGTTTAATAGGTGCATCAAGGTATTCAAAACCTTTTTCGTTGATAAGCGCGCTTAACTCGCCACCAAAACCACCAAACACTTTGTCTTCGTGAACAACCAATACTTTGTTGGTTTTCTTGATCGAGTTCAAAATGGTTTCTTCATCCAGCGGAATCAGTGAACGCAAATCGATAACTTCAACATTAGCCACACCTTCTTCTGCCAGTTTATTAGCAGCGTCAAGACTTAAGTGAGTTGTGTTTCCATAAGTAATAATGGTAAGATCACTACCCTCACGGCGAACACGAGCTTTTCCGAACGGCACCTCAAAATCATCAGGTACTACAGTTGCAGCTTTCGGATCCTGGTAAAGTGCTTTTGGCTCCATAAACATGGTTAAACCTTCCGAGCGTAATGATGTACGCAACAATCCGGCTGCATCATCAGCAAACGACGGATAAACAATACGTACTCCCGGAATGGCAGCCAGCGAACCTTCAATGTTTTGCGAGTGGTACATTCCACCGCCGATATAACCACCTGACGCCAGGCGAATGGTTACATTTGGCGAAAATTTACCGTTCGATCGCCACAGATCGTGACTGGTATCAACGTACTGTTCCATTGCCGGCCAGAAATAATCGGCAAACTCAGCACCTTCAACAACTACACGAATTTTCTCGTGGTAGCGCGACATTCCGTTAGCCGTTCCAAGGATAAAATCCTCAGCAATCGGACCGTTAAATACACGCTTATCGCCAAACTCGGCCTGCATACCTTTCGATACGTTGAAAATACCGCCTTTATCTTTGTTGGCCATATCCTGCCCCCAGATAAAAGTATCAGGGTTATGACGGAATTCTGCCTTTAAAGTCTCGTTAAGTGCTGTGATAAATTTTGTCTTATCACCTTCTTTCTGGTTATGTAATCCTTCCGGATATTTCTCCGATACAAACGGATCAGAAAATACATGATCGTAAATCGAAGCAGGATCCGGATCCGGAGCAGCCATAGCGGCTTTGTGAGAAGCTTTAATTTCAGCTTTTACTTCAGCATCAATCTTATCCAGCTCTTCTTCAGTGAATCGCTCGTAACGCAATAACAACCTTCTGTATTTTGCCAGCGGATCGTATTCCACTACATAATTTCTTTCCGCATCTGAACGATAAAGCAAATGATCATCAGAGTTGGAGTGCGATCCCATACGTACACAGTTGGCCTGCAGCAATACAGGTTTGCTCTCCTCGATGGCATAACGTTTGGCTTCTGCCATGGCGTTCATCGAATCGAAAACATCTTTACCGTTACAATGAATGATGCGCAGGTTTTTAAATCCTGTGAAGTTATTGGCCACTTTTCGTTGTGCTGTCTGGTCTTTTTTAGGTACCGAAATACCATAACCATTATCCTGAACCACAAAAATTACAGGCAATTCTTCTTTATCGGCACCGGTAATGGCCTCGTAAACGTAACCTTCACTAACCGACGATTCGCCCTGGCTACTGATAGAAACCGCTTTCTCGCCATAGTATTTAATAGCGCGTCCGGTTCCAACAGCGTGCAAAGTGTGGTTTCCGGTTGCCGACGACACACTGTGCATGTTCCACTCAGGTTTTGCCAGGTGATTCGACATGTGGCGACCACCACTCGATGGATCGGTTGCCTTTGAAATACCGTTTAATATGATCTCTTCCGATGTCATTCCGCCCGCAAGAGCAGTCAACATATCGCGATAATACATATATAAATGGTCTTTCTTTTGCTCAAAATTCTGTCCGATAGCCAGCTGAATTCCATCATGACCGGCATAAGGAGCATGGTAAGACCAGCCAATGGCTTGTTTCAGGTAGTTGGGCGCTTTTTCGTCGAGTGCACGGCCAACTTTCATTAACCGGTACCAACTCTCTAAAGTCTCCTTCGGAGTTTTCTTAATTGTATATTGCTTTGGTACTTTTAAATCCTTCATAATAAATTATATTGCGCGGTTTATATCAAATTGTTCCAGATGATCAGCAATGCGACGCAGGAAAGCTCCTCCCAGTGCACCATCGATAATACGGTGATCGTAGGATAACGACAGGTACATTTTGTAACGAATTGCAATTACATCGCCGCTTGGAGTTTCCAGAACGGCTGGTTTTTTCTCGATAATTCCTGTTGCCAGAATAGCAACTTGCGGTTGGTTGATAATTGGTGTTCCGATAATATTTCCGAACGACCCGAAATTGGTTATAGTAAATGTTCCACCCTGAATTTCTGATGGATCAAGTTTATTGTTACGTGCTGCATCAGCCAGTCGGTTCAACTCTTTTGTTAAACCAACCAGGTTACGTTGTTCTGCATTTCTAATTACAGGAACGATCAGGTTTCCATCGGGTTTAGCAACAGCGATTCCCACGTTTACATCTTTTTTCATAACGATCTGATCACCGTTTACAGATGAGTTCACCATTGGAAATTCAGCTAAAGCAGCAGCAACTGCCTCCGTGAAAATTGGCATGAACGTAATTTTGTCGCCATATTTTTTCTGGAAAGCATCTTTGTTTTTGTTTCTCCAGATTACAAGATCGGTAACATCGGCTTCAACCACTGAAGTAACGTGTGGCGAAACTTGTTTCGACATCACCATGTGATCTGCAATCAGTTTACGAACACGATCCATTTCAACAACAGTATCGTTGGCTCCCACTGAAACCGGAGGTGCGGCTTTCTTCTCAACAGCCGGTGCGGCTGGAGCTGCTGGTTTGCTTTCTTTCTGGGCTGCAGAACTGTCTCTGCTTTCCAGGTAGGCCATAATATCTTTCTTCTGAACGCGGCCTCCAACGCCCGATCCTTCAATGCTTTCCAACTCGTCAAACGAAACATTTTCTTCTTTGGCAATGGTTTTTACCAAAGGAGAATAGAAACGGTTTGAAAGTTTTCTACTGTCATCAACCGAAGCATCGGTTGTTTCTGCTTTTGCAGGTGCCTCGTCTGTTTTTGCAGTTTCCTCTTTGCTATCAGTCGCTTCCGGTTCAGTTTCTTCAACCTCACCATCAAGACTTACAACAGCCAGAACTTCGCCAACTGCAACCAGACTATCTTCCTCATAATTAATTTTTGTGATTACGCCATCTACTGGCGACGGGATCTCTGAATCTACTTTGTCAGTAGCAACTTCGAAGAGCATGTCATCCTCTTCAATAGTATCTCCCTCTTTTACGAACCATTTAGTAATGGTGCCTTCCTGGATACTTTCGCCCAGTTTAGGCATAACGATATTAAAACTTGCCATAATAAATACTTTAAATCTATGTTTTGCTATTTGCACTTATAACAACAGAACTAAAATTGAAATGTTCAGATTGCAATTTTAATTTTGTGCAAAAATAGAGTTAAATGTATTTTAACAGCTAAAATCGGGGAAAATCGTACTAAATAGTATTTATCTCAGATAGATTTTATCGAATGACAAAAGTTATATACAGAAGTGTAATGTGACAAATGTATACTACACTTGTAAACCACCAATTAATTCATTGACAGACTGCATATTGTGGCGTTTCAGATAATCTTCGATGCCTTCAACAATCTTCACCGGAATCATCGGATCTTTAAATATTGCCGTACCAACCTGTACAACCGAAGCTCCTGCCAGCATAAACTCTATGGCATCGGCAGCATTCATTATACCACCAATTCCTACAACCGGAATTTTTACGGCATTGGCAACCTGCCAAACCATACGTAATGCAATTGGTTTTATAGCCGGACCTGATAATCCGCCGGTTATTGTAGATAAAAGCGGCGTTCTTTTTTCGGCGTCAATGGCCATTCCCAGGAAAGTGTTTACTAACGACACAGCATCAGCCCCCTGTCCTTCTACGGCCTTGGCTATTTCTGTAATGTCGGTAACATTTGGCGATAGTTTTACTATCATTGTTTTATCGTAAACTTTGCGCACTTCGCGGGTAACCATCTCTGCTCCCGGACAGCTAACACCAAAGGCCATTCCGCCTTCTTTAACGTTAGGGCAAGAGATATTCAACTCAATGGCATTAATTTTATCCAGCTCGTTAACTTTCTCGGTTAAAGCAATGTAATCTTCAACGGTAGATCCGTTTACATTTATAATCAATTGTGTATCATAGTCAACAATATCAGGATAAATGTTTTCAATAAAGTAATCGATGCCTTTATTTTGTAAACCCACCGCATTTAACATGCCCGATGGCGTTTCGGCCATTCGCGGATAGTTATTACCATCGCGGTTTTTAAGCGTTGTTCCTTTCAGAAAATAACCTCCAAGCAAGCCTGGTTCAAAGAATTCAGCTGTTTCGCGTGCAAATCCGCAGGTTCCCGATGCCAGTGTTACCGGATTTTTAAATTCTATATCGTGTAATTTTACTTTTAAATCTACCATTTCAAATCATTAATGTTAAACACCGGACCATCAGTACACACACATTGATTTCCTTTGTTTGTGGGCTCAATGCAGCACAAACACACCCCAAAACCGCAAGCCATAAGGTTCTCGAGCGATACTTCGCAAAATACATTGGCAGCTTTTGCCTCTTTTGCAATGGCTCGCATCATTCCATCCGGGCCACAAGCATATATTTTAGTGTATGAATTTAAGTTATCGGTAAATACCGAATGCTGCGTTACAAATCCCTTTTCACCAAGCGAACCGTCTTCTGATGCATAATGTAAACTCGCATACTTTTTATAGTCATCTACATTTATATGGTCTTCTTTTGAGCGAGCTCCCAATAAAATGTCGACATTTTCTACCGGCAAACCCGATTCTTTGGCTAAGAAAAGCATTGGCGCAACTCCGCTACCACCACCAATCAGCAAGATTTTATCGTCTGCTGACGGATACGTAAACGTTTTTCCCAGTGGATAAACCATACTAAGCTTACTTCCCGCTTTAATCTCCGTTAATTTACGCGATCCTCTCCCCAGTATTTTAACAATCATCGAGATTACATCATTCTCGTAATCCACTTCAAATACTGAGAAAGGCCGGCGAAGAAAGATCTCTTCCGCTTCCTTAATTTCAATATTTACAAATTGTCCTGGTTTTATCTCCGGAAGTTCGGTATCCGACTGTACTTTGATAAGAAAGTTTGTAGCGTTTAGCGCACTATTTTCAATTACGTTGAATTCTTTAACAAACTTTTTTGGCATGTATTCTGATTTTGCCGCAAAGATAATAGAATAATCGTTGAATTTCGCGCTTAGAATTGATACAAAAAGAAAAGACCGTTGAATAACGGCCTTCTATGTAATATTTAAATTAGGTAAAAAATAAGGGTCTTTGTTTATATGTGTACAAATGTATTAATAAAATTTACATTTCCAAAACAATATTTTACTTTTTTACTATTAAATCCATTTCGCAATAACATACTTCTACAAACCAGAAATGGCCACTATTACTAGTGGCCAAGCGACTTCTGGATTTATCAACTTAAATTGGGTTTGTAAATTGAATCTATATTGTTTTAATCATCCTGTCGTATTGTTGTTTACTTTTGTTGTTACAAATATGAAGACAATAATTCACATATGCAAACGTTTTTGAAATTATTTTTGTAAAAAGTTTACTTTTGTTTCTAATCGCATTAAATATTAACGATTTAGGCATGTTACATTTGTAAGCACCAACTATACTAAATTGTGAATTTACATATAAACAAAAGAGGACCGTAATACTACAGCCCTCTTTGTTACTCTGGTTTAATCACCGTTTGGAGATCAAATACCTTTTAGTAAAAACGATTACAATTCTCTACAACATATAATATACAAATGTTTTTATTCTATTTATTATTAAAACCACCGGGTCTAATTCTTTCGATTATCACTGTGGTTATGCAAAACTTCATTGTAGGTAAGTTATATTATATAGTAATATGTTACTACTTGCTTTATACATTACCTGTCTAATTTCCTAGCGTTGTTTATATATATTAAATGTACCATCACGGTATATAATAACCATTTTGTCTATTTCGCTATCTGAAGCCGTCATTGATGCTTTACTATTCTCCTCCGTAATAATGTTCTTCGCCACTGGCTTTTCAGCTAAAGGCTGCTGTTTTCTTACTTCCTCAACTATAGGAAGCTTTTGTTGCGGACTATTATCTGTTGATACTTGTCCACTAAACATGTCTCCCTCACCGGTAAGCAGCCAGCGAGCGTTTAAATCAGGGAATTCCAGTAATAACTTCTCAATGAATGAAGCACCTGGTTTATTCCTGCCATTAAGAATATGTGAGATATTAGATCGTTGCACGTCAAGAACTGCAGCCAGTTCGCCGGCGGAGATTCCTTTTGCATCGATAAAATTTTTAATTCGGTCTTTCATTTTTTAAGGTGTGTTGTGAAGATACATTTGTCATGCGTCCAACAGACTTCGTGTATACTTCAACAACAAATGTAAATATTCTTTTCGAATTTAACAACTACTTTTTACTAAATGTAAATGCCACACAAACTTGAAAACCTCTAACAATACTACATATACAACTTCATATGAATACTATAATACATTAGAATACAATACTTAAAAGTGTATTTATAGCAGAAAAAGACATTATTTGGGCAAACAATGGGGTGTGTCACTAATTGTACTTTACTTAAACATTGCAAACACTTAATATAGAGCTACATAAACCTATTTACAATACTTGTATATTTATACATAGTGAATAATGACCGTAATTTTCTACTTTGTATAATTTTGCTTTATTTATTTAAACACTACCCTCTTTAACTGTTACATATATATAAATTGATGCCCGTTACAATTTAAAAAGTTGAACTTTTATCTGATGCAGCATTTTTACACCTAATACATTTGTGACATATTTCGAATCGTAGGTTGACAACATATGTGTACGATTCATATTGACATGATTCGTTATCCCTTTATACTTTTGTAAATACATATGTGAATTTTACAAGTGTACTTGAAAGTGCTGTTACATTAACATGCCGATTTATGTCGCATTTGTTGAGAAGTATTTTTTCAAACGTTCGCCCGGATAAAATCTAATTTTCTATCCTGATCAATTGAAAAGACTCCTGTCCTTTCATCTTTTATGATTTTATTTAAAATGCTGAAAATATTAACGCGCAATTACACGTAAAAAGAAATCTGTCGAATTCTCAATGGCTTAAAAAATGACATTTTATGACATAAACCACACTATTTCATCTACTTACCGTAAAAATGCATGAATTAGACAATTTTGTCAATTAGAGAAAATAGCGCTGAATTCCGAATTTTGAGCACAATTTGCTTAAAAGGCTAATCTTTGGATGATTGTTTTTTTTGAATTTGCCTACAACGAATTAAAATCAACAGAAAGCAAGAAATCGAAACCAACGTCTTCCAGTTCTTTAAGGTACGAAGCTCTGACTCCTATTTTTACCGGAGCATAAAACCGAAAGAAATTAACATCTCCCAACAACTCGACACCATAAGAAGAAATGTCGACGTTATATTTAGTTGGGACTTCACCGCCATGGTAGCTTCCCTGCAAATTTGCGTAATCAGCAAACAAGGTTGCACTTATCCTGCGTATATAGGTAAGTCCGCCAATGCTTAGATCAGGATTAATAAGTGGCAGCGCATAATTAAGCGATAAAGATTGCAATTGTTCAGTTTCCACTTTTGTCCATCCCCGCGGGAAACGGATCGCATCAGAAAATCCAAAGAGATTTCCGGAACTCTTATCTTGCAAACCTCCATATAAACGAATGCCGTGATTTTTCAAAAGGCCGGGAAGATATATTGTTGCTGCACCCGCTGCCAATTGCCCCATTTCGTATGATTGCCAGGGCGAGTGTCGAAAATTACCTTCCAAAGCAAATCCAAAATTCGGATATATATCCTGGCGACTTCTGCGGAGAATCTGGTAATAGTACAAACGGTATGACAACGATTGATAATTACCGGCGCTAAAATCATCCGGTGTCGACTGCTCTTTTCCGTAATGTGCCAACTGGTAATCCACTTCGGGTTGCAAAAGGCGTGAAAATGCTCCTCGTGATAAATTCAAAGGAATACGCATATTGGCACTTAAAGTCGTTTCATTCCATTTAAAATCCTGAAGCGTGGTATCTCTGTCAACCACTTGTCCATTCTGATCCTGGTATTCCCGAATTAACCAATATTGCGACGCGCGTTTACCTCCTGTTACTTCAAAATCGAATACCGGAAACCAACCTTTATATGTGTACCGTCCATAAAAATGGCCTGTTTTTTCGCTGGTATCCCATTTATAACCCAGAGTTGTAAATGCGGTTCCCAACTTATTTTGCGACATTAAACTAACGCCGGGCAAAAACTCATAATTATCGGGATCGACAAAAACAGGTGCCCAACTATGAAAGTTCAACAAATGTTTTGCTTTACTATAACCCTCTGATGCAAAAAACTTTGTGCTATCGACACGCGTAAAATCTACAACACCGGGTTCTTGCTGTTGCATTGAATTTGCAAGTGGCCAGCTGCCGGGAGTAAGGTCTGCCAACGGCACATTATTTTCAGGATGAATTTCGATAATCCGAAAACCATCTCCGGTGTAGTCGCTAAGTGCAATTGTTCCGTTATTACTAATGGCCGGATAAGCAACATCAAATCGAGGTTCGTATACTTGCTCAATTTCAGAATTGCTTAAGTCGTACTTATAAAGCGCATTTTTACCCGAATAGCTGCTGATAAAATACAAATTGTTGTCAGAAACCTGCAACTGTTTTATCTCTCCCAGTTCAGTGCCCGGGAGAAATGTCTGCTTATTATTTTGCAGATCAACTTTAGCAATTCGTTTACCTTTCTCATCCAGCAACACAACTATTAATTCGTACTGGTTGAGCCAAACCGGTGAAAAGAAAAAATTGTTATTCGCCGTTTGGTAGCGGTATTTCATTTTTCCGCTCGAGATATCATAAACCGTTAAATAATTAGCACTTGAGAAATCGGTTTCAACAACTGCCACCTCTTTTAAATCGGGTGAAAGAACCGGGGCGAAAGCCTTAAATTCTGGCGCAACAGAATACATCTTTTTTGTATCTGCATTGAATATCCGAATTCGCGAAAGCCCACTGTGCGTCCAACGAACATCGGGGACTTTTTCGGCCCACACAATCCATTCTCCTCTGAAATTAACCGACTCCTCAAAAATTAATCCCGGTGTAATCAATTTTGTTTCGGCTCCGGTTTTTGTGTTGATCTTAACAAATGAAGCAACCACATCCAGACCCGTTTTGTAGGCAATCAGTTCATCATTGTTAAGCCAGTTTTTGTACAAATAATTGGTGTACGTTTTATTTTTTTTCGAGAGTTGAGTTGATGGAATTTCCTCAAATTGTGCGTTGGAATTTTTCCACTCAGTTGCTAAACTATCGAATATAGATTCGTAAAGCTGCACTTTGCCCAAACCGGTCTCCAGCTTTAAAGCTTTATTAAAAGGAGTTACCGAAAAAGGTTTGGTCCCTACTCTTTTTAAGGCCTTTTCCCAGATTTCACTTCCGTATCGTTCTCTTGAATTGGCCACCAAATAATACCCCAATTGATAATGATTGGGAACGTAATCTTTGAATGATCCGAGGTAAGCTTTATCGTACGAAAATGTTTTGTTGTCGACCACCTGCGCCTGATGTTCCACCAGGAATGAGGGGAAACGACCGCGCCCGTAATTGCCTAATGCCGTTTCTGTTACCACAGCATCACCTTCGATAAACCACCACGGAAGATAAGCTCCAAATAACAAAGCAGTTCCTTGTTCGCCCAATATAATTTTGATGATTTTGGGTAATTCGGAATTCAATTTATCGATCTGTACCACATGGCGGAATTCGTGTAAAGCTAGCTGTTCCAGCCAGTCTTGCGGATATATTGATTGATGTGGTGTCGTATAAAACTCCGAACGTTTTGGAGCATAAGCCACCAACCCGTTCGATTGCACCGTTTGTGTATGAAGAATAACCGATATTTTTCCCGGTTTGTATTTTAACGAATAGCTCCCGAAATCGTAAACCATCTCCAGTTTTTGAGCCAAAACCTGCGCCTGGTGTTCGTAATAATCGGGATATATCAATTGGAAATTTGTAGTGTTGATTTGCCGCCATTTCAGCGAAGCCGGATCCTGCCCTGTATCGAAATACTGAGCTTGTGCAACAGAGGTTGCTAGTACAAGAAATAGTAGATATAGTTTCTTCATTTTATCGATGGAAATGAATAGCCAAAATACACAAACGATACCATATAAAAACAAAAAGCCCGGAAAAATCCGGGCTCCTAAACTTGAACATGTTTTGTTTTTTATTCTTCTACTTCGTTAACTCCTAAAATCGGGATTGGATTCTCATCTTCTTTCTCTCCGTCAACCGATGCATAAAGTGTTGCAAATGCAGCACTAATCCACATCGATGAAAAGAAAACTCCTACAATACAAACGATCAATCCGGCAATAATAATAAAGAAAGATAAGATAGCCATTCCGAAAATGGTCCAACCGTAACCGCGTGTCATTTGCCAGCTTTTTTCAACTGCTTTCATGGCGTCCAGTTCTTTGTCCATAACCAGGTAAGGAACAAAAGCTAATCTACATGCCACAATAATACCGGGTATTATCAGCATAAAAAATCCGACAGTTACCAATGCCAATACGATTAAATTCGCTAAAATGATATTTAAATATTGCGTTTTAAAGCCTTCGAACATTACTTTCAAATCAACTTCTTCATCTCTCATGGCATTTAAGAACAGCTTCTTTTTGCCGTATTTAATTACTGGTATAAATAAAAAAGCATATGCGAGTGCAAATAATGCGAGAGGTAAAAGCAGTAAGCCGAAGCCATTAATATCATCGCCGTTCCATTCGCCTCTAAATCCATATCCCGGACCATTTAATAGTCCGACAATTATTACGGCTACAAGAAGTGGCAGGAATGATTTTTCAAACATTTTTCTCCAACCGTAACTAAAACTTCCACCTGCCGATGGTCTCAATTCAAAATACTTTAAGCTTTCCATTGTTTTTGTTTTTAATGTTTTTGTTTTCTGTTTTCCGAGTGGCACCTTTCGGCGCCTGAACATTGTTTTTTGTAATTGTTATTCAAATCTACTGTATATCTCAAAAAAATCCTTCCTACTAAAGTTGGATTTAGTAATTTCACTACTTTCGTAGTTAGCGCTGCACGGGCAAAGTGCGTAAAATTGCAATACACTACTTAAGTAGTCTTTATGTGGATTAAAATTTTAGCATACATTATTACATTTGTTATTTCTGCCGGAATTTCGGCTGTGGGAATACTGCTTGCTTACCAGCAATATCAGCAAAACAAGAAGCCAATTTTCACCACTTTACTGTATCAGCAAATATTTCTTTTCTCCTTTCTTTTTTATGGAGTTTGGGGAAATATAAGTCTGCGGATGGTTATTGCCGATTTAAATATTGGCGATGCTTTAAGTGCCAAGTTAGCCGTTTTTATACCCATAATTGGTATTCCGTTTATGGTGGTAAGTTGGTTTATGCTTTTAAAGTTTGCCAATAATTGCAACGGGCGCCGACTAACAAAAACATTCATTTTTTCCTTCTTTCCTACTTTTGTAGTGTTGGCTTTTGCCCTGGTTTTTCTTATTCAGAAAGAACACATTTATGTTCCCGACAACGCAGATCTTTTTGTGGTACGTATTTTAGTGCTGTTGAATCTGGTGGTTTATTTGTTTTTCATGTTACCCTTTTTCAGAAAAACAAAAGATGCCGGCCTACTAAAAGAAAGCGGACTCGACAAAAATCGGGTACTCATTGTTTTTGCGGGCACGGTACTTTATTCCGCCGTAATGTTCTTTTTCAATCGGTTCGGGTATATTTCAACCTGTATTGCTTTAATTATTTTGTTTGCGTGCAATCTGTTTCTTCCGGCAATTATTCGCTTTAAAAATCAAACAACGCCCGAGAATGAGAACATGGATTTTCAATCGTTTTGTAATTTTTACGAAATATCGAAACGGGAAGCAGAGATTATTCAGGAAATTTGCAGCGGAAAATCAAATAAAGCAATTGCCGATAAATTGTTTATCACCTTACAAACGGTAAAAGATCATAATCACCGGATTTACACCAAAACCGGTGTGAAAAGCAGGGTTCAACTGGCTAATCTGGTTCGCGAAAAAACCGGCGAAAACTAGTTTCTTCTCCCCCGGCTATTCATCAAAAAACAGATCCTCTTTTAACTTTTCAATACGTTCGAGCGCATAAATGGCATTTTTTGCACCTTCACCTGATTCTGTTAAATAAATCCGATAGTAGTTCATCGCCAGCGTTTTGTTCGAGTTATATTCCTCGTAGGTAGTTGCAATTTCAAACAGCACTTCTGTTTTGCCTGGATTCAACTCGTAGGATTTCTCCAGGGCTTCTATCGATTCTTTAAACATTCGTTGCTGACCGTACATTTGCCCGAGGTGATGATACATTTCCGACACATAATCCGGCACCGTTGCATCAATGGCAAAAGTCATCAGTTCAATGGCATCGTCGTAATTTTTGAGTTTCCGGTTACACAAACTTTGGTAGTACATCACCAGCGGATCGTTCGGGCTAAGCAATTTTAAGTCGCCAAAAATGTCCAGTGCCTTTTCTTCCTGCTCGGCAAAATAAGTGCTTATCCCATAATTCATCATGGTTTCGAAAGCCGGTTGTTTTTCCTGTTCCAGGTATTTCTCAAACTGCAACATCGCCGGGCCGTAACGTTTGGTTTTATAAAAAAACATCGCCTTTTCAAACAACAAGTCCTTGTCAGCCGGAAACTGCACCAAACCTGAATCGATGGTAGCCATTATTTCATTGGCTTCCTTTTTCCAGTTGTAACAATGTATCAGATTTATGTAAGTTCCATGATCGCGGGGATTGGCCACCAGCACTTTTTCATACAAATCGCGTGCTTTCTCACGCTGAAAAACACGGTATGAACAATAGGCCAACTGTTTGTTCCAATACACATTGGTGGAGTCCTTTTCATAAATTCCGGAGAAAACTTTGAAGGCTGTTTTATAGTCATCCATATTAATGTGAACCCGACCGAGTTTTCCGGCTAATGGCAGGTTATTCGGCTCAACCTGCAGCGCTCTATCGTAAAAAGCAATGGCATCGCGGTTGTTGCCCAAAATGGAAAAACATTCTGCTGTTTCTTCCAGCATTGTAATATTATTGGCTTCGTATTGAAGTCCGTTCATAAAAGCCTCCAATGCCTGTTGGTAATCCTGCAGGTTTTTGTAAACCACTCCCTTTTTATAAAACAATTCAGCCGAAGGATTGGCAGCCAATTCTTTTTCAATCTCTTGTAAAGCTTTATCGTAGCTCTTTTCAATTAAAAGCAAATCTATTTTGCGCTGTGCCAACGTGGTAGTTGCAACACAGAACATTATCAATAGCAGGGTTAATAATTTTAATCGCATAAATATTTATTTATTCAATCGTGTTATCGTTTGCAGAGGTGTTTCAATTCATTAAATTTTATTGAAGAACAAAATTAATTGGCACGGTGTAACTCACATTAACCGGCTCGCCACGCTGATATCCAGGTTTCCATTTAGGTAAGGAATTAACAACCCGCAGTGCCTCTTTATCAATTGAAGGATCAACTCCACGAGCAATTTTTGCATTGGCAATTTTACCACTACCCGTAACTACAAAAGTTACGTACACTTTTCCCTGAATACCATTCTGAATAGCAATTTCCGGATATTTGATCGAGTTAGCAATGTATTTACGCAAGGCAACATCGCCGCCCGGAAATTCCGGCATTTTTTCTACAATAAAAAATACCTGATCTTTTTCCTCCAACTGGATCGTTTCAGGCTCTTTACTTTTTACGAGAAAAACTTCACCAGTACTATCAGTATCAAATTCGTATTTATTTTTGCCATTAAGCATGGCATGTAAATATTCCAGATCTTCCTGGCTACCTTCTAGTTTCGCGCCGTCATCTGCCAGCCGAATGGTGATTTTCCGTTCGTTACTATCCTCAATTTTAGTTACCTGAAGTGCTTCTTTTTGTTCACATGCAAAAATTACAACCAAAGCCAGTAACGAAACAAATCCTAAAATATATTTCAGGTTCGCCAACTTCGATGACCTGATTTTTGAAATCATATGAATCCGCTTTTTAATCAGCGACGAATTGAAATTATTGGCGATATCCAACTGCATACCAACCGCCTGACTTAAAAGCAACTGTTTATACTGGGCAGAACTTATTCCTGAATTCAGAACAGCATGGTCGGCGAGGTATTCGTGATTTTCTCGAATGGCACGTTTTAGCATCCACATAAACGGATTGAACCACTGAAAAACAGTAAGGATTTCAAGAATCAGCACATCGAAAGTATGTCCTTGTTTGATGTGTTCCATTTCGTGGGTTACCATTTTCTCGTACCCCGAATCCTTTTTCATTTTCGGATTGATAAAAATGTAGCCCAAAAACGAAAATGGACTGAAGTCTTTATCAACCATCACAAATCGATAATTATCGACGTGTTGAACTTCATTTTTTGCAATTATCAGCCAAATCTGAACGATCCTAAAAATCATTCGTCCGAGGAAAAACATCAATCCTAATAAATAGATAAGAATGATGATTTTACTTGAACTGATTGATTGTACCATTGCGCCGGAAAGATCCTGTCCGTAAATGGTAACCGCCTCTAAAACATTACGGTATGGTGTTACGGTAACTTCGGCCAGCATGTTTGTTTGCGGTGCGTAAACCCGGAAATGCAGAAACGGTAGAATGACGGAAAACAAAATGGAAAAAAGCAGGAAAAGCCGGTTTAAACGGAAGAATGTTTCTTTCCGTAAAAACAGTACGTAAATAAGCGACAGCAGCGACAGGCTTATTCCCGATTCAATAATAAAATTCACTAAATTATTCATCGGTATCCCGGTTTTCGTTTTCTATATCGCGTTTCACATCCTCCATCAGTTCATCCAGTTCCGATAAACTCATGTTGTCTTCCTTGGCAAAAAACGAAACCATTTCCTGGAACGAGCCACTAAAATAGTTTCGCATAAAATTCTTCATAAACGAACGGGTGTACTCTTTTCGCGAAATCAGCGGAAAATACTCGTGTGTTTTTCCGTAGGCATTGTGACCCACAAAACCTTTCTTTTCCAAAATGCGGATAATCGTAGAAACCGTATTATAAGCGGGTTTCGGAACAGGCATTTCTTCAATAATGTCTTTTACAAATGCTTTTTCAAGTTTCCAGAGTAATTGCATCACCTGCTCTTCGGCTTTGGTAAGTTCCTTCATTATGTTCGTTTGTTTTTGATTTCTGCTAAACTACAAAAACTGTACCTAAAAATTTAGTTAGAAAACTATTCTTTTAGGTACAGTGTGAGAATATTACGATTAGTTTAAAGCAAAATTAATCGGAACTGTGTACTGAACACGAACAGTTTTGCCTCGCTGTTTACCGGGTTTCCACATCGGAAGTGCTTTTACCACACGAAGTGCCTCTTTGTCTAATGAAGGATCTACGCCTCGTTCTATTTTTGCATCACCAATAGAACCATCTTTTTCTACCACAAACGAAACATACACTTTGCCTTGTATACCATTCTTTTGTGCCACTTCAGGATAATTAAGGGCGTTGGCAATATATTTTCTTAAGGCCTCGTCGCCACCCGGAAATTCCGGCATATCTTCTACAATAAAAAACACCGCGTCAGCTCCTTCTCCACTTTTAATATTTTTCTCTTCGGCCGCTCCTTCATTTAAAGCAAACATTATCGGCACCGTGTAACTCACCTTTACAGGAACACCTTTTTGTTTTCCGGGGGTCCAGGTTTTATCAAGTGCATTAATAACCCGTAGCGCCTCTTTATCGAGCGACGGATCAACACCGCGTGCTATTTTCGCATCTTCAATTTTCCCCTCTTCGTTTAATACAAAAGTCACGTACACTTTACCCTGAATTCCATTCTCTTTGGCTGCAACCGGGTATTTTACCAAAGATGCAATATCATTGCGCAAAGCCTCCTCGCCTCCCGGATATTCCGGCATATCTTCAACAATAACAAATACTTGTTCTTTCTTACTGCTGTCCTGTGCGAATACATTCATTGTCAGGATTACACCCAAAATGATTAATACATAATTCCTCATAATTCTTTTTATTAGTGGTTATTTTAAAATTGTTTACTGCAGCTTAAATGTTATTTGTGCATTGTAGTACACTTTTACCGGTTTGCCACGTTGTTTACCGGGTTTAAACCGTGGAAGGCTGTTTATTACCCGCAGTGCTTCCTTGTCTAACGACGGATCAATGGGTCTTAGCACCTGAGCATCACTTACATCCCCCGTTTCATTAACTACAAATTTCACATATACTCTCCCCTGTATCCCGTTTTCCTGGGCAATTACCGGGTAACGAACATTGGAATTGATGTACTGATACAAAGCCCGTATACCACCCGGGAATTCGGGTACTTCTTCTACTACTACAAAAATTTCATCAACTGCCTCTTCTTCTTCATTCGTGCTTTCAATTATAGGCTGCACGTCAATTACAGTCTCATCATCGGCCTCGGTGTCTTCAATCAACAGTTCATCTTCAATTTCAATATCGTCGTCAACGATATTTAGCACCTCAATTACTTTTGGTGGCGGCGGCGGTGGCGGAGGTTTTACTTCCGCTTCCCGGGTAATAGGAATTATTTCCTCCTCAACCTCGAGCGATTGAATTACTCCAAGTGAGTCGGCTTTTGCCGGAGTTGTTGTCCACTCAAAAGCCGCAAGCGTAGTTCCCAGCGCTACTACTAACCCAATTAAAAAGAAGGTGTTTCGCTTTCTTTCCAGGTCGGCCTTTTGTTCTTTTTTTACTTCCATAATCGTCAAAATTTTGTTATTACTTTAAAAATTCACCGTTCATTTTTAGTAAAAACAACATCCTCTTTCTGACTATAGCTTTTCAGTTATCCTTTACATGAGCAAACATATAACTAATAAATTAGTTTTCAAACTAAATATTTAGTTATTTATTTTCACAAAATTGCAATTAGCTGGTTTAATGATCTTTAAAACAACTATATTTTTAGTTTAAAAGTCTGAGATTTGGTTTGAAAAGAGAATTTTACAGAATTGAGAAGGTATCACGATCGTTGAGCAGAGGGAATTTTTGTCGGAAATTGTGTAATTCGGAGTAAGAAATTTCAAAAGTTTTAATCGTTTCTTTCTCCCCCATAAACTCAGCTATACCTTTTGGAGAAATACATGCAGAGTCGCCCAAATAACTTAAACCTGTACCATCGGTTCCAACACGGTTAACGCCAAAACAATACGATTGATTTTCAATGGCACGCGAAATAAGCAGGTTTTTCCAGACATGATGACGAGGCGATGGCCAGTTTGCCATATAAAAGACAACGTCGTAATCTTCCAGGTTTCGGGCAAACGCAGGAAAACGGAGATCGTAACAGATTTGTGGACAGAATTTCCAGCCTTTGTATTCGACGATTAATTTGTCTTTACCGGGTTCGTAGTGTAAATGCTCCTGCCCCATACTGTATAAATGGCGTTTATCGTACGATTCAATTTTACCATCGGAAAATACCCAAAGTGCACGGTTGTATACCTTCCCTTCATCTTCAATAATAAGGCTTCCAACCACTACCGCGTTTTTATCAGCAGCTACTTGCTGCATCCATTTTACTGACGCTCCATTCAATGGTTCCTTTAACTTCTCAGGATGCATCGAAAAGCCGGTTGTAAACATTTCCGGGAGAATGATCACATCTGTTTCTTCAATAGTTTCCAACCAATTGGAATACTTTTCCAGGTTTGCTTTTGGATCTTCCCAGATGATATCGGGTTGTATGATGGTAATTTTTAGGTTTTTCATGTTGTTTCTCGCAGATTACGCAGATAAACGCAGATTAGAATTTATTGATAACAGTAACTCCCAGATTTGCAAAGTTGTTCATGTTGACTAATGCTTCCGGTGCTTCTTCCAGAGAAATGGTTTTGCCTAACATCAATTCCGGATGTACTTTACCGGCTTTTATCATTTCAAAAACAGCATCGTAACGAAAGGCTTGCATCCCGTGGCTTCCAAGGATTTCAATCTCATGCGCAACAACTTTATCCATAGGTACTTTCGGGTGTTTATGATCGGCAGTTGTTAAACCAACCTGCACATGTTTTCCCCGTTTTCTCAAACAGGAAATGGAATTAAAACAGGTTTCCTGGCTGCCCAATGCATCGATGGAAAGATGTGCTCCGCGGCCCGTAACTTTTATAATTTCTGCAGGAACGTTTGGTATTTCTTTTGCGTTGATGAGAACGTTTGCGCCTAACTTTTTGGCCAGTTGCAATTTTGCATCATCAATATCAATTGCAACTACATTTGCTCCTGCACCCGATGCAATATTTATGGCCGACAATCCAACTCCTCCACATCCATGCACGGCCACCCATTGTCCGGCCGTAACTTTCCCCTGGTCGATTACCGCACGAAACGAGGTGATAAACCGGCATCCCAGACTGGCGGCTGTGACAAAATCAATTTCATCGGGCAAATGTACCAGGTTGATATCGGCATATTTTATTTCCACTAACTCGGCAAACGATCCCCAGGCTGTAAATCCCGGTTGAAACTGATTATCACAAACTTGCTGATTACCGGTCTGGCATTCGGGACAGCAGCCACAGCCGCTTACAAACGGAACCGTAACGCGGTCGCCAACGTTAAAGTTTTTGATTTCCGATCCAACTTCGGCTATGGTTCCTGCCAGTTCGTGACCGGGAACATGTGGTAAAACAATATCCGGGTCGTGCCCCATCCACCCATGCCAGTCGCTTCGACAAAGCCCGGTGGCTTCAACTTTTACAATCACACTATCGGGTGAAACAGTTGGATTGGGGACTTCTTTGATTTCAACTTTCCCTTTAAATTCTTCGTAATAAACAGCCTTCATTGAACATACTTTTGTTAAACTCAAATGTAGTTAGAAGTAATTTGAAAAGGAAATATTTGGGAACAAGTTCAGCGCTTAATTACCGAAGTTCTATATGCTTTATTATTTTATTTCAACAAACAATTTTAGTCTGTCATTACTCATTTTTCTGGATTATAAATTTTTGAGGTAACGGTTCCGTCATTCTTAAACTCAAACAGAACAACTATTGACACATCTACTTTTTGCTCGCTTTTAATTCCCGGGCGCCATGTTTTTTCCAACTTATTAATAACCCTCAAAGCTTCTCTGTCAAAGTCAGGACCAATCCCCCTTGCAATTTTAGCATCTGCAATTTTTCCTTCTTTATTCACAACAAAATTCACATATACTTTCCCCTCAGTTCCATTAAAAGATGCTCCTTCAGGATATTTAATAAGGTAAGCGATTTCTTGTACTAATGCTATTTCGCCTCCCGGATATTCCGGCATTTCATCTACGACATCATAAACTTTAGAATCTCTTTCTTGCGCTTTACTTTGAGAGATGCTTACAAAAAATACGATTGTAAGCATCAATAAGAAATTTAATGCTTTTGTTTTCATGGTTGTTGAATTTTGGTACAATATTTAATTACGAAGCAACAGTCAAATAGTTATTTTTAATTTGAAAACTTTGTCGTTTAAATCATCTTCCCTTCTTCGATATAATTAGCTCCCATTAACCGACTTTTATCCGGTGCCTTCAACCGTGTTGACGGCTCTTCCATATTCTCATTAGGTAAGCGATAAATTTCAGTCGCTTCAATACTGAGAAAGCCAAATTCTTCCACCACTTTCCCTTTTATCAGGTAGCAACCACCACCTGAAAAAGGGTAACGCGCGGCAATTTCCGGAAACTGTACCGTGTCGATCCAATGCCCTTTAAAATCGATGAATACACCAAAACTCATGGTTTTACCATCGTTGGTGCGGGTGCGTTTTACATGTACCAAACTTCCTACAATAGCCACATTTTGGTTAATCAAAAAAGGAAGATCACCGGCAGTGGTTAGCGGCAACTGCATAGCTTCCAGCAAATGAAAAGGCGAGCAGGTAACCGGAAATCCCAGCAACTCAATTTCGTCGTAAGCATTTTCCAGCGGATGATAATACAACTCCGGAATTTTAAACTCCTTCACTTCCTGCTTAAACAAAGTGCGCTCGGGTGCCGTTTTTTTCGATTTCGACAGAATAAAATGTGCATTCCACAACAGCTCCTTTTTCGATTTGCGGGTAAAATTAAAGGCGCCAATCCGGATTAAAATACTCAGCTGCTCCAGCGAAATGGGCACACGCTCCAGAAAATCCTGCAGATTGTGGTAATAACCGCCGCGGTAACGTTCTTTCAAAACAGCATTTATCGTATTTGTTTCCAGGCTTTTTAAAAATCCCAGGCCGAGATGAATGACTTTTCCGTCGATTACGGTCTGCATTTCGCTGCGGTTAACACAAGGCGGAAAAATAGTTGCCCCGTGCATGCGTGCCTCGTGCACATACAATTCGGTGCGGTAAAAACCACCGCCGTTGTTTATGGTTGCCACAATGTACTCCAGCGGATAATAGGCCTTTATAAACAGCGCCTGAAAACTCTCTACCGCATACGACGCCGAATGTCCTTTGGAAAAAGCATAGTTGGCAAAACTCTCAATCTGCTCCCACACACGTTTTACCAAATCGAGGACGTAACCGCGTTCGGCACAATTGGAGAAAAATTTATCCTTGATCTTTCCAAACTCGTTGCGCTGCTTAAATTTCCACGACATACCACGCCGCAAAATATCCGATTCGGCCAGTGTAAGACCGGCAAAAAGGTGGGCAACTTTTATCACATCTTCCTGATAAACCATTACACCGTAGGTTTCTTCCAGCAGTTGGTAAAGTTCCGGAGCCTCGGCTTTTGCTGCCACACAACGACTACGATCGCGGTAACGCAGAATGTACTCGCGCATCATTCCACTTTGCGCCACCCCCGGACGAATAATGGAGCTGGCCGCCACCAAACGCAGGTAATCGTCGGCCTCCAGTTTGGTAAGCAACATGCGCATGGCCGGCGACTCCACATAAAAACACCCGATGGTATTTCCGCGTTTTAGCAACTCCTTTATTTGCGGGTCTTCCTTAAAAGTTTTCAGGTCGTGAATATCAATTTCGGCGCCGGCATTTTCGTGTGCCAGTTGAATAGCATCCTGGATTTTACTCAGTCCGCGCTGTCCCAGAATATCGAACTTGGCAAAACCAATGTCTTCGGCTTCGAGCATACTGAAATGAATGGTTGGGAAACCTTTTGGCGGCATGATGGTTGCTGAATACACACTGATAGGCTCTTCGGAAATAAGAATACCGCTGGAGTGTACGCTCAAATGGCTCGGAAAACCATGAATCAGTTTACTGTACTGCAACACCAGCCGACTGATATCATCAAGACTACCAAAATCTTTTACTTTTTGCAATTTCTCAATTTCATGCGCAGGCAAACCAAAAACCTTTCCCAACTCGCGAACCACCGATTTATACTGAAATGTAATATAGGTTCCCACCAGTGCCGTGTGATCCCAACCATGCCGGTCGAAAATGTAGCGGGTAATATGATCGCGGTCACGCGAGGCAAAATCAATGTCAAAATCAGGCGGACTTTGCCGCGAGGGATTGATAAAACGCTCGAAATACAGGTCCAATTCAATGGGATCGACATCGGTAATACGTAGCAAATAAGCCACCATACTGTTGGCGCCACTTCCCCGCCCCACATAGTAACAACCTTCGCGTCGGGCATACTCCACCAGGTCCCAATTGATGAGAAAATACGAGGCAAAATCCATTTGTCGGATCACTGCCAGTTCTTTCTCCATTCGTGCAATTACAGCCTCCGAAGGATTGCTAAAACGATATTTTAATCCTTCATTCGCTAATTTTCTTAGCAACTCAAAATCCTCTTCGGGCGAGTTGGTAAAACACTTTTTGTTTTTGGCCTTTTTGAACGTAAAATGAATGGAGCAATTGTTAATCAGGCGCTGTGTATTCTCAATAATATCCGGGAAATCGCGAAATATTTCCCTAATTTTTTCTTGCGGAAACATAATTTCATCCGGACTGGCTTCTTCGCTTTTGGGCAGACGACTTAACAGCGTATTATTATCCATCGTACGCAAAAGCCGGTGGATATTAAAGTCGCGTTTATTGCGAAAAGTAACTGGCTGCAACACAAGCAGTTTTTCCCGGTAGTTTCTCAGATCGCCAAATATTTTGCTGATCTGCGTTGGTTTTACACCGATAAATTCATTCTTGCGCAACAGTTTTGGATGCACTTTCCCAACCGGATAAATAAAATATACGTCCTCCATTTCCGGAGCTCGTTCCGCAAAATCAGCCTCTTCGTGCAAATGCATCGTCAGGTGCTCGTTCAGCTTCTGAAAACCACTGTTATTTCGTGCAATGCCAATGTATTGTTGCTGTGCGCCATTTCTGAAATCGATGCCCACAACCGGACGCAGGTCTTTTCCTTCGCAACGGCGGATAAAATCGATGGTAGCCGAAGTATTGTTGATATCGGTCAGCACCAGCGAATTGTAGCCTTTTCCGGTCGCTTCATCAATCAACTCGTCGATGGAAAGCGTACCGAATTTGTAGCTGTAGTATGTATGGCAATTTAGTAACATAACCAATGCGTTAATGCAAGAATGCTTAAATCAGTTTCGAGTCACTGGTCATTGGTTCTGAACACTGCGACTGCTCACTTTTTCCTTCATTATTCTTAAATCGTTAATCATCATTCATCACTCAATTTATATCCTCCTGTGTGCCGGAATTACAGGCGGCTGACCGTTAAACGGATTACTCATTTGTCCGATTCCACGGGTTCCCATGGTTGAGGCGCGCTGCACGGCATTTTGCCCAAAACGGTTCCGAATCTTATCCATGCGCTGGTACAGGTTTATCAGTTTGGTATCGTCTTCAAACAGTTTCATCTGGTAGCTTCCGCCCACCAAATGACTAAAACGCACGCCCACCAGCCGCACCAAAACCCGACGCGTGTACAACTGATCAAAAAGCTCCATGGTAGTTTGAATTAGCGTATGATCAAGCGAGGTGTACGGAATTCGCTTTTGGCGGGTGCGGGTATCAAAATCCGAATAACGCACGGTTACCGTAACACACGATGTTAATTTGTTTCCGTTGCGCAGGTAAAAAGCCAGTTTTTCGGCCATGGCCAGCAACAAGTTTTTCAGCGCCTGCACATCAATGGTATCTTTCTCGAAAGTCAGCGACGACGAAATAGATTTCCGCTCGTGATAGGGTTCCACCAGCGAATTATCGATGCCCTGCGCCTTTTTCCACAACACAATGCCATTTTTACCCATCACTTTGTCCATCAACTCGATTGGCATTTCCTGAATGGTTTTCACATAACGGATTCCCATACTCAGCAGCATTTTGTAAGTCTGATCGCCCACCATCGGGATTTTTTTCACCGGCAGCGGCGCCAGAAACTCTTTTTCATGCCCGAATTCAATCTGCTGAAAACCATTGGGTTTTATCTCGCCAGTTGCCACTTTCGACACCGTTTTATTGGTCGATAGTCCGAACGAAATAGGCAAATGCGTTTGATCGATAATTCGCTCGCGCAATTCCTGCGCCCATTTGTAGCAGCCGTAAAACTTATCCATTCCGCTTACATCGATATAAAACTCGTCGATGGATGATTTTTCGTAAAGCGGTGCCTCCTCTTTAATAATATCGGTTATCTCGTCGGAGAATTTGCTGTAAATAGAGCTGTTTCCTTTTACCACAATGGCCTCGGGACAAAGTCGGCGTGCCATTTGCATAGGCATGGCCGAATGTATGCCGTATTGCCGCGCTTCGTAACTGCAGGCCGCCACCACTCCCCGTCCACTGGTACCTCCAACCAACACCGGTTTGCCGATCAACTCACGGTTCATCAGCCTTTCACACGACACAAAAAAGGTGTCCAGATCAATATGTACAATATTTCGATTCAAAATGTCGATATTTTCGTCAATTTTACGACTATAATTTAGTCAATTATTATTACATTTGGTAGGAAAAAAGAGAAAGACAGAAGTTTGAAAAGAGAACTTTTTTGCACCGCGGCTTTAGCCCGGTGATTATGAGACACAATAGAGAAACGGCTTTAGCCTTTAATTTTAAGTTATGTCGTACGTTAAGATTTGGATTCATGCTGTCTGGGCAGTAAAAAACCGGGAGCCTATAATTTCGGAAGAGAATAGAAAGATTCTTTTTGAGCATATCCATAAAAATGCTTTGGAAAAAGAGATCCTAATAGAAGCAGTTGGAGGATATAACAACCATGTACATTGTCTTTTTCGATTGAAGAATGATCAAACCATTGAGAAAGCTATGCAATTAATAAAAGGGGAATCATCCTTCTGGTTTAACAAGAATATAACTAATCACGTAAAGCTAAGCTGGCAAAAAGAATACTTCGCTGTAAGTGTGAGTGAATCACAAATAGAGAGAGTTATAAACTATATTCAGACACAGGAAAGCCACCATAAAAAGAAAACATGGGAAGAAGAATACCAGGAGTTCATTAAGAATTATGGTTTTAACGTTTTTAAAGGCTAAAGCCTGTTTTTATCATCAATTATTATCGCCAAGCTAAAGCATGGCGCAAAACAAAAAAATATGCACTTTGCTCAAAACCTGAAATTCCTAAGAAAACGCCGCAAAAGATCGCAAATGGATCTGGCAACAGAGCTGGGACTGACGCGCACAACCCTTTCCGGCTACGAGAAAAATGTACAGCCACCTTTTCCGGTGCTGATAAAAATGTCGGAGTATTTTAATGTGTCGCTCGACGCATTGATTAAATACCGGCTGGATGTTTTATCGGAACAGCAACTTTCGCAAATAGAAAAAGGATTTGATGTGGATGTTACCGGTCGAAAACTACGACTACTGACAATCTCGGTGGACAAAGAGGGAAAAGAAAACATTGAAATGGTTCCGGTAAAAGCACAGGCCGGCTATACCAACAGCTACGGCGATTTGGATTTTATTGCTTCGTTGCCCAAATTCAAACTACCATTTCTGCCGGAAGACAAAACATACCGTACTTTCCAGATTCAGGGAGATTCGATGTTGCCAATAAAAGAAGGCTCGTGGGTAACGTGTTCGTTTACAGAAGACTGGACCAACGTAAAAGATGGCAAAGCCTGCATTGTTGTAACAAAAGATGAAGGCGTAGTTTTCAAGCTGGTTTACAAACGTTTAGAAGACAAAAACTTCTTACTGGTTTCGTTAAACAGAAATTATTCGCCATATGAAATTCCGGTTTCGCAAGTGGTTGAAATATGGCAATTTGAAACCGTAAACAGTTTTGAGGTAGAAAGCGATTAAAACTTTAAACCTAAAAGGAGATTGGTAGTCCAACTTCAAATAAACCAAAAACTTTTACCATGAAATCTCAAATCTTTCTATTTTCTCTTCTTTTTCTTTTTGCTGTTTCAACGAGCAAAGCACAACCCAAAGCCGAAGACAATTGGATGCAATGGCGCGGTCCGCTGGGTAACGGCGTAGCTGTAAAAGCGAATCCCCCGGTTGATTTCAGCGAAACCAAAAACCTGAAATGGAAAATCGCAATACCGGGTAGAGGAAACGCCACGCCAATTATTTACGAAGACAAGATTGTAATTTTGACTGCTGTTCCAACAGATCCGTCTGTTGATCCGCAAGTATCGCCCAATGTAGACCACGATTTTAAAGTAATTCTGGTAAACAGAAACGATGGCAGTGTTATCTGGGAGAAAACTGTAGCCACCGATCTTCCTCAAGGCAAAATTCATGAATTAAGCAGCTGGGCCTCGAATTCTCCCTGCACCGACGGCGAAATGATTTATGCCTATTTCGGATCTTTTGGCCTGTACGGCCTCGATTTTGACGGGAACGTCATTTGGAAACGCGATTTTGGAACAATGGAAAAACGCATGAACTTTGGTGATGGTGCGTCGCCTTACCTATACAAAGACCGGCTTTTTATACAATGGGACCACGAAGGTGATTCGTACATCTATGCGTTGGACAAAAAAACAGGAGAAGATGTTTGGAAGCTCGAAAGAGATGAGCCAACCTCTTGGTCCACTCCTTTTGTAGTGGAGGCCAACGGAAAAACACAGGTAATTACCAGCGGAACCAACCAAATCATTAGTTATGATTACGAAACCGGCGAAACTATTTGGTCCGGAAAAGGACTAACACAAAATGTAATTCCGGTTCCGGTTTACGAAAATGGTATTGTTTACCTAATGAGTGGATTTAGGGGCTCGTTTTTAAAAGCTGTCGATCTGTCGAAAGCCAGTGGCGATATTACCGATTCTGATGCAATTATTTGGAGTTATGACCAGGATACACCTTATACCCCAACTCCTCTTTTAATGGACGGAAAGCTTTATTTCTTACGTGTAAATAATGGAGTTATGACTTGCCTTGATGCAAAAAACGGCAGCGTACATTATTCTAAAGAAAGACTGGAAGGTATAAGCACTATTTTTTCATCACCTTCGGGAGCCGACGGCAAAATTTATATTGCAGCAAAAGGAATTTGTTTAGTTGTAAAAGCCGGTGAAAATTTTGAAATTCTGGCTTCAAACGAACTGGATGACGATTTTCATGCATCACCAGTATTCGTTGATAACCAACTTTTTTTAAGAGGATTTGAAAATTTGTATTGTTTTGAAGAAGAATAATAAATAATCATCACACAAAAAAATGGCGGAAACTTTACTAGTTCCCGCCATTTTTGTTTGAATGTTTTAATATCTATTGAACCGACTCCAAAACGGCAGCATAACCACCACCGGCAACCATTTCAATTTCTATTACATCTCCTTTTTTTACCACTTTTTCTATCTCCGCTACAGCTTCACCATGAACCGGTGTTTCATCAGTATCTGAATATATTGTCATTTTATATTCTCCTTCCGACAGAAAATCAAGAGCCACTTCCAGTTTTCGGTCTTCACTGTTGGTCATTGCACCAATAAACCAGTCACTTTCGCTGCGGCGAGCCATTGTAATGTATTCTCCAATTTTACCGTTTAAAACATGCGTATCGTCCCAAACTGTTTTTACTTTCTTCAGGAATTCAACACCGGTTTGTCCTCTGTAATTATCAGGATGATCGCAGGCCACCTGGTAAGGACTATCGTAAATAACAAACTGCGCTAACGTGTTTGCACGGCTTCCCATAACATTGGCGGGCGTACCGTTTCTGAATTTATCGGGCATACGGTTTAAAAATCCACCGGGTGTGTAATCCATCGGACCGGCCAGCATTCGCGTAAATGGCAATGTACACAGATGCTCAGGCGTCATACACAACGACCATTTATTGTACTCATTCCCCATCACGCCTTCGCGAGTCATTAAATTCGGATAAGTCCGGCGCCATCCTGTTGGTTTATACGCTCCATGAAAATCAACCATTAACTGGTGTTTTGCCGCAGTGGTAACAATACGGTGATACCAGTTTACCATTTTCTGGTCGCTGCGGTCCATAAAATCAATTTTAATACCGGCAGCTCCCCATTTGTGATACAACGCGCAAGCGGCATCAAAAACCGAGCGATCAACGTCTGTCCAGTACATCCACAGCCAACATTTTACATTTTTGCTTTTTGCATATTTAAAAATGGCTGGCATATCAAGTTGCTCGGCAGGAGTTGTAATATCTGCTTTGGGCTGATTATACATTCCGTACCACTGCCAGTCTATCAGCATATAATCCCAGCCCATTTCCGAGGCCAGATCAATGTATTGCAGAATCACATCCTGCTCCATTTTTACTTCACCGCTCCACCAATGATCCCAGGCACTAATTCCCGGTTTAATCCACGACGGATCTTCAATTTCGCAAGGATCATTCAGGTTCTGAACGATTTCCGACTCCACCAAATCACCGGGAGTTTCACCAAGCATAAGAACACGCCATGGCGTAAAATGCGGAAATTTGAATACCACTTTATTTCCATTTTTAGGTTGTCCGGGCAGCGGTGCTAAATCGGAACGTAAAGCAAATTTTCCCGCTTTTGAATATGGTTTCACAAACATTCCGGCATAATCCGTCAGGTCAGCCTCTGTAAGCGCGGCATAACAATTATCAGCCACTTCAATGGTCATCGGCAGCCCGGTTACCATTTTATCCGTAATATCCGATATTTTCTTTTTCCAGAATTCCGTTTCCTGAGAGCTTACATAGTTTTTATAATCCGCCGACCAGCATGTAAAATCATCAGCAAAATTGAACACAGATAGTTCGTCGGTCATTGTATTCTCTCTGCCAGCAAACTGTTCCGGAAATTCAACACGGTAAGCAACACCATCGTTGTAGGCCCGGAATTCAACATTCACCAGACGTTTTGGGAAACGACTTTCCTGCGTATACAAAACCAGGCTGTTATAATTATTTCGAATTTCGTCGTACCGTTTTAATACCGGTTTCCAGGTTTCATCAACAGTACTTTGCTTTGAATCGAGCACAGTAAATTCTTTTCCAATCGGAGCAGCTTCAACAAACTCGAAAGCGATCGTTGAAAAATCCAATACCTCATTGTTGTTGTAGGCCACTGTGTAACCCAGCTGTTCACCAACGGAAATGGCAACAACTACTTTCCCATCGGGAGATTTTAACTGATATTCACTTGCAGAAAGGCTGAGCACAGAAAAGGTCAGCAGTATTGTACAAAAAACGGCTCGAAACATGTTTTACTTTTTTAGTTATTGTAGGTTGTACAAATATAATATTTGAACCTTACAACTTGCCACATGAAGAGCCGAAAATCAATACCATAAAAAAGCCTGCTTTCGTATTTCTACTAAAACAGGCTCGTACTTTATAACCTTTTCTCTAAAACCAATTATGACACTTTAATTTCAAGAGGCTCTTTTTCAAGCGCTTCTTCCTTTTTCGGAAGTTCGATATTCAGAATTCCATTTTCGAATTTCGCGCTAATCTTTTCAGCATCAACCGATTTTGGCAAACGATATTTCTTTTCGAAATTTTTTGGGCCAAACTCGCGGTGTGCATATTTATAAACCTCGTTGTTTTCTTTTTCTTCTTTCTCAACCTTTACAGTCAATACATTTTTGTGAACATTCAACTGAAGATCTTCCTTCACAAATCCTGGCAACAATACTTCAATTTTAAATTCCTTTTCTGTTTCAAAAACGTTAGTTGCCGGCGATGCAGCACTATTATTTACATAGTTTTCGTGGTAATCGTTCTTCAGGAAATTGTTGAATAATTCATCAACTAAAGTTCTGTTTACGTTGTAACGTGGGTTTTCAAATCTTACTAAATTCATGACTTTTCCTCCTAATATTTTAAATTCTGTTGTTAAAATTTTGTTTTCAAATTCTGCATGCCATAAATCAATTCCTGTTCCAATAAACTTTTCCTCCTGATTTTGTCGTTTTCGCTCCTTAAAACTATGCCATATTGGCCGTTTTGCGGTTTTCTCCCTGCATATATGTCACACCTCGTGGTTTAATGGAGATATAACCAAAAACAATCAAAGCTGAAAATATTGTTACCTTTGGCGCAAAATTTTTCCAGAAATGAGGATCGATATCATAACAGTTTTGCCGGAAATTATTGAAAGTCCGTTCAGTCATTCAATCATTAAACGGGCGCAGGATAAAGGACTGGCAGAAATCCATATTCATAATCTACGCGATTTTTCGGAAGACAAACACCGACGTGTTGACGACTATTCGTTTGGCAAGGGTGCCGGCATGGTAATGGCCATTCAACCCATTGAAAAAGCCATTGAAACCTTAAAAGCCGAACGCGATTATGATGAGATAATTTTCACTACACCCGACGGAGGAGTTTTTGATCAGCAGGAAGCCAATAAACTCTCGTTAAAGAAAAATTTGATCATTCTTTGCGGACATTATAAAGGAATCGATCAGCGAATTCGGGATACATATATTACAAAAGAAATATCGGTTGGCGATTTTGTGCTAACCGGCGGCGAACTTGCTGCGGCGATTATAACCGATGCCGTTGTTCGCCTATTGCCAGGGGTGCTTTCCGACGAAACCTCTGCCCTCACCGATTCGTTCCAGGATCACCTGTTAAGTCCGCCGGTTTATACCCGTCCGGCTGAGTACAAAGGAATGAAAGTGCCCGAAGTTTTGCTTAGCGGTAACGATAAACTGGTTGATGACTGGAAACATGAACAGGCCATTGAAAGAACAAAAACATTGCGTCCCGACTTGTACAAAAAGTATTTAGGAGAAGATTAATTTATGCCAAACACAACACCATTCAACACGATTGAAGTTATTAAAAGAGCCTCGAACCATACTGAAGCTAAAAACATTCTGATAATTGGCGTTTTTCATGGGGAGGAACCTCAGGGAGAATATGTAATCAACAGATATCTTGAAAACGGGATTCTTTCTGACACTAAGAATCATTTGTTTTTTATTCCCTGTTTAAATCACTGGGGAAAAGAGCGCGGCGTTCGTGTAAATCAAAATGGTGTGGATTTAAACCGAAACTACCCAACAAAAAATTGGATCGAAACAGATAAAGACGAAAACTATTCGGGGCAAAACCCTGCTTCGGAAATCGTAACCCAGCAAATGATCGATTTACTGGAAGAAGTAAAACCTGATATAATACTTACGCTTCATGCACCATTAAAATGTGTGAATTATGATGGTCCGGCAAAAGATCTGGCGGAGAAAATCTCTGAATTTTGTGACTATCCTGTAATCGCTGATTTAGGTTACCCTACTCCGGGATCGTTTGGCACTTACTGCGGAGTTGAGCGCAATATTCCAACCATTACATTGGAGTATGACGACAAAGAAGATTACGAAAGCATTTACAATAAAACGGAAAAGATTTTTGACTGGCTGGCCTCTTTTTAGTTAGCAGTCTCAGTAGACAGTTATCAGTTTAGGTTACTTCCAACTTCGAGACTTTAAAACCTCCTGCAGATACCACGATAGGCGCAGTACTCGCACTTTTTATCGTGTTCGGTTTGTGCAAATTCATTGTCTTCTGAAAAGATTTCGGAAACCAAACCGGCCAACTCGCCTTCAAATTCTTCAGCAACTTCGTCAAAGAAAAAGTCTTTGTAATTCATTTTCACTGCCGCGGTAAAATTCTCGGAAAACAAACTGCGCAACGGGTAAATAGCCGCCTGAATTTCTGCTGCATTGGTTTCTGTTGCCAATCCCCACGAATAAATCAAAGCCTGCAAAATCTCCTTTTTGGGCTCTTTTGCGTCTCTTTCAAACAACTCATCAACCGTTTTAAACCGGGTCGTTTTCACATTTCCAGTTTTATAGTCGAGCACCCGGGTTACGCCTTCAGTCCGATCAACCCTGTCGATCATACCTCCAACACATATCTTTTTATCACCGGCATTTATCCAACGTTTGTAGCGCTGCTCCAGGCTAACTACCGTAAAAGGTGCCAGATCCTTATCAATTTTTAAAAGCTGTCGTAAATAGGTTATGGCATTCTCGAAAATCAGCAAAGTTTTGCCTTCCAGCTTTATTTCGCCTTTTAACGGAAGTTTCTTTTTCAAATAGTGTACAGCAATTTGTTTGGTCACCTCGTTCTCCAGCCACACACGGTCTTTCTGGATTTTTTCGATATTTTCTTTTTCTACCACACGACCAACAAACGGTTTGTACAGCTCCTCGAGTGTATCGTGAAAAATATTACCGAAAACAACACCGTCAATTTCTTCTTTCACTTCCTCCGGCTCCGGTAAGCGCACAACATACTGATAGTAAAATTTCAACCTGCAATTCAGGTAAGTATTAATAGCACTTGGCGAAAGCGGGTGATCTTCCGAATTATTGGCCAGCAATTTCGCCACAATTTCTTTCGAACTTTTTATACGAATTTCCTCAACAGGATCATTCGAAAACGAAAAATCGAGGTTCAACATCGAAGGTTTATGCACCGAATCGTATTGCAACTGATAACCATAACGACTTAACTCACCTGTTCCGATGCCTTCTTTCACCACACTATAGGTGGCTGTAATATTTTTTGCGCGCTGAATTAGTCGATAGAAATAATAGGCATACATGGCATCCTGCTCGTCAATTCCCGGCAACCCAAATCCCAAACGGATATTAAAAGGAATAAATGACGGTGCTGTGAATTTTCGCGGCCATTTATTTTCGTTCAATCCTAAAATGATCAGGTTTTCAAAATCAAGACAGCGGGTTTCCAGAATTCCCATTACCTGCATTCCACTCAGCGGTTCGCCTTCAAAAGCTACTGAAACCTGTCCTAAATACTGCGAAAACAGCCTAAAATAAACGGCTTCGCTTATTTCGCGTTGCTGCTCACTAAGTACATCATCAACAACAGCCTTTAGCTTTTCAATGGCTTGATAAATGGAATAGATCAGCTCCAAAAGCATCGCATTGTCAATTTCCGCATCTTTTAAATGACCATAAAATGCAGCAAGCACATTTAAGAAGTACGAACTGTAATCCGCAGTTTTTTCCGGCAGCGTAAATATTTGTTTGTGCAACGGCGAGAAGTCAATTTCGGCAAGTGGCACAGTAATTCGGTTGTAATTTTTTAAATGGTTAATGTACGCTTTACAAGCTTCATTCGCAGTGTCGCCCAATAATTGATGATTCAACACATCAGTTACATACCGATAATAAGCCACAAAATTATCACCTTCTTTTCGTTTGTTTTTCAGCAGCGTTACCAGCAACATTAAAAAGCCGTAAACCACCGAATTTCGCACCGAATATCCCATAGTAACATTTACCTTGTCGATATTCGCCGGCACCGCCCCCATTGCTGAAAACAGTAAACTTTCGTCGGCCAACACAATTGCCGTATTGTCGAACTCTTTTTTGTATGACTTTTTCGTTTCATCCAGAAAATTAGGTACCTGCTGCGCCTGGCCAAAAACCGAAGAAACAGCAACCATCTTCATGTTTTTCCGATGGTTAAATTGCGTAGTATCCAAATCAAAACCGTCAGGCTGCGGAAATTCCAGGAGGTTTGTTCGCAGAAAATGGCCGGCTTCATTTTGCTGATCGTTCAAATATGATTCATCGTAATCCCATAAAAACTCAGCCTTTCCCAAACGTTGTAAGTGCTTAAAAAAACGTTTCTCGCAGGCATTCAAGGCATTCAAACCTACGATATAATATTTTTTGTACGGAAAACTCTTATTTTCATCATCCAGATTTTCTGCCACTTCCCGGTCTTGCATTCCCGGATAAGCCAGTTGTTTTTCAGCCAGCTGCTTTTTAAAATCCTGATAAACGGGATACAACTTATCCCATATCGATATGTATTTTTCCTTGAATCCCTTTTTGTCTACAACGGCCATACTTCCCCAAAACTGCTCCAGCGCTTTTTTCTGCTCGTCGGTGAGGTAGTCAAACACTGATTCAATTTCTTTCAGATCAGAAACATTGGTGAACAGATCTTTGGCATTTACCAGGTAACGATCAATATCGTTAAAATCAGCCAGCAGAATTTCACCCCAAAAGTAGAACTCATCAAAGGTTTCAGTGGTTTTGGTGTGCTTCAGAAACACATCGTAGAGCAACGAAATCAGCTGCAGCTTCTCGCCTTTTTGCATGGACGAATACGACGCCATTAACTCATTTATCGTCGTTGTATTGGGGCCAATTGCCGCACCATCAACCGTTTTCTGCAGATAATGCGTAAAAAATACACCGGCTCTGCGGTTAGGAAAAACCACACACAGATCTTTTAACTCGTTTTGATGTTTTTGATAAATAAATTTAGCGCATTGCGAGAGAAATCGTTCCATACTTCATTTCAAAGTTCAGGGTTTAAAGTTCATAGTTTAGCCTGAATAAACAAGAATTTGATGCAATAAAATTTTCTTAAATTAGAGCTTTCGTAGTAACCTTATAGTATAAATCATTCTTTCACAATATGAAAAAAATTGCACTGTCACTTTTCTCAATCGTTTTAGCCTTCCAAGTCTTTGCACAAGATCGTATAACAGGCCTTACTTTTGCCACACGCAGCGAGGTAATCGCACAAAACGGAATGGCATGTACCAGCCAGCCATTGGCCACACAAGCAGCGCTTGACATACTAAAAGCCGGCGGAAATGCCATTGATGCAGCCATCGCTGCCAACGCTGTTCTGGGGTTAGTAGAACCCACGGGAAATGGCATGGGCGGCGACTTGTTCGCCATAGTTTGGGATGCCAAAACAAAAAAGTTGTATGGCTTAAATGCAAGCGGACGCTCGCCTTACGAGTTGACTCTTGACTATTTTAAAGAAAACGGCTATGAAAAAATTCCGTCGCATGGGCCGCTTCCGGTTTCAGTTCCGGGTTGTGTTGACGGCTGGTTTGAACTCCATAATAAATTTGGCAGCCTGCCAATGAAAGAAGTGTTGTGTCCGGCCATTTCTTATGCTGAAAACGGATTTCCACTAACCGAACTTATTGCATATTACTGGGGACGCAGTGCCTTTTTAAAACAATATCCGGGATTCGAAGAAATATTTATGCCCGATGGCAAAGCGCCTAAAAAAGGTGAAGTTTTTAAAAATCCTTATTTGGCAAACACATTTAAACTGATTGCAGAACAAGGCCGCGATGTTTTTTACGAAGGTGAAATCGCCGAAAAAATTGTAGAATATATACGCGAACAAGGTGGATTTTTAAGCATGAAAGACTTTGAAGACCATCATTCGGAATGGGTGGAGCCAATTTCTACCAACTACCGGGGATACGATGTTTGGGAGCTTCCACCAAACGGGCAAGGAACGGCAGTGTTACAGATGTTGAACATCCTGGAGAATTACGATATTGCAAGCATGGGATTTGGTTCACCAGAGTACATGCATCATTTTATTGAAGCGAAAAAACTGGCCTACGAAGACCGTGCGAAATACTATTCCGACATGGATTTCAATGATCTGCCCATTGAAGAACTGATCTCAAAAGAATACGGAAAAGAACGAGCAGCATTAATAAATGAAAATCGTGCAGCCCGCTCCTATCCTGCCGGAGAACTGGAACAAGGGAACACAATCTATCTGACTACTGCTGATAAAGACGGCAACATGGTTTCGCTAATTCAAAGTAATTACCGCGGCATGGGTTCGGGAATGACTCCTGGAAAACTGGGATTTATTCTGCAAGACCGTGGAGAATTGTTTGCTTTGGAAGAAGGCCACATGAATGTTTACGAACCTCACAAACGCCCGTTTCATACAATTATTCCGGCGTTTATAACAAAAGATGACGAACCATACATCAGTTTTGGATTAATGGGCGGCGCTATGCAACCACAAGGCCATGTTCAAATTGTTTGCAACCTGATCGACTTTGGAATGAACCTGCAGGAAGCGGGTGATGCACCGCGTATAAGCCACGATGGATCGAGCCAGCCAACAGGAGAAAAAATGAATGACGGTGGCCGTGTTTCGTTGGAGAGCGGTTTTGAATACCAAACCATTCGCGAGCTAATGGGCAAAGGACACCGAATTGGATATGCACTTGGCCCGTACGGTGGCTACCAGGCCATTATGTGGGATAAAGAGAATAAAGTGTACTACGGCGCATCTGAATCGAGAAAAGACGGGCAGGCAGCCGGCTATTAAAACAGCACAACACTGATAAGAAGATTGTAGTCGGAAAAACGCTACTTCAACAACTTCATAAAAAGCTAATTAGTGAGTACACTAACTAGCTTTTTATATTTTATGGGAAATATGTATTACATATTTAATTTTCATATAAATTATTTATGAAATTAAAATTCACCACATTAATATTCCTCTAACATTTGTTTTACATTTAACTAACATAGTAACCGAATACCTCTACAACCCTCTACTAGCAGTATGTTTCTGATTTTTAGGGCAAAATATAAATACCTGAACATTCAAAATTAAAGCCTCACTACTTTAGACGTCCTGTATTTTATCATATTTATTATTCAATTAAAATTAGTATTTTTATTAACACTTATAATATATAATACAATATGATGTCATTTCTCAATATATTTCACAATATTGCATCATATTATCAATTTTTCAATCTCAGAGCTTGAATATTGACATTATTCAAAACCAAAAGCTATTAAAACAAGAAATCAATAAACAATTAGTTAATCAACAATTTCTAAAAATTCAGAAAGATCAATTCGAAAACACAGGAAATCCAACAGAAAATCAATTTACTTTTTATAACACAAATAATTCTCTATGAAAAGATTCTTATTCACAATCTTCTTGATGAGCGCGGTTACAATATTTGCAACGGCGCAGAAACGCACCATAAATGGTGTCGTGCGAGAACAATCTACCAATGATTTACTCCCCGGAGTAACAGTACTGGAAAAAGGGACTTCAAATGGAACGGTGACGAATGTCGACGGTGAATTTTCCCTTTCTGTGGAACAAGGGGCAACTCTTGTGGTATCTTACATCGGACTTGAATCGAAAGATGTCGTTGTGGGCACCTCTTCTACTCTTGAAGTTTTCCTTGCTCCATCTTCTGAACAGGTTGATGAAGTAGTGGTAACTGCAATGGGTATTCGTAAAGAAACCAAGGCCCTGGGTTATGCCGTTCAGGCAATTGAAGGCGATGAGCTTGTAAAAGTTAAGCAGCCCAACCTGGTAAACTCGTTAAACGGTAAAATTGCCGGTGTTAACGTTACCAACTCAGGTGGTGGTGCAGGTACATCGTCGCAAATTATTATTCGTGGTAGCACCTCACTTTCGGGTGATAACCAACCACTGTTTATTGTAGACGGAATTCCAATCGACAACAGTACAGTAAGTGCTGACTACGGCGCCGGGTTGAGTGCAACTTCAACCTACAGTGGAAACCGTGGTATGGATATCAACTCGGATGATATTGAGTCGATTTCGGTACTTAAAGGCCCTGCTGCTGCTGCATTATACGGTTTGAAAGCAGCTGCCGGAGCGATTGTAATTACCACTAAAAAAGGTGAAGCCGGAACAATGCAGGTAAATGTTAGCTCGAAATTTAAAGTTGACACCTACAACAAATTGCCTGAACAACAAGCCATGTACGGACAAGGTAACGACGGTGCTTTTGATGATGGAACAACATCATCGTGGGGAGCTCCACTTACCGGAACAGTTTACAACAACCTGGAAGATTTCTTTGAGCCAGCATTCTCATACGATGTAACCGGTAGTATTTCGGGTGGTACTGAAAACGGAAGCTACTTTATGTCGGTTCACCGTTTGGATCAGAACGGTATTGTGCCAACTACTGAATATGCAACCAACTCTATTCGTTTTAACGGCGAGCATAAAAAAGGCTGGTTTACAATCGGAATGAATACCAACTATATTTATTCGCAAACTACCAAAACACTTACCGGTTCGGGATTATACGGCTCGGGAGGAACAGGTGCAATGCTTAGTTTGCTGAGATGGCCACGATCGAACGACATGAGCCATTGGATTGAAGGTGGACAACGTGTTCCGCTTCTGCCAAATGTTGATCCGGAAGACGATGTTGACAACCCTTACTGGACAGCACACAAAAATCCGGTAACCGACGATGTACACCGTTTTATCGGATCGGGGTATGTTACTATGCAACCAACAGAATGGTTGAGCGCCACTTACCGTGCGGGTATCGACCATTACAATACCTTCTCACGCAACCTTGTAACTCCTGGTTCTGCAGTGGCTCCTCCATACGACGAAGGTGCTGTAACCGAGTCGCAAAGAGAGAACAACATCCTTACATCAAACTTAACGGTTTCGGCCAACAAAAAAGTTGATGATTTTGATTTAGGTCTGATGTTGGGACACAACTACGAGCAAACAACTTATTTCAGCCAACGCCAAAGTGCAATTGGTTTGCTTTCTGATTTTATGAGCGTAAACAACGCTGACCGCGAAAATAAATCATTCAGCAACTACCAATCGAAAAAGAGATTGTACAGTGCTTTTGGTGAATTTAGTGCCAGCTACAAAAACACAATATTTATGAGTGTTACCGGCCGTAACGACTGGTCGTCAACACTGGCTGAAGAGAACCGTTCGTTCTTCTACCCTTCTGTTAGCGGTAGTTTTGTTTTCTCTGAATTATTCGGCGAAGACCTGAAAGAAACCTTCTCGTTTGGTAAAATTCGCGCTTCGTGGTCGCAAGTTGGTAAAGATGCTCCTGTGTACCAAACAGCAACTTACATCGAAACAGTTAACACAATCGGTGGAGGTTATAACAACAGCTACACCGGCGGTAACCCATACCTGGCTCCTGAAACTACTGAGTCGACTGAACTTGGTTTAGACCTTCGTTTCTTTAACGGCCGCTTGGGTGCCGACTTTACATACTACGATACCCGAAGTAAAGACCAAATCATTTCGCCAAGGGTAAGTATGGCAACCGGTTATATTTTCCAGTATACCAACTTCGGAACCGTTACCAACAAAGGTTTTGAGTTTACCTTAACCGGAAAACCAATCCAGAACCGCAACTGGAACTGGGAAACAACATTAAACATTTCGCATAACAACGGAACTGTATCTGATCTTCCTGAAGGTGTTCAGTTGCTTTACGTAACCGACGTTCAGGTTGGACCTGCAACACCGGCCTCAATTGGCGACGATATTTTCCTTGGTTTAATTGGTACGCGTTGGGAAAGAACCGACGATGGTGAATTGATCCTGGATTCTGACACCGGACGCCCGATTACTTCAACTGATGCAACAAACGTTGTTGGCGACCGTGAACCAGACATGCTTTTTGGTTGGAACAACAGCATTACACATAAAAACTGGAACCTTTCCTTCTTGGTTGATGTAAGAGTTGGTGGCGATGTTTATAACGCTACTGAATATGCGATGACTTACTCAGGAATGAGCAAAATCACCGAAAACCGTGGTGGGACTCAAACCTTTGAAGGAGTGATGATCAACAGCGAAACAGGTGAATACGAACCGGCAACAAGCACTATCACACTTGATCAGGATTACTACCAAAACTACTACACCCGAGAAGCTGAGCCATTTATTACCAGTGTAAACTGGTTCCGTTTGCGTTCTGCATCGTTGAGCTACACTGTGCCTGCAGAGTTTTGCAATCGCATTGGTTTTGTAAAAGGAATTGATCTTTCGTTAACAGGAACCAACTTGCTTCTGTTCACCAACTACGACGGAATGGATCCTGAAGTTAGTGCCGGTGGTTCTGGTGTATTAGGAGCCGGATCATCAGGTATTGATTATGCCGGAGTACCTGCTACTACAAGTGTTTCATTCGGCTTAAATGTTAAGTTTTAAAAAGGATTAGATATGAAGAAGATAACATTAATAATATTGCTTTTTACAGGAGTATTTTTCACCTCTTGCGAATACGACCTCGACATAAACAACTCTCCCAACGCGCCTCAAGAGGCAGGTCCGGAACAGCGCCTTCCATACGTACTGGCCGAAACGGTTGACTTTTACGGTAGCCACGGAACACGTACTGCAAACCTTACTCAGCAGTTAGGTTACGCTTATCGTCCCGGCTACCGCTATTATATGTTTCAGAACTGGCAGTTTGCCAACAATGCTGACGCATGGGTATGGCAGTGTTGGTACGGTTATGCATGGGTAAACATTGAAGAAATGTTGAAAGATGCCGAAGATATTGAAGCATGGCATTATACCGGTGTTGGAAAAATCCTAAAGGCATTTGGAAACGGCTCGTTGGTTGATGCTTATGGTTATATTGCCTACCAGGATGGTATTGCCGGAAACATTCAGCCCGATTACGACGATGCTGAATACGTTTACAGCCAAATTCTTCCGTTAATCGACGAAGGTATTGCTGATCTTCAAAAAGCACAAGGCGAAAATGCCCCTGACCTATCGGTTGGCGATGTAATGTATAATGGCGATGTTGACAAGTGGATTAAGTTTGCCTACGGTGTAAAAGCCCGTTTTATGAGCCACCTGTCGAAAAAAGCTGAAGGAACCGACCTGTTGGCTTACAATCCTGCAGGAATCCTTTCAAATATCTCACAGTCTTTCAGTTCTAATAACGACGATGCAGAATATATTGGTGAAGATGGCGACATTTCAGCAAGATGGTGTATTCAGCGTCAGAATATTGGCAGCTCGAATAAACCCGGTAAATTATGGAAAGACTACCTGATGAATACTGTTGATACTATTAACGGTGCCGGCGAAAGTTGGAACAGCGGCGTGGTTGACCCACGTACGGAAGTGCTGATCCCAAGAATTCTGGAAGGTGAGAATGCAGGCGAATTCTCGTTTGCTGTTGATTTGGGCGAAACAGATCATGCACCCACCACCGACGATGTAAACTATGTTGGAATGCGTTCTTCGGAAGAGAATCCATTGTTTTACACTGAAAAGAATTCACCTTATTTCTTACTTTCTTATTCTGAGTTGAAATTTATTGAAGCAGAGGTTTATTTCCGCCAGGGAAATACTTCAAGCGCTTTGTCATCATATCAAGATGCTATTCAGGCGAACATGGATAAACTGGGAATTCCGGCTGAAGAAAGTGCTGCATTTATGGCAAGCGAAGCTGTTGCTCAAACCGCATCGGAATTGACATTGAGCCACATTATGATGCAAAAATACATTGCATGTACATACAGTCCTGAAGTTTGGACCGATATGCGTCGTTGCGATTACTGTATCGGTCCTGATGGAACATACGACTATGCAGCCGGTGTTTACAAAGGGTTTGATCGTCCGCCGTTTGTATACGAAACTGCATTTCCACAGGATGACGACTACATTCGTCGTTACCAAATGGCTTATTACGAGCGTTATTACAATGCTTCGAAAGTAGAAGCACTGGGCGTTTTTGAAAATGAATATATGACTACACCAGTTTGGTGGGACATTGAAGAATAGTTATTTTAAGTCTAGAGTTAAGCTGTAACGGCTTGCCCGATTCCATTTCGGGCAGGCCGTTTTTTTTATGCCTAAAAAAAATTCCGGAAAGGTAATAATGATAATTACCGAGGTAAGAAGATATATACCCAAGGGTAGAATGATTTTTACCAAGGTAAGAAGAGCTATACCCAAGGGTAACAAGGTTATTACCAAGGGTAGAAAGCTTTTACCCAAGGGTAGAATAATTATTACCAAGGTTCGAAGCCTCCTAACCAAGGTAAGGATGATAATTACCGAAGTAATATTTAAAATTCCCTACTACTGCTCAATCTCCCTGACCAGATCAAGAATCTTATCGCGCAAGGGTTTGTATTTGAAATACCAGATCACAAGCCCAATTATCACTCCAAAGAGTATTGCCCCGAGAAAAAAGACCTGCGAATCGAGCACCGATTTGCCTTCCCTAATCCAGTCGAAAGTTAATCCCACATCCATTAATAGAAGGCCCGGAATAATCCACACTCCCCTTTTCTGAAATGGCTGGTAACGATAGGTGGCTTTTTTCAGCATTTCGAGTGTGGGCAACGAATAATCAACATACTGGTAGTCCTTATAATATTTACGAAAAGTGAGCGCAATGATCAGAAATCCCAATATAAGCGCAACACCGCCAATTAAATCGTTAATGCTCTGCGAATCGGAGTATTGTCGGGCAGTTTTTACAATAAACACAGGTATAAAAATCCAGTAAAATATCTGAATTGCTTTTACAATTGTGGCATACTGTCTGTCTTCCTTTTTCAGTTTCCCGGTTAATTTACTCAGGTTGGTATCGAATTCGTGTGCGGTCATAATTGTTCTCCTTTCAGCTTTTCTTTTAATTGCGATTTAATACGATGAATCTTCACCTTTACATTGGCCTCGGTAATACCAATAACCTCGGCAATCTCTTTCATCGACAGCCCTTCGAGCATCAACGAGATCAATGCTTTATCGATTACCGACAGCTGATTTAGCTCAAGTTGCATTCGATCAAACAGCTTTTCCTCAGCCAGTTTTTGTTTCAGGTTTTCATCATCCAATATCGAATTCAGGTTTGTTGTGTCGCTGTTTACCATCAGTTTCATGTGTCTGAAAGCCTTTCCGGTAAATGTTAATGACGTATTTACAGCCACCCGGTACACCCAGGTACTCATGGCCGAATCGCCCCTGAAACTGTCGAGACTTTTCCAGATATTTACCAGCACTTCCTGGTACATATCTTTCTGGTCTTCGACGTTAGAATTGTAGTACCTGCAAATGTTGCGGATCCGCTCGCCATTGTCAGATACAATCGTTTTAAATTTCTCTTCTTTCGTCACTTTTCAGTGTTTTTTCCTATTTAGTAAAGCTGAAAAAGGATAGTTACATTTTTTCCTGAAAATATTTAAAAAAGATTCAATGAAATAGATTTTCGAGGTTTCAAATCAGAAAGTTAACGCATTAAAAAAGTTGGGTAATAAATTGGTTAATGAGGGAAATAGTGATTGGGTTAATGAGTAATTGTGGGATGATTAAAGAGGCAGCTTCAATATTTTCGTTCTCTACCACAGAGATACACAAAGAAAGCACAGAGTTTCACAGAGAAAAGATTAACGATTTAGAATTACAATTTACCAATTTTGCAATCTAATTCAATCTTTCTCAATCTTAAAATCAATCTAGTTCTATTTCTCCTTTCCGCCTTTAACAAGCAACCAAACCGTAAACGCCATTTCACCAAAAATACTTGGTACAGCAACCAGAGCAAGAAATATTCCGGCAAATTCGGCATAGTTGGGCAAAAGGAAATGTGCAGCAGTATCAACCATATACATTACACCTGCAGCGGTTAGAAATGCTGCGATCCACTTTGGTTTTTTAATAATATTGGAGAGTAAAATTAAGTGTGCGCCAAAAAAGAATAAACCAATCAGCCAGATAATTTCAAATACATTTACCTGGTACAAAATCTCATCTGCCGAATCCAGATTCAAAATAAGAACCAAAGCAAAAACAGCAACTCCCATTATTGCAGCATGCATTAATCGAAAATATGTACTTAATCGTGTAAGCTTATTTTTCCGGTATAACCCAAAAAGTCCCCACGCAACAACTACATCGAACAGTACGGTGATTAAAAAAGCTAAAATGCCAAACCGCACAGACATATGATTGAGTCTGATCGTTCCGAGCGGATTTTGCTTGATCGACTCAAGCATAACAAAATTGGCAAAAATGGCCGCAAAAAATATGATCAGGTAGCTAATTCCGGTAATGATCGAGAGTTTTCTTTTATCCATATCAATTGTTTGTTCCGCAAACGGAGTTTAAATACGGAATAATAACCACAACCGTCTGTCAAATGTTTACAAGCAGCCATAAAAAAAGGTTCCGTTCGTATCAACAAACGGAACCTTCTATATTTTGTACAGAGAATCTATCTCCTACTTACACAGCGGATCAACCCCAATTGTGCCAACCAACTCTTTTAGATATTGTTTCGATTCAACGTTTTTCAAACGTTCTTTTGCCAGTGCCAAACGGCCATTGATATCCATTTCGGCAACCAACGCAGCATTGTTTTCGTTGTCAATAAAATCCTCCAGATAACCAATCTGCTCCACAAGGAAAGCAATATCCTTTTCTTGCTTCAGTTTCAGGCGGGCTTTATACCAGTCGCTTTTTAGCACCTCTTCCCTGTCGAAAAGTTTACGCAGCTCCGGATCGCTGATATCCTTGCCTTCGTAATGGCCGTAAGCCATAACATGCAGCAGCACTTTCAGCGGCGGAATGGCAGATTCAACACTTCCATCCTCGAAAAATGGTTGAGCAGCGCGCTGCATGGCTTCTGTAATATTATTTATACCATCAACATAATCATCCATGTTTTGCAGTTCCGGCTTCAGCATGCGCTCGTTAAACACTGCCAGCGGCTCATCAAATAAGCGGTTCATACAACGGAACGCAAAGTTTTTGGTTATTCGGTAGCCCAAACGGCTGGCCAGTACTTTTTGTCCTTTGTATTCAAAGTCCTCCAGTTTTTCCAAACAGCCATTTTCAATCAGCTTCTTCGGATCGCGATCTTCAGGAACCAAACGTGCCCAAATTTCAGGAATAAGAATACTGATATCGTGGTCGAAACGGTTTTCCGACCCAATGTATCCGGCAGCCGAACTAAATCCCTGGTATTCTGTCAGAATGTACGACAGCAAGGCATTATTCAAATCGGTAGTTGGCACCAACATGTTAAAAGGCCCTTTGGTAAGCGCACCTTCCAGTCCGGCACCGGTTGTTGATGGAGACTTTCCGGTGATACTTGCCACAAAATCCATGAACAACTCAGGTAACTCCTGATAGTGAATTGGATTGTAAACCGCTAATGGGCGAATTCCGGCTTCTTTGTCGGCAGGATTGTTTCTTCGTCCGGGCAGGACGGCATTTACAGGCCAAACCACTGGATCTTTGTCTTTTATCTTGCGGAACAAACGCACACCAATTTCTCCGAGGTATGAGTCTTGTGTTTCGTCCTTAAATATATTGCACTGCAGGTAACGCGGGTTCTTTGTTGGCTCACCGTCAACAATACGTGGATGCGACGGTGTAACAAAGTAATTATCGCTATCGCCTTCAGCCACTTCCTTAATAAAGTTTTTTACCGGCTTGGTATATTTCTCAAAGCTAATGGCGTCTTCAATCAGTTCAACTGCATTCTCGCGCGTTAACGGCTCGTAATTCGTCAGGAATGTGTTATTGTCCACAATTTCCTTTTCAGCTTCTTTATCGTAGCCTCTGATTACGGCTTCATCAGGGCGTTGGAACAGGTAACTTTCGCAGTTAGCAACCAGTTTTACACTCGGATTATCGTACTCCCTATTCAGATCCTTCAGGCGATTTGACGGAACTGTAATCGTAGCCGAAATATCATCCTCTGTTTGGATTTTCATCGACGGAACAAAATCCGAACGTAGTTTATGCAAATACCAACGTCCTTCTTCGTTAAATCCAATACGCACATAACTTGCAGCAATCGGGTTGTGTTTGTAGCGCAACACATTTCCGGGGCGGCCATTTACAATTTCAACATTGAATAACTCGCGCCATTTCAATCCTTTTTCTTCGTTGCCACGGTAGTGACGTTTTACGAAAAAGGCCAGTGTGCGAACATTGTCTGGCAGGTCTTTCAGGAATTTATTATACTCGTCGCTGTATTGATCCGACGGTGTTAACAATTTTACAGCCGAACCTAAAGTACGTTCTTTACTCAGGAATGAACGTGACGGATCAGCATCGGGACGCACTTCTTTCCATCGGTCAGAATAATCTTTATTAATGATTTCATCCACCATATTCTCCACCAACTCCAGGTTTTCGATGTAGAAAGACCCGAATTTAATGGCGTTTTGCATCGATTTTGAGATCTCTGATTTTCCACCACCGGAAACGGTACTTGGTTTATGGCAGAACATTCCTTCCGGAGCCGTGTCGATAATACGCCACATAGCTTGTGTTGGGTGTTTTACCAACTGAAATTTATGTCCGGTAGGATGAACGTATACTTTGTTTGGCGAAAGTTTCAGGCTGTAATCTTTGTTTTTGTATTTCCAGCTAACCGAACTTTTCTCCACATCAATATCAGCGTTTTCAGGAATGTAAACTACCTCCGGAAATTTCTTATCGATTGCGTAATTTCCTTCCTGCACCTCAATGCGGTTGCCCAGCAACTTTTTCACTTCATCGAAAGAGTACGGCTGGTCGAACTTTTTAGTAAAATTGGTTCCAAAAACGCTGTCGCTCATGTTTCCACGTGGGAAAGCAATGGCGCCACCGGCATGTTCTTCTTCAACCAAACCAAAAAGGTTAGCCGAATAGCTGATTTGAGTTTTTATCTCTTTTTTGGAATAACCGTAATAATTATCGGCAATAATGGTAACCACTACCCCGCGTTCATCGCGACAGGTAAGTTTAAAAGCAGAACCATCATTGTAAAGCTCATTTTCGTCTTTCCAACACATGCCGTCGCGTTTCTGTCGCTCCGATGCATCATCGTAATGTGGCAAGCCAACATCTTTCTTTTTGAGTTGAGTTAAGTGTGGTGCCAGAATAATACATCCGGTGTGGCCGGTCCAGTGCTCCACATCCAATGCGGCATCGTTAACAGCCAGGTTCGGATCGCCGGCATTACCAAAAATGGTTTCCACAAAGTCGAGGTTACTAACCAGACTTCCCGGTGCAAAAAAGCGTACTTCCATACTCTTTTGACTAACAATACCGGGCACTTCAGGACAAACCACAGGGCGCAGCAACAGCGATACCATTACTTTTGCTTTTTCATCCTGTGCCGATGTAAATGGCAATGTCATTAATTCATCGGTTGGTTTTAAGGCTGCGCTCAACAGATGCGCGAAAGTAATTTTCGGCACTTCTTTTTTGTCGGCAGGTACCGGAAGTCCGCCACGTACAATATGGAAAGTTCCTTTTGTTGTTCGCTTATCTTTGGCCGGATTGTTCAGAATACCCTGCTTTAAGCGGTAAGAACTTAACAAATCGCTTTTAAACTCGTTGCCATTTGGTGGCAAACTCAGCTCACGCGCCATTTTTTTCTGGTTCAAAACCAACGTATTATTTGGCAAACGATAAGGCTTTTTGAATTCCAGCTCTTTTAAATAGTCATCGATAAAATGCTGAATTCGCGCATCGGCTGGAGACATGTGCTCGCTAAGCAAGCGCGATTTCTCCTGGAAGCTTTTTACCAGACCTTCGGTTAGTTCCTGAAATTTTGAATTGGCGTATTTTGTGCCCGAATCCGAATCGTCATTAAACGTAGGCTGACCTAAGGAAGCCAACTGCAGGTTAATGTATTGAATCATATCGCGGCGATCTCGTCTCGTCTGTTTTGAGGGAGTGGATTTTTTACTCATAATAATTATATTTCTAGTCCATAAACAAAAATACAGAATTGAAGTTTTACCAATCTCATGAAATTTCTTAATTAACCATAAAACAGCAATTCTTTATTGTTTTGTTAACCCTAAGGGGACTTATGGTATCAAAATGTAAATGATTTAGTCTTTCATCCGATATACGTGACTTTCTCGTCAATGTTACCCATATGATAAGTATCATAAGCGCTTATTAATTGTAAAATAATTTCAGGAATATCTTTGGGCTTTTATTGTATTAAATTAAATAGGTAAAGCCGAATCATTCATAAACATATGATCATCTGAACTATAATTGATTGTTACTAACAACCTGATTCTGTTATGCCGAAACCAAAAAATTATTACAAATGAAACACTTAAAACTAAAGGCTTTGCTGGTCTTAATGGCTGGTCTTTTTATTTCTTCACAAACATTCGCAACCGATGGTTATTTTAGCGTTGGCTATGGTACAGTAAACAAAGGTTTAGCGGGTGCCGGAATTGCATTTTACCAGGGATCGTTGATAAACGGAAACCCTGCTGGAAATGTGTTCCTTGGAACAAAATATCAACTGGGAGTTAACTTTTTTAATCCGAACAGAAAGTACACTGTAACAGGAAATCCATCAGGTATGGAAGGTACATTTGGTTTAATGCCGGGTACAATTGAAAGCGACAGCAAAATGTTTTTGATGCCATCGGCAGGTGCAAACTGGATGGTTAGCGACAACTCAAGTATTTCTGCTGCCCTATTCGGAAACGGCGGAATGAACACTGATTATCCTACTGCAACATTCTACGATCCGATGTCGGAAACTACAGGTGTTAATCTTGCCCAGATGTACGGTAACATTACCTACTCACAGAAATTGGGTGAAAAACACAGTGTTGGTGTAACAGGTGTGTTGGCTTACCAATATTTCGAAGCAAAAGGTTTAACTGCTTTTGGCGCGTTCTCTTCTGATCCAACAGCAATTTCAGGAAACGGAACCGACAGTGGTTTTGGATACGGTTTTAAAATTGGTTACCTGGGACAATTAACAGATAACTTTTCAATTGGTGTTACATACCAGTCGAAAGTTTGGATGAGTGAATTTGATGATTACGCAGGATTGTTTGCCGAGCAGGGTGATTTTGATATCCCATCAAGCTGGACAGCTGGTATTGCCTGGGAAGTTGCCAGCGATTTCACAGTAATGGCCGATGTAAAACAAATAATGTACAACGATGTAAAATCAATTGGCAACCCAATGCTACCTAACCTGATGACTTCGCCTCTTGGAACTGACGAAGGTGCCGGTTTCGGTTGGGATAATATTATGGTTTACAAACTTGGTTTTAACTATGCAGGTGTTGACACTTGGGAATTCCGTGCCGGACTTTCAATTGGCGACAACCCAATTCCTTCATCAGAAGTAATGTTTAACATTCTTGCTCCTGGTGTAATCGAAAACCAAATTGCGCTAGGTTTCTCAAAAGAAGTTGGAAATTCCGGAAATCAATTCCACGTTGCATTTAATTATGCAATGAACAGTAGCGTAGAAGGTGTAAATCCAATGGATCCTCCATCAGGACAAACCATTGAAATTGAAATGAATCAGTTCGAACTGGAACTGGGATTCTCGTTCTAAAATACAATTTAGCATACTCCAAAAAATAAGAAATAGTATAATTTCTGACCCGGGCTTTCGTCCGGGTTTTTTATTGGTTTTTATTTTGAACTCTTCCTCGATTTAACTGTAATTATTATTTTAACCGCTTATATTAATTTGAAAGAATAAAAATGAAACTTATATCGTGGAATGTAAACGGAATACGTGCCGTTGCCAAAAAGAACTTTTTTGAAGATTTTAAACAGTTGGATGCCGACATCCTTTGCTTGCAGGAAACCAAAGCGCAAGATGACCAGGTTACTGAAACACTGGCTCCAATAAACAGTTATCACATTTATTCCAATTCGGCCGAAAAGAAAGGTTACTCGGGAACAGCCATCCTTTCAAAAACAGAACCGGTAAGCGTTTCGCGCGATATGGGAATTGAGGTCCATGATACTGAAGGCCGTGTTTTGTGCCTCGAATACGAAAAGTTTTATTTGGTAAATGTTTATGTACCGAACTCGGGAAGCGAATTAAAACGCCTTGATTACCGTCAGGAATGGGATCGCGCATTTTTCAACTACCTGAAAGAAATGGAAAAAACGAAGCCGGTTGTGGTGTGTGGCGATTTTAATGTAGCCCACCGCCCTATCGATTTGGCACGACCAAAGCCAAACTACAATAAATCGGCCGGATTTATGCAGGAAGAGATTGACGGAATGGACCGCTTTACACAAGGTGGATTGGTTGATACTTTCCGCCATTTTTACCCCGATGCCACCGATAAATACTCCTGGTGGAGCTACCGGGCCGGAGCGCGCGGCAAGAACGTAGGCTGGAGAATCGATTATTTTCTTGTTTCTGAAAGTTTTATTCCACAGGTAGAAAAAGCCTATATTTTAAACGAAGTTATGGGTTCCGACCATTGCCCGGTGGGAATTGATATAGCTAATTAATTAGTAATACATAAAATATTTTCAGCGGGTGAATTAAGTTTTTCCCGCTGTTTTTATATAAAATCGATCTACTTTTGCATTTTAAACAGAATATATTGAGTTTCGATCCACATACAACCAATTTACCCATCGTTGACGTAATCAACGAGGTAAAACATCACCTGCAAAAGGAAAATACATTAATCGTACATGCGCCTCCGGGAGCCGGTAAAAGTACCGTAATCCCACTTGTTCTTCTTGAAGAAAATTGGTTGAATGGGCAAAAGATTATCATGCTGGAGCCGCGTCGTCTTGCAGCTAAAAGTATTGCCACTCGTCTGGCAGAACTTTTGGGGGAACCGGTTGGAAAACGTGTTGGGTATCGCATTCGTTTTGACAATTGTGTAAGTGAATCTACACAACTTGAAGTGGTTACCGAAGGAATCCTGACCCGCATGCTACAAAGCGACAATGCGTTGGAAGGCATCGGAATGGTAATTTTTGATGAGTTTCACGAACGCAGTCTTTTTGCCGATGTGGCTTTGGCTTTGTCGCGCGAAGCACAGCAGATTTTGCGTCCTGATTTGCGAATCATGATTATGTCGGCCACGCTGAATATGCCCCAACTTACGCAGCTCCTTAATGCTCCGTCGGTGGTTAGCGAAGGTCGTCAGTATCCCGTTGAAATTCATTACGAAGGAGACAACGATCTCAAGCTTCTTCCGGAATTAACAAGCCGTGTAATTACAAAAGCGGTTCAAAATCATGATGGCGACATTTTGGTGTTTTTGCCTGGTGAAGCAGAAATCAAAAATACAGAGGCCATTATTCGAAGCAAACACAAAGGAATTGCCATTCATCCGCTTTACGGCCAGCTGTCGCCACAAAAACAGTTTGCTGCTATTATGCCCGGCCGCGAAGGACAGCGTAAAATTATACTTGCTACATCCATTGCCGAAACCAGCTTAACGATTGAAGGCGTTAAAGTTGTGGTTGACTGCGGTTTTAGCCGGACACTTAAATTTAATCCAAACACAGGCTTGTCGCGCCTCGAAACAGTTGAAATAACTTTAGATTCAGCCGATCAAAGAGCCGGACGTGCTGGTCGACTTGGCCCCGGCGCCTGTTACCGCATGTGGACAAAAGCCACACATCATCGTTTAATTAAACACCGCACTCCCGAAATTGAAGAAGCTGATCTCGCGTCACTGGCTCTGGAAATGGCCAAATGGGGTGTCGACGATATCAATAAACTGACCTGGCTAACTCCACCACCAAAAGGACATGTTTTGCAAGCCAACGAACTGCTGGAGCAACTGGATGCCATTGACGATGGAAAAATTACTGAACACGGAAAAGCGATTCATCGTCTCCCTTGTCATCCGCGATTGGCGCACATGTTGCTGTTGGCGCAAAACGAGGATGTTACAGCACTGGCATGCGATATTGCAGCTATTTTGGAAGAACGCGATCCCTTAAACCGCGATGCCGGAATCGATATTAATTTACGCATTGAAGCTTTGCGCCGTTATCGTACCGGAACATTAAAAAACAAGCGATTAAAACATATTGCAAAGATTTCGGGGCAATACCAGAAAATGCTCAATATTGATGAAGACAATTCATCTGTTGATCCATTTGAAACCGGTTTATTGCTGGCCTATGCTTACCCGGAACGTATTGCTCATGCTACTCCGGGCAACAATGCCCAATTTAAACTGGCAAACGGGAATATCGCGGCTGCCGGGCACGAAGACGACCTTGCACATGAAGATTGGCTGTCGATCGCAAGTGTAAATGCCCGGGATGGTGTTGGCCGAATATTTTTGGCATCGCCACTAAATCCTCGCGACCTTGCACCGATGGTTAAAAATGTTGAATCCATCAGTTGGGATACAAAAAGAGGTGGTTTTTCTGCTTTTTCAGAGTTAAGAATTGGCAGCATTATTCTTCAACAAAAACCATTACAGGAGTATAACATCGACCAGAAAATTAAGGCAATTTCAGATGCCATAAAAAAGGAAGGTGCCTGGCTGCTTGATTTTAATGCGGAAGTTGAACAATGGCAAAACCGGATAATCAGTTTGAGACAATGGGATGCAACTAATGACTGGCCTGATGTGAGTACCAGCCACTTGTTGGCAACTAACCATGAATGGCTTTCACCTTATCTTTCCGATGTAAAAAAGCCCGAAGACCTGAAGAAAATCAAACTAAAAGAAGTACTTCAACACTACTTGAATTACGACCTTCAACAATTATTGGATAAGCTGGCACCTGAGCGTTTGCAAGTGCCCAGCGACTCGAACATTAAACTTAAATATGGTTCAGGCGGCGAAGCACCGATTTTGGCTGTGCGTTTGCAGGAAGTATTTGGGATGCTCGACACGCCAACCGTTAATAATGGAAGTGTAAAAGTTTTACTGCACCTTTTATCGCCGGGATTTAAGCCCGTGCAAGTAACCGATGATTTGAACAGCTTTTGGGCCACTACCTATTTCGAGGTAAAAAAGGAATTAAAAGCACGCTATCCGAAACATCACTGGCCTGACAATCCGTTGGAGGCTGAGCCATTGAGAGGAGTTAAACGGAAAAAGAATTAGCCGAAACGAATATTGCTTATCGTTTGCGTCTGTATTTAACCTGTGTGATGGCATTTAGAAATACTTCTGATGAAATCAATTCGAATTCGAATACTTGAGAAAGATCTCCAAACAATGGAATACCTCCTCCCAAAATAACAGGGATTGTGGAAATTATTAGCTCGTCGATTCTGTCTTCTTTTAGATATCGCTGAATTGTAGTTCCTCCGTCAACGTATATATTGGCAAATCCTTTTTCGTTTAATTCTTGAGTAATTTCTGACGGAGTTCCATTTACAATGTCCACCTTGCCAATCAAATTATCAGGAACTGATTTCAAGGTTGAACTAACCACAAATACAGGCACCTGGTAAGGCCACGGAATGTTGAAGCCCAGCACCGTTTCGAAAGTCCCCCGCCCCATAACAATAGCATCAATCTTATCAATAAAAGTATTGTATCCAAGATCTTTATGCTCCGGATTGGGCACACTGTTCAAAAATTCGAGTCCACCATTTTTGTCAGCAATAAAACCGTCTAAACTTGTGGCTATAAATACGTGATTTTTTGTTTTCATATTCCTTTCAAAATAAATGTTGTGGGAAATAATAAATATGAATACTATAATGTTTCTTTCGTCATGCTGAACTTGTTTTAGCATCTATCACTAGATTGATTAAATCAATTAAAAATGATCCTGAAACAAGTTCAGGATGACGTTCTACTATTTATGTAAGAAATCTACAAAACTCAATACTACCATCAATTATGGAAAAATACAAAAGAAAAGAGGCTGCTCCTCTGAGCTAGCCTCTCATCTTACTTTTAGTAGAACCTCCCGAAATCAATTACTGTTTTTCAGTAAAGTTGTAATTTATTGATTCTGAAAAAGTATTTTATTTATTTCGGTATATAAGTTTTCCAATACGGATGTCTCCGTCAATATCCAGTTTGTAGAGGTACATTCCTGAAATTTCTGTTTCAGGTCTGAATTCTACGCGCTGCAATTCACCTGCTTCAACCGGTTTGTCGAGTAAACGAACAATCCGTTGTCCAAGCATATTATGAATTTCAAGAACAGCATGACCACTAACTGCAGGTACAAACTCGAAGTTCACTACCTCGTCGAATGGGTTCGGGAAGGCTTTGAATTCGCTCTCCAGCAAGTCAAGATCTTCTGTTTCAACTTTCTTCTTACCATTGCCTTTACCTTTATCCTGAGCAATCATTACGCTTCCGGATAATGATGCTTGCTGATTGAAGTAGTCTATATCACAAACACATTGAGGAATACAGGTTACGGCATGAATAATGATGAAAACAGATTTCGGTGCTCCCGTTAATTCCAGATCAAAGCCATCTAATGGTTGAGCTCCTTCATAAACTATATTATATTGTCCCGGAGCAACCGTTGGTTTACCATTTTTCATGCTTGGATACATATCTTCACCCGCATAGATATGAGCTTCTGATAAGATCCAGCCATCAAATAAGTCATAGTATACAGTGATAACTCCTTCGCTCTCAAAGTTAACAACAGCAGTGCCAACATGCGTGCCTTTGCTCTCATCACATTGAGCTGCACCGGCATATATAGGCATATAGTAAGTTTTACCTTCTTGAATTAAGTTCGTCCAACCCCATCGGCTATATCCATCTTCAAGGAAACACCTTGCACCTAAGGTATCATTTGTTTCTGATAATTCTTCATCCAGTCGGGCAAATGCAGTTTCGCAACCACCATATTGATTGATCATCCATGTAATGGTCTGTTCGCATGTCTCTCTGTTGCCGCAATAGTCAACTGCCCAGTGTGTATGAACAACTTCGTAGTAACAACCGTCGTCTGATACTGTTGGAGTACCTTCGATAACACCTTTATCCGCCACACCGCAATTATCACTCCAAGTAACAGTATCCATAGGCATCCAGTCTACATATTCCGGATCACATCCTATATCAACAGGTTCTGGACAATTATCTGCTGTTGGTTTTTCAGTATCAGCGGCTACTCCAAACGTTGCACTAGCGGTCGTTTCATCACACAGATCCTCGATAGTCCATGTTACTGTGATCGTATCGCCTTCACAAAGTACCGGGTAAACTTCATCCCAGTCATTCTCTGTTACCTGAGGATCACAACCCTGACCTACAAGCTCTGTTTGTATTGCGGTCAACGATACTGACATCCACGCATCAAATGCTGCACTCAGCTGTTCCTGACTATCATAGTCACATGAGCTGTTGTCATCATCATCGCTCGGATCAGTCACTACAAGATCATCTACGCCGGCTACTCCAAACGTTGCACTAGCGGTCGTTTCATCACACAGATCCTCGATAGTCCATGTTACTGTGATCGTATCGCCTTCACAAAGTACCGGGTAAACTTCATCCCAGTCATTCTCTGTTACCTGAGGATCACAACCCTGACCTACAAGCTCTGTTTGTATTGCGGTCAACGATACTGACATCCACGCATCAAATGCTGCACTCAGCTGTTCCTGACTATCATAGTCACATGAGCTGTTGTCATCATCATCGCTCGGATCAGTCACTACAAGATCAGCTGGTGCTGGCAACCTAAATGTTGCTGAACAAGTATTCGGATTAGCACATTCATCATGTAATGTCCACGTTACAGTTACAGTATCACCACAAGCATCAGGATAAGTTACACTATCCCAATCAGTAGTAAGTATAGAGTCACTTCCAATTACTGTTACTCTTGCCATCCATTCATCAAATGCTGTTTCAATTTCAGCAGAGGTCAAACAAGTTGTAACAGTAGTGTCATTTGGACAAGTCAAAATCACTGGATCGCGGTCACCAACAGTTCCTGTACAATTCACTGATTGCGGCACAGTTAAGGACGTATCAGTAATTACAAGTTTATAATCACCTGAATCTAATCCGGTAATCATAGTGTCGTTACTAATTACTGTCACATCATCTGGTAAGGCATACCATTCAAACAAATAGTTAGTATAATTTGTAGGTACGGTTGCTATTTTAGCCCAACCATCTGAAGCCCCGTCGCATGTTGCATCCTCTGTATCAACTGTACATGGTGGTGTTGTATAGGTCGGTGCTGAAATTCTTACCATACAAGTTACCTCACATCCATTTACATCCACTAAATCAACATAATATGCTATACCTCCTACACTACCTTCTATTCCCCATATGGAGTCTGTACCTTGCCCGCCACCAATAGTACCATCAGTGGTATACCAGTAATAGGACACTATATCCGGAGTATTTACTTTAGCAGAACCATCATATAGAAACTGATTGGATGCTGCATGAGCCGTTGTATTACAAATTGGGTTTGGATATACAGTTACTAGTACATCTGCAATATCCTCACAATTGTTGTGATTTATTGTTTTTATCCAGAATGTGGAATCGCCTACAGAAACAGTTACTGAAGGGCTTATTGAATTTGTTCCTGCTAATGCATCTGCCTCACTGGCAAAGTAACTTACAGTACCTCCACCATCGTCAGTTATAGCGGTAGACAAATCAAAAGATTTTGCTCCTGTTTCTCCATTTTCACAACTGTCAAGATTCGTTACTTCCAACACAGGGTTCGGATATACAGTCAACTGTACTTCTGCAATATCCTCACAATAATTAGCATTTATCGTCTTAATCCAGAATGTGGAATCTCCTACGGACACAATTACTGAAGGGCTTATTGAATTTGTTCCAGTTATTGCATCTGCCTCACTGGCAAAGTAACTTAGAGTACCTCCACCATCGTCAGTCACAGCGGTAAACAGATCAAAAGACTTTGCTCCTGTTTCGCCATTTCCACAGCTGTCAAGATTCATAACTTCCAACACAGGATTCGGATATACAGTAACTAGTACATCTGCAATACTGTCGCAGCCGTTAGTACTAACTGTTTTAACCCAAAAAGTTGAATCGCCAACAGAAACAGTAACCAGTGGAGAAATAGTTGGAGAACCATTATTCGCGTTCGCATAACTCGAATAATAAGTTGGACTACTTCCACCATAAGATACTACAGCTGTTGAAAGATCGAAAAGTTTTTCACCTGTTTCGCCATTTTCACAACTATCCAAATTCATAACTTCCAAATCAGGATTCGGATAAAATCCAATGATAAAACTGTCTACAACGTAACATTCAACATCCTGCGGATTAGAAGCCCTGACATATATTGTTTTAGGCATTTCATTAGCAGGAATATTGTGCGATAAAGAATCGTCTATTACTCCTAAGAATTTATCAGCATCTTCAAAAGTATTATGATATGTTATAATATTGCCAAATGTAGTATCAACATTAGCTGTTAAATCAATATCATAAGACACTTCATCCTGGCATTCTTCCGAATTATGAACAGCCACATCTGTAGTTAATTCATAACCGAAAAGAAATGGCCCTGCAAAGTCTTTTAACTCAGCAGTAAACGAAGCAGAAGCACGTGTTTTAACCATCAAACTACCTAAAGTTTTATTACATGCATCATCGCCTCCAAAACTACCGAGACCAATTTCCGTTAAATTAATTGCAAATTCGGCATATTGAAGTGCCTGAATTTCCTCATACCAAGCTTTTGCTTCCAAACTTCCCCATGGTGCGCCCAACACAGCATCATTTACATTTACAATAGCCCAAGCTACTGCAAACGATCCTGTGGCTTCAATTCCGGCATAACCAAAACCGTCAGCATCTTCACCACTATCGAATTCACCGGTTAAAGTAAAGTCAACAGAATCTGGCATTGCTATGGAAAGCGCAGCAAAGGTGGCGTCAGACATCCATAATCTAACTGAAGCTGCAGGATCTGTACCTCCATTTTCAAAATCTATACTCACAATCAAATCTCCTGCCTGCGTAACGTCCTTAGGTCCAAACTCCCATGCCGTATGACCTGCATCATCATCGAGATTTGTTAATGCAGTACCACTAAAATCAAGCTGGTTTCTAAAAAATTCAAAATCGGCATGTGAATTACCATCTGATGAAATGGTAGTAAAAGCACCTATTCCATAAATATCACCATTGGTATCTTCCCTCATATGACCCATTACATCAACTAGATCATTTTTCTGAGGCGTACCTCCTGTTCCTAAACTCCAGGTAGCGGGATTACCTCCGTTTTTATCCTGACCACCAGTAAATACACTTTCGTCATTAAAACCACCCTGAGAGTTCCAGTCACGAAAATAAACACCATCAATCCACAGATAACCACCATTTAGAGTATTTCTTGGCACACTCATTCTTAATTCAAAAGAAGTATTGTAGTCGGCAAGAACATCTTGGAGTAATGCAGCGGCATTTGTTTGGTCAATAACCCCTGATCCAGACCCTGAATACAGAGTTGTATCAAACCAATCGTCTGTATTATATACATAACTCCCTTCATATACTGTAAGAGTATCAGCATAAATATCAGAATCAATACCAAAATTTGCCTTGACAGTGGCTCCCTCTGTTACAATTTGTCCATAACTAACAGGAGCCGTAAAAATGGCTAAAAGAAGTAATGTTACACCACTGCACCAACATCGAAATAGCCATTTTTTCATTTCAGACAACGAGAAATCTGTTCTCGAAGGTTCTACGTAATTTTGTTTCATACATGTAATTTTGAAGAGTTAAAATAATTTTGTAAACCAAGTTTGTTTTAGTCTCTGTTTTACTCAATTACCTTCATCTTCAAAAGGAGAAGTTTCCTTCTAGGCGTCCGGATGTATTCGTCATGATTTTTTGAAATTACATCTGGGGCAAGATGCAATTTCCACCCTTATTTATCATTTCATGACAACCTTTTCAGAATTGCAGATACAAGTTACCATAAGATAAAATTCGATTCAATCGGGAATTTTCCTGAATTTTTTTGTGCTTATTGGGTATGAAATTAAGGTATTAATGTAGGTTATTTTGATAGGCAAATTCGATCATTTCTGCAGTAGACCTTACACTTAATTTTGTTTGTATATTTTTTTTGTGCGACTCTACTGTTCGTGGGCTTATATTCAATTTAACACCTATCTCTTTATAAGTGTAGCCTTTACAGAAAAGTTTCAGAATAGAGAGTTCTCTGTTGGTTAGAATCCTTTTATCCTCGAAGGTTACAGAAACCTTCTTACTTCTTAAATATTTTTTAAGTAATTGCCATACTCGTGGAGGGAAATGATCATCTCCGTTTTTCACAGTTTTAATAGCATTTACCAACATATCGTTTCCGGCATCGTTAAAGATAAAACCATTAACTCCCAGGCTAATATACTCCTCGAAAAAGTCAGAATAATCGGTACTTAATACCAGTAAAACCGGAGTTCGCGAAGTTTTTCGTCTGATTTTTTTTATACTACTGATTCCTTCATCCAAACAATGAATGATATCAATTAGAATTACATCGGGCTTTTGGACCTTCAGTTTGCTTATAAACTCGTTGATAGTTTTCGATTCAAAAACTATTTTACACTCTCCTGAATCTTCCAGTACCGACTTTATGCCGGAACAAAAAAGTGAATAGTTTTCCAATATGGCAACATTGCACATAATCCCCCCATTTTTTATCATTATACACTTACAAAGTCGGAATAAATCCAACTGCGCAAGGGATTCCACTATTGCTAATTTAAGGGTGGGGCTTGGAATTACGTGAATTCAAGATACAATATACCACTTTTTACGTAGCCAGTCAATCCGTAATTTTCCGTAAAATATTTCCGTAAAATTACGCAATAAAATACCTATTAGTATTCTATATGTTTTCCATTTAAAACTCATATTTCATTTAAATGCACAATTAAATTGTAGTAAAATAGCTATTAAATAAGAAATTGAAGGTTCTTAATTTTTATAAGGGAATCTTCGGCCATGCCAATGATCGCACTCTGCAGCTCTTTTTCTTAAATATTCAAGTCCTTTATTCTGGGTGAGCGAATTGCATATAAATTAACTCAGACGATATTATTTTTGACAGCATAACCAATAAGTTCTTTCAACGAACCGATTCCAAGTTTAACAAGAATATTATTCTTATGCGACTCCACTGTTCGTGGACTAATGGAAAGCTCCTCACCAATTTGTTTGTACGAATAACCTTTGGCGAACAATTTCAACACGGTTAATTCTCTCGTCGAAATCTTATCTAGATATTCTTTATTGGTCTTTAGCTTAGCGGTATCCGATTTTAAGTCCCTTTCATTAATTCTCAGATATCGATCGCCATTTAAGATTTTATTACAGGCATAAAGTAACTCTCCTGTTGAATCCGATTTCCAGATAATCCCTTTAATACCATTCATTATACCTTGCAAAACCACGTTATCAGCTTTGCCAACGTTTATTAAAATGGCAGGAATATCCGTGTATCTTTTCTTCAACCAATCGGCAACTGGTATCAAGTCTTCAAAAGGCAATGTATAACTCAATAAAAAAAGTTCGCCTGAATCTAAATCCTCGGCATTTTTTATCTCATCTAATGAAGTATAACACGCCACAACCTGAAAACCACTGGCCTCGTTGAAAAGTAATTTTAAGGCCTCACGACAAATGGTATTATCATCAACCAATATTATTTTTTTTCTTTCCGACTGATTCATCACAACTTTTAAAACGAAAAGAAAACATAAAAGTTCCAGGTCTCTGAAGATTAGCTAGTTAAAAAAGAAGACATTTTGTATTAATTACTGATAAATGAATAGGATATAAACTGACTGAGAGTGTTTGTTATACTGGTTAATTTAGGCAAAAAAACTTTACATAACAATCCGAATGTTCACAATATCAAACACTTACAATTCCTTCGATAAATTTTTTATCTATTTTTTGTAGTACCTACAAAAAGCTGAACATATAGAAAACACTGGTACTTTGATATGAAATTAACATCCAAGAATTTTTCTAAATAGCGTGCTGTTAAGAAAATCTATTGCATGTTAATAATCAGTGATTTAGATTTACATCGCAAACCTTTTTAAAGAGAACTGATTAAAGACGCTTTTGTTCCCATGTATTTCTAATTTCAGAAAGGATCAAAAAAAGTCTAGCTATGTGAAATAAAGTTGTAATAATGATTCTATCCATTAGAATTTTTATAACACGTTGAGAGATTTATCAATGTTAATCATTGATACAGGAGAAGTATGGACCACTAGATTAAAACAAAAATGAGAAAACCAGAGTTAGTGTTGCTAATGCTATTTATAGCATTTATTGGGAAAAGTACGTTTGCCCAAAACCCACATTTCAAGTTGGAAAGTAAAGATCATCAATCAATTACCATTGATGAAACCTATTCAAAAACAGTAGAGATCAACCCTTTTAAAGGACAGGGCAAAAAGATCTATGGACTTGCGGCCAGCGCGGATATTGAATTTTCATCGGCAGATGGCTGGGTACGTTTGGTATTACTCGATCAGGATTTTAACGAACACCTTTTATTAGAGAGCTCCCCAATCTTAAACGGAACAAATCATGTTTCGCTAATTGATTATGCCGAAGAAACTGCTTTATTGGACGGCGTTGTTCCTTATGCCATAAGCGTGGAGGTGAATAACGCTTCAGTTGCAATAAAAAACTTCTCCTACTCATCGAAAGGAGATGTAATTTCAGATTACAACAAGCAGAAAAAGGAAAAACGTTCGGCTCAGAATAAAGACAAAATTGAGAAGCTGAACAAGAACCTAAAAGCCAGAGGACAGCATTGGGTAGCAGGTGAAACTGGTGTTTCGCAAATGAGCTATGGAGAACGCAAAAAGCTCTTTGGACAAAGCACCTTCCCTGCAGGATTTGAGTTTTATGTGGGGGGAGTATTTTCTGCAAGCTCTTCACAAGATGACGGTTCAACAATTTTAAAATCAGCCACTTCAACAAGCCCATATATTGATAATTGGGATTGGCGTGATCGACATGGGAAAAACTGGATTTCCCCCATTACGAATCAAGAATTTTGTGGGTCTTGTTGGGCTTTTGCTAGCGTTGGTGCCACAGAAGCAATAACCAACTTATATTTCAATCAACTTTTAAACTTAGACTTGTCTGAACAAGATTTGATTTCATGCAGTAATGCGGGAGGATGTGATGGAGGTTATCCTTATTATGCTGTCGATTATATTACAAAAACAGGTGTCGTAGATGAAGTTACATTTCCTTATAGTGCTTCTAATGAATCCTGTGCTAATAAATCCAGCAATCCTAACGAATTTATTAAAATCAGTGGATTTGAAGAATTTGGATGGTCTGATAAATATGCTGCTCATAATGAGGATGTATTGAAATCAATGCTTATAGAGTTGGGGCCATTAAGTGGAGCTGTAGTAGATTGGAGTCACTCAATGGTTTTAGTTGGATACAAGATTGTAAAAGAAGGAGATGTATTTTTTTACAGAGACTTAAACCTAGATAGATATTGGAAAACCGTAGAGAGTAGTGATCCACTGATCGGAAAAACAGTGTGGATATTTAAAAACAGCTGGGGAGATAGTTTTGGGGATCAAGGATATGTGTACATTGAAACTCCTATCGATAATATTCAAGCAACTTTTGGACTTAAAACTCCTGTGGTAAGTTCGGTTAAAAATTATAATATTGTATGTGAAGATCGCGACGGCGACGGATACTACTGGTGGGGACTGGGTGAAAAACCAGCCAACTGTCCTCCATGTCCTGATCTCGCAGACGGTGATGATTCTGATCCAACTAAAGGGCCACTGGATGAATATGGTTACTGTATGCCACTAAATGGAGCTCCAACTCCGGTTGCGAACTTTACTTCAACCAACACTGCAATTAATAAAGGACAGAGTGTGAGTTTTACCGACCTTACTACAAATACACCAACATCGTGGAACTGGACTTTTAACGGCGGTACTCCATCAACATCTACCGAGCAAAACCCAACTGTAACGTATAATACAACTGGCACATTTAGTGTTAGTTTAGAAGTCAGCAATGCTGACGGAACTGATACCAAAACTGAAACAGCTTATATTAACGTAACAGAACCGGTTTATGCCCCTGTTGCAAGCTTTTCGGCTACACCAGCCTCTATTAACGAAGGTTCTGAAGTTTCGTTTACCGATTTAACCACTAACGAACCAACTGCATGGAGCTGGACTTTTGAAGGTGGTACTCCGTCAACATCAAATGTTCAAAATCCAAAAGTAGTTTATGCTACTCCCGGAACATATGATGTTACGCTTACGGTTACCAATTCCGGCGGTACAAATACAAAAACAATAACAAACTGTGTTCAGGTAATTGATACGATTGAGGCTCCTGTTGCTGCTTTTACAGCTGACAACACAGTAATTTCAGAAGGTCAATCTGTCTCGTTTACCGACCAGTCTGTCAATACTCCAACCGCATGGAACTGGACATTTGAAGGCGGATCACCAGCGTCGTCTACCAATCAAAACCCAACGGTTGTTTATGCCACTCCTGGTGTATATACCGTTACACTTTCTGCCACAAATGACGGAGGTTCGAATACAGTAACAAAAAGTACTTACATTACCGTTCAGGATACACTGGAAGCTCCTGTAGCAGATTTTATTGCTGATAACACAGCAGTAATAGAAGGTGCAGAAATTACTTTCACTGATAAGTCGAAAAATACACCGGCATCTTGGAAATGGGTATTCGAAGGTGGTAATCCATCGACATCTAACGAAAAGAATCCAAAAGTAACTTATAGTTCGCCAAACAGTTATAAAGTTTCGCTGACTGTTACCAACGCAGCCGGAAACAATACTAAAACCGTTGAAAATTACATTACAGTTGAAAAAGCTCCTGATCCGGAGTATTGTATTCCTGCACCTGACGCAACAGATGAATGGATCGCTGAAGTGCACATGGGAGACAACAGCTACACTTCAGGTTCAGAAGGATATGCTGACAACACAACAACGAGTTTCAACCTTACTGCTAACAGCAACAACAGTTTTACACTGGTTCCTGGTTTTAACGGAAAAAGCAGTTTTGAATATTGGGGCATTTGGATTGATTTTAATTCTGACAAAGAATTTACGGAAGATGAAAAGGTCTTTACATCATCAAAATCCAAGTCAGCAGTTAACGGAACAATTTATATCCCGCAAACCAATATTACCACTCGCATGAGGGTTGCAATGGGAAGCAGCAACCCAACGGCTTGCGATTTCGCAGGCTCAGGAGAGGTGGAAGATTACACCATTACAATTGCAGAACCGGCTCCTGTGCCACCAGTAGCGGCATTTAGTGCCAATTCAACAACTATTGATGCCGGACAAACTGTTCAGTTCTCGAATTTATCGGAGAACGAACCAACCAGTTATCAATGGTATTTCCCCGGTGGAACGCCATCGGCAAGTACTGAACCAAATCCAACGGTTAGTTATGCAACCGGAGGCACATACGATGTTACGCTGATCGCCTACAAAACAGGTTTCACAGCATCGGAACTAACTTTAACAAGTTACATTGATGTTACTGATAACGAAGCTACACCAACACCTACTCCATCAACTTATTGCGAACCTGCTTTAATCAGCAGTGCCAATTATTACATTCAAAGCGTGAATATTGGAAATGAGTTGACTGTTAACAGTTATGGCGATGGTTACTCGCTTGATACAAATCCATTTACGCTGAATGCAGGTGGCTCGTATTCCGTTAATTTGGAGCCAAATAATTCTTCAAGCCGTAATTTCTGGAGAATTTGGATTGACTTTAACAACGATGGTGATTTTGATGATGCCGACGAAACAGTGCTGGCCTTGAACAACAAAAAAGGTTCAGTTGCTGAAACGATTGCCATTCCTTCGTATGTTACGGGGACAACACGTGTTCGTATTTCAATGAAAGTTGGAAAAGCACCGGCATCGTGCGATGATGATTTTGAAGGAGAAGTTGAAGATTACCTGGTTTCGTTTGATCCACCTATGATGAAAGCGTCAGCACCAGAAACGGATGCACAGTCACTTTACAAGATGGATTTAAATTTATATCCAAATCCGACAACTGACCAGCTGAATCTGAAACTGTCACACTTTTCAGCAGAAGCTTCTTATTCAATATATAATACAGTTGGTAAAAAAGTTACGGAACAGCCAATCATTGCACCTTTAACAACAATTGATATGAGCGATAAAGCTCCCGGCATTTACCTGGTGGTTGTAAAAACCGATGCGCATACATTTAATGAGAAAGTGATAAAAAGATAAGTACTAGCAACACGTACAACTCTGAGAAGGCGGGATACTATGGAGACAGAAGTTAGCCCGCCTTTCTTTTTAACCGCCTTGCCAACGCGTGAATTCGCCGGATTCCCTCGAGTACTTCCGATTCAAAACGATAGATCTCAATGCGGTTTTCATCGGTTACAGAGAGTCGGTCGATAAGGTACAAACGAACGTCCTGAAGTGTTTGTTTAAAACGTTCTTTGGCCAGTGAATCATCAACCGAAGTGTCATCTACAAGATACGATTGTACCGCTTTATCAAAAGCATCCAGGGCCATATTATGGGCAACAGCAATTTGCCGTACCGTATCAATGCTTACATCAAAACCCTTTTCAATCCGGTGTTCGGCGGCTTCAACCAAAGCTGTTGTAACAACATCGGCTGCCGACTCAAGCACATTCACTGCTTCTATTTGCCGCTCCAAAATATGGGTTTGTTCCTTGCTTATCGATTGACTTTGTATGTTCTGCAGGAACGTTAAAATTTCGGCATGTCCCCTATCGATTATGGCATCCTTATTCCTCAGCGCAACCAATTCATTTTCTTTGCCGGTTAAAGCCATCGGAATGCCTGCTTTTAAAATCTCAAACACCTTTTCGCCCAGTTTAGCGATGGAATTCTGCGACAAATCCAAAGCAAGACTAACATCTTCCAAGTAGAAATCGTGCAACTCCGGAAATAATCTTTCCTCTTTCTTTTTCTTCTCGGGAACCAACCAAACCACCAGTTTTGAAATCGGATTAACCAACCAAATAAACAAGAAAGTATTAGCTACATTAAATAGTGTATGCGCATTTGCCACTTGTCGTGATTCACTTCCGGGTGAAATATCTTCCACAAGATGGGCCAGCTGTGCAATAAAACCATACCAAATTACTACACCCAAAACATTAAAAAGAATATGCGAAACGGCTACTCTCATCGCAGCTTTTGGTTTTCCCAATGCCGACAAAATTGCCGTAACACAAGTTCCCACATTGGCTCCCATAATAATGGCAATGGCCGGCTCAATATCAATTAATCCCTGCGAAGCCATAATAATTACAATTCCGGTAGTGGCCGAAGAACTTTGCACCAACGCCGTAAATAATGCCCCGATCAAAATCCCATAAACGTAATTATCGAGGCCCTCCATTAACGCTAAAAATGGTTCATAGCTTTTTAATGGTGCTGTTGCTTCGCTCATAACACTCATTCCCAGGAAAACCAAGCCTAAACCTAAAATTATTGTGCCTACATTTTTAACGATCTTTTTTTTGAATAGAAATCCGGCGAGAAATCCCACGGCAATCATTATCCACGAGGCTTTCGTAATTTTAAAAGCAATAATTTGCGCCGTAATTGTGGTACCAATATTGGCGCCGAGAATAATTCCCAACGTACTTTGAAAAGAGATCAGACCTGCCGAAACAAATCCTACAGCCAAAACCGTGGTTACCGACGACGATTGTATAACTGCTGTGATTCCGGTTCCGGCCACCAGCGAAGTCCAGCGGTTGCGGGTCATTCCTTGCAAGAAGGCCTTCATTTTACTTCCGGCAGCGGCTTTTAAACCGTCAGTCATTACATTCATTCCATGCAGGAACAATGCCAGTCCGCCCAATAGAAGTATTATTTGCGCAGTGAAATTCATTCAAAAACTTTCTACTAATTTAAAAAACTTAGCCAACTCTTCGAACTGTCATTTTGCTACTTTCAATTTAATGCTATTTTAGCCGATATTAAATTTTATAATAATGAACTTACAGCAACTTTTTTGCCTGGCCGTTTTGGCTCTGTTTCTAAATTCGTGTTCCAACAATTCTCAGGAAACCAAACAACCCAACGTTGTAATTATTTTTCTCGACGACTCGGGATACTCTGATTTCTCCCCTTTTGGGCAAACCCGTATTGAAACGCCCAACGTAACAAAGCTGGCAGAAGAAGGTATAATGTTCAAGAATTTTTATGTACCACAGGCAGTTTGTTCGGCATCGCGCTCGGCACTTATTTCGGGCTGTTACCCTGGGAGAACAAAGGTTTTTGGGGCACACGGTCCTAACGGTCGCGGGCTGGAAACCACTTTTCCAACCATTGGCGAAGTATTTAAAAATGCAGGATATAAAACAGCACTTTTCGGGAAGTGGCATTGTGGCGACCAACCGGAAACGCGTCCACAAAGCCGTGGTTTTGACGAAACCTGCGGACTGATGTATTCGAACGACATGTGGAGACACCATCCTGAAAGCCCGGACTACTGGGGACAGTGGCCACTAAAATTCTGGGAGAATGGTGAAGTTACAATCGAAGATGTGGATTCGACCGACCAAAAAATGCTGACTAAATGGTACACCGAACACGCCGTTGATTTTATTTCGAAACACAAAGATGAACCGTTTTTATTGTACGTTCCACACGCTATGTCGCACGTTCCGTTGTTTTGCAGCCCCGAGTTTGAAGGAATCACCGGCAAAGGATTATATGCTGATGTTTTAACGGAGTTAGACTGGTCGGTTGGGCAAATAAACCAGGCGCTAAAAGATAATGGAATTGAGGACAACACTATTGTAATATTTTCATCGGATAACGGCCCGTGGATTGCCTATGGCAACCACGCCGGTACAACACCGTTTCGTGAGGCCAAAGGAACAACATTTGATGGCGGAACCCGCTCGGCAACTATTATCAAATTTCCTGCAAAATTAAAAGGGAACCAGCAGTCAACTCAGGCTTTAATGACAATCGACTTGCTGCCAACACTTTGCGAGGTGGCAAATATTCCGCTTCCAGAAACAGAAATTGATGGGAAAAACGTTTGGGACATTATTTCCGGCAAACCGGATGCCACAAACCCACACGATTATTATGCTTTTACCAACGACAAACAATTTCAGGCAGTACTATCGGGCGACGGAAAATGGAAGTTACACCTTCCGCATAATTACCGCACGATGACGGATATAAAAGGAAAAGACGGAATGCCCGGAAAGTATGATTATTCGGCGAAAATTGAGCTTTCATTGTTTGATATGGAAAATGATCCGTACGAAACCACAAACGTAATTCTTGAGCATCCTGAAATTGCCGAGAAATTAATGGGGTATGCAGAAATGCATAAGAAAAAGTTCTTTAGCGAAAACTAAAGAACTATACTATTCGATTGCGATTAACGATGCCCTGATTAATGTTTAAAGCTTAAGAAACGGTCGGGATTCGAGATGTCAATTTGATTATTTAGAATTTCAGGACTGATTTCGCCTTTAACGTAAATCAGGGCATTGTCGTCGCCACCAACCAAAATCACCATTTCTTTAATCACCGATTCATCCATTCGTCCGAAAATAGTCACATTCTGGTCTTCCTCGCGAACAACCATTAACTGTTCATAATCCTTTTTCTCACTGATTTTCTTGTAAAATTCTTCGTGCAGATCAATTCGGGCATTCAAATTATCGTCATCAACGGCAATAACTTTAACTCCATCGATGCTCTCCAGCAAATCCTTTTCACTCTCTTCCAAATCACCAATCCCGGCTGCAAGATGAATTACCCAACCCGGCACTGATACCGTGGTTACACCGTCTTTAAAACGATACTTGGAATAAGCTTCTGATACTCCCGATTCGTAAACACAAGAGGTCATTAGAAAAAGACCTACCGATAAAATTAAAGCTATACGTTTCATGTCTCTGTTTTTGAATAAGACGTACTCCTTTAAATATCGTTACACTAAAACTTACAACTAATCAGAAAAACTTTGTAATATGAAATAATCTAGGAATCATAAAAGTTAAGCAACCGATCAAATTCTTCGGGAACAGGTGATTCAAAAGAAACCAGTTCTCCTGTTACAGGATGTTTAAATTCCAGTTTACCGGCATGTAGGAAAAGTCGCCGGATATCGGTATCAGCAAGAATTATTTTATTCAAGGTAAAATCTCCGTGATGCGTGTCGCCAATTATATCAAACCTGTTTTTGGCAAAATGTTGGCGCAACTGGTGCCAGCGTCCTGTTTCCGGGTTAATCTCCACCAAACTCAGTTCAATATCAGTTTTGTCTTTTGAAGTCAACTTGGTTTGAACGGTGCGCAATGTTTTATAATGTGTTACAGCCGGCTTTTTAAACTTCGATTTCTTTTTCACCAACACTTTCGAGTCAAAAGTCCCCTCGCCCGGATTGCCCTGCACAATGGCGAAGTAGGTTTTCTTCACTTCCTTTTGCTCAAACTGTTTGGTTAAAACATTGGCCACTTCCGACGAGAATGCCAAAACCATCACTCCCGAAGTTTTCGAGTCTAAACGATGCACATTGTAAATCCACTTCCCCGTTTCATCGCCAATTAACTTGGTTAAATACGGCGCATCGTTGGGCATAAAATCGTTTTTATGAACCGGAAGCTCAATTGGTTTCTCCACAACAATGATCGCTTCGTCTTGATATAATACTGGAATATTCATGTTCTAATTAAATGCCCAAAGGTAGCATTATTCATATTTGTTCTTTACATTTCTTAACGAGTGGCAGTAAACCACCACGATTTCCGGTTGTTATAAGTGGTATGAAAACAATTGTATTATTATTTATTCTTGGTTTGAGTTTTGGTAGTTACGCCCAAAATGTAAACCAAGAAAAAGACACTAAAAAAATGGAATACAACAAATTAAATGAATTTGAGCGATACGTAATTTTAGAAAAAGGAACAGAACGGCCGTTTACCGGAAAGTATACTGATTATAAAGAAAGTGGCACTTATGTGTGTAAACAGTGTGGCGCTGCTTTGTATAAATCGACCGATAAATTTGATTCGCATTGCGGTTGGCCAAGTTTTGATGATGAAATTGACGGTGCAGTTAATCGTACAGTAGATGCCGATGGACGACGTACCGAAATTACCTGTGCCAATTGTGGCGGTCATCTGGGCCATGTGTTTTTTGGTGAAGGATTTACAGATAAAAACACCAGGCACTGCGTTAATTCTGTTTCGCTCGATTTTATTCCGGCAAATGAAGACACAAAAAAAGGAAAACAGTAACTGTTTTCCTTTTTTTGTATTTAGTAGAACCTGACTACTCTGTCATTTCTTTCACCTTCATTCCTTCAATAAAAAACACACGCTCTGCTGCTGCTTGATTGTCAGCTAGAACTTCATGCGCTGCGGCTGTTTCGGCGTCTTCAACTTCGCCTTCTTCTTCACCATGTTCTTTACCTGGATTGTGTGCATCTGCTTCAGTTAAAACTTCCTTCAGAATACCTGTAATTTCCAATTCGCTTCCCATTTGCTCCTGGGTAAAAGCACCCAATTTTTCACCGGCTTCAACGCGTATTGAGATATCTTCGGTGCTTCCCATAAGAAAACAGCGCTCGCCACCTTGTTGACACACGTGAAATACGGTTCCTTTTACAACCACTTCATTATCGGCTAATTCAGGTGCCTTTTGTAGCAAGTCGTCAACGCTTAATACTTCAGCCGATTTTTCAGCTTCAACTGTAGTCTCCTGCGTTTTTGGTTGTTGACCACAGGCAAACAGAATTACCGCTAACAAACTAATTAATGCAATTTTTTTCATTTTTTTGATGTTTTGGATTTTTATTCTGGTTAAAGATATAAAATTACAAATATTAAAGGAACAATAAAACCGGCAACCGTCAGCCACCAGCCCCAACGTTTAAATCCTCTTTTTCCTTTTAAAATAAAAAGGCCAGAAACGGCTACAAACAAGAGAATTACAGCCATTGCATCACTCACCCACTTCCACGCGGTTCCCAGCGTTGCACGGTGTAGTTTGTTCATACTAAACACCAATGGCCGACGCTGTAGATAACGCATTCTTCCCTCACCTGAACCGGGAAAGAGAATTACCTCTCCGTTCGCAATAAACACCTTTATATCGCCATCATTATCAACGTAGTGCTTCTTATATACCACATCGGGCTGAACAGACTCCACAATTTCCTGAATTTCATCATCGGGATACGATTGTTGAGGTTGTAAATTGTGGGTAAAATCCGTGATTATTATTTTGTAATCAGGGTTGAAATCGTGACGATGGTTCAAATAGATTCCCGACACGGCATAAACGATTGTCATGGCCACAATAAAGTATCCAAAATCGCGGTGTAAAATGCGTAGAAGTTTCCGAATTTTCATCTTATTAAAATTGTTTATTTAATTGGTATAAGATGTAACTCCCGATGAATTTTAAAATGTTAAAATTCAAGGTCGTTTCATAGATAAATTCTTTTGAGGGTAAATATATGATAAATGGCTTGATTAGCAGTTTAACAAAAAATATTAAATATTAACATTATTGGAAAATGTTGATAATCAATATAAACCGCATGAGGTTTACGATTTGAGCGTTTAATTCGGGTATTTTTGTCTTTATAAGAGAAATCAAGTATTGACACGAAAAACATATAGTTGTATATTGCAGTCATCCTAGTGTACTAGGGCTCTGGTTTTATCACAACTTAATTGGGTACCTCCGGCTATTGAGCCGGAGGTTTTTTCATGTCTTTTTTATAGTAAATGCTTACTAAAAAGCTCTTATTTATCCATATAAAAATCGTTTAGCGAAACCAGGTCTTCGGAGTTACAAACCGGGCATTTCTCTTTGTTTTCAGAATAATCGCTAAAACTTGCTTTACAACTGTTACATCTGAACCAGTTTTTATCGAAATAAACGTCACCACCTCTGAAAATTAGGTCTCTTCCCTCAACAAACGCCGTAGCTACTTTATTTCGTGCTTCTTCGTAAATACGGGTTAATGTTGGGCGCGAAACATCCATGTAAACAGCTGCTTCTTCCTGGGTAAGATTTTGGTAATCTAACAAGCGGATCGCTTCATATTCTTCGAGGTGCAAAACAACTTCATTTGTTTTCCGTCCACGAACACCATAAACCGACATACCTTTAATTACCGGAGGTACCTGAATCCTTCTGTTTCTTTTTCTTCTTGGCATATTAAATCGTGTTAAGTTTATTTAGTAAAAAGTGGTCAACTAAAACCAATGCAGCCATTGCCTCAACGATGGGAACAGCACGTGGAAGCACGCAAGGATCGTGTCTTCCTTTCGGATGAATTTTTATACTTTTCTCATCCTTGTCGAGTGTTTGTTGCTCTTTTAATAAGGTAGCGATGGGCTTAAATGCAACATTAAAATAAATGTCTTCGCCATTGGAAATACCTCCCTGAATGCCACCTGAGTTATTCGTTTTTGTACGAACGCCTTCGTCTGTTTTTATGAAAATGTCGTTGTGCTCCGAGCCGCTGAGTTTAGTTCCTTCGAAACCCGAACCGTATTCAAATCCTTTTACGGCATTAATTCCGAGCATTGCAAAACCCATGTCGGCATGCAGTTTATTAAAAACGGGTTCTCCCCATCCTGCCGGCACACCTGTAGCAACACCGGTAATTACACCACCAACTGTATCGTGTTCGCGTCCGGCTTTTTCAATCCGCGCGATCATATGGTCGGCTACTTCCTGATCGGGGCAACGTACAATGTTATCCTCGGTTGCAGCAAGATCGAGTTCTTTGTAGCTTTTCTGCAATTTAATTTCGCCCACCTGCGATACAAAAGCCTGAATAGAAACACCGGCTTTTGCCAGTATTTGTTTGGCAATTGCACCGGCTACAACACGCGCAATGGTTTCGCGTGCCGATGATCTGCCGCCTCCGCGATGATCGCGCGTACCGTATTTTTTAGTGTAAGTAAAATCGGCATGCGACGGACGATATACATCTTTGAGGTCGTTGTAATCGTTTGAGTGTTGGTCTTTGTTCCAAATAGCAAAAGCTATCGGAGTTCCCTGTGTTTTTCCTTCAAATACTCCGGACAGAAACTCCACCTGATCGGGCTCTTTACGTTGTGTAGTAATTTTCGACTGTCCTGGTTTTCTGCGGGCCAGGTCTTTTTGAATTAAATCTATATCGAGCTCAACCCCGGCAGGACAACCATCGATAATACCTCCGATTCCTCGTCCGTGAGATTCGCCAAATGAGGTTAAGCGAAATATCTTTCCAAAAGTGTTCATCTGTAAAATATTGTTTGTTACTTTTTGTAACAATTAGATCTCGTGTAAATGGTAGCTACAATGAAGTAGTTGATTTTCACACAATCAGTTCTATAATGTGAGAAACCCCGTTTCCATTACCAAATGAAAACAGGGTTAAAATAATTAAATTGAACTTATTATCAAAATTTATTAGCAGCCGCAGCCACAGCCACCACCGCTTTCAGTTCCGCAAGAACCATCATTGCATCCACCATCGTTACAACCACCGTCGCTGCTTCCACAGCCACAGCCGCCGCCACCTCCTGAAAGGATCTGTGCAACTTCTTCGTCTGATGCTTCGCGAACGTCAACAACTTTACCTGCAAAAAATAAATCTTCGCCCGCCAGTGGGTGGTTGAAGTCCATTTTTACAATTTCGTCGTTAACCTCTAATACCAATCCGTTTAAACGCTGGCCGTTACTGCTCATCATTGGTACAGTATTGCCAACTTTAATCAATTCTGCGTCGAATTCACCATTCACCAAAAACACATTTTTTGGCAACTCAACAACTGCTTCGTTGTTTACTGCGCCATATGCATCGGTGCTGGCAATTTTAATTGTGAAAGGATCGTCTTGTTTCAAACCGATCAATTCAGATTCGAACTTTGGTAGCATCATTCCTGCTCCGTAAAGGAACTCTAAAGGTTGTTCAGTTGTTGCCTGTTCAACCAATTCTCCTTGCTCGTTGTCGATACGAAGATCGTACGTCAACTTCACCATTTTATATTTTCCAATCTCTAACATATTCTTTAATTCTTGATAATCCGCAAAATAAGTTATTTTCAAATCTCTAACAAAATACTTGCAGATCCTCTATTCAGTTTTAACATTAATTTTTACTATTCTTAAAAACCACCTCGGGTTTCTTTATGGCTCTGTAAACCAATAATGCGCCAATAAGTACAAATGGAACACTTAACCACTGCCCCATGTTCAATGCCATACCGGCTTCAAAAGCTTCCTGGTCTTCTTTTATAAACTCGATAAAGAAACGAGCTGTGAAGATGAAAACGAAGAAGGCGCCCAGCAATAAGCCCGGACGATTTTTAGCACTTGTTTTCCAATATAAATACGTTAACACACCAAACGAAACCAGGTATGATAACGCTTCATATATCTGTGTAGGATGTTTTGCTACCGTTTCGCCGTTTCTTTCGAAAATTACGCCCCAAGGCAATGCTGTTTGAATTCCGTAGATTTCAGAGTTCATCAGGTTTCCGGTGCGAATAAACGCTGCAACCAAAGCCGTGGGAACTACAATTCGGTCGAGTGTCCAAAGCATGGTACGTTTGGTTACCCATTTTGAATGCAGGTACATGGCAATTAAAATACCCAATGCCCCGCCATGACTGGCCAGTCCGCCGTGCCAAACCTTTATAATTTCGCCCGGGTTTTGCGAGTAATAATCCCAGCCATAAAAGAAAACGTGGCCAAGACGAGCACCAACAACAGTTGCTATTATAATGTAAAAGAACAGGCTGTCGATCCATTTCTGATCTACATTCTCCGACTTTAGCATTTTCTCGCCAATGTAGTAGCCAATTAAAAATCCTGAGGCAAACAATAAACCATACCATCGAATTGACAGTGGCCCAAGGCTAAATATTTCAGGATCGACATTCCAGTGAATGAAGCTCAGTAAACTGATCATATTCATCATGTAGTTTGATTATAAATCACCACCTCTTCCGTGGCATTGTTTGTATTTTTTGCCGCTTCCGCAAGGACAAGGATCGTTACGTCCAACACGTTTTTCAACTTTAACCGGTTGTGGTTTCGCCTTTTCAGCCGTATTTGTATTGGCACCTTCCATAGCATTTTCAGCCGATGGCAGTTCCGATTTTTGCGTTTTATAACGACTCATATCGGTTCTGCGTCGTGCTTCTGCTTCACGCACCTGTTCCGGGCTCTGAATAGGAATCTGACCTTTCATTAAGGTTGAAACAACGTCCTTATTCACCTTGGCAACCATTACCTTAAACAGGTTAAACGACTCGAACTTGTAAATCAATAACGGGTCCTTTTGCTCGTAAGTAGCATTTTGTACCGATTGTTTTAAGTCGTCCATCTCGCGAAGTTGCTCTTTCCACGATTCATCGATGGTGTTCAGAACAATTTGTTTCTGGTACGATTTTACCAATTCCTTACCTTTATTATCGTAGGCCTTTTCAAGGTTACAGATAATCTGGAAAACACGTTTTCCATCGGTAATCGGAACAACAATATTTTTGTAAACCTCTTTTTTGGTTTCGTATACATTTTTAATAACCGGATAAGCTTGCTGTGCAATGGTTTCAACTTTGCGGTTATAGTTGTTGATCATTTTTTCGTAAATGCGCTGGGTTACCTCCGCGGCATTCAAACTTTTGAATTCGTCCTGATTTACAGGTGTTTCTAACGAAAGTAAACGCATCAGTTCCATGTTGAAATCTTCAAACATATCAGAACCGTGGTATTCATTAACCAACTCTTCAACCGAGTCGTACATCATGTTCAGCACATCAACTTCCAAACGTTCGCCGTATAAAGCGTGACGACGTTTTTTGTAGATCACTTCACGCTGCGAGTTCATCACATCATCGTATTCCAGCAAACGCTTACGAATACCGAAGTTGTTCTCCTCAACTTTTTTCTGTGCACGTTCAATCGATTTAGAGATCATTGAGTGTTGAATCACCTCTCCGTCTTCCAAACCGAGTTTGTCCATCACTCCGGAAATACGATCGGAGCCGAACAAACGCATCAGGTTGTCTTCCAACGACACATAGAACTGCGAAGAACCCGGGTCTCCCTGACGTCCTGCACGTCCTCGCAGCTGTCTGTCAACACGTCTCGAGTCGTGACGCTCGGTACCAATAATTGCCAAACCGCCGGCTTTTTTCACCTCGTCAGTAAGCTTAATATCGGTACCACGACCTGCCATGTTGGTTGCAATTGTTACTGCTCCCGGCTGACCGGCTTCGGCAACAATGTCGGCCTCACGAGCGTGTAACTTCGCATTCAAAACGTTGTGCTTAATACCTTTTATTTTCAGCATTCGGCTGAGTAATTCCGATATTTCAACCGATGTAGTACCCACCAATACCGGACGACCTTTTTTGTTGAGTTCAACAATTTCGTCGCTAACTGCATTGTATTTTTCGCGCTTGGTTTTGAAAACCAGGTCTTCCCTATCGTCGCGAACAATCGGACGGTTGGTAGGAATTACCACAACTTCCAATTCGTAGATATCCCAGAATTCGCCTGCTTCTGTTTCCGCAGTACCGGTCATACCGGAAAGTTTGTGGTACATTCTGAAATAGTTCTGAAGCGTAATAGTTGCAAAAGTTTGCGTTGCCGCTTCAACTTTCACCTGTTCTTTGGCTTCAATTGCCTGGTGTAAACCATCAGAATAACGACGACCTTCCATAATACGTCCGGTCTGCTCGTCAACAATTTTCACCTTGTTGTCGATAACCACATATTCCACATCTTTTTCGAACATGGCGTATGCTTTTAACAACTGGTTTATAGTATGAACACGCTCTGATTTAACAGCGTAGTCCTGCAATAACTTGTCTTTTTCAACCTGAATGTCTTCCGGTGCTTTTTCGCTGTTTTCCAGCTCAGCCATTTTTCCACCCATATCAGGCAGAACGAAGAATTCAGCATCTTCAAAACCGGCAGAAATCAAATCGATACCTTTATCGGTAAGCTCAACCGAGTTTTGCTTCTCTTCGATAACAAAAAACAATGGGTCGGTTACAATATGCATGTTTTTGCTGTTCTCCTGCATGTACAGATTTTCTGTTTTCTGCATAACAGCTTTCATACCTTCCTCACTCAAAAACTTAATGATGGATTTGTTTTTAGGCATCCCTTTGTGGGCACGCAATAAAAGCAAACCACCTTCTTTTTTCTCTTCTGAAGTTGCATCGGGTTTGGTAAGCAGGCGTTTGGCATCGATAAATACTTTATTTACCAGTTCGCGCTGCGCACGGTATAATTTTTCTACGTAAACTTTCAGTTCTTCAAACTGCTGATTATCGCCTTTTGGCACCGGACCGGAAATAATAAGTGGTGTACGGGCATCATCAACCAATACCGAGTCAACCTCGTCGACGATGGCGTAGTGATGTTTGCGCTGCACCAAATCCTCAGGATTAATGGCCATGTTATCGCGCAGATAATCGAAACCAAATTCGTTGTTGGTACCAAAAGTAATATCCGAGTTGTATGCTTTTCTTCGGGCTTCAGAGTTTGGCTGGTGTTTGTCGATACAATCAACCGATAATCCGTGGAACTCGTAAATTGGCCCCATCCACTCGGCATCACGTTTCGACAGGTAGTCGTTAACCGTTACGATGTGCACCCCTTTTCCGGTAAGTGCATTCAAAAATACAGGCAATGTTGCCACAAGCGTTTTACCTTCACCGGTTGCCATCTCGGCAATGTTACCCTGATGAAGTACCACACCACCAATCAGCTGCACATCGTAGTGAACCATGTTCCAGGTTACCCGGTTTCCGCCGGCCAACCAGCTGTTCTCCCAAATGGCTTTGTCTCCGCTAATTTTAATGCTGTCGCGGGTTGCCGACAAATCGCGGTCGAAATCGTTGGCAGTAACTTCAACGCTTTCGTTTTCGAAAAACCGTCGTGCTGTATCTTTTACTACCGCAAATGCTGTTGGAAGAATTTCGTTGAGAACTTCTTCTATTTTCTCATCAATTTTTTCTTCCAGCTTGTCGATACGTTCGTATATCTTTTCGCTTTCCTGAATTTCAACTTCTTCAACTTCTACTTTTAAAGCAGCAATTTCGTCCTCTTCAGGTTTAATACGATCGGCAATAATTTGCTTTAATTTCGCCGATTCGGCCCTAAGACCATCATGAGATAATTTGGAGATTCTTTCGTATTCCTCTTTTATTTTATTGACGATAGGAGTTATTTCTTTAATATCCCGCTCCGATTTGTTTCCCAGAAGTTTTCCCAGGATCTTATTTACAAATGCCATCTGTGCAACTTATATTTAAATTATATAAAACCTGTGCAAATGTAATTAATTGTACAGGCTAAAAAAACAATCGTTTTACTTATTACTAATAATTATGCCAAATAGTTTTGAGCACTTTTTCCCGACACATTTACAGTCTCGGGAACAATTATCTGCCACCACAACTGCCATATGCGCATAAGTTTATTCAACTTTCAAAAAGGCGACGCTGCGGTAATCGGCCAATTTTAATACTTTTGACGCAAATATTTCGAATGGGAGATTTAAAAAATACCTGTTTTGTTTGTAAGAAACCTGTCACTTCTGAGAACTCGGAAATGAATACAACGGTTAATTTGCCGGTCTGTGCAGATTGTAAAGGAACCGATGCAGAGAAAAAGGCAGAAAAAGAAGCCCTCGACAGCTTGGCCGACGGTTTTGTTTGCGGCTGTATATAAAAAAACCGCGATCGCTCGCGGTTCCTTCAAAATTGCTTTCTATGAAATAAATTTGTGGTTTAATTTAAAAGGTGTGTGTAACCATCGTTAATCAGGTCGGGCAAATAACTTGCAATTAATCCCAGTGCTGTTTCATCATCAACTTTATTAGGAGTGATAATGCGCTGGCGTTCCATTTCTTCCTGACTAATAACGGCTCTTGAAATTCTTTTCGGAACATCGCTCCATGCTTTTCTGGTTTCTTTAACACCAAATCCTTCGCTGGTTGCAGCGTAACTTACCTGGAAATGTTTTGAATGTACAACATACTCAACACCTTCAAGTGTTTTACGTTTTACAACTGTAACAGGATCTTCTTCTGCGCTGTAACTTACCGTCCAAAGTGCTTTTACCGATTTTCCCATGTAAAGATTATCGACTTCTTCGATTTCGAACGATTTAAACTGAGTGCGTACGCCTGTTGCCGATGCACTTACTGAAACTAATACGAATGCTAAAACCAATACGGATAATAAATTTAATTTTTTCATGACTCTAAATTTTTGTTTTCTGACTGTAATTGTTTTCGTAATTATTTGTATTGGAGAGACGCACGAATTACATTTTGGTGACATCCAAAAGCCTTGCTGTAAAACAGATTCCGTTCACAGAAAAAGATTGCTTTTTACATATTTAAAGATTTTACCCTATTTTATTTTCAATTTAAAATTAAAAGACACATTTGTATTTTAAATTTAAATCACTTTCCCCAAAAAGCGATTACCCCTACTCTTTCAGCAAAAATATTTCTGTAGACGAACGACAGATTTTATCGACAAAATTTTTGTGCTTTTTTTAGTTATTTTTCATCCGAACCAACAAAAACAAAAAAAGCCATCCGTCATTTGACGGATGGCTTCGAATTAAAATTACTTCTATTCTAATTATTGCGATTAATTGAGTAAGTGCGTGTATCCGTCGTTTAATAAGTCAGGAAGATAGCAGGCAATTAGTCCTAAAGCCATTTTATCATCCACCTTATTTGGCGAGATAATCTCCTGATTTTTCAATTGGTTCTGATTGATAACTGCATGGTTGATTTTGTTATCAACGTTACACCATGATTTACGAACTTGTTTTGCACCAAAACCTGCTGCAGAAGCTACGTAACGAACAGAAAAGAACTCTGAGCTCACTACATATTCAGTTCCTTCAATAGTGTTTCGTTTAACTACTGTAACCGGTTTTTCCGAGTTGTCGTAGCTCAAGGTCCAAATTGCATCAACCTTTTTGCCCATGTACAAATCATCAACCAGGGTAAATTCAAATTCATTAAATTCGGTACGTATTCCGGTAGCATTGGCAACAGATGTGGCCATTACAAAAAATGTAACAATTGCGATTATAAAATTTACTTTTCTCATGACATTAAAATTTAAGGTTCAACTCTAAACTTTGTTATTGTTTAATTTCCGTGCAAATGAAAGACAAATTTTAATGCTGCAACAAGAAAAACTAATGCTCTAAAACACATTTCAATTGCGATTAAATCGTTGAAAATAAAAGACTTTAAGCGCAAATCATTTTCCGCTTACACTCTGATCTTTTAAAATTGAAAAACGGATTAAAAATTGACAGAAAACCATATTTTTGCTTACACTTTAAAAACTTAAAAAAGTTTATATTTACATATTAAAAGTGCAGATTTTATCAAAAATCCCCGTGAAACACCTGCTATACGGCAGAAATGATAAAATGAAAGTTGCACACGCCGGTTGGCGAACAGTTAAAAACAAACAAGAAATGGCCTATGAATTTGTCAGATATTATAAAAAACCGTTATTCTGTTAGAAGTTACAAAGACACCGCGGTAGAAAAGGAACAACTTTTAGAAATATTGGAGGCCGGCAGGCTGGCTCCGTCGGCGGTTAATTTTCAGCCCTGGCACTTTATAGTTGTACAAGACAAAGAAATCCTGACACAATTATATAATTGTTACGACCGAAGTTGGTTTCGTTCAGCGCCGGTAATTATTGTGGCTTGTGCCGATCATTTACAATCGTGGAAACGGGCTTCGGACGGAAAAGATTCGGCCGATATCGACCTGGCAATTGCCATCGACCATATCACATTAAAAGCTACCGAATTGGGATTGGGAACTTGCTGGGTGTGTAATTTTGATGTTAACGCTTGCTCCGAAGTATTACAACTTCCGCACAATATCGAGCCTGTTGCAATGATTCCAGTGGGCTACCCCAGCAGCAAGAGACCCGACAAAAAGCGCAAACCTATTGACGAGATCGTTCATTTCGACCGCTTTAATCCCTAGTTAAATTGTGATATTTCGCCAGGTAGTTCTGCAAGCGATTCATGCCTTCCTCGATATTCTCGATGGAGTTGGCATACGAAAAACGCAGAAAGCCTTCGCCGTTATCGCCAAAATCAATTCCGGGAGTTACTCCAACATGTGCTTTTTCCAGTATATCAAAAGCCAGCTTGTAACTGTCGTTCGAAAGATGTTTGGCATTCACCAATACATAAAAAGCTCCTGTAGGTTTTACTTTAATATCGAAACCAAGCCTAGTTAAACGATCGATTAAATACCGGCGTCTTTTATCGTAGGTTAAGCGCATCTCTTCCACTTCTTCACCTGCATTTTTTAAAGCTTCAATTCCGGCGCGCTGCGTAGTCGATCCTGCACAAATGAATAGGTTCTGCTGCATTTTCTGCATACACCTTACATATTCCTGCGGGGCAATTACATAACCCAAACGAAGCCCGGTCATGGCATAACGTTTCGAAAAGCCGTTTAAAACAAAGGCTTTGTCGCTTACTTCCAAAATGGAATGTGCACGATCTTCGTAAACCAAACCGTGGTAGATTTCGTCAGAAACAATGGGGATATCAAATGTCGTCAGATCTTTCATCAATTCAACCGACAAAAGGTTTCCGGTTGGATTCATGGGGCTGTTTATCATTATTGCACGCGTTCTGTCGGTGATGCGTTTTTTGATTTCCTCGTAACGATACTGAAAACCATCTTCCTCGTAAACCGGCACTTTTATTGCTTTTGCACCAATAAAACGTATAAAATTCTCGTAACAGGCATAGCCCGGATCGGAAATGATCACTTCATCTCCGGCATCGCACAATACGCCCAGCGTTAGTAAAATGGCCGGCGAACTCCCCGACGTAACAATAATCTGTTCCGGAGAAACCGAAACATTATATTCTTCTTTGTACTTTTCAGCAATTTGTTTGCGGAGTTCTGGGTCGCCAAGGCTGTGCGTATAATGCGTTCGGCCTTCGTCAAATGCTTTTTGTTCGGCAACCGAAACACATTTTGGAACATCAAAGTCAGGTTCCCCTACTTCGAGGTGAATCACATTAATCCCCCGCTGCTCCATTTCGGCAGCCTTTTCAAGAACTTCCATTACAATAAACGGGGTAATTTCCTTAGCCTTTTGTGCGATCATTAAAATCGGATTTGGTTTTGGGGCTAATTTAATCAATAACCAAACCGGCAACAATGGCTTTACTCATAATTTTTATCGATGGTAACTTTGCTTACCACTTTGTCGCCCACCTCGAAAAGTGTTTTTACTTTTAGTTTTTGCGACAAATATTCGGCAGCAAAATAAAATGGAATGGGCAAAGTTATCGGACTAAAAATGCTTTCCACATATTTATTCGATAATTCATAGGTTTCGGCACCAGCGATATTTACCTTTTTAAGCAGCCTTTTGGTACGGTTATGTTCACGCCCTTCGTGGTTTATAGCAATAACCATCGAGTCCTTGGCCGTTTCAATAAAACCATGTTCATACTGCGAAACCGACATACTTAAAACCGGCATTCGCATCACCTGACTAAGCACAAGAGCAGCAACATTTGCAGTAGCAACATTTGGTCCGTTACCAAGAATGTACAAACAACAGCGTTTTTTTCGCTGCGTTTTCGTGTATATTCTTGCGCCAATATCGGTGCCTAACGTTTCAAATTCTGTCTGATGTTTTTTTAGTGCTTCAACAGCTTCAACCGGATCAAAACCAAATCCCAGGTACAATACCAATAAAGTATTAATGTATGTTTTTGTGGCAATATGATCTTCAACGCCTGAATACAACAACACTTTCTTAGTGCAGTTCTGATGGTTTCCCAACGGACTGTTCTCGTCGTTTACAATTGCGGTGAACGACTTAAAATAGTCGGCACACCAAATCGTTTCCGAACTTTGTCCCGATTGCGAAATAAGCACTCCTTTATCAGGCTCTTTATATTTTAGCAGGTAATTAAAATATTCGGCTGCTTTCTCCGGGAAAAAGTTTATTCCCATAAAACGAAAAGCTTCTGTTGCGATATGCGAAGCTCCCATACCAATATAAGGCACCTCCTCCGGCAATATCAACCCCTTATTCTTTTTGTAACACAGCTCTGCCCTGTACGGTATTTCAAAAACTTCATCTTTCATCGCTGTAACCTTTTGTATTATAACTATAAGTTACAAAAACAAAACGTACAAATACAAGTAATTGCGCGAAAGAAATTTATAAATAGCGTTTCGCGATGGATACTGCTTGTTGCAGATATCCGCCTCCAAATAAATAATAATGATTAAGCACATGATACAACTGATAAAGCTGATTTCTGTCGCGCCATCCTGCATCGAGCGGAAATTCTTCGTTGTAAGCAGCAAAAAATCGCGAAGAGAAACCTCCGAACATGGTAACAATCCCAAATTCCATTTCGCGGTGCGAATAGCTGGCTGCCGGATCGATCAACGCCGGACCATTTTTCGTTAACATGTAATTTCCCGACCATAAATCGCCATGAATCAATGAAGCCTTTTCTTCATTCGGAATCAACAACTCCAAGCGGTCGAGTAACTTTTCAAACAAACGCAAATAAGAACTGTCCAGTCCCCTGCTTTCACGAATCATGTTTATTAAAAAGGATAATCTTTTATCACGATAAAACGAAATCCAGCTTTTTCCCCAGTTATTATTTTGCGTTGTTGCGCCACAATAATTATCCGAATAGAATCCAAAATCATCTTGCTGATATTTATGAATTTTTGCCAATCCTCTCCCCAATCGCTCCGACTGATCGGTACCTCCCGGCTCCAGGTATTCCATCATCAGAAAAGCGGGCGTTTCGTCAACTTCTTTTGCATACAATACTTTTGGTATACAAACTGTTCCGTCGGACGCCTTGCTGAGTTCTTTTAAACTCTCGGCCTCGCGGGTAAAAATGTCGCTTTCGCAATTCGAATTCCACTTCAGAAAAAAACTGCCACAATTGGTATCTATTTTTGATGCATGGTTTATACACCCGCCAGACAAAGCACTGGATGACGCCACTTTTACCAGTTCTCCAAACACTTCAGATAACCGCTCTTCAACCACTTGTAAAATACGATCTTGACTGTTTATAATCATTTTATTTGCCTATTTTCTTAATTCAAGAATATGTTTAAATTTAGCAGGAATTTAATTTCAAAAAAACTTTTTAGATTTGTTTTAAAATAACCCGGTATGCGAATTTTCTTAATTTGCGTAATAGTACTTACTAATTGCTATTACCTAAATGCTCAATATAAAATTAAGGCAAGTAATGATTACCCTCCGTTTAATTACACCGATGAGAATGGTAATCTTGTTGGCTTTAATATCGATCTGGTAAAAGCCATAAACAGGCTTTACAATAATCAGATTGAAATTTCGGGAGCAGACTGGCAAACTATTAATAAGATGCTGGAAAACGGCCAGATTGACGGGATTGCCGGAGCCCACTACCCCGGCTACCCCGACAATGAACACCTGTATACCCGGTCGGTGATAAACACTTCGCATTGTTTTTTTTACAATAAAAATTTCCACAAAAACATTACGCCCGAATTGTTGCGTACCATTAAAAAACCGGTAGTTGCTTTATGGAAGAACGATGTGTTGGTGCGCTACGTTTTAAGTATAAATCCGGCTGCAAAATTTGTTTATGCAACCGATTACGATCAGTTAATTGAACTTCTGGAAGACGAGCAGGTAACTTGTGCTATTGCCCAACGAATTGGGGGGATGTATTATGTAACAAAACATCAAAAAGATTACATAAAAACAACCAACCACCGCATACTGGAGCGAAATATGGGTTTTATGCTTTCGCCAAATTCGGTTGAATTGGCAGCAATTATTAATAATGCCACCGAAGTTTTATTATCCAATGGAGAATACCAGCGCATATACAACAAGTGGCTTGCCGAGTACGATAAAGAATCGAACGGCTTACGAGATTATTTGCGATACATTATTCTTATTAGCGCAATTGTTGGCCTTATAATTCTGCTGCTAATTGTTATCAACCGCATACTTCAGGCAAAAGTGAGAAACAAAACGCAGGATCTTCAGCATCAACTCGATCTGAATTCGGAGATTATGAAAGAACTGTCGCGCCAGAAAAACAAGGCAGAACAAAGTGACAAAATGAAGTCTGCTTTTTTGGCGAACATGAGCCACGAAATACGAACTCCGATGAATGGTATTTTGGGCTTTGCCGAACTTCTAAAAACCCAGGCCTATTCAAAAGAGGAAGAATTGCAGTTTATAAATATCATTCAGCAGAGCGGCGACCGAATGCTGAATACCATTAACAACATTATTGATATTTCGAAAATTGAATCAGGAAACGAAGAGGCGCAGATAAAAAAAGTGGACATTGCCAAAATCGTATCCGAGCTGAAAGACTTTTTTGTGGTTGAAGCCAATGAAAAGGGAATTGATTTGATTGTTGAGCCAGAAGTTACAGCGCCGTCGCCAAACTTTTACAGCGACACCTATAAACTAACTTCCATTTTAACCAACCTCATAAAAAATGCTATAAAATTCACCAACGAGGGCTATGTAAAAGTTCATTATTCGCTTAGCGCTACAGAGTTAAAAATTACGATTTGTGACACGGGTATTGGAATTGCTCCCGAAAAACAAAAAGCAATATTCGATTACTTTGTTCAGGCCGATCATTCGCATTCGAGCGGATACGAAGGATCGGGACTTGGACTTTCAATTACGCGAGGTTATATAAAACTATTAAATGGCGAGATCAGTGTTTCGTCAACTCCGGGAAAAGGCACATCATTTACTTTTGTTCTGCCAACTTTAAAGGTTGAAAGCACGCAATCAGATTTGCCTTCAACAGAAACTATAACGGAACAAGTTGATGATATCCGTAATGACGATTTAAATATTATCATCGCTGAAGATGACGAAATATCTTATAACTTTTTAAGCCATATTCTATCGGATATGCCGGGTACTTTAAAGCGGGTTAAAAACGGAGCCGACGTGATTAAACTTGTGAAAAAACATCCGGACACTGATGTTATTTTAATGGACATAAAACTGCCAAAAGTAAATGGATTTGAAGCAACTAAGCGAATCAGGGCATTTAACAAAGACGTGTATATTATTGCACAAACGGCGTATGCACAAGAAAACTACAAACAAGAAGCAATGGCCGCAGGATGTAACAATTTCATTGTAAAGCCGATTGATAAAAACCAGCTGAAAAAGATCCTCTCGAACCTAAAACAACCAGCCTGATCTGAATCTTTTTAACGAGAACAATTTATACAGGTACGCGCTTGAGGCATAATTAAAACACGCCCCAGGGGAATTGGCTTTTTACATTTTATACAAAGGCCAAAATCATCGTCATCAACTTTCGACAGGGCCAATTTCAACTTCTCCAGTTTGTCTTTTGATTTGCGTAAAGCGGCCTCGGTAACACTTTTGTTATTAATGGCATCCATCCGTGAAATCCGGCCAATAGCATTTTCAGGCGCTACAGGTTTTGTAAGCTCCTTATATTCCTGAATAAGCTTCTCCGTTTTTTCAATTTCGGAAGTAATTTGAACTTTTATTTCAGCCTTATTCAGTTCAGCCATAATAACAAAATAGGATTATGAGAACAGCGAATCGACAAACTCACGGCGACGGAAAATTTGCAAATGCTCCATTTTCTCGCCAATACCAATGTATTTTACCGGAATTTTAAACTGGTCGGAAATACCAATTACAACACCACCTTTAGCAGTACCATCGAGTTTGGTAAGTGCCAGCGCAGTTACTTCGGTAGCTTTTGTAAATTGTTTTGCTTGCTCGAATGCATTTTGCCCGGTTGAACCGTCAAGGATAAGCAAAACCTCGTTTGGTGCGTCGGGAACAATCTTCTGCATAACTTTTTTAATCTTGCTCAGCTCGTTCATTAAACCAACTTTGTTATGCAGTCGGCCGGCAGTATCAATAATTACCACATCGGCATTGGTTGCTTTTGCCGATGCCAAAGTATCGTAAGCTACCGATGCCGGGTCTGATCCCATTTTTTGTTTTACAATAGGAACGTCTACCCTTTCGGCCCAAACCTCGAGTTGCTCAATTGCAGCAGCCCGGAATGTGTCGGCAGCTCCCAATACAACCGATTTTCCGGCTTGTTTAAAATTGTAAGCCAATTTACCGATGGTAGTGGTTTTCCCCACTCCATTTACACCAACAACCATAATTACGTAAGGCCCGTCTTTTTCCGGAAGATCAAAGTCAGATACATCGGTAGTGTTATTCTCCTCCAACAAATCAGATATCTCATCTTTAAGAATGTTGTTCAGTTCGCTAACACCCATGTATTTGTCGCGGGAAACACGTTCTTCGATACGCTCAATAATTTTTAGCGTTGTGTCAACACCAACGTCCGATGTGATGAGTACCTCTTCCAGGTTGTCTAAAACTTCGTCGTCAACTTTCGATTTTCCGACTACCGCACGACTCAGTTTTTTAAAAACACTCTCTTTGGTTTTCGACAATCCTTCGTCAAGACTTTCTTTCTTCTTTCTGCTAAAACTTCCGAATATGGCCATATAAATACGATTTGCAGGTCCTAAAATAGTACAAAATTTGGTTACAGTAAATATGTGGTACAAAAAATACCAAATCGTTCATATAAACAAAAAAAGCTTTCATCTTACATGAAAGCTTTTCCTGTTATACATTATATTTTCTTATTTTTTAAAATAAGTTTTAACGTCGTCGTTTGGCACCATTTCTTCTTTAAAAGCGTATGCTCCGGTTTTCTCCGATTTAGTCATTTTGATTACTTTCGCATAACCTTTACCGGCACCTTTCTGTAGTGATGCTACTGCTTTCTTTGCCATGTCTTAATTATTTAATTTCTTTATGTACTGTTACTTTCTTAAGAATAGGATTGTATTTTTTCAATTCCATACGATCCGGAGTATTCTTTCTGTTCTTTGTAGTAATATACCTTGAAGTACCTGGCACACCACTATCTTTATGCTCAGTGCATTCTAGAATAACCTGCACTCTGTTACCTTTTTTTGCCATTGCTTAAGATCTTTAAAATTTATCAATAAAACCTTTTTCCTGTGCCTCGGCCAAAGCAGTTTTAATGCCTTTTTTATTAATCGTACGCATACCGGCAGCAGATACTGTTAGTTGCACCCAACGATCTTCGTGGGGCATATAAAATTTCTTTTTAAACAGGTTTACATCGAACTTTCTTTTAGTTCTTCTTTTCGAGTGAGAAACATTGTTACCCACCATTGCTCTTTTACCTGTTATTTGACAAACTCGTGACATTTCTTTTAATTTCTTGATGTTTACAATAAACACATTACTAAAAACGGAGTGCAAAGAAAATACTTTTTTAGAAAATAATCAAGCAGTTAACCTAATTTTTGCAAAAACAATTAACAATACAGTGTTAATACTCAGGAAAAAACGTGTTTTCTACTCAATCGCCTGCAAATATATGCTATTTTTCTTCAGCTTGAAAAGAATATTGAAGCAATATTAATTTTTCTGAAAATAGATGATTAACAGTTTATTTTATGATTTACAGGATTAGTTTTCGGCCCCTCAATTACTATTATGAACAATAATCATACGCTTATATAACGCTTATAAAAACAAAAGGTCCGGAATTACTCCCGAACCTTTTACATTTTATATCGCAATTCGCTTATAAACTTTGCTCACATGCAGCTAATACTTTTTTAGCATTTGCATTGTTAGGATCAAGCTCTAAGGCTTTTTTCAGGAACGGAATAGCTTGTTCAAAGCTTTTCTTACCTGCTGCAACTGCATTTGTGTATTCTTCATCTAAAGTTGTGATAGTTCCAGCGTTAACGCTTTCTGTTGCACCTTTAATAGTCGCAGCACCTTCCTGGTATTTTTCGTATCCTTGCGAGAAGTAAACTTTTGCAAGGTTTTCTACCAATTCGGCTTTGTTTGCTTCGCTTACAGCAACTCCTTCAACTGAAGATTTTCCTTCGGCAACCATAGCTTCGGCAGCTTTTTTCAACGAAGCACTTTTGTATTTTTCAGCTTTGTCGTAGCTAAAATCGTTTTGTGAAACCGCAAAACAGTTGGCAGCCTCAACAAAGTCTTCGCTTTTATAACTTTTAATTCCTTCGTTATAAAATATTTTACCCGCTTGTTCTGCAATACCTGCATCAGGGTAATCTGCTATTGCTGCTTTATACAGTTCAATTGCTTTATCGTACTCTTTGGCATCAACTGCATCCGAAGCTTTAGTTTTAGCTACAGCCGGACGTAATTGGCCAAGTACAGCATTAATATTATCTACATTCTGTCCGTGATCAGGAATGGCCAATACAGATTCGAATAATTCAATCGCTTTTTCAAAATCTTTGCCTTCTACAGCGGCATTTGCCTGCGTCATTAATTCACTGGCGTCTTGGGCAAATGACATTACAGAAATAAACACCATCACCATTAACAATACTACTCTTTTCATTTTTTCAACTACTTTTTAATATTTTATAATTCAGTTTAATTTCCCTCTAAATTTCGTCGATGAGCCCCAAAAATAGTAATTCTGAATTAAAAACCTAAAATACAGCAACTAAGATTCGCGACTCTTTTTGCACATTATTGCAAAAACAAAAACAGTACCAATAAAAATGGCATTATTTTTTAGCGACTTACGGGTTGAGCAAATCCGGATTCCAAAAATTCAATATATTTTTTATCAGGTGAAGATTATTTGCGGCCTCAGTATTCTGCGGATCAATATCTAACACACGGTTAAAAGCATTAATGGCTTCTCCCCAATTCTGGTATTTTTGTTCAATATTTCCTTTCAGCAAAAAATATCGCACAGAATCCTGTTCTTCAAGCTCTTCGAAAAGATTCTTGGCCTGTTCTGCCTTTTCAGTTTTCAACAAATCTTCAATTACTTTCAGGCTGTTTTCAATCTTCGTATTCTCCATTTCTATTTCTCTCCCCTACTTACTGAAATAACACCCTTTACCTTTTTTAGTTTATGAATAAGAAACTCGAGGTGATCGAGATTATAAACCGAAACCTGCAATATTCCTTCAAAATTTCCTTTGTCGCTCGTAATATTTATCGAACGCATTTGTGTGCCGATATCTTTTGCTATGATGTGCGTAATTTCCGAAACAATGCCAACTTCATCGGTTCCGGAAATATGCAACGACGTTAAAAATGAACTGTTGCTGGTATTGTCTTTCCACACGGTTTTTATGATCCGGTACGGGAAGCGCTCCTTCATTTGAGGCGCATTCGGGCAATTGTCGCGATGAATTTTAATACCTTCATTTATGGTAACGAAACCAAATATTCTATCGCCAAAAACAGGATTACAGCATTTTGCCAGCTTGTAATTTACATTTTTAAGGTTGTTATCGATGATCAGAAAATCTTCGCCACCATCGTACGAAAGATTTTTCGCTTCGCCTGTTGGCAACAGCTCTTCAAGAGTCTTTTTCGTTGTATCTTCTTCCTCTTCTTTTTCAACAAACAACGATTTTACTTCCAGCGTATCTATTTTACCCACCGCAACTTCGTAGTAAAAATCAACAGCCAGTTTAAAACCAAAATGTTTCAGGATTTTACGAATTGCATCATCGTTTAAATCCAGTTTCCAGTTTTTAAACTTACGCAACAACATCTCACGGCCATCGTTTGCCTGGCGGTTACGATCTTCGTTCAAACTCGTTTTAACGCGGTTTCTGGCTTTCGATGTAACTACAAAATCCAACCAGTCTAACTTTGGTTTCTGGTTATTCGACGTATCAATTGCAATTTGATCGCCATTTTTAAGCTTGTGTTTTAACGTAACTTTTTTACCATTTATCCTTCCGCCAACGCAAGTGTCCCCAATTCGCGAGTGAATTTCGTAGGCAAAATCAAGAACTGTTGCTCCCGATGGCATTTTCTTTAAATCGCCTTTTGGAGTGAAAACAAATATCTCGTCGCTGTAAATATCGGTGTTAAAATGGTCGATAAAATCAACCGCATTCAGCCCCGGATTTTCCAGAATATCGCGAATTCCGGCCAGCCACGAGTCAAAACTCGATTCCTTACCACCCTTGTATTTCCAGTGTGCCGCCAAACCTTTTTCAGCAACCTCGTCCATTCGTTTGGTACGAATTTGTATTTCAACCCATTTTTTATGCGGCCCCATTACCGTTGTATGCAACGACTCGTAACCGTTCGATTTTGGAATGGTTATCCAATCGCGCAAACGGTTTGGATTGGTTTGATACTCTTCGGTAACAAACGAATAGGCGGTCCAGCAGTCGGCTTTTTCATTTTCCGGTTCCGAATCGAGAATTACGCGAATGGCAAACAAGTCCATCACCTCGTCGAACGAAACATTCTTTTTGCGCATTTTGGTATTTATCGACGAAATTGACTTTGTACGTGCTTTCATCGAAAATTTCAATCCGCGCTGCTGTAGCTTTTTCTCAATGGGTTTAACAAACTCGGCCACAAAGTTGGCCCGCTCGCGTTCGGTTTCTTTTAAGCGGTTAACTACGTAATAATACTCATCAGGCTTTTGAATTTTCAGGCAAATGTCCTGCATCTCGGAGTTTATATTGTATAAACCAAGCCGGTGTGCCAAAGGCGCGTATAAATATTGTGTTTCGTTGGCGAGTTTCTGCTGATTTGCTTCGTTATAAACTTCAAGATTGCGCATAACCTGCAAACGGTCGGCAATTTTAACGAGGATAACACGTACATCGCCGGCCAGTGCCAACATCAGTTTTCGGTAATTTTCCGAGTGAAGATCAATGGTATCGGTTCCCAGGGCATTGATCTTTGCCATGCCTTCCAGAATAGAACTAATATGGGTACCAAATTTTTTACCAATTTCATCCTGAGTTACCTTTTCTTTTAGGCCGGCGTACATTACGTTATGTAGCAAGCCAGTAATTACAGAGTCGGGCTCCAGACCGATCTCCATAGCAATTATGGAGGCCACTTCGAGCGAATGGCTTAAAATTACTTCGTCGTGAGAAAAGCGGGTTTCACCAAGTACATTTTGGGCAAATTCAAAAGCATTCTCAAGTTTCAAGAATGACGCATCGTCCCATGTTAACTGGCAAAACTCTTTTAGGTGGTCGTATCTGGTATATATTTGTTCTCTGGGTTCCATGTTGTAAAAATAAAAAAGGCTGCCATAAGAGCAGCCTTTTAATTCCTTATATTGATTTTTTATCTATTCAGCTGCAGCAGTAGTATCAACGAAGGTACGATTACGCATTTCACGATCCAGCATAAAAATACCGTTCCCCTGGCCATTAATGAGCTTTAGCGTATCAAGAATTTCGGTGACATTCGCCTCTTCTTCAACCTGCTCATCAACAAACCAACGCAAAAAACTTTGTGTTGCATGGTCTCTTTCTTCAACCGCAACATCAACTAATTTGTCGATTAAACTGGTAACTAATTGCTCGTGTTCAAGTGTTTTCTCATAAACATCGATAACACCTTCCCATGTTGTTGGCATCTGGTCAATCGCTTTTAACTCCACTTTACCTCCGCGTTCAACCACATAATTGAAAAACTTGTTAGCATGAGTCAGCTCTTCCTGATACTGAACATACATCCAGTTGGCAAAGCCCGGCAGCCCTTTATCGTTAAAATAGGCTGACATTGAGAGGTATAATAATGATGAATATTGTTCTGCGTTTATTTGCTCGTTTAACGCATTTAGCACTTTTTCTTTCAACATGATCTACTTGTTTTATGATTTTGTGCTTAAAAGTAGGAAAAACAAGAGAAAGATAAAAAAGAAAGATCCGTTTTCGGATCTTTCTTAACGAATTAAAAATCGAATGTTGTCAGAGAAAATTTTCACATTAATTGTGATACCGGATTTAATGGTGGTTTTATTCGATCTTTAATTTCCTGAGCCAATAAAAAATAAGGGTAAAAAAATCTTTTTAGTATTTAAGTTAGTACTATAAAACCGAGCTGCAGGATAAATCCAGACAGCCCGATTTTAGCCCCTATCAATGAGTCGTTAATGACGACTGTGTTACAGTTGCAGAATGCCAGTCTCCACTCTGGTCAATTACTGAAGATCCTCCACCTCCTTGCTGAACAGAAACGAAGTTGAAATTACCGGCAATATCCAAATCGGAATAATTGCCTCGTCCTTCCTGAAGGATTTTAACTCCATATTCATCAATGGCTGCAATAAAATTTCCGTTATAACTCCCGGATACGTCAATATCTGAGAAGTTTGATTTTCCTTTCTGATCACAACCAATTTCATTCAAATCACCAAGTAGGTCGATAGTGGAATTACTGCCATTACCTCTTTGAATCGAGGTAACCAGGTTCTCTAGGCCAGAAACGACTTGCGAACCGTAATGGTGAGTACCTCTCTGATCGGCAAAAATACGGTTCCAATCTCCGTTAATTTCTTGTCCGGCAAAGTGGCCACCTTCACAGTTTTTTCCTTCGTTTCCAGAACCACCACGCTGTGTTATTGTGGCTTTATTATCATCGCCTTCAATTATCATTTCAGCAGTTGAGCCTTTTCCCATTTGTTTGATTGCAACACCAACCGTTGGAACAAAAACATGAGATTCATCGTGCACAGGAGGAATTTCAGACGGTTTACCGCCATCATCGCTTTTCCCAACTGAAGAACCACTTTTCCCCTTACCATGATCTGTTTCATCATGCTCGGTTTCTTCTTCTGATTCATCGTGAGGAAATTTTCCCTCGCCATGCTGTAAATAATGACTGCCGTTCCTGTTTCCACTGATAATCATTGTAGAATACTGGTCATTACCGCTTTGAGAAGTCCATGTTTCATTCAAATCACCTTGCAAATCCTGTTGGGCAAAATGGTCTCTGCCAGCCTGATAAATCCATGCCTGATTGCTATTCCCATCAACAATTTGATATAACTGATGATAATCGCCATCCTGGTTAGGAACTCCAACATACGACTCTTCTGATTCGATTCCCGGCTCATCATCAGGCGCAACTCCAATAATATTAAATTGGTTGCCATTACCTTTCTGAATCTGCCTGGAGTTGTTGTGCGAACCAAACTGATGTAAATAAGACAAATTACCTTTTCCGCCATAAGTTTGATCAACAACAGAGTGATTATCTTCGCCACCTTGCGAAACCATCTGTGTTTCATGGTCCTCAATCTCTCCTGATTGATTTACCCAGGCAAATTGTGCCTTATTCGAAATTTGTTGGATCAATATACTACTCATGTTGCCAACCTGATCCGTTTCTGCAAACTGGTCTTTACCACTTTGATTGACCGTCGTAAAATTAGTGGTTTGAGCCAACAGGCTAAATCCACAAAAAACCAACAGAATTAGCAATATTATATTCTTCATAAACCTAAAGCTTTGATTATAGCTTATATACAATAATATTAAGGCAGCTGAATAATACTTTGGCTTTGGGTTACTGTTGCACTATGACCACTTCCGGTTTGGCTAACAGAGCTCCAATTAATAGCTCCAACCTGTTCCTGAGAAGCAAAGTTGCTACTACCATCTTGTGTAATAATTGCATAGTTTTTACCCATTTCAAACAAATTTGTTTGTGTTTGATTGGCGGTGTTTCCATTACCTCCCAATTGAGATATTATTGCTTCGTTTACGAAGTCTCCCGGTTGACCGGCTAATGACGTCTGGTCTTGCATAGCGATATTAGATCCAGAGGCCTGTGTAATAGTTCCACTATTTTTATGACCTAACTGATCTTGCCAAGCATCATTGTCATTGCCTGTCTGTTCAACAAAGGCTACACTTTTCCACGAAGCAACCGCTTGCGTTTGATAAGCTTCATTGCGGTTACCCGACTGCAATGCTGTTACCTCATTCGCCCATCCATGCTGTTCTTGCTCTGCCCAGTTTTTATTTCCCGACTGGTTAATTAAAGCTGTATTAGAACTACCTACGTAGTCATCCGGCAGTTTGGTATCTTGAGCTTGTTTGGCCGTATTTAGATTGCCGGATTGCAAAATTGTAGCTTCGTTTGAATATTTAACCTGCATCTGTAAGGCGACATTATTATCACCACCTTGCTCGATAGTTGCAACAGACGCACCCATTTGATGGTGAGGTCCTTGAAATTGCTCAGCCAGGTTATCATCGCCTGTTTGAGTGATATAAGCTTCTAATACTCCACCAGGACCTGCGTATGGTTCGCTTCTGTCATGGATTTGGGTAACGTTAGCATCATTTCGCTTTCCACTTTGCATAACTTCAGAATAATTGGCATCACCCGCGTCATCATCAACGAGTAGGTAGTTAATCTGGGTTACTGTCGCTTCATTTTTTTTGTTGCTTTGCTCAATCAAGGATTCATTGTCTTCTCCTTGCTGATCAACTGTTGAAGTTTGATTTGTTCCACTTTCAATAATTACAGATTTGTTTGTTTGCGCCATTACAATGGATGCAGCAAACACCATTACTAATAAGAAAAATAACTTTTTCATAATTAAAATTTTAAGTTGTTAATTAAAAGGATTATTTAAAACTCTATTTGAGTTTCGGATTTTATAAAAGTGTTTGGTTTTACTAAGTTGCATTTTTCCGATTTCAAGATTTACAATCAAAATTACATTAGGAAAACATACAAGTAAATAAGAGAATCATGAAGCAATAATCTTGTAAGCCCCAACACTAACAACTCAGCAAAAACATCTCTATAACAACCAGTTAGTATTTCATAAAAACAATAAGCACGAATAAAAAGCAAAGAGACTTTCAGATAAGAAATCAGAACTACGTGCAACAGGTATCGGTCAAAAAAATACCGTATGAAAATATTATCATACGGTATTTTAATCTTTACAAAATCAATATCAAACGTTCAACATGTAGTTTTTTCCAAACATAAATACAGCCTTCATAATATTACCCGAGTCAGTTTTTTGAATAATGTTTGAGCGGTGTTTTTCAACGGTACGTTCCGAAATGCCTAACCGATCTGCAATTTGTTTAATGGGCACTCCCGTTGCCGATAATTGTAGCACCTGTCGCTCTCGCGCAGTTATTAAATTCGGATCAAGATATTTCACCTCATTCTCATCGTTCAGATAATTAATTTCTGAAATTTGTTTTGTCTCATTTAAAGGAATAACAACGCCAATTATTTTTGATACGGAACCTCGTTTTTTTACATGCGAAAAGTATACGTTAAAATACTCTTTCTCCTTTCCGTGAATTCGAATTCGGTTTAGTCTGCAATCTTTTGTTAAACCATTCATAAATCGCGAAAGCTTTAACTCATCCTCATTTCCGGAATTAAAGGCGAATACTTCATTTAATAAATAACTCCCGTTTCGCTTGCTTGCCAAATCTACCAACTTATCAAATGTTTCGTTAGTTTGAGTAATACGTTTATCATCGGCAACAAATACGCCGTATGGAATCATTTTACAAATTGAGTCGAACTTAATAGCGCCATATGCTTTCCGTTCCATATTCTTAACCAATTGCTTCTGTATAATATTTAGAATACGCTCCTGATCGAATGGTGGAAATATAAAACTATCAATGCCTAATTCAACCGCAACAAAAAACTCGTTTTTGCGAAATTGATTAAAGATCATAATAAATGGTATTTCGTTTTTTAATATTTCGTTGTCGAGAATATTATAAACCTGGAACCCATTTAACTCATTTATATCATAGAAGCAGATTATTAAATCAGGGAGCTCTTTCATTAGCTTTTGAATAGCTATCTCGATATTACTTACAAACGTTACATGATAGTTTTCTTTAGCCAATACATCGATAAACATTTTACTTGATGCTTCCGATTCGCCAATCAGAAGCAGATTACTTTGGGTAGTTTTCATTTTAAATCCTCATTTTTTATCTGATAGCAAATTACAAAAACGAAAAAGATTATGAAATACGTATTTTCTCTATATTTAACTCATTGACAGAATATAACACGACATAAAGAACAAATAATACAAATATATTATCACAAAAAAGAGGGAGCTCTAACAGCTCCCTCTTCCTAATAAAATGTACCGGAAATTAGTTCTCACTCTGTGTTCTAAAACTCCAGGTTGGACTGTTAGCCACCCTGCTTCCTTCGTATTTCGCTACAACATACCAGTAATATGTTGTATTGCTCTCTAATCCCGAAATAATTACTTCCTGATCCGAAAGATTCTCACCTGCCGAATTTTGTGTTGTTGAGTTCGCCCTAAAATAATATACATTATATTCTAAGTTTTTGCTATTATCTTCCTGATCGACCTGCCACTGCATTGTTAACGACGTATTTTGATCAACAGCGCCGTTTCCCGGCACAGGATCGTAAATTGTAACCCAGCCAATATTTTTCTCATCTTTTAAAAGAAAGAAAGTAAGTGACGTGGTTTCATTATCGTACACTGCGACGCTCACTGTACTACTCAGGTAATCCTTCTTCCGTGCAGTTACGGCCAACTCTCCTTCAGCTACCTTATTAAACTCAAATACGCCATCGGTATTTGTAATTGTAGATGTACTTGCCGGGTTAGTGGCAATCTGCACACCGTCCAGCGGACCGTAAGTTTCTCCATCGAGGATCTGTCCCCGAATTGAACCGAACTTATCGATGTCAAGTTTTTCTTCTTCGCATGCAAACAACAGCACGCCAATAAAAAGAAGTAGTAAACAATTTATCTTGCTCATTTATTTTGTTTTTAATTTTTACCCATATAAAATTTCAAACCCAGTTTAAATCCCCAAATATGGTCGTTAAACTGTCCGACTGTTTCGCCATCATACCTGTCGGAGAACAGCTGGTTTACATATACTTTCCCCAATGCGGCAAACTTGTTTCCAAATAAATATTCAACTCCTGCACGATACGAAACGTAAGGAATCAACCTTTTGTCCGACAAACCAACATTCGAGTCGAAATCATAATACGCGCCTCCCCCCACAGCAAAATGTGGCGAGAATTTACCTTCAGGATTTAGCAAATACATTAAACTCATATCGGCATAATATTCGTCAGATGTCATTAAGTCATCGATATGAATGCGCTGGTACCCGACATCGGTTTCCAGAAAGAAATTTTTGTGTAAGGCATATCCTAATTCCAATGAAGCTCCGGGACGAATGTAACTGGTAGAATAATCGCCGGTATAAAACTGCCCGGTCCCAAGAACCGAGGCAAACATTTTTCCTCTCAGGTGCTGCTCAAATGGCCGCCCCATATGGTCTATATCTACCCTGTCTTCTTTTTCGGCCATGTAGTTTTGTATCTGCTCATCTTTAATCTCATCCTGATTTTCTAGGGTCCATAAATTATCCAAAACACCTTCAATTATCAGGCTGTGAACCGCTTTTTCAATAGCTTCAGTAACTGCCAGTTCGGTAGGTTCATTATAGGTATAACCGGTTTCTGCTTCCAGCAGTCGTTTGTATTTTACATACCGGAAAACACCCATTGAAACTTCCTGCGAAAGGATGGATTTTGTAGTGTAAATAGTTTTCAGAATCTTACCATTACTGGTAGAAACAGCACGTAAATATATGCTCACACGATCTTCGCGGTATTGAGCCGAGGCATCGGTACCAAAATAGCGAACCCCTGCACCACCGGTGTAAATATTTGTTTCGTACGAAACAATTCCTCCTTCGAGCAAAACACCGGCAAACAAAAGCGGAGGCAACATTACTCCGTTATTTCCTTCGTACTGCTCGCGGCTCGACCGAATAATTTTTCGTTCATTCAGCAAGTTGCTGATGTTCTCTCGTTCAATAGGTACAAACCAACCAGATTCTTCCAATGCTCGCACAAGAATATTGGTAGCTCCCTGGGTAACTGCGGTAGACCAGTTGGCACCAACTTCCGACGCTTTGTATTGCCCGGTCTGATCTCTGAATTTATACACAGCAACCACAATCGGCTCTTTGGGTTGAGGCAGATCAAGTAAATCCTTTTTCACCGGCGTTTCGGGACCAAGCTGCGCTTCACGTTTTTCGCCCAATGGCTGGTAGAAATACGGACTACATCCGGCGATAACAGATACAATTATACAGAACAAAAGTGTTCTGAAAATCAGTCTTTGAAGTTTTAACATTTCAACCATATCTGTCTTAGAAATAAGGTACTTCTACCGATGTTGTTGCCCCGGTTGAATTATCAACGATTGATATATTCAAACCGGTCCCTCCGTTCCCGATTTCAATTTGATAATCACCAAGAACATAAGTTCCTTCGTCTAAAGCATCTTCGCCAAACTGACGACTTACGATCTGCCTCGACAACTGGCTAAGGATTTGACGATTCAGACTTTCTGTAAAATTATCTACCGGATCGGAATTATAATAGCTACTGTACGAGCTGCTTTCGTCGGCCGGAGCCTCGTAGGTATCTTGCGCTTGCGCTGAACTCAAAAGCCAACTGTAATTATATGGACTTCCGCCAAAAGCGGGATTTTTAGGAGAATAGACAAAATCCTGGGCAAAAGAATACGAAATGCCCATTGCAAAAACTCCTAAAAGGATTAATATTTTTTTTCTCATAATGTATGGTTTTGTTTAAAAAATGCCAGAACCTGCACGGTCAGCACCTTCCAATTGTTTTAAAATTGCTTCATAATTTTGTAAGTAAATTTGTGTGCGCGCAACCGCCTGCTGAGCAAGGGTTTCAACAATATCGCCCCGGGGTTGCAAAAATGATTGAAACACAAGTGTTTCGTTTATTTTTACCTGTATTTGAGTGGTGGTTAAGCGGTAAGGTTTTTCGGTAACAAAAATGGAATAGTTTTTTGCATTAGCCGGAGCCTCCCAGTCGCGGTAAAACAAATCGTAAAAATCTCGTCCACTTTTTGTTTTTGTTTCATCAACTAACAAGCCATCAATCTCTAAATCCGCATCCCGACTTACCTTTTGTGCCTTTTCTTCCGTAATCTCCTTAATTAATTGTTTTAAATCGTCAGGAGCTTCTTTTATTTGTTTTGAAGCTTTAATCGTATCATTTTGAGCACTGCAAAAGCCAATGCAAACAAAGATCAGGAGTATAGAAAAAAGTGGTTTCATATTATTGTGCGGGGAAATAAAAGTCGCTGTGCTTTAATATTAAACTCATTCCACCCGTTTGGGTAACTTTTATACCGGGTATGGCCGAATGATCGAGAATTAGTTCGAGATTATTATCCGCTCCTATTTGAGTTGCATCAACTGTTTTGGGCAATCGCTCGGTCCAGTTGTCGCCATTTCCCAATAAGGCAATTTCCATGGTATTGTCATCTCCAACTTGGTTAAGCAAATTCGATTTGGGCAAAATCCCTTCGTTATCGATATATGAATTAATGGTATTTCTGTTGCCTTTTTGATAGATTTCGGTAGCAGTAAGCACTCCAACCGACCATGTGTTTGCCTGGTTGTTCTCTCCATCCTGAATAAGGGCTGTATAATGTCCGGATCCTTGCTGAATTATTCCGGCCTGATTTTCAGTCTGTAGCTGAAGAGAGAATATAGTATTGTTTAACAAACCATTTTGCTCCTGATTTACAACTATTGTGTTGGCATCGCCAACCTGGCCAATAATACTGTTGTTGTTTAACAGCAATCCATTATCGATAACGCCAACCTGCATCAATTCCAGCAAATGCTCAACCAGGTTCTCTTGTGCCTGAACATTTGCAAAACAACTCATGAATAGAACGAAATAGAATATTTTCCTCAGCATAACTTTTTTATTTGTGGGTAAGGCCTAAAACATTTCAACTAAAATTACCATAATCAAACCGATCGGGCACTACTAAGTGTATACGTGTTTTCTGCAACTTTTACATTTTTAATGGTTACCTCCCGGCATTTCACCGGGAGGACCATTACATTATAATGCTTGAAGACCTGATAGCTAATCAGGCTACTTCAATTGCTTTACGAAACACTTTCGTTTTAGCACTAATTTTGAGTTACCGAAACCATGTTACCATTTCCAACCACTGAGTTTAAACTCATGTTACCATCAGTTCCCTGAAGAATATCCACAGTATTCATATTACCTGTAATTGAAACACCATCACGTGAATACCAGGTTGTACCAACATGGTTCGACGAACCGTCTTGAGTAATTGTAACGTCATTCTCATCACCAGTAATGTTTCCTGAAACCATATTGTAATCACCGGTTTTTGTAATAATCACTGTATTATCGTCAGAACTTGATCCCCAAGATGCTGCTACACCTAAACGAGTACGGTTACCACTACCGGTAACTTCTTCTTTCATTGAATTGTAAGAACCATATTTAATACCGAACTCAGTGTAGTTAGAACTACCTATTTGCTTGATTTCTGAAACATTTTCATCGCCCATAGTTAAACCAAACATTGCCTGATTGGCGTCGCCTTCCTGCACAATGCTTACATTGTTCAGGTTCGATTCGTATGTAGGAATATCCTGGAATCCAACTTTAATTACTGCGGCATTTGAAACTCCTGTTTGGGCTTCATAAGTGTTATTATCATTACCATAAACTTTAATGTCGGCAGTGTTGCCTGCACCATCCTGATCAATACCATATGCAGCCTGATAAAATGGATTATTTCCGGAAATGTTACCATCTCCGATTTGAGTAATTTCGGCATTATTATAACCTCCGGCACTTTTGGCTGTGGCAAGGTTTTCGTTTCCAGTCTGCGTTACAGTCTGATTCGTATTTCCCTGAGTAGAATAAGTATAGGTATAGTTATCGTCACCGGTTTGAGTAACAATTGTTTTACTTGCACCTTGAGCCATACCTGAAGAAGCCCAGTTGTTATCACCCACCTGTTTTATTGTAATACTATTTTTGGCGTTAAACTGGCGAGCTTTAGCAAAGTTGCTTTTCCCTTCCTGATCAACATCAACGAAGTTTGATTCTGTTGATGACAAAGTACGTTGAGAAACTTCTGATGCATTTTTTTCACCAGACTGATCAACAGTTGCAGTATTGTAACCATCTTCCTGTGTTATTACAGAGCCATTCTCTAAACCTGCCTGGTTTACTGTTGCTCCGTTTAAATCACCTTCTTGTGAAACTGTACTTGTATTGTTCTGTGCCATTGCAAAACCTGCCGTCAGAACCAATGCGAATAAGAATACTAATTTTTTCATTTTAAAATTTTTAAGTTGTTAATAATTTGGATGTTACATTTAATAATCCCGAGAGGATTCAGGATTAGTTTCCGGAATAACTTTAGCGTAGTCTAAAGTTCTGCGGAACAGTTGGGGATAACCGTTTTCTACGTCGCTTTGCGAAACGATTCCTTGTTTCTTGTCAGGGAATTTTATGATTCTTCATTATTCAGTTTATTTAATTTTATTTATGTATTATTAAATTAATAAGCATATGTTGCCTCGTAAAGGATCTATCCTTTTTATTTTTTATTATTTACAATGGATTTTGATTAAACCTAAAGCGTAGAAAATACCCCTATTTTTTAACATCTTTAGATGTATTAATGACAAAAATCCATACCACGCGGTAACTTTTTACCCGGTATAGATTTAATGGAGGTAGATTTCAATAATTCTTCCTTTTTATATTATCAGCAAGCTACCTTCTGTTAGTCCGGCACTCGCGATAAATTAAACTTTCGCTTAGGGATGCTAATCATTTAATTACGATTCAAAAGTAAACGTTGATAAAATTTTGCGCAATACGTAAATACCGCCACTCAATAAATCCAATACGCAATATCACGTATCCTGGAGTTTTTGACTCATGCCGTATACCTTGCCAATGGCTTCAATAATATTCATTGAATCTGTTTTTCGCATAATATTCGAGCGGTGTTTCTCCACCGTCCGCTGCGAAATTCCTAATTCGGCAGCAATTAGCTTAATGGGGGTTCCTTTGCCCGATATTTTTAAAATATCGTACTCTCTCGAGGTTAACTCAAAATCAGCCGGTTGTTCCTGTTTTGTTTCAGATAAAACTTTCTGATCATTGCCGGAAAATGAATTAGCAGTTTGATCCAACCGAACCTCTACTTGTATAAGCAAACGGTTAACTACAAAATTCGAAATATTAGAAATGTACAAATTCGTACGATACTCATTCCCGCCTTTCAATTGCACATCCGAAACGGTACAATCGTTGGTCAGTCCTTTTAAACACCTGCAAAATTGTTTTTGCTGCTCGGGAAATTCACTGAAATCAAAAATTTCTTTTAATCCCGGCAGGCTCAAATTTTTGTCAAAACCCATTGTCTGATAAAACGCCGGGTTGGCACGTTCAATCCTATCGGTTTCGCAAACCAACATTCCGATTGGCGAGGTAACAAAAAGCTTTTCGAAAGTAGAGCGCTCAAATGCTTTAAGTTTATCTATTTTTTCGAACAACAGCTTTAGTTTTGTAACTATACGCTTTTCGTTGAGTGGCGTAAAGATAAAATTATCGACTCCGAGCTCCAGCCCCATCATTATTTCATCCGAGTCGTAATTGTCGACAACTACAACATACGGAGTTACACAATTTAATGTGGTACGACGCAATAAATTGTAGGTTTGATAAGCATCGTAATCGAGAAAATTGTGACTACAAATGATTAGATCGGGAGAATACTCAATAATTTTTTGAACGGCTGCCTGAATTGTTACAGCCCGTGTCACACGATATTTGTGTGTTTTCAGAATACTGCAAAACTGCCGGAACAGATCATCATCGGGCATGTTGAGCAATATCAACTTGTCTCGTTGCATTTGGTTCATCGCTATTATGTATTTTAAAGGTGACAGCTAAATTAAGATAATTTCCAATAAATGAAACAGTTAAATCCCATTTTCTTGAATTGAGATAGAAAATAAGTCGAAAATCAGGCGCGTATAAATCTTAAACTTAAGTTCGGAAATAGAGGAAATTAAAGCATATTCAACATTCTCAAAATTCGTTTAGATTATATCCGGAAATTTTACGAAACAAATTGACTCACAGACTTTTTAACAATAAACCACTACTCTCCATTCCTTATCTGTTATTAGTCCAAATAAAAGTAGCTAAACCCGCAATTAACAAATACTTTACATATCTATTCGAACTTCACATTATAATATTCGAATTATAGTGGGGGTAATTAAATTTCTATCTTTGCGCACCTGAAATTATTAGCCGTATTTTATAATCCGATAAAACATGAAAAATATCAAGTATGTATCGCCGGAGGAAGCTGTTAAGGTTATCAAAACCGGAGACAGAGTCCATTTAAGTAGTGTTGCCGTCACTCCTCACACCTTAATAAAACCGATGGTTGAGAGAGGTCGCAACAAAGAGTTTCATAATGTTACCATTCAGCATATCCATGTCGAAGGTCAGGTAGATTATGCCGATCCTGAATTCGAAGGAATCTTTCATTCTGAACAATTTTTTGTTGGTGGAAACCTGAGAAAACAAACGCAATCAGGTTACGCTGATTACATTCCAATTTTCCTGAGCGAAACCCAACGTTTAATGCGCAGAGGCTATTTAAAAGTAAATGTTGCCATGATTATGGTGTCAGTTCCTGACAAACATGGTTACGTTTCGTTAGGTACTTCTGTTGATGCAACCCGCGCTGCTATTGAAAATGCCGACACGGTAATTGCAGCAGTAAACCCAAATGTTCCGAGAGCATGGGGTGATGCAATGATGCACATCGACGAAATCGACATATTCGTTGAAGACGACATTCCATTATATGTTCACGATCCAGCACCACTTACGGATATGGATATTAAAATTGGAAAAAATGTTGCCGAGTTAGTTGACGATGGTGCTTGTTTACAAATGGGTATTGGTGGTATACCAAACGCTGTTTTGGCGCAATTGGGTAACCACAAAGACCTTGGAGTACACACCGAGATGTTTGCCGATGGTATTCTTCCTTTGGTTGAAAAAGGAGTTATTACCGGTAAAAAGAAAAAAACCGATCCGGGTAAAATGGTAGCATCATTCCTTATGGGATCGCAAGCACTTTACGATTTTGTTGACGACAACCCACGTGTTGCTATGATGGATGTTGCACACACCAACCACGTAGCAAGCATACGTAAAAACGATAAAGTAACAGCAATTAACTCAGCACTGGCTATCGACTTAACAGGTCAGGTTTGTGCCGACTCAATTGGTATTACTCACTACTCTGGCGTTGGTGGCCAAATCGACTTTATCCGTGGTGCCGGTCACTCTAAAAAAGGTAAACCAATTATTGCACTTCCATCGGTAACTAATAAAGGTATTTCTAAAATCAGCCCTACCTTACTTTCAGGATCAGGTGTTGTAACTACTCGTGCAAACATGCATTGGGTGGTAACTGAGTATGGTGCTGTTAACTTATATGGAAAAACACTTCAGGAAAGAGCAAAACTTCTGATATCTATCGCTCACCCTGACCATCAAGAATCTTTAGACAAAGCATCGTTTGAACGATTCGGTCCACATTACCATTATGTAAGGGGAGAATAAAAGACATATGTTTAAAGAAGCAGACCAAGTGTCTGCTTTTTTTATGACTATTATCATCAACAATTTTATCATTTCGTTCGAATATTAACTAATTCTAAAATCGTAATACCAAACAATCAGGTTTTCGGTTTTTCGTGAATAGGGAATTGTAAGAACCATAACTTTGTTGGAGTTTAAAAATTTGACTATTAATATTTTATAACCATTCTAAATAAGCAGATATAGAAACGATTAATGCCTAAATAAACTGTACTAACTGCTTCAAAATCTGCTTATTTTCAAGAATACAATTATTTACAATATGAACATTTCTCATATAGAACACATCGGGATCGCAGTAAATAGTTTAGAAGAAGCTATTCCATACTACGAAGAGATGCTGGGTCTAAAATGCTATGCCGTTGAAGAAGTGGCAGACCAAAAAGTAAAAACCGCCTTCTTCCAGGTTGGCGACACTAAAATCGAGTTATTGGAATCAACAAGTCCTGACGGACCAATTGGTAAATTCCTTGAGAAAAAAGGCCAGGGCGTACACCACATTGCTTTTGCTGTTGACAGTGTAAACGATTCGTTGAACGAACTTGGAGAAAAAGGCGTTCAGTTGATCGACAAAACAGCGCGTAAAGGAGCCGAAGGATTAAACATTGGTTTCCTTCACCCAAAAGCTACAATGGGCGTATTAACCGAAATTTGTGGAAAAGAATAAAAGACACTTATAATAACCGATTTTATGAGCAACCAGGATAAAATTAAAAAGTTAATCGACCTAAGAGCAGAAGCGAAGCTGGGTGGCGGATTGAAAAGAATTGAAGCGCAGCACAAAAAAGGCAAATTTACTGCTCGCGAAAGAATCGAAATGCTTCTTGACGAAGGTAGTTTCGAAGAATTTGACATGTTTGTTACTCACCGCTGTACAAACTTCGGTTTAGAGAAAACCAAGTTTTTGGGCGACGGAGTTGTTACCGGTCACGGAACAATCGACGGACGTGTAGTTTACGTATTCTCGCAAGACTTTACCGTTTTTGGAGGATCGTTATCAGAAACCTTTGCACAGAAAATTTGCAAAGTAATGGATATGGCAATGAAAGCCGGAGCGCCTGTAATTGGTATCAACGACTCGGGTGGTGCACGTATTCAGGAAGGTGTGAACTCGCTGGCCGGTTATGCCGAAATTTTCGAGCGTAACATTTTGGCTTCGGGAGTTATTCCACAAATCTCAGCTATTTTCGGACCATGTGCCGGTGGTGCAGTGTACTCTCCTGCCCTAACCGACTTTATCATGATGACCGAGCAAAATTCGTACATGTTTGTAACCGGACCAAAAGTTGTTAAAACGGTAACCGGCGAAGACATTTCGGTTGAAGATCTTGGTGGTGGTAAAGTTCACGCATCTAAATCAGGTGTTGCACAATTCCTAGTTGAAAACGAGCAGGAAGGTATTTCTATCTTACGTAAACTGATCAGCTATCTTCCACAAAACAACCTGGAAGATCCGATTGCCACTGACAGTGCCGATCCAATCGATCGTTTGGATGATGTTTTGAATGAAATCATTCCTGACAATCCGAACCAGCCTTACGAAGTAAAAGATGTTATTCATACCATTGTTGACTATGGCGAGTTCCTTGAAATTCACCGTAACTACGCGAAAAACATCGTTGTTGGTTTTGCTAAATTCGACGGACAACCTGTTGGTATTGTAGCTAACCAGCCAAATTACTTAGCCGGTGTGCTTGATATTGACGCTTCAGTAAAAGCAGCTCGTTTTGTACGTTTCTGCGACTCATTCAATATTCCAATCATCACATTGGTTGATGTTCCGGGATTCTTGCCAGGAAGTCGTCAGGAGTATGGTGGTATTATTACTCACGGTGCAAAACTGATGTTTGCTTACGGTGAAGCTACTGTTCCAAAAATTACTATCACATTGCGTAAATCGTACGGTGGAGCACACGACGTAATGTCGAGTAAACAACTGCGTGGCGACCTTAACTACGCCTGGCCAACTGCCGAGATTGCGGTTATGGGTGCAGCCGGTGCTGTTGAAGTACTTCACGGAAGAAAATTACGCGATATTGAAGATGCTGAAGAACGCGCTAAATTTGTTGCCGACCACGAGGAAGAATACAAAGAGAAATTCGCAAATCCATATCAGGCTGCATCTTACGGATATATCGACGATGTTATCGAACCTCGTAATACAAGGTTCAGAATTATTCGCGGATTACAAAGTCTTGCTACTAAGAAACTGGTTAATCCACCTAAGAAGCACTCAAATATTCCACTTTAAAAACAGAACAAATTATGGAACCATTATCAATTCTATTAGCCAGTTCTGTTCAGTTTGGGTACACTGTTGCAATCGTTGGATTCTGCATCGTTTTCACAGCGCTTACCTGTTTGGTTATTGTGTTTAGCAATACTCCAAAGTTGATTAACATGAAATTCAACAAGGAGAAGCTAAAAAGAAACAAAACCAAAGGGCAGGCAGAAGTTAAAGAAGACGAAGAATACATGGAAGGTAACGTAACTGCAGCAATCAGTTTAGCCCTGCACATGTACTTTAACGAACTACACGACGAAGAGAGTAACATCGTTACCATTAAAAAGACGAAGAAATCGTACTCTCCTTGGAGTTCAAAAATTTACAGTGTACAAAACAACTGGCCGCGATAAATAATTCTGAATATTACGAGCAAAAAAAGTAAACAATGAAAAAATATAAATTCACCATCAGTGGTAACGATTACGACGTTCACTTAAAAGACATTGAAGATAATGTTGCAGAACTGGATGTAAACGGAACCATTTACGAAGTTAAGATTCACGGAGAAGTAAAAACTTCAAAAACTCCGAAACTGATTCGGAAACCGGTTGAAAAGATGCCTGGAGAAGGACAGATCAAAAAATCAGCATCAACCGGAAAACACAAAGTAACAGCACCACTACCGGGTACAATCCTTAAAATTAATGTAACTGTTGGCGACGTGGTAACCGAAGGACAAAACCTGATGGTTATGGAAGCCATGAAAATGGAAAACCAGGTACAAACCACAAAAGCCGGAGAAGTTACAGCTATTAAAGTTAATGTGGGCGACAGTGTGTTGCAAGATGATCTGTTAATAGAAATCGCTTAAACAATACATTGCTGACATGAGAAAAATAGTTCAATTATTATTCGTATTGATTTTTCTTGCGCCCTCAGTATTTGCTGCCGGTCAGCCAGAGAAACTCAGCGATGTAATTACAAAGGGGAAATGGATAAATCATTCCGACGGATATGTGCCAATTCCTACTTATAAAGAAGGAGAGCCTGATCAAAAAGAGGATCCAACAACAGTAAAACGTTACAAAACATTTACGTTTGAAACTGATGGAGGATTTCTTCTTGACTCAGCAAAACAGCGATATTCAGGTCGCTACGAAGTTATTGGAGACCAAGTTGAATTGCACTTCAACACCGTTCCGATTACTGAGTTGCGTACCAACAAAGATCCAAACCAACAGGGAGGTTACAATGTTACAACCCTACAGGTGAAACTGCCTAACCGCGTTCTGAAAATTAACGCCGACGGTAACCTGTATGGCGACGGATACACCTATAAAAATTATAATGGTGCGGTAGCCGGATTATTTAACTTCTACGAATTCTCGGGTTTTGCGAACATAGCCTGGGGAAACATCATTATGATGATTGTGGGATTTATTTTCCTTTACCTGGCTATTAAATACGATTTCGAGCCGATGCTTTTGATACCAATCGGATTTGGTATTTTAATTGGTAACATTCCAATGTTCCAGGTGGCCGATTTTAACCTGAAATTGGGTGTTTACGAGCCAGGTTCGGTACTCAACATTCTTTACCAGGGTGTGGTTCAGGGATGGTATCCTCCACTTATTTTCCTTGGTATTGGTGCAATGACCGACTTCTCGTCGTTGATCTCGAATCCAAAACTGATGTTACTGGGTGCAGCTGCACAGGTTGGTATTTTCCTTACGTTCCTTGGAGCGATTTATTTAGGATTTGCCGCTCCTGAAGCTGGTGCAATTGGTATTATTGGTGGTGCCGACGGTCCTACTGCGATTTTCATTTCGTCGAAACTGGCGAATGGATTGAACGTTCTGCCGGATGGAACCACGGTGAAAAACCTGATTGGTCCTATCGCGATTGCAGCTTATTCTTACATGGCACTGGTACCTGTTATTCAGCCACCGGTAATCCGATTGATGACTACAAAAAGAGAACGCCTGATCAAAATGAAACCTCCGCGTGCGGTTTCTAAAACTGAGAAAGTACTGTTCCCGATTATTGGTCTGATTCTGACTGCATACATTGCGCCTTCGGCATTGCCACTTATTGGTATGTTGTTCTTTGGTAACTTGCTAAAAGAATCGGGTGTAACAAAACGTTTGGCAAACACTGCAGCCAACCCACTTATCGATGCCATTACAATTTTGCTTGGTATTACCGTGGGAGCTTCAACACAAGCCGACGTATTCCTTACTCCTGCATCAATTAAGATCTTTGCATTGGGTGCCGGCTCGTTCGTTATTGCAACAGCGGGTGGTGTAGCCGGAGCTAAAATCATGAACCTGTTCCTGAAAAAAGAGAACAAGATCAATCCAATGATTGGTGCAGCCGGTGTATCTGCAGTACCTGACAGTGCAAGGGTTGTACAGGGTATGGGATTAAAAGAAGACCCAACCAACCACTTGTTAATGCACGCTATGGCACCAAACGTTTCGGGTGTTATTGGCTCGGCAGTCGCGGCTGGTATTTTGTTGAGTTTCTTGATGTAAGAACAAACAACTTACGATATATTAAAAAAGGATTTCTGAAACAGAAATCCTTTTTTTTTGTTCATTCAAATGCCCACCTTTCGCTCGGGTCGCCGGGCATAGAAACTGTTTTCCACGAAAATTTGAATACCCGTGGTTCAACCAGACGTTCAAAATCGGCATAGCTCATTTTAATCATTTCGGTGTGGTTGCCTGCGTTAAATGCAATTTCTTCATCTTCAGCAAGCGTTTCGGCCACAAAAACTTCCATGTCGTAAAGATTGCCAAATGGCGGCATCGCTCCTATTTCGCAGTCGGGGAAAAAACGCTGAAATTCAGCCTCAGTCGCCAGTTTAACATGCTGCGACCCGAAGATATCTTTCAACAGTTCAAAATCAACCTGATACGAAGCAGGAAGTACGGTCATCGCCATTTTACCATCAACATTTACAATTACGGTTTTTGCAAACTCTTTACCCGAAATGTGACTTTTTGCTGCAATTTCCTGAGCAGTAAAAGCACTCGAATGTTTGATTACGATGTACTTTACATTGTTTTCATCAAGAAATGCTTTAAGTTTTTTTACCGGCATAACAATTTTAGTTTAACTATTTAAATCTGAAAACTCCTCGAATTTCTTTAAGTACAATAGGTTTCTCTGCAGTTTATTTTTACACGAAATTCATATTCCGGGTTTCGTTTTTTACCGAGTTTAAAAGCATACTTCGATGCTAAAATTTCATTAGTCAAATGATTTATTGATTGATACCGAAATAAGCCATCGAACAAAACGATCAATTGTTCGAATAAATTTTATGCTAATCATTTATCAGTAATTAGAGTCATAAATAATACCAATTAGTATTTTAATTACAGATTCAGTATTTTCTAAAACTCTTATTTAGAGCGACAATTCGATTCTTTATCATTCCAATTTCATGACTAGTCAAAGTTCAATCGTAAACTAAGTCGTTGCACATCAATTATGTAAAAAATAATATTGATTCGAAAAATAATAGCGGAGTATTTTGTATTCTATTTTCAAAATGCACTAACTTGTTGTTGCTTATCAAACAATCACCACATGAAAGAGATACGATTCATTAAAAGAATCCAGCAGAATTGTTTGATCTCCACAACTTACAAAATGCAAAATTATAATTCCGGAAAGCCTATTTCGGAAACCTCACTGTGCTTTTTAGAACATTTCAATAATTCTAACTAATTAAAATTAAACATTATGAAAAAGTCTATTTTTTTAGTCGTTTTTATGCTACTGAGCACAGCTACCCTATTTGCACAACAAGAAAATGATCGACTTTATATTTTAATGGAATTCATGTCTGTTTCGGATGAAATGGATGGCGATTACCAGCAGGTTGAAGAATTCTGGACGAAGATTCACCAACAACGCATTACTGATAACAACATTATTGGCTGGGATCTTTGGGCCATGATGCCAAATGGAACTCAACAAGGTTCGCAGTATTTCACCGTTACCCTATTTAGCAGTCTGGCAGCCATGCTTGAAGGAATTCCCGGTGACAAATTTCAGCAGTATGTGCAAAATGCCTATCCCAATATGAGCCAGAGCGACCGTGATGCGATGATGGAAAAAACGGTTAAATCGCGCGATATTGCCCATCAGGTTTATACCACCGAAATCAATAATACCAGTGGTGATTTTGAGATGGAAATCGGCACCATGATGGTTTTTGATATCATGAAACAGCAACATGATAGTTATGAAAAAGTAGAAGACGAAGTCTTTAAACCGTGGCATCAACAAATGGTAGACAATGGGCAAAAAGGCGCATGGGGATTATTGCGAATAATACTTCCGGCAGGAAGCGAGGCTGTTGGATCGCATATTACTTACAGCATGTATAAAGACTATAATCAGCTGGCCAACCATTGGGAAGGCGGCGGCGGAGAAATGGATTTAACCACTTCGCTGGCGGTACAGAAAGCATTAAAAACAAGAGATATGCGCGGTGTTGAAATGGCCCGTTTAGTAATGAAAGTTCGATAAATTAAGAATACAATAGCATGAGTAATTTAGAAAAATTAAAAGAAGGATATCAGAATTTTGCGGAGGGCAACATTGAAGCTGTTTTGGCCATGTGGGACGAAAAAATTGTTTGGCACGCTTGCACCGGTCTTCCTTATATTAAAGGTGATGGTGTATACATTGGACCGCAAGATGTTCTAACAAATGTTCTGGCCACCATCCCCGAACATTTTGATGATTTTAGCATTGAAATTTCGGATTTCATCGATGGAGGTGATAAAATTGTTATGGAAGGTTTTTACACCGGTGTTTATAAAACAACTGGCAAACGTTTTAAAGCCAATGCCACGCATACATGGACATTTAAGGATGAGAAACCCGCGGTCTTTTTTCAGGCTGTTGATACAGCGGTAATGATCAATCCGTAAAACTGTTGCATTAAAATGTATTCCATTTTGAGGTTCATCATTGCAGTTACACGAAAATGAAAACAGGTAATTGCAATCGATTTTGATCTTCATTAAATTTCCTATATTCCAATTTAAAGTCAGGCTTTCGCAAGTCTGGCTTTTCTCTTTTGTTGTATTTCGAAATAGTAACCGCAATTAAACAACCGCTACTTTATGCTGTTAAACGGTTAATAAATATTGAGTTTATGAAAATAGTAGTTATTGGAGGACAAGGGACCATTGGCAGCGCCGTTGCCAACCATTTTAAGAAAAAGCATGAAGTAATTACAGCCAGCAGAAGCAATGGCGATGTGCAGGTTGATATGGAAAGTTCTGAGTCGATAAAAAATATGTTTGAACAGATCGGTAAAGTTGATGCCATTGTAAATTGTGCCGGAGCTACAAAATGGGGTCCTTTTGCCGAACTTTCGGAAGAAGACTTTTATGTTGGGCTGCGAGGCAAACTAATGGGCCAGGTAAACATTGTTCGAATTGGTAAAGACTACTTAAACGAGGGAGGTTCCATCACGCTAACCACCGGAGTTTTAGCCGACGATCCGGTGTTTGGAGCAACTAACTCGGCTATGGCAAATAATGCCATCCATGGTTTTGTGCTTGCGGTTTCGCAGGAACATAGAAATGAATTCCGGCTAAATGTAGTTTCACCGGAACTGGTTGAAGACTCGGCAGAACGACTTGGAAATGCCTTTCCGGGCCACACGCCTGTTTCGATGCAAAAAGTAGCTAAAGGCTACGAGCGAAGTGTGGAAGGATTACGGACAGGAGAGATTATTCGCGTCTACGAATAAAGGACAATCCCTACATAAAAAATAGCCGTTCACTAAGAGCGGCTATTTTCTTTTGAATTATTCTTCTATGATATTGAAAGTTGATTGTCGACTACAGAATTAGGCAACCGTTGCTTTCTTTTCCAATGGCACTTGAATCGGCTCACGTTTCGGATGTAGCTTACGCGAATACTTTCGTCCGTTTAAAAACTTACCGATAAATGTTGCCCGAACAAAATAGTGGTAGGTGATCACACAAATGAGTGAAGTTAGCAGGAACACAAATAAAAATTTAACGATTGCTGAAACATGCCATTGGGCAATTAATCCCGGGATTGTAGCAACTATCGACAAATGCAATAAATAGATCCAGTAGGATGAATCGGAATTATAACGCATTAAATGCGAATGCCGGCTTCCGTAACGAATAAACAGGCCGGTAATTCCAAAAACAAATAACCACACTGCAACAGATTTAAAAACGATTGTTAATGCAAAGCCCAATGAACTGTAAAGAAAGAATTGGGTTGAGATAACCACCAGCGCCAGTATTGTAAAAGTCCAGTCGTATTTTTTAAAAGTATCGAGATGAGTCTTGGATTTAAATAAAATCCACCCGAAACCGTAAAAGAAAAAGTAGAAAAGAAATGTTTTCCAATCGGGCACCCAACTTGTTGAAGTTGCCACCCAGGTTGAATTCATTATAAAAAGTAAAACAACGGTAAGGGCAGAAAACACCACTACTTTTAAAATTGGCTGATTCAGTATCCGGTTAAAAACATTTGTGCTCCAATTAGTAAACCGGGGAATACTTTCAAACAAATATCCTAATCCAAATGAAATTATGGAGATAAAAAACAGGTAATACAAAAACCATAGGTGAAAGGTTCGGGGAGGAATAAAAAGCAAGGGGTTCGAAAAGATCGCTAAAGAAGAAGCAAGCGGATTTTCAACACCGGCAAACACGCTTTTAGAGTAGGTAAAAGCAAAAATTATTGTCGGACTCAAAAGCACAATAAAAACAACGAAAGGGATAAATATGCGAGCAGTTCGATTCCAAAGCATCCTTCGGGGGCTACGTTCGAAAAACAACAAGGCTCCAAAAAATCCTGCAACTACAAAAAATATCGGCATCCTGAAATTGTGAATGACGTTTACAATGTAATCCATAATAAAACTTGTGCTTGACGCGTCTTTTATCGTCCAGGCATTTCCATAATTCAAAGTGCCATAAGTTATTGCCGTATGAAGAACCAACCCTAGTAACATCATTATTGCGCGCAATGAGTCCAGCGCATGAATACGCTCCGTTTTGTTTCCGTGATCTGTTTTAATCATAACTGCTAGCTTTTATAGTTAATACTTGCGCACTTATTCCAGACTTAATCTCTGATTGGCGTTCGGGAATGACAGTAAAGTATTTTGAAATGCGTGTGCGATGATCGATTTTCGAATCTTTAAAATGGTCCTAAATCGACAGTTCCGCCGTAAAGGCAAAAAATGAAGCCAAATTGTTTCGAAATTTCTTTTCGTGTGGGTGAAAGCCAGAACCATATAAAGATATTTAGATATTTATTTCTCAAGTTACAAACTATTTCCACCAAACGCAATAATATTCTCTTTTTCAGCTTTTTATGTTAATCCAAAAATTAAAAACAAAGCCACTACCTTAAAGTTTCAACCAACATCTACGATGTAGTTTTTCATGGCAAATTCGTAAATCTCTCTTCCGATTCGTGATGGTTTTAGTCCCGTTCGTGGTGAAATGCTAACCAACCGTATTCTTTTATTTCTCCCCCTTCTTTTTCCGAAGGATATTTGAAGTACGAAAACAATAAAACAGAAAAAACCATGAAAACACTTTTATTCATACTCTTCCAATTTCTGATTCTGTTTGCTCATGCGCAGGTCAAAATCTCAGGAGTTGTACAATCTGAATCCGGAAGCCCGATTTCCGGGGTGAATATTTTTATTCAGGGAACTTACGACGGTACAACAAGCGATAGTCTTGGTGTATTTACCTTTAAAACTGATGCTACCGGAGAACAAACATTAATTGCCAGTTGCGTAGGATTTGAAACCTACGGACAGGCGTTAAACATCGCAGGAGATGTTTCTGATATTAAAATCGTATTGATTGAGGAAATAAGCGAACTCGACGAAGTAATAATTAATGCCGGAACTTTTGAGGCCAGTGACAAAAAGAAGTCGGTTGTTTTAAAACCGCTTGATGTGGCACTAACTGCAGGAGCCAATGGCGACATTTATGGTGCATTTGGTAAATTACCCGGCTCGCAAACGGTGGGCGAAGAAGGACGTCTTTTTGTTCGTGGAGGCGAAAGCTACGAAACCAAAACCTTTATGGATGGAATGTTGGTAAATACACCTTACTATTCAAAAATGCCCGATCTGCCCACACGAGGCCGGTTCTCCCCCATCCTTTTTAATGGTTCGGTATTTAGCACCGGAGGTTACTCTGCCGAATACGGGCAGGCACTATCATCAATCGTAGCTTTAAATACCGTGGCACTTGAGCCTGAAACCAAATCGAGTATTTCAGTTCTTTCGGTTGGTTTGCAAGGTTCGCATGCAAAAAGATGGGAAAATACGTCGCTGTCGGTCAGTGGCGAATACCTCAATACCACGCTCAGCAACAAGCTGTTCAAACAAAACGTTGAGTGGTTGCAAGAACCCGTTATTGTTGGCTCAACGATGCTATTCCGACACAAAACCAGTGAAACCGGAATGCTTAAATCGTTTGCCACTTTTAACTACGACACTAGCAGCTTACTGTATGATAACTTTGAGCAATCAGCATTACAGGAAGTTTCTTTGGGCAATAAAAATCTTTATTCGAACACCACCTATAACGAAATGCTGAATGATGACTGGATGATACAAACAGGTGCTGCGGTTAACATCGATCGCGAAAATATGGATGTCGATTCAGATGAAATCGCTACTTCGCGAAACAGCAGCCAGTTAAAACTTACCTTATCCAATTATTCCGTAAAGGACGTAACCACAACCTTTGGTGCAGAAGCTTTAGCTTATAAATACGAACAAGACATTGATATGGATGGGAACTTCAACCTTTCATTCAACAACAACCTGTTTGCCGGCTTTGCCGAATCGGAGTGGAAAGTAATAAAAAGCTTTGCGCTGAAAGCCGGTCTGCGAACCGAATATAATTCGCTGATCGATGAAATAAATATTGTTCCCCGTCTTTCGGCAGCGGTAAAAACGAGCAAAAACAGTCAGCTTTCTGCGGCTTACGGAAAGTTCTTTCAGAATCCGGGCGACGATTATCTGAAATTCACTGACGAGCTGGCACCAGAAACATCAAGCCACTCTATTTTAACCTGGCAATATAAAAAAGACAGCCGCACGTTACGAATTGAAGCCTACAATAAAAACTATTCCGATCTGGTAAAATTTGATGAAGAATTTTCTGCCGAACCAGGAAATTACAATAATACAGGTAGTGGCTATTCCAGAGGAATCGATGTGTTTTGGCGCGACCAGAAACAGTTTGGAAAAGCCGATTACTGGGTTTCCTATTCGTTGATCGATTCAAAACGAAATTACCGCGATTACCCGGTAAAGGTCACTCCTCACTACGTTTCAAAACACAACCTCTCGGTGGTTTACAAGCAGTATTTTACAAAGATCAATTCCTTTATTTCGGGCTCCTACACTTTTGCCAGCGGACGTCCTTTCAACAATCCAAACACTCCCGAATTTATGGCCGGTAAAACCAAAACCTACAACGATTTGAGTTTTGGATTCACGCACCTATTTTACCTTTTCAATACGCAAACCGTGGCACACGTAATCGTAAACAATACGTTGGGCTTTAACAATGTATTTGGCTACAACTACGCACAAACACCCGACAACAATGGTGTTTATCAATCGCAACCCATCATTCCGGGACAAAAACGACTCATTGTATTTCTACTATCATTTCAATTATAAACTTTAAAATTAAATCACATGAAAACTTTATTAACACTTATTTTTAGTTTGGTAGTTTTAACTGTCGCAGCACAGGGAAACAATTACGAGGCAGCGATGACAGCAGCCCTCGAAAAAATGAACAGTTCGGAAACTGTAGCCAACTTTCAGGAGGCAGCAAATACTTTTGAACGAATCAGCATGACCGAAACAAGAGAATGGCTGCCGTTGTACTATGCATCGTATTCAATGATCGTGATCAGCTACATCGACCAGGATGTGAACAAGAAAGATGCTTATCTGGATAAAGCGCAGCAATTTTTGGACAAAGCATTAAAAATTGCGCCCAACGAATCGGAATTATATTCGCTTCAGGCATTTCTTTATCCGTCGCGGATTACAGTTGATCCAATGACCAGAGGAATGGAATACATGCCCAAAATGAATGCAGCGCTCGACAAAGCAATTGCACTAAATCCAGAAAATCCAAGAAGTTATTATTTGCGCGCAGTTACGCTATTTAACACGCCCGAACAATTTGGTGGCGGCGCAGAAGTTGCCCGTCCTCATTTTGAAACAGCAAAAGAGAAATTCGACAAGTTCGAACCAAAATCACCGCTTCATCCGAACTGGGGTAAAGAAATCAATGAAATGGAGATGCAGAAACTTTAAGTTACTCTAAATCAATTCTCCGTACAAGTCATAATCTTCGGCACCTGTTATTTTCACTTTAACAATGGTGCCGTTTTTTATTTCATCGTCGGTAGTAATATAAACTTCTCCGTCAACCTCAGGCGAATCAAATTCGGTACGTCCAACGTAATAATCGCTCTCTTTTCGGTCGATAATCACATCGAACTCCTTCCCTATTTTTTGTTGGTTAAGTTCGGCTGAAATGTATTGCTGTACTTCCATAATTTCGTCGGCACGCCCTTGTTTTACTTCGTCTGGCAAATTGTCTTCGAATTTATTAGCAGCATAAGTACCATCTTCATCCGAGTAAGGGAAAACACCAAGTCGGCCAAATTTCTGCTCCTGCACAAATGCCTTCAACTCTTCAAAGTCTTCCTCGGTTTCGCCTGGGAATCCAACAAGCATGGTTGTGCGAATAACTACTCCCGGTACTTCTTCTTTTATTTTGGCAATTAAAGCTTCTGTTTCTTCGCGGGTAACATGACGCAACATATTTTTCAGCACGCGATTTGAAATGTGCTGCAATGGCATATCAAGGTATTTGCACACTTTTGGATTTTCGCGCATTACCGGCAAAATCTCCATCGGGAATTTGGTCGGATACAAATAATGCAAACGAATCCACTCAATTCCTTCCACTTCCGAAACCTGATTGATCAATTCTGCCAGTTGGTTTTTTCCGTACAGATCAATTCCGTAATACGAAAGATCTTGGGCAATCAGCAACAATTCTTTCACTCCTTTTTTGGCCAGGTAACGGGCTTCCATCACCAGGCTTTCGATGGTGCGTGATTGGTGTCGCCCCGTCATTTTTGGGATGGCACAGAAAGAACAAGAACGGTTACAACCTTCCGATATCTTCAGATAAGCAAAATGCGATGGCGTGGTAATTTTACGCTCGTAAATATACTCGGGCGCATAGGTAACTTTCAGCTCTTCAACCATGGCTTTCATATCGAACTTACCAAAGTATTTATCTACTTCGGGTAGTTCATTCTCCAGCTCGTTGTGGTAACGCTCCGAGAGACATCCCATAACGTAAAGCTTGTCGATTTCGCCACGTTTTTTAGCCTCGGCGTAATCCAGAATCATATCAATCGATTCCTGCTTGGCATCGTGAATAAAACCACAGGTATTTACAAATACTGCATCAAAATTGGTTTCGTTTGAATCGTGTAATACTTCAAATTTCCCCTTCTGCAACTGGTTCAATAAAACCTCCGAATCAACCAGGTTTTTCGAACATCCCATGGTTACCACATTTACCCTTTTCTTCGCCATAATTTTTCTTGTTTCTTTTCCGGCTGCAAAGTAAAGATAAATTTGTCTGAATTAAGAAAGTATAAGCGACTAACTACTGAAATATAACACATGTAAATAATCGTTTTCCGAGCCTTTTCAATCACCAATCAATAAATATTTATTGTTTTTCAATAATTATTTATTTAATTTGCATAAAAACATTAAAACAACTACCATGAAAAAGATGGGAAAAACTCAAACCGAACAAGTTTTGATTTTTATGAAGATATTGGCATGGATAGCATTCTTCGGATTTGCTGTTGCGGCTGGAGCTACACTTTTCATTTATACAGTAAGTGTTTGGAATCCAGATGCCGCAAGCCACCTATATGATGGAATAAATCTGTATGATCTAAGGCAAACCAGTTTATTGAAATATTCAATCACTATGTTCCTCTTAATATTAACTAATGCAATGAAAGCTTATGTTTGGTGGATGGTTGTTAAACTCATTAATAATTTAAAAATATCTAATCCATTTACCCGAATAATTGCATACAACCTCGCAAAAATAAGTTATACGTTATTCGCCATTTGGATATTATCGGTAACTGCCGGTGGCTTTTTTGCATGGATGGGTGACATAGCCGGCAACCTGAATGCTAACTGGAAGCACGGACAATTTTTGTTTATGGCTTGTCTGGTGTTTATTATTTTCCAGATTTTCAAGAGAGGTATAGAAATTCAGTCAGAAAACGATTTAACCGTTTAAGCCATGCCAATAATTGTAAACCTTGATGTAATGATGGCGCGACGCAAAATGTCGCTAAACGAACTTTCAGAGAAAGTAAACATCACACTGGCCAACCTTTCAATACTAAAAACCGGCAAAGCTAAAGCAGTTCGTTTCAGCACACTGGAAGCTATTTGCGAGGCGCTGGATTGTCAACCCGGTGATATCTTGGAATATGTAGAGGAAAAATAACTTGCCTGATCCGCTTCGTGTTTTCTGTCATCTCGACGAAAGTGCGAGGAGAGATCTGTTACCGCAGCGCAAAACAGTAACAGATTCCTCTCTACGTTCGAAATGACAATCAGACTTCTAATATTTGTATAAGCAGGATACACCAACTATTGCTTTGTCTTCAACGGATCAGCCGCTTCCTTAAAAAACTGCTCTTGCAAAGTAGGTACAACTGTGTCGGCTTTTACCAGCTGAATCATTTCTACCAACTGATCTACCGTATGGTTAATCCATAATTCGCCAGCTTCAGCATTGGCATCCCAGGCTTCTCCACCGTAATGATTCGGATAACTGGCATACCACCAAATTCCGGTATAAACATATTTTAGTGCATTCATCCGGTCCTGATCAACACCCGATTGATCTTTGGCCCTATCAACATGCACCACATCGGGCACTGTAGCCAACATTTTTGATGTCTCGCTGTTTCCGGCATGCTCATCAAACGGATCATGACGTGTTAAAGCTTCAGCTTTTTCATCCAACTCCTTGTCACCCTCCGGACGAAACCAATAAAGTGAATAGCCACGTGGCTCAGAAAGTTGTGCCATTCCAAAATAATTTAGAAAAGCATTGTTGCCGCCATGTCCGTTTACAATTATTATTTTCTCAAAACCATTGCGGTGCAATTCGTCTAATGTTTCCTGCAACACTTTCCAAATCAATTCGGGCGAATACGAAATGGTACCGGGCTGATGACGCGCTTCGTTAATCTGGCTAAAATAATACCACGGAAAAACCACCGTATATTCCTGCTCCGCTGCGCGAAGCGAATATTCACGCGACATGTATAAATCGGTGCCTAAAGGCAATTGAGGACCGTGTTTCTCCATTACTCCAATCGGAATAATGCAGGTTTTAGCACTCTTTTCAACAGCTTTAACAAAATCAGGTGCGGTTAATTCTTCCAGGCGATACGATAAATCCTGGGCGTAAACAAACGAAGTGATGGCCAAAAGCAACAAGGTTGCAACTTTTTTCATAGGTCTTAGGTTTTAGTTAATATTTCCATAAAAATAGATTCTTGGAAACATTTTAGCAACGATTTTCTATTTTTATCGATAAACTTACAACATGCCAGTAGTAATTGCACATAGTCATTTAAATCCCGGTGGTGTTACCCGCATCATCGAATCGCAGATCGACAGCCTTGAGGGAGAAGAGATAAAAGTTTTGGTAGGCGCTTGCCCCGATGCCAGTATGATAACGTCGAAAAATGCCGAACTCCATATTATTCCCGAACTCAACTATCTCGAGCGCCGGCAATACACAGAGGAGGAAGCAAAAGAAATATTGCACAAAGTACATGGTGAAATTCGTCAACACCTCACTCCCGATACTGTTCTGCACTTTCATAATCTTAATCTCGGAAAGAATCCGATTGTTACTTATGCCGTTTATTTGCTGGCAAAAGAAGGTGTAAAGGTGTTTAACCACGCTCATGATTTTGCCGAAGACCGCCCCAGTAATTATTCGTTTCTGGAAGAAATTATCTATGGTAATTTTTCGCAAAATATCGACGAAGTGCTTTACCCAAAACTGCCCAACTATCAGTTCGGTGTGTTGAATTCATTTGATTTCGACCGATTGAAAGAATTGGGAGTAACGGAAGACCGTATTGAGTGGTTGCCAAACCCGGTAACTTTTAATGCGTCGGATGACCTGCCCGAAAAAGCAGATGCCAAACAAGCCGTTTGCGAAGAGCTGAATATCGATGCAAAAAAACTGTTGGTTACATATCCGGTGCGTGTTATTCAACGAAAAAATATTGGCGAGTTTATTCTGCTTTCCATACTGTTCCGCCACCGTGCGAATTTCGCGGTAACGCAACCACCACAAAATCCGGTTGAGATTGAAATGTATAACCAATGGCTGAAATTCTGTAACAAGAATGAAATTGACATTGTGTTTGAAGCGGGCCAAAAAGTAAACTTCGAGAAATTACTGCGAGGAAGCGATTTCTGCGTCACCACCAGTTATAAAGAAGGTTTTGGAATGGTGTACCTCGAACCCTGGTTACTTGATACCCCCGTGGTTGGCCGCGACATCGATTTTATAACCCGCGATTTTAAAGACGATGGTTTTAGTTTTCCCACGCTATACTACAAGTTAAATATTCCCGGAATTAAAACTGACTTCAAAGATCTGAACTTAAAAATGCAGATGGAGATCATTTCCGGAGTTCTTAGCGAAAAGATAGAAAAACACAAACTGTTTGAACAAAATCCCATCTTAAACACTCTATTTAGTGACGTATCGTCACATGTAACAGAAAAAAACAAGACAATTATCAAAAACAACTATTCTTTACAGGGATATGGAATTAAACTTCAGAAACGATATAAAAAAATGGTTGGATAGTTCAGAACAACTGCAACCCATTCCCACCACTTTTTGCCCCAATTTAAAAACCGATTCGAAAGAAAAGATAAAGGCCGTTATTTTCGATATTTACGGCACCTTGCTTATTTCTTCGTCTGGCGATATCGATCAGGCTTCGCTGAACAAGGATAATATGCGCGCAGCCATGGAAGCCGGAGGATTCGACTTCTCGGGTTGCAAGGAAGAAACCTGCAGTTTTCTGCTCGACCAGTTACAAGTGCAGGTTAAAAAGCAGCACGAAGAGCTAAAAACCAAAGGTCATCCCTACCCCGATGTAGATATTTTTAATGTTTGGAAAAACATGTTCGAAGCGGCTCAAACGGAAGGTTTACTCAAACTGAGTGGCGACGAAACATGGGAAGACACCATAATGGTTTTCGAACTGCTGAGTAACCGCGTTTATCCCATGCCGGGCATGAAAGAAGTGCTGCTGGAAATAAAAAAATTGGGCATTCCAATGGGTATTGTTTCCAATGCGCAATTTTACACGCCCATAATCATGAATTATTTTCTGACCGGTGAATTTTCAACCGATCAACATATCGATCTTTTTGAGGAAGATCTTTCGGTGTACTCTTTCAAAGAACTACGGGCAAAACCCGACACGGCGTTGTTCGAAAAATTTATTCCGGTATTGAACAGCAAGTATAATATCGAGCCATCGGAAGCAATATTTGTGGGCAACGACATGCTGAAAGATGTATACACCGCCACAAAAGCAGGGTTGCGAACAGTGCTTTTTGCCGGCGACGAACGTTCGCTGCGACTGCGCGAAGACGACCCGCGCGTGAAAGGCATGTTCCCCGATTTTATTATCAAAGATTTACAACAACTACTGAAAATTATAGGATGAAGTTAAACGAATTACGCGTAGGAATTATCCATTCCTTAATTGGCAAAAACGATGGTGTTTCCATTGTTATCGACCAAACAGTTGAAGCCATGTCGGAACACCTCGACATAAATATTGGTAACTTTTTCTTTTTGGCTGCGCACTCATCGCCGCGTTTTAATGCGCAAACAAACGATGTGTTCTGGCACAAAAGCGAGGCGCACAAAACCATTTTGAATAATTTCAATAATCCCGATACCGAAGGTCTGGATGAATTAATTCATGAAAATGCGCTGTATGCCAAAAAAGTTATTCAGGAGTGGGTTGACGAAAACGATATCGACCTGATTATTGCGCACAACACTTCGCATCCGTATAATTTTATTACGGCAGTAGGTTTAGGTTATTACATTGAAGAGTTGCGCGCCGAAGGAATTATCTGGCCAAAACTGATGGTGTGGTGGCACGATTCGTATTTTGAGCGCGATATTTTTTCGAATCCGAATGAAGTGATTCAGAAATATTTGAAATACTTGCCGGGAGTTACTTTTGTAAATTCGATTGCCTTTATCAACAAGCAACAAATTGATTTAGGAAAAAGGCTTTTCGAACAACTCAACGCCAGCAAACTCGAAAAATTCTTTAAACTGCGAACAACTGTTGTTCCTAACACCTGCGAAATTCCATGGGACTGGGAAGACATCGATCCGCAAACCGAAGAGCTCATTTGCCCGGTACAAGACAATTACAACGATTCATTTTTTAAAGACATCGGCCTTGTTCAGCAAGTAGAAAGCCGCGGTTTTACAATGGACGAAACAGTAATTCTGTTGCAGCACACCCGCGTTGTTCCGCGGAAGAAAATCGAATTGGCGATTGATCTGGCTTTTGAACTGGAAAAGAAATTCACCAAAAACCGCGAGAAAAAATGTGTGGCGGTCATTGTTAGTGGACATTCGGGCGACGAACAAAACCAGTACCTCAACAATTTGTACGTGCATTACACCGAACTTTGCAAGGCACATCCAAACAGTAATGTGGTCCTGATATTTGGCGAGCACAATATCCTTTCGCACCGCGATATTATTGTGGACCGGAAGTTTTACAAATTTGCAGAAGTCCCTTCTATCGTTGCTGCTCATGGCGGACTTGGAACTTATTTCAGCGATGTGGAAGGGTTTGGTAACAACTTGCTTGAAATGATGTCGTTTGGATTGCCGGCGGTAATCAACAAATACGAGGTTTATAAAGAAGAAATTGAGCAATATGGTTTTGACCTTCCGGCAATTGACGGCGGTGGCGTAACCGAAGAACTAGTTGACTCGGCTTACCGCTTGCTTACAGATATTCCATACAGAAACAAAGTAGTAATGCACAACCTAAAAGTGCTAAAAGAAAAGCTCGATCATAAAATAATTGCTGATAAACTCGAACCGATTATAAAAAGTATGTATATGCGCGAGTTATAAAACAATTGTTCATGTTAATTATGCTGTAAAACGCGTATTTTCAAAAGACATACTTGTCGTTTAAAACAACAATTTTTTTATATTTAAAAGGTGGCCGAAAACGCGGCACAATCAACAGTTATTTGACAATTAAAATAGTAGAAAATGGGTGATTTTTATCAGAATGGATTTGTAGCAACACTGCATAATTTACGTGCCAGACCTTATGAGGAGCTGGAACAAAAATTGGAAAAATTTAGTAAAAAACGTCCCATTGGATTAATCATTCCTTCCTTATATTCAGAACTTTCGCGCCAGGCACTAAAAGATATTGTTTCGGTTTTAAAAGACATTCCTTATGTTTCGGAAATTGTTATCGGTTTAGACCGTGCCGACGATTATCAATACAAAAATGCGCTGGAATTTTTTGCCGAATTACCACAGCATCACCGCGTTTTATGGAACGACGGACCACGCATGCAGGAATTCAAAAAGAAACTGGCATCGAAGAATATTGTTACCACCGTTCCCGGAAAAGGAAGAAACGTTTGGTTTTGTTTTGGTTACATGATCGCCTCAGGGCGTTCGGAAGCAATTGCTCTGCACGATGCCGATATTGTTACCTACAACCGCGAAATGCTGGCACGACTGGTTTACCCGGTTGCCGATCCTTCGTTTAACTTCAAATATTGCAAAGGATTCTATTTCAGAACCGATGATGAAAAGTTACACGGTCGCGCCGTTCGTTTGCTGGTTACTCCCCTTTTACGAACCTTAAAAAAATTATTGGGCCATCATACTTACCTCGAATATCTTGATAGTTTCAGATATCCGCTGGCAGGCGAATTTTCAATGCGTGCCGATGTAATTAAAACCATTCGTATACCGTACGATTGGGGGCTTGAAATTGGTATTTTGAACGAGGTTGAACGTAACAACTCGTTTAACCGGATTTGTCAGGTTGAAATTGCCGACCGTTACGATCATAAACATCAAGACCTGTCAGCCGAAGATGCCGAAAAAGGACTGTCGAAAATGAGTCGCGATGTTTCGCGTGCAATTTTTGGGAAACTGGCCTCGGATGGAATTACATTAAGCGCCGAGTTTTTCCGCACACTAAAAGCAACCTATTACCGTATTGCACTCGAATTTGTTGAATTATACAAAGCCGATGCTGCCATGAACGGCCTCACGTACGATTTCCATAAAGAAGAAGAAGTGATCGACCTTTTTGTGAAAAACGTTTATCAGTCCGGCATTCAGTTTCTGGAAAATCCTGATAACGTGCCTAATATGCCAAGCTGGAAACGTGTACAAAGCGCATTCCCCGACATATTAGAAGAGTTTCATGAGATAGTAGAAGCAGATAACAACATCCTCTAAAACCCCAAGAAATATGATCAATCCCGATACTTCTTTCGTCAAAAAAATAGAGAGTCGGCTAAAGTTTATCTATAAGGATAAGTATGAGAAATCGATTCTTGCCGATCTCATTCATGTGATTTCGTCGTACCGGATCAACTCGTCAAAAGGCCAGAAATGGGGTGAAAAAGATGTGGTTTTGATCACGTACGGCGACAGTATAAAAACGAATGATGAAGCCCCTTTACAAACATTGCGGGCTTTTTTAAACGACAAACTAAACGAACAGTTAACGGTTGTCCATATTTTACCTTTTTTCCCTTACAGCAGCGACGATGGTTTTTCCGTGATTGATTTCAGAGAGGTGAATCCCGAGCTGGGCGACTGGCGCGATATTGAAGATTTGACAAAAGATTACGACCTGATGGCCGATTTGGTGATCAATCATGCATCGAGCAAAAGCCAGTGGTTTAAAAACTTTTTAAAGCAGCACGGAAAAGGTAAAGACTATTTTATAACCGAAGATCCGAAAACAGATCTATCGCAGGTGACGCGGCCGCGCAGCACACCACTTTTAACGCCTTACGAAACGGCAAACGGCACCAAACATGTTTGGACAACTTTTAGTGCCGACCAGGTGGACTTGGATTTTTCCAATCCCGATTTGTTGGTTGAAATGATGGATATCCTAATCGGTTACATCGACAAAGGCGCACGAATTATCCGCCTCGATGCAATTGCATTTTTGTGGAAAGTAGTTGGCACCACCTGCCTGCATTTACCCGAAACCCACGAGGTGGTTAAACTTATGCGCGATGTTGCTGAGTTTATCAATCCGAATACGATTATATTGACCGAAACCAATGTGCCCAACAAAGAAAACCTGAGCTATTTTGGCGATGGCGACGAAGCACATATGGTTTACCAGTTCAGCCTCCCACCCCTGTTGTTGCATGCATTGCACACAGGTAATTCAAGTTATCTGTCGACATGGGCAAAAAGCCTACCGCAACTCGACGGCGATAAAACTTTTTTCAATTTTACAGCCTCGCACGACGGTATTGGTGTTCGTCCGTTGGAAGGACTTTTACCCGACGACGAAAAAAATTCGTTGGTGGAAAATATGAAAGGTTTTGGTGGCATGGTTAACTACAAATCCAATCCGGATGGCAGCCAAAGTCCGTACGAATTGAACATCACCTATTTTGATGCACTTAAAGGCACTCATAAGGGCGAAGACCAGTTTCAGACTGACAGATTTCTGGCTTCGCAGATTTGCATGATGAGTTTGGCCGGCGTTCCTGCATTTTATATTCACAGCTTAACAGCCACCCCAAATTATTACGAAGGCGTCGAAAAAACACAACATAATCGCACTATAAATCGCCGCAAATGGGAACTGGATGAGTTGAAGAAAGTGCTTAACAGCGACACGCCACAGAAGAAAGTATTTGAGTCGTTACAACAACTAATTCTGCTTAGGAAAAAACAAGCAGCGTTCCATCCAAATGCCGGCCAGGAGTTTCTGGATTTTGGAACTGATCTTTTTGTTCTAAAACGAAAGGCCGAAAACCAAACCATTCTGGTCATCATCAACCTGAGCGACGAAGAAAAGGAGATTGAAATTCCGGATGCATTTACTTTCGATCTGATTTCGGATTCAACAATCGATTCAGGCAAACTGAAAGCCTACCAATGTTTGTGGCTTACATAAACCTAGTGGCAAATTCATAAAAAAATACCGATGCAAAACATCGGCAATAAAAAAGGGGCTTTTGATTTAAAAGCCCGTTTTTTATTGTTTTTATTGCCAATTAAGGTTTAACCTCTGAATTGGTTTTTAATGTTGTTTTTTGCCAGTCATCGGTATTGGCAAACTTCCAGGTATTCAAAAATCCAACTTTAATAATGTTCTGCATTTTCTCCCAGTTTATTTTACTCAACTCATCTGATGGTTGATGATAATCAGGGTGCATAGCTGCCATAAAGTAGAAAATAGGAATGTCTTCCTGAGCAAATGGTGCGTGGTCGCTACCGCCACCGGGACGCTCCGACGGACGCAACTCAAGATCCAGATTTATATCGTAATCTTCAATATTCTTTTTGGTGGTTTCACCAATTACAGTGTTTGCTTCCGTGTAAACCATGTGTGCCTGGTTACCTAAAGTATCGCCTTCAGGATTTCGGGCAATCATATCATAGTTCAAATTCAGCACCACATTCATATCTTTTTCTTTTGCGTCGCGAACAAAATAGGTCGATCCGAACAAACCTTTCTCTTCGCCCGTCCATGCTGCGAATACAATCGATCTTTCAGGTTTTTTGCCGGTAGCCATAAAAGCTTTTGCAATTTCCATTACACCAACCGTTCCCGATGCGTTATCATCGGCTCCGTTGTAAATAATTCCATCCACTTTACCCAGGTGATCGTAGTGTCCGCCAACAACAATAAACTCATCTTTCTTTTCGCCTTCGATATAGCCAACAACATTTCGTGCGTTAACTACTTTCGAGTTTACCGATGTTTTAAAAGCTACCGATTTTCCGCTAAGAACTTTCGAAGCCGGTTCCATATTAGTGGCTGCGTCCTCTTCAAATTTTACAATGTCGATGCCTGATCCAGACAAAATTTCGTTGGCAACACGCGACGACACAGTGAAAGTCGACAAGTTTCCACTGAATTCTTTTCCCGGTAACGACATTCTGTTTCCGTAATACGGATTTGGGCGTTTGTCGCTTTCGTTAAAACCACCATTATCTCTGTAAATATTGTTTTGCGCCCAGCCCATCATCGGGTTGGCATCCGGACTAATTCGGATTACTGCCAAAGCTCCTGCTTCCTGCAAGCTTTGCATTTTGTCACGCTCGAGGTAATAAGCTGCATAACGTCCTTCAGGTTTGTACTTTTTGTAGGCCACAGAAGTTGTGTCTTTATGTCCCGGGTATCCCTGCAGAATCACAACAATCTTTCCTTCAACATCAATTTTTTTCAGATCGTCGTATGTTTTATCTTCATCAGAATAGCCATAACCCGCAAAAACCAGCGGAGCCTGAACTTTTTGTCCAACGGTTCCGGTCTGCACATAAAAATCAGTTTGATAGGCAAAATCCATCGAACTTTCGCTTCCCGGTTTGCTAGTTACCACTGAAAATACCTGCTCGTCGCCCGGTTCATATTCTACAAGGCCAAAATTCTGATAATAAGTATGGTACAGTTCAGGTCTTGCTCCAGCCATGCGTTCGCTTCGCGATGGTTGCGTGTAAGCTTCGTCGCCAAATGGCTGAATTCCATAGGTTTGAAACATCGATGCAATGTAATCAGCAGCCATATAAGCTCCTTTTGTTCCTACCGCTCGGCCTTCGGTCCAGTCGGATGCCAGAAACTCCAGTTGTCCTTTTATCGACTCCATGGAGATTGCTTCCAGTCCTTTTTCAACCTCGTTTTGGGCAAATACAAAATGCCCGGAAATAAACAGAATTAAGAGTAATGAAATTTTTTTCATGCGATTTAAATTGTTTTTGTTAATGGTTCTATACAAAATTGGCTTTCTGATCAACTATCTCTATTTGGATACTTTCTCAGACGCACAGGTTTTTTTAGGATATAAAGACAAAATGCTTACTATTCTGTCATTACAAATTAATGGGTAGAAAAACGGGCTCATAATTACAGTTCTGCCACATTTTAATTTCTCACTTCTTTTGTCAATAAACGATTAAAACAAACTTAATTAAACCCTATTGATCTCAAATTGACAAATTAAACCCAATAATTATAACATTTCGTCAACACAATAATAACAAATAATTGCTTTCAGAAACTAAACATTTGTCATGTTTTGCTGAGATGTACTTTTCGATTGCTTGTGTATTTGAGATGCTAACAATGAACAACAGATACATTTTAACGATGCTAAATTTGAACCGAGACCTGGGTTTTCTTCTGAAAATGAAATGCAATAATAGTATAACATTTAGTCATTTACAATCGTATTGTTTCATACGGTTTCTTATTTCATATCAACTCAACTAACTAAAATATCTGCCATGGAAAATAGTATACATTTAAACGGGATCGTGATTAAACACGAGAAACTCGTTCAGATAGCATTAAGTACGCCAAACAATGTTTATATCGCTGAAGCCAGCAGTCCGTATGCCGATTATTATGGGCACTCGCCACGAACGGCTACCCCAAATTCGATCTTTCTTTTTACCAAAAAATTCTATTTTCTGGAACAATTGATGTGCTACTCATCAAGTATTGAAAAGTGCCTTTTTGAACGTATTAATCTTGCCAGTGCAATTGTTGAATCGGGCGATAAACAATTCCCGGCCATTCGTATAAAAGATTTTCCCGATTACAGCCAATTAGTAAAATTGCAAAAGTGCTTAGGCGAAAAAAATGTGCTTCTCGTTGAAAAACTTCACCTGGAGGAAGAGGTTAAAACGATTGTGAGCAAAGTTTTTGTTCTGGAAGAATTGGAGCCTGATTTTTTTATCGACCAGGTAGAAGATCATAAAGGCTATTTTATTGTTGACCGACATTTTGATTCGGAAGAATTTGATCGTGCGATTACTCAAATCAGATTTAACGGTGTTTGTAAGCTTTTTGATGCCGAGCAGGGCGTGTTGTTCAGCAACGGCAAACTAATCCATATCGTACGTATTTTTTCGGAAGCTTTGGATCTGAATATGCTTAAATGTTTACGAAAAGAATTCGTGAAACTATAGATGCAATAAAGCATAAAAAAGCCCGGCAACTATTTTTTACCGGGCTTTTTATAATGTTAGAGTGACTCTATTTCCTTGAGTTTTGCTTTAACCTCCGCGTCATCCGATCTTAATTCCAACGCTTTTCGGTAGTAGAAACGGGCCACATTATAATTCCCCGACTCAAAAGCACTATTGGCAGTTGTTTTAAAGTTCTCGAACTGCTGCTGGCTCTGACCGGCAACCCGTTCAGCAACCCGGCGTTCAATTTCGCGTAACTGCTCCCTTGGATAGGCTTCAGTATCTTTCTGCGAAAGCGCCTGGTTATACCAACCTCTGGCAACTGCCAGTTCGTTATTCCTAAAACTTTCATCCGCCAAATCGATAAAACGCTGGTACTCGCGGTCGCGTTCGCTCATCATCATATCACCCAGTATTCGGTTAATTTCGGCAATACGCTGCGGCGGATAAGTCTCTTCCGGTTTCAGATCCTGTGCTTTATAATACCACGCTCTCGACACGTTGTACTGCTCGATATCAAACGAACCATCGGCCTTTTTAATAATTTCGTTGTAAAGTGCATCCAGTCCTGCTTCTTCCAGAATTCGCTGCTCATCCAGCTCCTCTTCCAGTTGTGCGATTTGCTCTTTTCTTCTAGCCAAGTCCTCAGCATTAGCTTGTTCCTGAGCCAATCGCTGGCGTTCGTTTTCACGAATTTCATCTATCTTTCTGATCTGCGATTTCGGATATTCTTCATCCGGTTTTACACCCATAGCAATTTCGTATTGCAGGCGGGCATCATCATACGACTGCGTCCGGAAATGACCATCAGCCACAACAATTACACTTCTGTATTTTTCGTCGATAGCTTGTTGCTCCAGAATTCCGTCAATTTCAGCAATCTTCTCTTTCGGATAAATTTCGTCCGGTTTTAATGCCAACGCTTCAGTGTAATTCTCTTTCGAAGACGTGTAACTGTTTGCCGAGAAGAAACGGTCAGCCTGCATAATCAAACTCGAATATTTCCGATCTAACTCAGCCTGCGCAGCCTCTGCAGCTGCCAGCTCTCTTAAGATTCGATCAATCTCATCGATACGTTCCTGCGGATAACCCTCTTCCGGTTTTATATCTTGTGCTGCGCGGTATTCGTTTCGTGAATTTTCGTAGTTCTCGGCAGTGAACAGTTCGTCAGCTCTGGCGATAGCATCGTTGTAGTTTTTATCTTTTTCAGCTTGAATAGCAGCTAAACGAGCTGCTTCAGCTTCTGCAGCTTCACGAGCCAAACGTTCTCTTGTTGTTACAATCGAATCAATTTTTGCCAACTGCTCATCCGGGTAAGTTTCGTCGGCTTTAGCTTGTTTTGCTGTATTGTATGCTGCAATTGCAGCGTCCCATCCTTCGCGATTAAATTCGCGGTCGCCCTCTGCAATTGCATCTTCGTAGGCTTTTTGTGCTGCAGAAAGTTGTGCTAACAGATTTCCGATTTCATCAATACGCTGTTGCGGATACGATTCTTCAGGTTTAATCTCCAAAGCCGCGCGATATTCGTTGCGCGAATTTTCGTAGTTCTCAGCTGTAAACAGTTCATCTGCACGGGCAATGGCATCGTTGTAGTTTTTATCTTTTTCAGCCTGAATAGCAGCTATACGTGCTGCCTCGGCTTCGGCTGCTTCACGAGCCAAACGTTCTCTGGTTGTTACAATCGAATCGATTTTTGCCAACTGTTCATCCGGGTATGTTTCATCAGCTTTGACTTGTTTTGCTGTGTTGTATGCAACAATAGCAGCTTCCCAACCTTCGCGATTAAATTCACGATCTCCTTCAGCAATCGCATCTTCGTACGCTTTTTGTGCCGCTGATAGTTGAGCGAGTATTGTTCCAATCTCATCGATGCGCTGTTGCGGGTAGGTTTCTTCCGGTTTTATATCGAGTGCTACGCGGTATTCGTTTCGTGAGTTTTCGTAATTCTCGGCTGTGAACAGCTCGTCAGCACGTGCAATGGCATCGTTGTAGTTTTTATCTTTCTCTGCCTGGATAGCAGCTAAACGTGCAGCTTCTGCTTCGGCAGCTTCTTGCGCCAAACGTTCTCTGGTGGTTACAATCGAATCAATTTTTGCCAGCTGCTCATCCGGGTAGGTTTCGTCGGCTTTAGCTTCTTTTGCTGTATTGTAGGCTACAATTGCAGCATCCCAACCTTCGCGACGAAATTCGCGGTCGCCTTCAGCAACTGCATCTTCGTAGGCTTTTTGCGCTGCTGAAAGTTGTGCTAACAAGTTTCCAATCTCATCGATACGCTGCTGCGGATAAGATTCTTCCGGTTTAATGTCAAGCGCTGCACGGTATTCGTTGCGTGAGTTTTCGTAGTTCTCTGCAGTAAACAGTTCGTCAGCACGAGCAATAGCGTCATTGTAGTTTTTGTCTTTTTCGGCCTGAATTGCTGCTAATCGAGCGGCTTCGGCTTCGGCCTCTTCACGAGCCAAACGTTCTCTTGTAGTAACAATCGAATCGATTTTTGCCAGTTGTTCATCCGGGTAGGTTTCGTCTGCTTTCGCTTGTTTTGCTGTATTGTAAGCTGCGATCGCAGCGTCCCAACCTTCGCGATTAAATTCGCGGTCGCCCTGAGCAATTGCATCTTCGTATGCTTTTTGTGCTGCTGAAAGTTGTGCTAACAGATTTCCTATTTCATCAATGCGTTGCTGCGGATAAGTTTCATCCGGTTTTATATCAAGTGCTGCGCGGTATTCGTTACGTGAGTTTTCGTAGTTCTCGGCTGTAAACAATTCATCAGCACGAGCAATGGCATCGTTATAGTTTTTGTCTTTTTCTGCCTGAATGGCTGCCAAACGAGCGGCTTCGGCTTCTGCGGCTTCTCTTGCCAATCGTTCGCGTGTGGTTACAATTGAATCAATTTTTGCCAACTGCTCATCCGGGTAAGTTTCATCAGCTTTTGCTTGTTTTGCGGTGTTATATGCAGCAATAGCAGCTTCCCAACCTTCGCGATTAAATTCACGGTCACCCTCTGCAATTGCATCTTCATAAGCTTTTTGTGCTGCGGAAAGTTGTGCTAACAGATTTCCGATTTCATCAATACGCTGTTGCGGATACGATTCTTCAGGTTTAATCTCCAAAGCCGCGCGATATTCGTTGCGCGAATTTTCGTAGTTCTCAGCTGTAAACAGTTCATCTGCACGGGCAATGGCATCGTTGTAGTTTTTATCTTTCTCTGCCTGGATAGCAGCTAATCTCGCGGCTTCAGCTTCTGCAGCTTCTCTTGCCAAACGTTCTCTTGTGGTTACAATCGAATCAATTTTTGCCAGCTGCTCATCCGGGTAGGTTTCGTCGGCTTTAGCTTCTTTTGCTGTATTGTAGGCTACAATTGCAGCATCCCAAGCTTCGCGACGGAATTCACGGTCCCCTTCAGCAACTGCATCTTCGTAGGCTTTTTGTGCTGCTGAAAGTTGTGACAACAGGTTTCCGATCTCATCAATACGCTGTTGCGGATACGATTCTTCCGGTTTTATATCCAATGCAGCGCGGTATTCGTTGCGTGAATTTTCGTAGTTCTCAGCTGTGAACAGTTCATCAGCGCGTGCAATCGCATCGTTGTAATTTTTATCTTTCTCTGCCTGAATAGCTGCCAATCTCGCGGCTTCAGCTTCTGCGGCTTCACGAGCCAGACGCTCTCTTGTGGTTACAATCGAATCAATTTTTGCCAGTTGTTCATCCGGATACGTTTCGTCGGCTTTTGCTTGTTTTGCGGTATTGTAAGCCGCAATCGCTGCCTCCCAGCCTTCACGACGGAATTCGCGGTCACCTTCAGCAACGGCATCTTCGTAAGCTTTTTGTGCTGCTGAAAGTTGTGACAACAGGTTTCCTATTTCATCGATACGCTGTTGCGGATACGATTCTTCCGGCTTAATATCCAATGCTGCACGATATTCGTTGCGTGAGTTTTCGTAGTTCTCCGCAGTGAACAGTTCGTCAGCTCTGGCGATTGCATCGTTGTAGTTTTTATCTTTCTCAGCTTGTAGCGCTGCTAAACGTGCTGCCTCAGCTTCGGCAGCTGCTTGCGCCAAACGTTGCTGTTCGGCAACAGCCCCATCAATTTTAGCCATCATTTCCGGCGGATAAGTCTCTTCCGGTTTAAGTTGTGCAGCTTCAGCAAAAGTGGATTTCGCATCAGCATAATCCTCTCGTCCGAACAAACGATCACCCTCTGCAATCAAATCGTTGTATTCCCGATCCAAACGAGCCAATTCAGTTAAAGTCGAAGCAATTTCATCCAGCTTATCTTTCGGATATTGCTCACGCGGTTTTATTTGCAAGGCTTCGTTGTATTTACCCCGGGCATCTTCGTAATTTTTCAGTGCCAGCATATTGTCGGCCTGCTCAATTACCTGCGCATACTGCTCGTCAACTCCCTGTTGGGCAATTAACTGAGTAATTTCCGCAATTCGCTCCTCAACATGTTTGTCGCCCGATTTTAATTCATTTGCCTTTTCATAAAGCGTTTTGGCGTTGGCATAACTTTGGGCATCAAACTGCTTATCGGCCTGACTAACAAACTCATTAAAACTGTTTTGAGCATACAGAATCTGGCTGATCTCCTCGACCCGCTTTTTCGTTCTTGGCTCATCGGGAACTAACTCCAGTGCCTGCTCGTAGTTCGACAAGGCTTCGGGATAATCTTCCTTTTTGTAGGCCTTATCCGCGGCGGCAATAAATTTATCAAACTCCATCCGGTTAAGGATGTCCTTCATTTCCTTTTTCGTCTCCTCAATTCGGCGGGTAGCCTTTATATCGTTGGGTTTATACGACAATGCATTTTCGAACGAAGTAAGCGCCCGATCGTAAAACTGCTTGGTAAACATACGCTCCCCTTCCGTCATCGCATCATCATAACTTTTCTGATCTTCCTGATTTCTGCGTTGTTCAGCAAGCAAACCATTTATTTCCGCAATTTTAGTCTTCGGATATTGTTCGTTGGGCCTGATCTCCAGCGCCTTATTAAAAAGCCCAAGCGCCTCGTTGAATAACAGTTCGTCAATCGCCTGGTCGCCTTGTTCAATCAGGTTCTGATAATTTCCGGCAACACGCTGCTGCTCCTGTAATTCGGCAATCTTTTTAATCTGATCGTTTACATACTGATCAAAAGGTTTTATAGACAGGGCGCGGTTGTATGAATTTTTGGCTTCGGGCAATTCACGATTCGTAAAGTGCAGATCGCCTTCTTTAACCAGTTTATTAAAGCGCGCTAACATTGCGGCATCCAAATCTTCGGCAGCCATAATCAATCCCAGAAGATCGTTAATTTCAGCAATCCGGTCTTTCGGAAACTGCTCGCTCGGGAATATTTTGCTGGCAGCTTTATAACCATCCAAAGCTTCTAAAAACTCTTCGTTACTGTATTCATTTCCGGCTTGTTCCAGTAATTCGTTGTATTCTTTTCGTAGCTCCGCCAATTCGGCACGGGTTAAACGCGCCATAAAATCAGCATTCTCATCAACCTGCTGCGCCTGTGCAATTGCCTGGTTGATCAGACGCTCAATTTGCGCATCGTTGTAATACAGTTCCTTTACAAAATTATCGACACTCGGACTATAAAATATTTTCAGGACGGTGTTCTCTGCAAACGAATTATCGATTCCCGGAATCTCAGTAAACAGATTAATATCTATCGGGAATGGAGGGAATTTAGGATCGGCATTAAGAACATCGCGCGGAACAGCGGTTTCTATCACAATTTTCTGGCTAAAATTTCCTTCGTGCTCAAAAACCAGTTCCCATTTGTGGTTCCAGTTCAACTCGACATTGTATCTTCCATCGGCTCCAACACCGTAATTATCAAGTCGTCTGCCATCGCGATACATTTGTATAATAGCCCCTTCAGGAGATCCTTCCTGAACGGTAATCGTACCTTCAACAGCCAAACCATTGGCGCGCTGAGCCATCGACTGGCCAACACAAAAAACAAAAATTAAAATGGTAATTATGCTTGTAAACCCTTGCTTCATATCAATTTGTTAATTAACAAAGAACGAAAATAAAAACAAATAATTATCCGCTAAATAAATTGTAGCATGTTTTTCTTTTAACGGCTGTTTTTTACAAAATGCACGATTTACGCGCTTTTTTATTACATTTTTCAACTATTATATGTTATTTTGGCGCTTCATTTATTTATCCACTACTATAATATGACAACAAAACGCGAAGCATCACTTTTTCTGGCATTGTTGCCCATTCTCATTTTAATAGGACTATTAACACTTAACGTATTACTTTTTGACGATACTTTGGCCGGCGCCAACCAGGTTGCGCTGATGCTGGCCGCTGCCATTGCAGGCGTTGTTGCCTATCGGCTGGGATTTAGTTGGGACCGAATCAGCAACAAAATCGTTTCGACAATCGGTTCGGCGATGCCCTCTATTTTAATTCTTCTTTTGATCGGTTCGTTGGCTGGAACATGGCTTATTAGTGGTGTTGTGCCGGCAATGATTTATTACGGATTAGATATTATCAGCCCCAAAATGTTTCTGTTTACGGCAGTTGTGGTGAGTGCCATTGTTAGTGTGGCCACCGGAAGTTCGTGGTCGACCATTGCAACAATTGGAATTGCGCTGTTGGGTATCGGGAAAGCCATTGGAATTGACGAAGCCGTAGTAGCCGGAGCCATTATTAGTGGCGCCTATTTTGGCGATAAAATGAGCCCGTTGAGCGATACAACAAATCTTGCTCCTGCAATGGCGGGAACCGACTTGTTTACCCACATAAAATATATGACCTTCACCACGGTACCAACGATGACAATCACTCTGATCATTTTCCTGATCATGGGTTTTAATTATGATTTTACGAATGCATCGATAAATGTTGAAGATGTAAAAGTGGCCATCGACGCTACTTTTAACACCAGTCCGCTATTGTTTTTGGTTCCGGTGGCGTTGATTACGGTAATCATCTTAAAGGTACCGCCACTTCCATCGTTGTTGATTGGAACATTATTAGGCGGTTTGTTTGCCATTATTTTCCAACCCGATATTATAAATGCTGTTGCTGGCAACGTTGACAATTACGGAACCGCATCGTATTATTCGGTTATGCAGGCCATGTTTGGCGATGTAAGTTTAACCACTTCAAATGCCAATGTAAACGATTTGCTGAGCACATCGGGTATGCGCGGAATGCTCGACACTGTTTGGCTGATACTTTCGGCAATGGTTTTTGGTGGCGTAATGGAATCGGCAGGTTTATTAAAACGAATTACACAGCCAATTATAAAGTACGCAAAAAGCACCGGAAGTCTGGTGGCATCAACAGTTGGAACTTGCATCTTTTTCAACACCACAGCATCCGACCAGTATATTGCACTGGTAGTTCCGGGCAGGATGTACCGAAAAGCGTACGAGGACAAAGGCCTTAAGCCTGAAGTTTTGAGTAGAACGCTGGAAGACAGCGGAACGATTACTTCTGTGCTTATTCCGTGGAATACCTGCGGGGCAACACAATCGCGTGTTTTAGGTGTTGATACCTGGTCGTACGCGCCTTATGCCTTTTTTAATATCATCAGTCCGTTTATGACCATACTTTTTGCTTATCTGAACATCAAAATCAGGCGATTTGTCAAAGGCGAAAAGCCACAGGAAGTAAAAGAAGATTAAACTGAAATACTTTTTATAAAGCACAAAAAAACGCAGCAACATAACGTTGACTGCGTTATTTATTTTATGGTAGAAAAGTGAATTACGTTAATCGTTTACTTCGTGGTTGTAAAGTGGTTAAACTACCAACTTTTACAGGCATTCCCGACTCAATACTATTTCGGGCGGCGGTACCAATCAGAATTGACATTGCTCCGTCGCGGGTTCCGGCCAAATGCTGAAATTCGTCCTCGGCATCGGGAGTTCTGAAAATATGATCGTGCAATCGTTCATCTCCTCCTCCGTGGCCACCACGACTGTACCCTACATTTATAATTTCCTGCTCGCCCCACAGTTTATGCAAAATTATTGGCTTCAATATTTGCTCCTCGTTGCCACTCTGGTCCATTTCTGCACGGTGCATATCTTCCTGCGAAATCTGCACTTCCTCCAAATAAGGCACATCCAAAAATGCTTCAATACGCCCCTCGGTGCCGTTAAATGCAACGCGCCAGCCTTCCCACGGCGAGTAAGTCGTTAGCATGTAATTCAGGTACACATTGTTGGCATATTTTACATTCACATTCATTTTATCGTAAATGTTTATTTCGGGTCGGAACAAACAATTATCGCGGATGTAACCATCGTACTGCTCGTGTTTTGCGTACAGATTGTATTCTGTAGTACTTTTGGTGATATCCCAAAAAAACGGACAAGTTGTTTTTTCATCGCACGACCGGCAATTTACACCGCTTTTTTCGGGGCGGTTGCCGTAATACTCCAGATCGCCTTTGGCGTAAACTTCATCCGGATCGGAATCGATCCACCAGTTCAGCAGATCGAAATGATGTGTGGCTTTGTGAATCAATAAAGTTCCGCTCCACTCTCGCTGCCCGTGCCAACGACGAAAATACGAAGCACCGTGACTGGTATTTAACATCCACGAAAAATCAACCGAAACCAGTTTGCCGATGGTATTATTCATCAACAACTCCTTGATCTTTGTATTGTAAGGACTCCAGCGATAATTGAAGCCAACGATAACTTTTCGTTTATATCGTCGTTCGGCATCCAATATTTCCTGGCATTTATCTTCGTCGGTGGTTAGTGGCTTTTCAGTCAGCACATCAACACCATTTTCCAACGATTTTATTATAAACTGATGGTGCGTGGCATCAGGTGTTGTAACAATTATTAAATCGGGCGTTTGCTCCTTGATCATATCGTCGAACTCGGTGTAGGTTTTACAGTCCTTACCGACTCCGATAAAATCTGCAGCATATTTTACGCGGCCGGGATTTATATCCACCAGCGCCACAAATTCAAGAATCTCATTGTATTTGTCGACCAGTCGTTTGCCCCAGAAACTGTTTCCGCGAATTCCGGTGCCCACCAAAACAATTTTCAGTTTTTCACCTTCGGAAAGAACAGCAGCTTTTAAAGGATTGGAGACAACAGCACCTGCAGCGATGGTGCCAATAGTGGCCAGAAAGTTTCGTCTGTTTTGCATGTGTAAAAGTTTAGAATGAATAGTAGTTGATTTAGACGAATAAACTTAAGACAATTTGTGTATTCTTCCAAAAAAAAGAGGCTGCCCACAGGCAGCCTCTCGATTCATAAACTAATTACTAGACTATCAGGTTTAGTTGTAACCCGGATTTTGTTCCAATGCGTTGTTACCGGAAAGTGCATCTTGCGGTACAGGGAAACGGCGTAAATGCTCCGAATTAGAAGCTTCATGATCCCACCAGTCGTCATTTACAAATTTATTCCAACGGATTAAATCAGTACGACGGCGGCCTTCACCAAGGAATTCCACACCCCACTCGTCAAGCATTCTGTATTCATCCAAATTCGCTGCGGTAACAGGATTCGGATCATTTCCTTCTTCGAAATTGCGTACGCGAACATCGTTGATCAAATCAGCGGCTGCTGCCTCGTCGCCTGCACGTAGTTTACATTCGGCCAACATATAATAAACTTCAGCCAAACGGATGATAACATTATCAGCGCCCCAGCGTAACGATTCGTCAGCAAGATTTGGCATAGGAGCTTTTACCAAACGAATTCCGGTATTTTCCTCACCGTCGGCCATTGTAGATGGTAACGATGCGATATCAGGATATTCGTCGCCTACCTTTTTGAACGTGGCTACCATATCAACAAACGAAATCACTTCGTCTTTGTATTCCTGCGTTCCGTACGAAGTTCCGTAAGGGCTAATTTGATCACCAACCAGGAACATTCCTTCGTAACGTCCGCCACCTAAATATACGTATGGTTTTTTGCGCAAATCGCCATCGTCGAATTTTTCGTAAGGATTACCCAGCTTGAATTCGGTATAAATTTCGCCGGTTGGTTTACGCGACGGTTGCAAGTGATGACCGTTCCAGGCACCACCATCCAAACCAAAATATTTATAGGTTTCGTAGTGGTAAAAACGGTTCCACATCCAGTCGTACTGAAGTTTGTTAAACTCCGATGGAGCCGACCAGATTACCTCAGGAGATTCGTTATTGTAGAATCCAAGTGCACCAAACCATGTTGGATCAAGATCGTAATCGCCGTATTCTCCGTTGATGATTCCCTGGCAAATTGTTGCACAGTCTGAAAAGCGGCTCTCTCCAATGTACGATTCCGCATTAAAATACAACTGAGCTAACATGGCTGCAGCAGCTCCCTGACGAAGAGCGCCTTCTTCTTTTTCGCCAGCTGCCTTTTTAGGTAACTGAGGAATAGCTTCCAAAAGCAAACTTTCAATATGCTCAAAGGTTTCTTTATCCGTGCTTCTAGGAATGTTTTCGCCTTCGTTTGAAGTAAAAATCGGAAGTCCTCCAAAGAAATCCAGCCCACGCAAGTAGAAATATGCGATAAGCGTTTGCAGCTGCATCAGGTGTGATGCTTTATCTTCTTCGGTTAAACCTACGGTACTGTAGTCGAGGTTTTCAAGGTCTTGCTTGGTATCTAAAGCCAGTGCAACGCCCATAAGCGAACCTCTCCACGATTGCCAGATCCAACCGTCGTTAACAGTCCATTGGTGATAATGATAGCGGTAGTTTTCGCCACCGTTATACCAGTGAGGACCTTTGGTTGTAATTGCAAACTGGTCAGCAGTCATTTCCTGCAACTGCCATCTGTCCTCCTGAACGTACCAGCGTGCGTGTGTAAATGAGCGGTACAAAGCAGCTTTTACATCCTGCTCTGTTTTAAAGAATGTTTCCGGAACCACTGCAGAGTACCATTCCTCTTCCAAATCGGTACAAGCAACACCGGTAAACAATAACATGATTAGTAGTAAACTATATGATTTAATTTTCATAACAATTCAATTTAAAGGTTAGAAAGTTAATTGCACACCCAAAGTCCAGGTACGGGTACGTGGATAAATGTTATTATGCCACTCGAAACCAGGGTCTAAACCATTGATGTTCGACTCCGGATCCATTCCCGAATAAGACGTGATGGTAAACAGATCTCTTCCGGTAACATACACATTGGCGTTTTGCAGCCAGTTGATGTTCCGTGTTTCAAAACGATAGCGCAGTGTTAAGGCTTTCAGTTTGATGAAATCGCCATCTTCAATCCAGTAATCACACAACTCTTTCTCGCCTGTAACATCTTTGTTTTTATCGAATGCATCAGCCAAAACGTTTTGTTCTTCCACATTTGGCAAACCATAATACATATCGATGGTGTTGAAAATATCGTGACCTAACCAGCTGGTAAAAAAGGCTTCCAATTCGAAGTTTCTAAAACTAACTGTGTTGTTCCACGACATTTGAACTTTTGGAATTGCGTTTCCAACAAATGCTTTATCGTCGTTTGTTTTTGTTTGCTGAGTTACATCAAATGCATTTCCGTCTTTGTCGTACAACATCCAGTTTCCTTCGTCGGTAAATCCGGCAAAACGCCATACGTAAAACTTACCTATGTCTTGTCCCGGGAACAAACGAACGGCATTACCCGGAGAGCCGGGAGCAGGAAATCCTACCCTATCCCAATAGGTTTGACTGCCCCAAAGCGACTCCAGAGTAGATTTATTGTGTGAAATACGGAATGTTGTTGAATAATCCCAGTTGGCAGAACTTACAGCATTGTAATTAACTTCTGCTTCCCAACCTTTGTTGCGTAAACTACCAACGTTCATGGTGGTTTTATCGTGTACTGCCGGTGGCACTGATACCGAAATGTCGTAGATCATTTTATCCACCTTACGATCGTAGAGATCGAACTTACCGGTCAGTTTGTTATCAAAGAATCCGAAATCAACACCAACGTTAAATTCCTTTTTCTCTTCCCATTGCAGGTCTTTATTTTGGTTATGTGCCGATCCGTAAGTATATATCCATTCATCGTCAACCAACCACCAGGTATCCGAAGCGTACATACGTGTTGCTGCACCCGGAGCAAAACTTTGGTTACCGGTAACACCATAACCACCACGCAGTTTTAAGTCGCTCACAAAATCAAGGTTGCTCATGAAGGCTTCGTCACCAATTCGCCATCCGGCCGATACAGCTGGGAAAAATCCCCACTGGTTGTCGGTGTAAAATTTCGAAGAACCTTCGTAACGTCCACTCACAGAAAGAATATATTTTTCGCGGAAAGTATAGTTTGCACGACCAAAGAAAGCGATCAGTCTTTCGCGAGGATCTTTCCACGATCCCATTCCGGCTTTTCCTTCCGAAAGGAATGTTCCTTTCCCCATATCCCAGGCTTCGATACCGTCAACCGGGAAATCATAGTTCGTCATATCAAAACCATCAGCATTAAATTCCTGGAAACTATAACCGGCCACTGCATTAATTGAATGATCTCCGAAAGTATTGATGTATTTTGCTAACCATTCGAAGGTTTTATCCATATTACGGCCGTATGCCTGACGGGCACGACCAGCCCTGGCGTTATCCAGCGACTCTTTGTGCTGCGCTGAATAGTATAAAACATCCCGGTATTCGTTGGCACGATGCGCAATCATAGCCTGTGTACTCAAATTATCGGTAAGGTTAAGTTTCAAAGTTACATCACCAAGAAAGTTGGTTGAGTGTCCCTGATCGGTACGTAAATAAATATCGGCAACAGGGTTGTAATATTCCCAACCACCGGTCCAAACATTATAACCATGAACTTGTGTATCGTCGTAAGCAGGTTGTGTTGGATTCAATTTCAAAGCCATATCGAAAATACCATTATGCGAACGATCGCTGTTTGTTTTCCGGTAATCGGCATGCGCAATAATTTCAGCAAATCCATCAATTAAAGTAAAGTTGGCGTTAATACGGCCGCCCATTTCTTCTCTTTTATCGCCAATGGCAATACCCTCCTGATCAGATTTCAGGAACGTTGCATAAATACGAGAAGTTTCAGAACCACCGCTTAAGTTAATATGATGACGCTGACTGAAAGGATTATCAACGGTAACTTCGTCGTACCAGTCGGTAGAACTTCCGTAATCCGTTCCCAAATCGTTGGCAACAAATTCTTCAGCACTTAAAACTTCCGGTTTACGACGAATAGTCTCTGTAGTGAACTCCGATGTATAAGTCAAACGAATTTTTCCGGCTTTTGCCGATTTGGTAGTAATAAGAATTACACCACCTGCAGCTCGTGTACCATAAATTGCTCCGGCCGATGCATCTTTCAAAACATCGATCGACTCAATATCTTCGCGGCTTACCGAGTTTAAACTACCTCCTGGAACACCGTCGATTACAATAAGCGGGCCTTGTCCGGCCAAAACCGATGCAACACCACGCAATTGTACTGATGTTGTGGCATTCGGGCTTGTTCCGTTGGTCGATTGAATACTTAAACCGGTAACTTTTCCCTGCATACCGATAAGTGGATTTCCTGATCCACCCGGAATCAGATCTTTCGATTTTACAGTGGTGATCGAACTGGTTACTTCTTTTTTCTCCAAAGTACCGTATCCAACAACAACTACTTCGTCAACATTAATTGCATCGGCAAGCATCGTTACATTTACTTCGGTTTGAGTACCCACTTCAATTTCCTGGGTTTGCATTCCTACAAACGAGAATTGCAATACGGCATCAGCAGGAACTCCCGGTAACGAATACTGGCCATCTAAATTGGTAACCGTTCCATTCGTAGTTCCTTTCACAACAATAGTTACACCGGGCAGCGGCATTCCGTCGAGGTCGGTAATTACCCCCCGAACAGTTTTCTGCTGCGATTCCTGATCACTGCCATTTCCGGAGTTGTCCTTGGTAATCACAATATCTTTATTAAACACTCTGTATTTCAATCCGGTACCAACAAGAACGTCGTCTAATACGTGCTCAACAGTAGCTTTGGCATATACGGCATCAACCTTTTTATATCGTGGCAGATGCTCGTTTTTGTAAAAGACATCGAACTCGGTTTGATCTTGAATAGATTGAAAAACACTCTCAAGACTTGCATCGTGCAGCTCCATATCAATCCGCACTGATTGCGAATAAACGCTAGCCGACGCACTGACTAAACTTATTAGAATTAAAAAAAGGGATAGTTTCATAACTAGAAACAGTTTTCGCCCCTTCCTTCTTTCAAAAAGAAAGAGGTGGATTAGTTTTTTTTTCATAGTTTCGCTACGATTTTAATTTATAAATCAAAAAATTACACTAGTAATGTTAAACGGGAAGTATGTGGCGTATTTCCCGTTTTTTTGGATGCATAGGTGTCTCATTTCATAGGCAGTAGATGTTTTAGTTAGCTAGTTAGTAAAATAAAGTTTGTGAAATTCTATTTCAGATTCACGGTAATGTTATCGTTATCAATCTGGTAGTCGATTGGCACTAACTCGTTGATAACTTCAAAGTGCTGTTTAATTGGTTTATGTTTTCTCAGAACTCCTGAGATATATTCGTACTTAAATTCTTCTTCCGGGTAATCGATATCAACATCCCACCAGCGCTCCATAATTTTAAAAATTTTGTCGACCGATTCGTTACGGAATTCGTAACGTCCTTCGCGCCAGGCGGTGTAAATATCAAAGTCTTTTTCGCCGATTAAAACTTCGGCTGTTTCGGTGTAAAAAGTTGATTGTTCGCCGGGATACAAATCTTTAAAGAAATTGCCGGATATAATTTTAACCTTTCCTTCAACCAGCGTGGTTTCAATCATTTTGTCTTCGGGATATTCGCAAATATTAAATTTGGTACCGGTAACTTTTACCGTGTGATTACCTGTTTTTACCAAGAACGGATTCTTCTCACTCGATGTCACCTCAAAATAAGCTTCTCCGTGCAAACTGATCTCCCTGTTCTTTTCAGTAAAATCGGATGGAAAAGAAAGCTGCGAGCCTGCATTCAACCAAACGTGTGTACCATCGGCCAAAAACACTTCTTTAATTTGTCCTTTTATCGCTTCAACGGTGCGCATCTCAACTTTACGTGCCGACATGGTCTCGGTGTAGAAATAATGGCTCATCCAACCAACACCCAAAGCAACTACAATAATTGCTGCAATTTTTACCAATTCTTTAAAGAAGCCTTGTTTTACTTTTGAAGCATTGATGCGGTTTTCTAATTCAAGCCATTCATTATTTTCCAGTTCTTTCAATCTGGCAGAATCAATTTCTGCTGCATTCCACAAATCCTTTTCTTTAAACAGTTTCTTTCTGTTCTCCGGATTTTCATTCAGCCAGTTCAACAATTTGGCTTTTTCTTCCTGGTTGGCATTTCCTTGAATAAAATGCAGAATAACCTGATCTATATTTTCAGTGTTTTTGTCGTTCATTTTTAATAAGAGTGTTTTTGTAGTAGATAACCCTACCTCGGGTGCTAATTATTTTTGAAAAGTAGCACGAAATAGATGTGACTGAGGTCTTTAAATTCGTCGTGAAAGATTTTTAAGGCTTTTGAAACATGCTTTTCAACGGTCTTTATTGACAAGTCGTGCTTTTGTGCTATCTCTTTGTTCGACAAACCATTAAAACGGCTATCACGAAATATTTGTGCACATTTTGGAGGTAATTTTTCTAAAGTATTTTGAATACGGTCTCTGATTTCAAACTCGAGAATACTTTTTTCTGAATGAAGAAAATAATTTAATTCTTCCTGTTTCAGCTGTAACTCGATCTCACTCAATTTTCCGGCGCGAAATCGTTCTTTTTCGAAATATTTGTAGCAGCGATTTTTAACAATTGTAAAAAGGTAAGCCGACAATGTAGTTTTTAATTCAATTCGCTTCCTGTTTTTCCAAAGCTCGTAGAAACAATCCTGCACAAAGTCTTTCGCCAGGTCCTCTTCAACAAATTTTCGGGCAAAAAGAAAAAGCGGCTGGTAGTACTTTGAGAATAACTCGTTGAAGGCGGCATAATCGCCTTCTTTAAATTTCCTGAATAATATTGATTCAAGATTGGGTTTCATTAACAGAAAGTTAGTCAGTTTAGTTATAGTTAAGTTAAAGCTCACAAAAGTATGCTTTTTATGCAATTAGAAAACTGTTTCAAGACATACTCCTTTCATTTATTTTAGAATTCTATAGAGAAATATGACATAAAATACCTGCAAACTATTGAAAACACACCGATATAGATTTTAGTGATTGATTGCAGAAATCGTGAATAGATGCGCCTTTTCTTAAGGGATTTCCATAGAAACGATTACATTTGCGACCGAAAGCCGCAATTATTCAATTTTTACAGGAAACGATTGATACGTAAAATCGTTATATGGAGCAAATTGACTATAATTCAGATTGGCGCAAAGTAGCGTCGACCATTTACAAAAAACCTACCGATTCCAAAATTTATGGGATGGTAGAGTTAGATGTTACCGATATTGAAAAGTACATCGCGCAAAAGAGAAAAGAAGGCTTAAAAACCACACTTACTTATATCATCACACTAATTATTGGAAGGGCAATAAGAAATGAAGTGCCTGAACTGAACACCTTTGTAAAGGGCTCGAAAATTGCCCAGCGCAAACAGGTTGATGGTGTAGTTAGTGTTTTGCTGGCCGGAGGAGAAATGGGCTCGGTAAAAGTTGAAAATGCCGATCAGCGCACCATTCAGGAAGTAACAGACGAAATAGCCGAACATATCCGTGAGTCGCGAAAAGGAAACGAACGCGACGAAATGCAATCTAAAAATATGTTGGCTCGCGTACCATGGCCTTTCCGTAAATGGTTATTCCGTTTGTATCGTGTATTGACCATCGATTGGGGAATTTCGTTACCGGGAATCGGACTCGACTCAAACAGTTTTGGATCGTACGTGGTTTCGAACATCGGCACCGTTGGACTCGATACCGGTTATGGTTCGTTGCTACCATCGTCGAATGTGTCGCTTGTAATGATTTTGGGAACCGTTCAGAACAAACCAGCGGTTGTAAACGGAGAAATTGTTCCGCGCCGAATCATGTTATTGTCGGCCACACTCGACCACCGTGTTGTTGACGGATCGCACGGCGGACGCTTGTTCCGACACATCAAATACCTATTGAAAAATCCACATTTACTGGAAGAAAAGCCCGACGAAACAAAGGCTAAATTTTAAGGAAAATCCTGCTCCAAAATGTTGCTGAGCATTTTTGGAATTTTTTCCGTGTACGAACACGGAAATGCTAATATTTTTGTTTAGTTTTGAAAGCGAGTAACTAAACCTTCCATTTTTAATCTTAAAATTAGAAGCGCTATCGAACTAAATAAACAAATACGTATTAAGGATATTGCCGAAAGAGCAAAGGTCTCAATTGGCACTGTCGACAGGGTTTTGCACAACCGTGGAGAGGTTGCACCGGCAACCAAAAAGAAGATTCTCGAAATTGTAAAAGAATTAAAATACCAACCCAATATTTTGGCAAGTACGCTTGCCTCAAAAAAGTCGGCCACGTTTGCTACGCTTCTCCCCCAACCTCCTGCGGGAGAAGGCTACTGGACAAAACCAATTAAAGGTGTAAAAAAACGTATTTCGGAGTTGCCGCAATACGGCTTGCAAATTGAGTCGTTTACATTTAACCAGGCCGATTCAAAAAGTTTTGTTGAAGAGGCCAATAAAGTACTCGCCATAAAACCCGACGGCGTTGTGCTGGCCCCCTTTTTCAAAAAAGAGGCCACGGCTTTTATCGAAGAATTAAAAGAACTGGAAATTCCTTTTGTTTTTATCGATTCGAACATTAAAGCTGTTGGACAGCTCAGCTACATCGGCCAGAATTCTTATCAAAGTGGACTGGTGTCAGGCAAATTGCTCGACCTGATGTTGCCCGACGGAAACATTCTTGTTATTCATTTTGCAAAAGAAATGGATAACCAGAACCACCTCGTACAGCGCGAAATGGGAATCCACGATTGGTTTAAGCAAAAAAAGGATAACAACCACGAACTGTTCACCATCGAAATTCCGGATACCAATTCGGATGAATGGATGAAAACAGTGGAGCAAAATATTAAGGAGAAGAACATTAAGGGAATCTTGGTTACCAACTCAAAAGTGTTTTACGTGGGTCGCTTGCTCAAAAAACGAAAAATTAAAAATTTGAAAGTAATCGGGCACGACCTTACCAAGGAAAACATTAAATACCTGAAAGAAGATCTGGTTCAATTCCTTATCTGCCAGCGCCCCGAAGAGCAAGGCTACAACTCGGTGAACAAACTGTTCCGGAGTATCGTACAAAAAAGGGAAATTCAGGAAGAACGTTACACTCCTATCGATATCGTTACCAAAGAGAACGTTGATTATTACAAAGAATTTAAATAGACATTATGCAAGCACTATCATTTAACGATTTAAAAGACAAAGTATGCGTAATTACAGGTGGTGCGGGAGTTTTGGGCACCGCCATGGTAAAAGCTATCGCATCGGTTGGAACCAAAATCGCCATCGCTGACATTAATAAAGAAGTGGCCGATAAAGTTGCGGCAGAGATTGCGGCAGAATCGGGTGCTGAAGTAATTGGTGTTGCAGCCAATGTGCTCGATAAAGAATCGCTTGAATTTGCCAAAGCCGAGATCAACAAACGACTCGGGTCAATTGATATTTTGATCAATGGCGCCGGCGGAAACAGTCCACAGGCAACAACAAAAGTGGAAACCATGACCGAAGACAACATGGACAATCTTGAGGATACTTTCTATGGTTTGCAAATGGAAGGTTTCGATAAGGTTTTTGCCCTGAATTTTAAAGGGACTTTGTTGCCTACAATGGTTTTTACACGCGATATGCTAACGAATAAAAAAGGCGTTGTGCTTAATGTTTCGTCAATGAATTCTTACAAACCATTGACGAAAATTCCGGCGTATTCGGCAGCTAAAGCTTCGATAAATAATTTCACGGAATGGTTATCTGTTCATCTTGCCAAAGTTGGTATCCGGGTAAATGCAATTGCTCCGGGATTCTTCATCACGCACCAAAACCGTTTTTTGGTGATGGATGAAAAAACAGGCAACTACTCCCCTCGCGGACAAAAGATTGTTGACAATACACCGATGGGAAAATTTGGAGAACCTGAAGATCTGCAGGGCGCAACGCTTTTCCTTATTTCTGACGTTTCGAATTTTATAACCGGAATTGTCATTCCTGTTGACGGCGGATACAGTGCCTTTGGCGGCGTTTAACAAGTTAATCGTCAGGTAAGGTTTACAACAAGAAACCAATTCTCAACCAATACAACTTATTGTAGCATAGAAAAATCAATAGATATGAAACTGAAACAAAATTGTAAATATGCCATGCTGGTTCCAACAAGTATGGGAACTCGCATTACTCCTGAAAACGGGCAACCGGTGCACTCGAGCGATAAATTTACACTTTACGCTACCAGTGCCGAGACCAATGTTGCAAGTATCGCATCGTACCTCGGTTTGCCGGTAAAGGTTTTAACAACATTTGTAAAAGACAGTCCGATAGCCAAATTTATACAGAGCAATTTAAAAGCTCGCCACATGGATTATGAAGGTCCGGAAGTTGAGCAAGGAAATCCTTGGGGATACCGCCACCAGATAAATATTGCCGACAGTGGCTATGGCAGCCGCGGGCCACGCGTGTTTAACGATCGTGCAGGTGAAGTTGGCCGTACATTAAATGTAAAAGACTTCGATCTGGAGCGGATTTTTGGCGAAGAAGGTGTGCAAATCGTACACTTGTCAGGATTGATCGGTGCTTTGTCACCTGAAACCACCCAGTTTTGTCTGGAAGTTGCAAGAGCTGCAAAAAAACACGGTACCAAGATTTCATTTGACCTGAATCACCGGGCTTCATTTTGGAAAGGCAGAGAAGAACAACTTCGGAAAGACTTTACTGAGATTGCATCGGTTTCGGATATTCTTATTGGTAACGAGGAAGACTTCCAGCTGTGTTTTGGAATTGAGGGACCACCTGCGGGAGGCGAAGGATTGAATGCCAAAATCGACGGTTTCAAAGGACTAATCACTCGCGTAAAAGAAACTTTTCCTAACGCTTCAGTTTTTGCAACCACCTTGCGCGAAGTTATTAGCGTAAACGAACACCTTTGGGGAGCTATTATGTTGGAAGGTGATAACTGGCATGTGGTTGAACCACGAACCATTCGCGTACTCGACCGCATTGGCGGTGGCGATGGATTTGTTGGCGGAATGTTATACGGAATTTTAAAAGACTGGGAACCTGAAAAATGGCCACAGTTTGGCTGGGCAACCGGAGCTTTGGCTACAACCTTTTTAACCGACTACGCTCAACCTGCCGACGAAGAACAGGTTTGGAGTGTTTGGGGCGGTAATGCACGCGTTAAACGCTAAACATTAAATTTAAAACAGATCAAAATGATATATTTCGAAAAAGGATCTACCGAAACTGCACTCAATGCTGAAGATCTGAGAAATGGTCTTTTCGCTGCCTTCGAAAAAATGGGAGCCAAACAAAAGGTATTGGCTATTCCGCCGGATTACACGCGTCTTCCCTCGCGTGCAGGTGAGCTTACCGAATTTACCTGGGAGTATTTTGGTAAAAGGTTAATCGATGTACTTCCTGCGCTGGGAACACATACGCCAATGACCATGGAGCAAATCAGTCACATGTTTGGCAAAATGCCAACCGAGCTGATTAGAGAACACGACTGGAGAAACGATGTAATTACACTGGGTACTGTTCCTGCTGAATTTGTCAAAGAAGTTTCGGAGGGTGCTGTTGATTATTCGTGGCCGGCACAGGTGAATAAAATTTTGGTAGAAGGCAATTTCGATCTGATTTTATCGATTGGCCAGGTTGTTCCGCACGAAGTGGTTGGAATGGCCAATTACAATAAAAATATATTTGTGGGAACCGGTGGTGCCGAGGGCATTAACAAAAGCCATTACATTGGTGCAGCATACGGAATGGAGCGAATGATGGGACGCGCCGACACTCCTGTTCGCAAGGTTTTTAATTATGCCTCTGAGAACTTTTCAAATCACCTACCTATCGTTTATGTGCAAACGGTTGTTGGATTAAACAAAGATGGCAAACTGCAAACGTACGGTCTGTTTATCGGCGACGACTTTGAGGTTTTTGATAAAGCGGCAAAACTTTCGCTGGAAGTGAATTTTGAAATGGTGGAAAAACCAATCAAAAAGGCAGTGGTTTGGCTCGATCCTACCGAATTTAAAAGTACCTGGCTGGGCAATAAAAGTATTTACCGCACACGCATGGCTTTGGCAGATGGAGCGGAATTGATCGTTTTGGCTCCTGCGTTAAAAGAATTTGGCGAAGACCCACAAATTGATGCACTGATACGCAGATACGGCTACTTTGGAACGCCTCACACCTTAAAACTGGTTCAAGAAAACGAAGACCTGCAAAATAACCTGGGAGCAGCAGCTCATCTTATTCATGGTTCTTCCGAAGGGCGTTTCAACATCACTTACTGCCCGGGAAAAGGCAAAGAAAATGTAACACAAGAGGAAATTGAAAGTGTTGGATTTAACTATGGTGATTACGACGAAGTAACAGCAAAATATAATCCGGAGAAACTTAAAGACGGTTTCAATATCATGCCCGACAGTGAAGAAGTATTTTATATTTCAAATCCGGCAATTGGGTTGTGGGCCTACCGCGAACGCTTTGATTATTAATAAAAACAGTCAGCAAAATTGAATAATTCAAGCAAACAAAAAAGCATTAACTGGGGAATAATCGGTGTAGGAAATGTAACTGAAGTTAAAAGTGGTCCGGCTTTTTATAAAGTCGAAAACTCAAAACTGGTTGCAGTTATGCGCCGAAATGCCGAAAAAGCTGAAGATTATGCCCGCCGCCATAATGTGCCAAAATGGTACAACGATGGATCAGAATTGATCTATGATCCTGATGTAGATGCAGTATATATTGCCACTCCTCCCGACACACATGCTTCGTACGCCATTGAAGCACTAAAAGCAGGGAAACCGGTTTACGTTGAAAAACCAATGGCGCGCAATTATGCAGAGTGTTTAGAGATGCTTAAAGTTGCTAAGGAAACTAAAACGCCACTTTGGGTGGCCTATTACCGGCGAACTTTGCCTGCGTTTTTAAAAGTAAAAGAACTGATTGAGAATGGCAGTATTGGCAAACCTTTAATGGTGAATATAAAACTCTATAAACAAGCTCCCGAAGCCAATCAAAACCCGGAAGAAATGCACTGGCATGTTTTCCCGGAGATTGCCGGTGGCGGATATTTTTTCGATTTGGCCTCACATCAACTGGATTACCTTGACTTTGTTTTTGGGAAAATTACCGAAGTAAAAGGACAGGCTGTAAACCAGGCCGGTCTCTACCCTGCTGAAGATACTGTAACAGGAGTTTGGAAACACGAATCGGGAGTTGTTGGAACCGGTAGCTGGTGTTTTATTGTTGATGAAAAATCGGTTGAAGATTATATTCAAATTGTCGGAGAAAAAGGCGAAATTTGTTTGCCTTGTTTTACGCATGGCGACGTAATTTTAAAAAACCAAAAAGGAACTGAAAAGCTGAGTTTTAATAATCCACAGCACATCTCGCAAAACCTCGTTGAACAGGTCGTAAATGAATTACTGGGAAATGGAAAATGTGTGAGCACCGGTGAATCGGCAGCCCGCACCGGTTGGGTACTTGATGAGATGGTTAAAGATTATTATTCGGAACCACAGTAGGCACATTAGAACAATGAAGATTATAATTGACAATAAGATTCCATATATAAAAGGTGCACTTGAACCTTTTGCAGAGGTTGTGTACCTCCCCGGAAGTGAAACCACACAAGAGGTTGTAAAAGATGCTGATGCAATTATTACACGAACAAGAACCATTTGCAATGAGAAATTGCTTCGCGGTTCGAAAGTAAAATATATAGCCACTGCCACTATCGGATTTGACCACATTGACACAGATTATTGCAAGGAAGCAGGAATTGAATGGACAAATGCTCCTGGTTGTAATGCAGAAAGCGTAAATCAATACATTTCTTCTGCGTTGTGCTCATGGGCAATGCGAAAAAGAACCGATCTTACAGGATTAACGATAGGAATTGTTGGTGTGGGAAATGTTGGAAAACGTATTGCAAAAACCTGTCAAATTCTCGGAATGAACGTTCTGTTGAACGACCCTCCACGAGAAAGAGCAGAAGGAAGCAATGAATTTGTATCGTTAGAAACTATTCAAAATGAGGCCGATATCATTACCTTTCATGTTCCGTTAAACATGACCGGCCAAGATGCTACTTTTCACATGGTGAATGAAGACTTTCTGCAAAACCTCAAAAAAAATCCACTGATAATAAATTCGTGTCGTGGCGAGGTGTGTGATTCAGAAGCTATTTATAATGCTATTGAAGCGGACGATATAAAAGGTTTTATTGCCGATTGCTGGGAGAATGAACCGGAGATAAACCTCGATCTTTTAAACCTTTGCGAATATGGCACACCACACATCGCTGGTTATTCAAAAGACGGGAAAGCCAACGGAACAAAAATGAGTGTGCAGGCCATCAGCAGATTTTTTGGGTTGGGAATCAACAATTGGGCACCAACAGATGTTGAACTACCTGCAACTACAACAATAAAAATTGATGGCAACCAACGCCGTGAATATTCGATTCTGGCAGAAGCTATTTTGAGTACTTACGATATTGAAAACGATGATGACGACCTTCGGGATTCGCCACTCAAATTTGAACAACTAAGAGGTGATTATCCTGTTCGTCGGGAGTTTAATACTTACACCATCGAAGCCATAAATATTGAAACAAAAACATTGAAAAAACTGGAAGAATTAGGATTTCAAATAAAAAACAAATAATACGCAATAGCATGAAAAAATTAGCAGATATTGGTTTGATCGGGTTAGCCGTAATGGGCGAAAACCTGGTGCTAAACATGGAAAGCAAAGGCTACACAGTGGCCGTATACAACCGTACTGTAGAGAAAGTTGACAAATTTGTAAATGGCAGAGGAGCCGGTAAAAACTTTATTGGAGCACACTCAATTGAAGATTTTTGTGCCTCGCTGGAAAAGCCTCGTAAAGTAATGATGCTGGTAAAAGCAGGACAACCAGTTGATGACTTTATCGATATGGTTATCCCCCACCTTGAGCCGGGTGATATTATTATCGATGGCGGTAATTCACATTTCCCTGATACCATTCGTCGTACAAAATATGTTGAAAGCAAAGGTTTGCTTTACATCGGAACCGGAGTTTCAGGTGGTGAAGAAGGCGCATTAAAAGGTCCTTCAATTATGCCGGGAGGATCGCCGGCTGCATGGCAACACGTAAAAGAGATTTTCCAGGCCGTTTCGGCAAAAGTTGAAAGTGGCGAACCTTGCTGCGACTGGGTTGGCGAAGGCGGTGCCGGACATTTTGTAAAAATGGTGCACAACGGAATTGAATACGGCGACATGCAAATTATCACCGAAGCTTACCAGCTGATGAAAGAATTGCTGGGAATGAGCAACGATGAAATGCACGAAGTTTTCAAAAAATGGAACGAAGGTATTTTAGATAGTTACCTGATTGAAATTACACGCGATATTCTAGGTTACAAAGATGAGAATGGCGAGGAAACAGTAGAAATGATCCTTGACACAGCCGGACAAAAAGGAACCGGAAAATGGACGGGCATTTCAGCACTCGATCTGGGTATTCCGTTAACATTGATAGGCGAGTCGGTTTTCGCAAGATGTTTATCGGCTCAGAAAGATTTGCGTGTTCAGGCCTCAAAAGTTATTGAAGGTCCGAAACCGGAATTTAATGGCGACAAACAACAGTTTATCGACGATATTGAAAGTGCATTGTTAGGTGCAAAAATTATTTCGTACGCACAAGGTTATAACCTGATGATGGAAGCCGCCAGCGAAAATGGATGGAACCTTAATTATGGTGGAATTGCTTTGATGTGGCGTGGTGGATGTATCATCCGCTCGGTTTTCCTTAACGATATTAAGAAAGCATTTGATAGCAACCCGGAATTGCCAAACTTACTGCTCGATCCTTTCTTTAAGCAAAAAGTTGAAGAAGCTCAGGCAGGCTGGCGCCGTGTTTGTGCAACTGCATTGGCTAACGGAATTCCGGTGCCGGCATTAACATCGGCACTTTGTTACTTTGATGGATTCCGCAGCGAACGTTTACCTGCCAACTTACTTCAGGCACAACGCGACTATTTTGGAGCGCACACCTATGAAAGAGTTGACAAACCACGTGGCGAATTCTTCCACACCAACTGGACAGGCCGTGGTGGCGACACAGCATCGTCAACTTACAACGCTTAAAAGTTTTAATGAGATAAAAGAAAAAGGAAGCAAACGCTTCCTTTTTTTATTCTTCGAAATTTATCATCGCTTTTATTGCCCCGAATTTGTAGCCTTCAACAACATCGAAAGCCACGGGCGTTTCTTCCAGTGTAAATTCGTGCGTAACCATTTTTGAAACTTGTACCGCTCCGGAAATTACAAGATCGATGGCTTCTTCAACACAATGATTTTGCCGGCGTACATTAATTACTGTCAACTCTTTTCGGCGCATTAAATCCATATCGAAAACATATTGCGCATCCGGCGGAATGCCAACCAACACCAATTTTCCTCCGGGTTTCAGAATTTTTATAGCATTATTTACTGCCTCTTGTTCTCCACTGGCTTCAAAAGCCACATCAAGCAATAGTTCTTCATGTTTTTGTACAGCAGCTTCTACATTGTCAATTGTAGGATTGATCAACCACGAAGCACCAATTTCCGCAGCTTTTTCCAAACGATAATCAAGCGGCTCAATCATTCCAACTTTGGTTACATCATCGGCTAAAAGTTTCAGCAGGATACTTAAACCAATCGGACCGGCACCAAAAATTCCAACCGTAGTTTCCTTTTTCAGAATTTGAGCCAACTTCACCGCATAAACACCAATCGAAAGTGGTTCGATCAACGCTGCTTGTCTGGCATTCAATTTATCGGTAACCGGGTAGCAGGTAAACGATGGCATAACAATGTACTCCGACAAACATCCTTCAATTTGTCCGGGGCAACCTAAAAACTTGTTGTTTCGGCAGGTGTGTGGACGCCCGGCCAAACACTGATCGCAAGTACCGCAATGCACCGACGGATCAACAACCACCAGGTCGCCAACCTTTACATTGCTTACGTCTTTTCCGGCTTCAACAATTACGCCCGAGCACTCGTGCCCCACCTTAAACGGGTATTCAACTACCTGCGAGCCGATCTTTCCTTCCGAATAATAATGAATGTCGGATCCACAAACTCCAACAGTTGAGATTTTTATCTTAACATTCGTATCGCTCGTCAACACAGGCTCAGCTGCCTCGGTTAACTTCATCTGCCGGATACCGGTTAATACTACTGCTTTCATTTTTAAAAGAATTAGCTATTTGCAATTCGAACACCGGCTTTGTAGCCGCTTTTAGTAAAAATACGATCTGGAACAATTCGTGCCAAATAAATGAGCACATAACTTTAGTTGATTTTAGAATATTAAGATTTTGATGTGCAAGTTCTAACACGTTACGGAAATTCATTGAGGTTTTTCGAGTAAAATCATTGAAAAATGAGCTTACAAATTTCCTTTCAGAACATTAAAATTTACTAGAAATAATACAAAATGCTACAGTTTGAAGTGCTGCTTTACCCAACTAAAAGAACATGATTTTTATCATCAGATTCACATTTTTTGCATTTTTCGAATAAATCGCCAATTTTTTCAAAAAATACCAAAACTATTCTAAAACATATTGTCAATATCACAAACACTGACAATCAACGCCATAAGTCTTATTAACAACATCATTTTAACAAACATTAATTAATTTTAAAAAATACTTAAGATTTAAATCATTTTTATACTATATTAGCGGAGCCTTATATGAATAAAACGATTTAGATACTTATTAGAACTACCTTTTCTCTATTAGACCAATAAGTTTTCTGATCTAACTAAACTAGACTATGAACAATCGGGTTATCAGCAAAAGATAACCCGCTTTTTTTTGGCAAAAATTGAATCAGGACAAACGTTTCAGCAGACGCATAAAACGGAAATAGAACAATATTCCTGCGGTTCCCAAACCAACCAAATAACCATACCATATTCCCTGAGGTCCTACATTTAAAACAAACGTAAAAACATAGCTGGTTGGAATACCAATTAGCAAATAAGCAATAAATGCAATTAGCATTGGGGTGGTTACATCGGCCATTCCGCGTAACGAACTTTGCATAATAACCTGCAAACCATCGAAGAGCTGGAATACGGCAGCAATGATCAATAAACTGGCTGCAACTTCAATAACGTTTTCATCGGTGGTAAACATTAAAGGAAGTATGTGTCGGGCCAAAATAAATGTGAGTGCGGATAACGACATAACCACAAGAACGAGATGCGTAGATGCAAAAACAGCGCGTCGTAACGATACGTAATCCCTCTCTCCCATTTGATGACTTACGCGAATTGTATTGGCCTGCGAAATACCCAACGAAATCATATAGGTAGTTGTGGCCAATCCGAGCGCTACCTGGTGTGCCGCAAGCGGAGTTTCGCCCAGCCAGCCCATCATTACAGCTCCAATCGCAAAAGCAGCAACTTCAACAATTAATTGAAACCCAATAGGAATACCAATTTTCAACAGAGCCTGAATATCTTTTTTAAAGATCTTTTGGTAGCGGGCAAAAACAAAATATCGTTTAAACCGATTATTCCGAAGAATAAAATAAGCGAACAACAAAGGCATGCATATCCGCGAGACAAGCGTTCCGATTCCGGCTCCCATAAGCCCCATTTCCGGAAACCCGAACTTACCGAATATAAATACATAGTTTACTGCTATATTAATAACGTTGGCGGTAAGCGTAATTTGCATCGCAATCTTTGTATTTCCTATTCCTTCGAAAAACTGTTTTAAGGTGAAAAAGAACATAAAAGGTAAATAAGAACTACAAAGCAAAAGGTAATACGGCCGCGCCAGTTGCAACACATTTTCGGGCTGGCCCATGTATGGGAGAAAGAAATAAATACTGAACATGAGCGCCGTTAAAGCTACCGACGCTGTAAGATGCGCTGCCATTCCATTTTTCAACCATATAATGGCTTTTTGCAATTGGTTTTGTCCGAAAGCTTTTCCAACCAAAGGCGTAAGTCCCATGGTTACGCCCATACCAAAAACCATCCCGATCATGAATACACTGTTGGCAAACGATGCTGCAGCAAGCTCAGTTGTTCCAACGTGACCAACCATCATGTTGTCGGCAAGCGATACGGTAACCTGGCCGATTTGCGATAAAACAATCGGAAGTGCCAGAGTTAGATTACGCCTGTAAAATGGAATATAATCTTGAAATTTCATTCCGCAAATCTACAACTTCGCGTTCATCAATGTTGTAAAAACATAACTATTTTCGCTTATTAAAAACGTATGAAACTTTAAACGAGGCATATGGCTTTCTTTCAAAATCAGTTTCAACATACAGATTATCCCCGGTAGTTCGGGTCTGATACTTCATGCTGTTAAAGATATTTGCCCACGAAACTTCGGTTGTCAGCTTTCTGCTAAAGAATGATTTACGCAAAACAAGGTTCAAGTAAGCATAGCCGTCTCGTTCCATTTGGGCATTGATACCTTTGCTTTGATAAACAAACTGGTAACGCAAACTGAGCGTTTTCGAGATTTTGAAATTATTATTGGAGCGAATACTGCCACGGAATATTTCCTGCGTATCCGATTTGCCATCCATGTTTGTGGTTAATTTGTATAAATAGGTACTTGTCGACAGGTTGGTGTTCCACCATTTAAAAAGTTGGTAGCCCAACATAAATTCAACACCAAGGCTTAGCGACTCGCCAACATTTTCACGTGTCCACTCAATGGAGTTGCCCTCTCCGGTGCGGTAGTAATTCCGGGCCAAGTCGGTTGTCTGACGGGCAAAAACTTCTCCCGAAACAAAATTATCATCCCACGATTTCAGGTAACCCAGCTCGTAAGCATTTACATACGACGGCATTAAGTTTTCGTTTCCGGTAAACGAAATATACGGTGTTTCATACCTTCTTAACGGAATCAGCTCCCAATAATCGGGGCGGTTAATCCGGCGTGAGTAACTTAAGGTAAATTGGTTTTCGTCCGATATATTATAAACAAAATGCACTGTTGGAAACCAATCCCAGAATTCGGTTGTTGCCGGAACATTTATGAGCTCTGCATCCCCAACCAGATTGTAACTGTAGTTCGATTCGCGGTGCGTGTACTCGCCCCGCATTCCCAACTGGTAATCCAACTTTCCGAAACTGCTTTTAAACGTTACAAAACCGGCGTACACATCCTGTTTAAAATCTATTTCTTCGTTTTCCTTCTCGTTTACAAAAACGTGGAGAATATTGTGTTCATTAATGGAGCCGCTTTCAGTTTCCACCTTCGGAATATGATCGAGGTTTACTTCCAACCCGGCTTCCAAGCGGCTTTTATCCGTCAATTTGTTTTCGTACGAAACATTGGCATCAACAAGTAACTCGTTATGCTCTTTTGTGCGGTAGCCATATTTTTCTGAATGATCACTGAAAATCAGTTCATCACTCTTTTGCTCTTCCAACGGTTGCAAATAGGTAGAAGTACTGATATATGCCGACAGCAAATTCGATCGATCTTTACTAAAAGCGTGTTCGTAGCTTGCCACAGCACTCAGGTAACGGTAGTACAAATGATAGCGGCTATCGTATGTATAATCACCATAATTCACCAGGTTATCATCTACAAATAAGTTTTCGGTGTACGTTCCGTCTTCATTGGTAATATTCGACCGGCGAATCGGATCGGCACTCAATTTAAAATCGAGATAATCCTTATCGGTTAAATCGTAATTAAAACCCAGCTCCATGTAACTGTTATTTTCGCGGTCTTTCGATTTAACATCCCAAAGCGTTTGGTAATGGGTGTTATCGTTGGTAACCGTCTGATTTCCTTGCTGCCACTGAATTCGCGACACATAATCATCAAGCTGTCCGTTTAAGTACCAACCGCCCTTCTCTCCTTTCTGATCCACTGAAAAGATAAACTCCGAAGATCCGAGCGTTGAGAGATTCAAACTAGTACTCACTTCAATACCTTCCAAACGATTACGCTTTAATATTACCTGGATAATTCCTGCAGTACCTTCCGCATCATATTTCGATGATGGATTAGTAATAACTTCGATGTATTGAATTTTATTCGCTGGTATCTGGCGCAACTTTTCTTCGCCATTCAACTCGGGGCGGCCATTTATATATACCAAAAATGTTCCGTCGCCACGGTAGGTTAAACGCCCGTCAACATCCAGTTCCAACGATGGAATATTTTCCATTAAATCAATAGCCTTATCTGCCCCCGGAAAATTCCGCGCTTCAATTACTTTTCGGTCAACTTCGTATTTAACGCCTGAACTTTTTGATTGTACAGTTATTTCATCCAATGTTTTTTGATCAACAGCTAAATCAATCTGGCCCAAATCGAGCTCAGGATTTGCAAGCTCCATTTTTTCAACGTGATACATATCATAACCCACAAAACTTATTTTCAACTCATAATCTCCGTACGGAAGATCACTGATTTGAAACAGTCCGTTTTCGCTTGTTATGTCGCCATATATTTTAGTGGAGTCAGCCTGAGGTTCAACAATTACAGTTGCATACTTAATTGGAGTTCCGGATGTACCATCTGTTACAAATCCCTTCAATGCAGCATTTTGGGCAAATAACAACGTGCCCAACATACCGAATATGGAGGTCAGAAATATTTTTTTAAGATTATGCAACAAAAGTATGTTCATCCACGTGGTTAATTAGTTAGCTCAAATGTTTTTATCACCGTGCTCTATTCCTCCGCCTTTAAGAACTCAAAACCTGTGTGTTACGAATAAACCAACATTGAATATAAGGAATTCAGGGTTTGGAATAATGTCAACTTTTTAAACTTCTAATGTTCAAAAATAAACATATTTCTCAAAAAACTATCGCTTATCATAAAAAATATAATTTTAGAACCATTGCTTTTGGAATTCAAATTTCGTCTCCCCGAAAAGCTAACATAAAACAGTTTTTTAGATTTATTAACAATTAAGCAAGCTAAAGGTATTGTGCAACAGGTAACTTCCATGGTAAAAATTTTGTGACTAAACATTTTCTGCAAAACAGAGTTATTATTTGCAGAAATTAAGATGACTTAAACTTATATTGATTTCAAAGTTGTATGAAGAAAATCAAAAAGATTCTAATCGCAAACCGAGGCGAAATTGCGATTCGCGTAATGCGAACCTGCAGGGAGCTTGATCTTGAATCAGTTGCCATTTACTCGGAAGCAGACAGGACTTCGCTTCATGTGCGTTATGCCCACGAGGCTTATTGTGTAGGTAAAGCACCATCGAGCGAAAGCTACCTGAACGTTGACAAAATTATAGAAGTTGCCAAAAAGAGTGGCGCTGATGCAATTCATCCCGGCTATGGGTTTTTATCGGAAAATGCCGATTTTGCCCGTCGCTGTACCGAAGAGGGAATCGTGTTTATTGGTCCGTCGCCTGAGGTTATTGTTCAGATGGGTGATAAGATTCAGGCACGCGAAGCTATGACCGCCGCCGGAATTCCCGTAGTTCCCGGCACGGACGGAGAGATAAAGTCGGAACAAGAAGCGCTGGAGGTTATTAAAACCATTGGCCTTCCGGTAATGATAAAAGCATCGGCCGGTGGTGGCGGAAAAGGAATGCGCCTGGTGAAAAACGAATCGGAGGTAGTTTCTGCAGTTCGTGCAGCCCGTTCCGAAGCGAAATCGGCTTTTGGCGACGATGCCGTTTACATTGAGAAATACATTACTTCGCCACACCACATCGAGTTTCAAATTCTGGCCGACCAGCACGGAAATACCGTTCACCTTTTCGAGCGTGAATGTTCGGTTCAGCGTCGTCACCAGAAAATGATCGAGGAAACTCCTTCGCCGTTAATGACACAGGAATTGCGCGACGAGATGGGAAAAGCGGCCGTTGACGCTGCAAAAGCCGTAAATTATGTAGGTGCCGGAACCATCGAATTTTTGGTGGATAACGACCTGAATTACTATTTCCTTGAAATGAATACACGTTTGCAGGTGGAACACCCGATTACCGAACGTGTTACCGGAATCGACCTGGTAAAACAACAGATTTATGTTGCTGAAGGACGCGAGCTGGAATTTGCACAAGAAGACCTAAGACAAAGAGGTCACGCCATAGAATGCCGTATTTATGCCGAAGACCCGGACAATAACTTTATGCCAAGTGCCGGAAAAGTTTACAAAATATCTTCTCCGCTGGGGCTGGGTGTTCGTACTGATGGTTATGTGTATGAAGGTTATGAAATTCCGATTTACTACGACCCGATGATCTCGAAACTGATTGTTTGGGGAAAAACACGCGACGAGGCCATTGCGCGTATGCGACGGGCACTTTACGAATACAAAATTACCGGTGTAAAAACATCAATTAAAATGTTGGAACGTGTAATGAACAACGAAAACTTCATTGCCGGAAATTACGACACACATTTTATTGAGAAAAACCAGGAACAACTGCTATCGAACGGAATGAAAGACAACCCGGAAGACATGGTTATTATTGCTGCATTTATTGATTACCTCGATAAACTGGGAAGCAATGCCTCAGTAACCAAAGAGTTTGTGCCTGCGCAAAGCCGCTGGAAAAAAATTCCTTACGTAAATCATTTTTAAACGAAAATTATGGCTGTTGAAATTAAAATTGGCGACAGGAAAGCATGGGTTAACCTGTTGAAACAAGATGGCAATATTCTGGAAGTTGAAGTTGACGGAAAAACATATAATGTAGATTTGATGCACACGGCCGATGGCACATTTTCAATTCTTGAAGGTGGCCACTCGTACGACATCGAACTGGTTCCGGATGAAACGCCCAAAAAATATACCGCTTACACTTTATACGAACGTTACGATGTAGAAGTAATTGATGCTGAGGCACGTTACCTGCAAAACCGCAATGCGAACGGAACAGGATCGGGCGACAATAAAATCACTTCGCCTATGCCGGGCAAAGTCGTTAAAGTGTTGGTTGAAGAAGGTGATGTTGTTCAGGAAGGTGACACTATAGTTATCATTTCGGCCATGAAAATGGAGAGCGAATACAAAGCTCCAAAAGATGGCACCATAAAAAAAGTACATGTAAAAGATCAGCAAACTGTCGACAGTAACCAGGTATTAATTGAATTGGACTAAAAGAAAAAAAATGGATTTAAAAGCAAAATACGAACAGCTTGATGCATTTAACGCACAAGCCGAACTCGGTGGAGGTGAAGAAAGAATTGAAAAGCAACATGCCGCAGGAAAAATGACAGCCCGCGAGCGAATTCTACAATTACTCGATCCGGGAACTTTTACCGAAATTGATAAACTAATGACCCACCGAAACTACGACTTTGGCATGGAAGCCAAAAAAGTTTTGGGCGACGGTTTAATATCAGGGTATGGAAAAGTAAGCGGCAGATTGGTATATGTTTTTGCCCAGGATTTTACTGTATTTGGTGGATCGCTGAGTAGAGCCAACGCCGATAAAATTGTAAAAATTCAGGAACTGGCGCTAAAAATGGGAGCTCCGCTTGTTGGATTGAACGACTCGGGTGGAGCACGTATTCAGGAAGGCGTTGAAAGCCTTGCCGGTTATGCCGATATTTTTTACAACAACGTAATTTCATCGGGTGTAATTCCACAAATTTCGGCCATTTTGGGGCCGTGTGCCGGTGGTGCTGTATACTCTCCTGCCCTCACCGACTTTATTTTTATGGTGAAAGAGAAAAGTCACATGTTTGTAACCGGACCTGAGGTAATTAAAACGGTTACTCATGAGGATGTTACCAAAGAAGAACTGGGTGGCGCCGATACACACAGCTCGAAAAGTGGTGTGGCTCACTTTACAGGTAACGACGAGGAGCAAACCATTATGATGGTTCGCGAATTGCTGAGCTTCCTGCCATCTAACAACCTCGAAGATCCGCCGGTAAAAACTACCATGGATCCTTCAGACAGGGTTAGCGAAGAATTGGAAGAAATTGTTCCTGCCGATCCGAACAAGCCTTACGATATGCACGAGATCATCCAGAATGTGATCGACAATAAACATTTTCTGGAAGTGCAACCCAATTATGCACAAAATATAATTGTTGGATTTGCCCGTTTTGGCGGTCGTCCGGTGGGAGTTGTAGCCAACCAGCCCGGCCACTTAGCCGGAGTGCTGGATATTAACTCATCGGTAAAAGCTGCACGTTTTGTTCGCTTTTGCGATGCATTTAATCTGCCATTGGTAACTTTTGTTGATGTTCCGGGTTTCTTGCCGGGAACCGGACAGGAATTTGGCGGTATTATTAAACACGGAGCAAAATTGCTTTATGCATTTTCGGAAGCTACTGTTCCTAAAATTACAGTAATTACCCGTAAAGCATATGGTGGTGCTTACGATGTAATGTCGAGTAAGCACATTGGTGCCGATGTAAACCTGGCGTATCCAACAGCCGAGATTGCAGTGATGGGACCTGAAGGTGCTATCAACATCATTCATCGCGAAAAAATGACTGATGATGAAAAAGCAGCCAAAGTGCAGGATTACCGCGATAAATTTGCGAACCCGTACAAAGCAGCCTCGCTGGGGTATATCGACGAAATTATTCATCCGCGCGATACCCGTAAAAAGGTTATCGATGCGCTTGAAATGACACAGAATAAACGGAAATCGAATCCGCCTAAAAAACACGGAAACATTCCGCTTTAATTAGATTGATGGAGATTGAAATTCAGATTGATTGAGATTGAAGTTAAATCTGGATAGATAACTAACACAATATTCAAAAGAGATTGATTGAAGTACTAGATACTTTTAGTCAATCTCTTTTTCATTCTGAAAGTTCCCATATTTTTATGTGTATTGCCGTTTGAGTTTCGTCCGGGAAAACCATCTGGCTTCGATCTGCTTTCTTCGCCGGACGATTTCCCTTTGATCTATTCATCCCGGCGCTACGCACCGGGTTATTCACATTCGACGCTTCCAGCGTCATTAAAAACTTGTAATTCCGTCATTACAGGTCAATAAACTCGTCTTAACATAGTAATTCAGTTTAGTATCCCGAAGTGATAAAATGTGACTAACCTCGGGTGAAACCCGGGGTTGGTGTGCGGTAATTTATAGGCGCAATCAGTAAGCTATTCATTGCACAATCGTTGTGTGCGCCTTGCAATCTGGCCATTCTTATGAAATGATGTCAACAGACATTACTTTCATTGCAGTTGGTGATATTTGGGAATCATGAATATTTTACTCTGTATACATCTTAAAATCAATTCTATTTCCCGCAAAACAACTACATTTGAGCGCTTAAGATTAGTTAATCTGTTAACAAGACCAATTTTCACACGAAAAACCATCAAACTGTTTGATAAATAACAATTTATTTCTATTTTTGCGCGTCCAAAATTTTGGATATTTATATTTAATAATTTAAAAATTAGATGATTATGTTGAATCAGTACGAAACCGTTTTCATTTGTACTCCCGTTTTATCTGAGCCACAGGTAAAGGAAGCGGTAAACAAATTCAAGGATCTCATCACCGAAAATGGAGGTGAAATGATCCATGAAGAAGATTGGGGCATGAAAAAACTGGCTTACCCAATTCAAAAAAAATCTACTGGCTTTTATCACTTATTTGAGTTTAAAGCCGATCCTGCATTCATTACAAAAATGGAGACAGATTTCCGTCGCGACGAGCGCGTTATCCGCTTCATGACTGTAAAACTCGACAAATATGCTGTTGCATATAGCGAGAAGAGAAGAAAACTTCAGAAAGCAAAATCAGAAAAAAAGGAGGATTAAATCATGGCACAAGGAAGTGAAATCAGATACCTGACTCCACCGTCAGTAGAGATTAAAAAGAAAAAATATTGCCGTTTCAAGAAAAACGGAATCAAATATGTTGATTACAAAGACCCAGAGTTTTTGAAAAAATTCCTGAACGAACAAGGTAAAATTTTACCTCGTCGTATCACCGGAACTTCGTTAAAGTATCAGCGCAAAGTTGGCCAGGCCGTTAAACGTGCCCGCCAAGTTGCATTGCTACCATTTGTAACCGACATGATGAAATAAGAGGAGGACTTGAAATGGAAATTATATTATTACAAGACGTAGAGCGTTTAGGAAGCAAAGACGATATTGTTGAGGTAAAAGGTGGTTACGCACGTAACTTTCTGATTCCAACACAAAAAGCAGTTGTTGCTACCGAGTCGGCCAAAAAAGTTTTGGCTGAGAACATTAAACAACGTGCTCACAAAGAAGCTAAATTGAAAGAAGAAGCTACTAAAATTGCTGAGCAAATTGTTGCCAAGAAAATTTCTATTGGTGCAAAAACAAGTACTTCAGGCAAAATCTTCGGATCGGTTAACACCATCCAGTTGGCTGAAGCGATCAACAAAAAAGGATTTGAGATCGACCGCAAACAGATCACTATTCCTGAAGACAGCATCAAAGAAGTTGGTACTCATACAGCTAAAATCAAACTACACAAAGAAGTTGTGGTTGAGATTGAATTTGAAGTTGTTGCGGAATAAGCATATTTTTGCATACACAATACTAAAAACGGTAAAAGGGTTTCCATATGGAAACCCTTTTTATTTTGTTACAAAGTGTCTATTGAAGACATGGTCTATTAACCCCTCCTAACCTTCCGTCAGCTGACTGAGAGGAAATATCCCCCTTTGGGGGATTATAGGGGGTCTGAAAAAAAAAGGATGTCATCTTTTCAAAAGATGACATCCTTTTTATTAGTGAAGTTCGAGAAATTCGTGGACTATTATTTTACTGATCAAGTAATTTCTGATAGGCCACAACATCCAGTATTCTACCGAACTTCTCTCCTACCTGTTTAAAGTGCCCGCATTTTTCGTAGCCCATTCGTTCGAACAGTTTTACGCTGGCTTCGTTTTCGGCGGTAATAATTCCCATTAGCACAACAATGCCAACCTCCAGTGCTTTTTGCTCCATCTGCAGCAAAACATCGCGGCCAATTCCTTTCCCGAAATATTCCGGTTGAAGGTAAATGGTTACTTCGGCAGTTCGATCGTAAGCGGCACGGGGTTTATAGCGCCCCAAATAGCAATATCCCGCTACTTCATTATTAAAGTAAATCAGAAACGACCGGAATCGGTTATCGCCAATGGGTAAAATTCCTTTTAAATCATCTTCAGTTACCGAACCGGTATGAAAAGTAGCCGTAGAATTAGCAATGTAATAATTGTATATGTCTTTTATCAGACACAAGTCTTTCTCCTCCATTAATTCGAGGCGAATCGCGTTACTCATTCTTAAGCTTATTTTACGGCAATAGTTTCAATTTCGACCATAACACCCAGTGGCAACTCTTTTACAGCAAATGCAGCTCTTGCAGGTGGAATCTCGCTGTAATATTTTCCGTAAACTTCGTTCATGGCTTTAAAATTCGCCATATCGCTTAACAGGCAAGTCGATTTTACCACATCGGAGAATGAATAACCGGCCTCGGCTAAAATCTCGCCAATATTTTTCATTACCTGCTCGGTTTGCTCTGTAATTCCACCTTCAACAACTTTCATTGTTGCCGGATCGAGTGGTACCTGTCCTGAAATATAAAGTGTTCCGTTTACTTCAACAGCCTGACTGTATGGACCAATTGCAGCTGGTGCTTTTTCAGTTGAGATTATCTTTTTCATAATGCAAATTTTTCTTGTGAAGATACAAGAATATCACCCAATTTTCAAGATTAAAGGCAGGTCAAAACGAACCTTTAAAATGAATTTAGCATTCAATATCAAAAGGACATTTCGTCCTCTTTATCGAATTAGAAATTAAAGTTATCGTAGTGACTTTGCTGTTTCTGGATCTTCAGATCCTGCAACATCGACGACGAGGCGCTAATGGTAAAGCTGTAACTTTTACGGTAGCCAAAAGGCACAAAGTTAAACGACATGTTCCAGCAGTGCAGGTCGCGGTTCAGGCGGAAAGAAGTTAATGCAAACTCTTGTTCCTGAATATCGAAGTTGGTCATAGCACTCATTTGCCATTTGTCGGTAATACTAATATTTCCGCGTAAACCTAAAGTTTGTGTTACCCGGCCGTTAGGATTGGCACTAGTTGCTCCGGTATAGTTTAAACTGTAGTCGAATCCAAAATCCCATGGGATACTAAAATCGGCATAGTCATCAAAAATTGCAGGCAAAGTTTCTTCCGGTGGTCCTTGTGCTCCTTCCTGGTTGCCGCCTTCATTGTTATTGTCTTTTTTCTTGTCCTTCGAGTTAAAATTCATTCCAAACGAAAGGTTGGCGCGGGTTACACGTCCCAGCTTTTTGATCCCGCTACGTTCGTTCCATACATATTTATGAATCTTGCGGTAATTTTCATCAACCATATACGGATCGAGCGTGGTTCCCATATTAATGCTAACACCGGCAACAGTTGTACGTGCCCGGATGTTAAATGGCGACAAATTAAGCGAGTCGCGAATCAGGTCGTAAGACGAAGAAATACTCAGGTTATCAATAATTTTCACCTTCTTGTATTGCTGTTCTTCATCGGTTTTTGTCGAATCGCGCACATCAAGTTTTTTCATCTCCAGGTTGTTGTTCACCGAGAATGAAATAGCTCCCGACTCCCCCATACCCGGAGAACCACCATAAATACCACCTAAATTAGTATCGAAATAACGTGTATTTCCTTCATCATCAATCTGCACTTCCTGCCAGTATCCATAATGTTCCTTACCAAAATCGGGGCGGTAACTAAACGAAACCGAAGGCGTCATTTTGTGACGAATACCTTTAATTTTCGAATTCGGATTTCGAGGAATATACATACCGTAAATATTGGCCGAAGCACTTAAACTGTAGGCATAATCGTAAACGCGGTTTAAACCGGTAATGGTATCAATCCGAACATTGTCGGGAATTGATGAAGGATTTCCGGTGTACTCGCCCCCTTCTTCATAGTTATAGTTGAATTTTTTGAAGTACCACTTTTCGTTGTAACTAATACCGGGGCTGAAATTAATGTGATTAAACAAACTAAAACTCGGGAACGAAATCGGCAAATTGTGGCGAATACCGTTTTTCCAGTCGGTAGCAAACGAACTGTGAAGTATTTCGCTTTCCTTGGCGTTAATCGAGTTTTTAAAGTTTGCAGTATAGTTAATACCAAATTTCTCGTAGAACTTAACACTTCCGCTACGGTTCTTTTTTCTGAACGGATAGATCTTTGCCATATTAAAGGTCATTTCGGGCAACGACAACGACATGGTACTGTCCTTGGTGTTTTGCGAATGACGCAGGTTCATCGACAAGTTAAATGGCGTATTCTCAAAATTTCGTGCATACGAAATACTCGACGATTTTGTGGTCGTCAAATAGTCGTTCATGTTGTAGGCATTCTGCTTATCGTAACCGCTCGACGAAATGTTTACACTGGCCGAGAATGTTTGATTCGGATTGGCTTTCGAATCCTGCGAGTGCGACCACAAAATTTTGTATTGCGTTCCCACCGAGTAATTATCCAGCCCCTGTTCGCCGTATTTGTTTTTGGCATATTCAAAACCAAAATTACCACCAAACTTATAGCGTTTCTTATAATTCGTTTTTATGCGTGTACCCCACGAACCACGCGAATAAATATCACCCTGAACAGCCAAATCGAAATATTCGCTTGCCGCCCAGTAATAACCTCCGTCGCGCAGAAAGAATCCACGGTTTTGCTCCTCACCGTATTTCGGAATTAAAATACCCGACGAGTAAGTCGGCGAATTAGGGAAATATCCAAACGGAAGAATCGGGAAGTATATCGGAAAATCTTCTAAAACCATGTAGGCCGGACCGGTAATGATCTTTTGGTTCGATACAACTTTGGCTTTTGTAAGGTGCAAATAAAAGTGCGGATGATCGGCATCGCAGGTAGTATATTTGGCATCCTTGGTAATAAATACCTCTTCGCCAATCTTTTTGGTACGGTCGCTGTGAATAAAACCTTCGCCTTGTGCCGAAACAACTTTGGTAATAAAAGCCTTTTCCGTTTCGAAATTGTAACGCATCGTTTCCGATTCGTATTCTTCGGAACCTTGTCGGAACAGTGGTTTTTGTGTCATCTCTCCCACCGAGTCCAAAACTCCTTCGGCATAAATCTCCTTGGTTTCCAAGTCCAGCTCAATATAATACGCCTCCAGTTCAATATTTTGGTAAGTAACTTTTGCCTGGTTATATAAATACACCTTTTGCCCGTCGAGAGATACAATCATCGAGTCGGCAGCCGTATAGTCAATAGGCGCATCAATTACGGGTTTTTCTTCTTTTACCATTCCCATTGTATCAATACCGGTACTTTCAAGTATTGCGGTATCAAGTATGGAGGTATCCTGCAAGCTATAATATTCCGACAAAATTGAGTCGGGAACCTGTTGCTGCGGAGCCACACTTATGGTTGGTTCCTGAGCTAAAATCAAAAAAGGAGCTACCAGGAATAAATATGTGATGATTAATTTATACAAAATGTTTTCTGCGTTTCAAATGTACTTCGGCTGCACAAAAATATAAATATGGCGTATACTAAAGTGCTATAAAATGTAAAATAATGCTAATATTTCTATTTTTACGTTTACAAGCCGTAAGCGGGGCAAAGCAAATAAATAAAATGGTATCGAACAAATACTAATTCTCCGCATTTATGTGTTTATATAGTTGAATACAGATCAGATATTTACATGGCACAACAAGGTTTAAAATTACTTCTGTTCATTTGTAGCGTTTGTTTTACAGTGCAATCTTTTGCCGCAAATCCATTTTCGGCTGAAAACCAAAAAGAAGGCATTGCCGTTGTGGTTATCGACCCGGGACATGGCGGCCGTGACCTTGGCGCATCGTTTGGCAATGCCGTTGAAAAAAACATTGTACTCGATATTGCCTTAAAACTCGGAACAACAATAAAAGATAATTACCCCGATGTAAAAGTGGTTTACACACGCACCACCGATGTTTTTATACCATTATATAAGCGGGCCGAAATTGCCAATAAAAACGAGGCCGACCTTTTTATATCTATCCATGTAAATGCTGTTGGCGCCCGAAGTGTGCAGGGAACCGAAACTTTTGTGCTGGGGCTGCACCGCAACGACGACAACCTGGAAGTGGCCAAAAAGGAAAATGCCGTAATTCTTTTAGAGGACGATTACAACACCACTTACGAAGGTTTTGATCCGAATCTTCCCGAGTCGTACATCATGTTTGAAACCATGCAGGAAGAATTCCAGGGACAGAGTGTTATGCTGGCGTCGAGTATTCAAAATGAATTCCGCGATTATGCCAAACGGCTCGACCGCAGCGTAAAAATGGCCGGTTTCCTGGTATTACGCGAAACAACTATGCCAAGTGTTTTAATCGAAACAGGTTTTATAAGTAACACCGGCGAGCGGCAATACCTCACCAGCGAAGCCGGAAGAACACGACTCGCCTATTCCATTTTCCGAGCTTTTCGCGAATACAAATCAGATATTGAGCAGCGCAGCAGCTTTCATTTGGTAACCGAAAACGAAACTGTACCGGAAATCAATACATCGCAGAATAAAAGTTCAGCTTTATCGCAACTACCGTTAGCGCAAGCAGGAAGTCCGGCACCGCAGCAAAAGACTGATGAAGTATTTTATTCGGTGCAAATAATGGCATTAACACGAAAACTGGAAGCTACGCCTGCCAATTTTAAGGGCGAACAAAATATTTTTCTGGTAGAAGGGCAAAACCTCAACCGTTACTTTTCGGGAAAATTTCAATCGATAAAAGAAGCCGAGTTGGAACAACGCAGAATAAGCCCGAAATACCCCAACGCCTTTGTAGTTGCTTTCAAAAATAATAACCTGATTTCGACTTTAAAATAAATCAGGTTGATAAGTTAATTTCTGTAAAAAAGCTAACAGAGGATTGATTAATCCCTTTGGAATTGGCTACTTTTACATTAAAATCTTATTTTTCCGCCATGAAGAATGCAAAATACACGAAACTTGGAATTTTAATCGTCTTTTCATTAGCCGCACTTATCTGGGGTTTAAGTTTCCTGAAAGGCAACGATATATTTAAGCAAAACGACTATTATCATGTGTATTACGACCGCGTTGACGGCTTGGTAAAATCGAACGATGTAACGCTTAACGGTTTCAAAATTGGGCAGGTAACCGAAGTAAAATTTGCACCCGACAACACCGGACGGCTGATTGTTACCTTTTCTGTCAACTCTTCATTTAAAATTCCTGTAAAATCTACCGCACGTATTATTAGTAGCGATATTATGGGAACGCGATCGATTGAGATTATTTACAGTGGCGAAAATGAAATGTACCAATCGAACGATACCATTAAAGGATCGCTCGAAGCCGGGTTGAAAGATCAGGTGAGCATGCAGGTGCTTCCGCTAAAAAATAAAGCTGAAGAATTGCTGAGCACTGTTGATTCGGCCATTACCGTACTTACCATTATTTTTAACGAAGATGCACGCGAAAACCTCACAAGCAGTTTTGCGAAAATAAGTCAGACTGTTGAAAATATTGAAGCCACCACTGCCGATCTTCAGGAAATAATGGCTTCGGAGAAAGGTAATGTAAAAAACATTGTATCGAATATTGAAGATTTAACTGCCACCTTTAAAAATAATGCTGCCGAATTTGAGGCCACCATTCAAAACCTGAATAGTTTTTCAGATACACTGGCCAATGTTTCGGTTACACCTGTTTTAAACAACCTCGCCAATGCCTCGGCAGAAATTGAAAATATACTGGAAAAACTGAACAGCGATGATAATTCAGCCGGTTTGTTACTTAACGACGATGAATTATACCAGTCGATAAATACCCTTTCGGAGAATATGGGATTCCTGATTGGCGATATTCAGCAAAATCCAAAACGTTACCTTCAGGTTTCTGCATTCGATTTTGGCAAGGAAGTATATATTAATACCAAAGACGATGCTTCATCGAAAGACATCGTTTTTAAAGTTCACTTGCTTTCAACCAAAACACAATTGGGTACCGATGCCGAAATTTTTGATGAAATAGACGATGTGGAAGAATACACCACAGGGAATGTTTATAACTATTTAACCGGCGCTACGAGCAAGTACAGCGAGATAGAGGAAATCTATCAAAATTTACGATTTGAATTTCCGGAATCAAGCATCGTAGCCTTCAAAAATGGCCAACTTATCAAGCTTAAAAAGGCTTTGAAGCAAATACGGTAATTAACTGCCAATTGTTGATAGCAATTTGCTAAAAAAATCGACCCCACCAGACCCCACCAGCTATATGGTTACTGTTCAACCACTTAAAAATAAACAACTGTATTTCAGGCACTTATAAATCTTTCAGAAATTTAAAATTTTAAATGCCTGACTTATAACGAACTATGACAAATGTTATTTTTCCAATAGAATTATGATTTTTTTTTTAACTTTTTTTTCGCAACTTTTGCTGTCGGAATACCACTAGGGAAATTTTTTTGTAGAACCTCATTATCCAGCAATTGTAAATGAACAACGAATACAGATCTGCATGGGAGAAATGCCTCAACGTTATAAAAGATAACGTTCCTAGCAGCAGCTTTAAGACCTGGTTCGAACCGATCGAACCGGTTAAATTGGAAAACAAAGTATTAACAATTCAGGTACCAAGTGCCTTCTTTTACGAGTACCTTGAAGAACAGTTTATCGACATTCTTCGCAAGACACTTCGTATGGTTTTGGGCAACGGAGCCAAACTTGAATATAACGTTGTTTTAAGCAATAAAAACAGTAATGAACCGTATACTGTTAGTTATCCTACGAATAACAATAACAAAATTCAAAATAAACCACTTACTGTGCCATTAAAAGCAGAGGAAAAAGCAACAATTAAGAATCCATTTATAATTCCGGGGATCCAGAAATTACAGATCGACCCGCAATTAAAACCGGACAATACTTTCGAAAATTTTGTTGAAGGCGATTGTAACCGACTGGCGCGCAGTGCAGGTTTTGCCGTTGCACAAAATCCGGGAGGAACAGCTTTTAACCCCTTAATGATTTACGGTAACTCTGGTTTGGGAAAAACGCACTTGTCGCAAGCAATTGGTATTGCAGTAAAAGAAAATTTCCCAGATAAAGTGGTATTGTATGTAAACGCAAACAAATTTCAGACGCAATTTACCGAGGCAACGCGTAATAATAACCGCAACGACTTTTTACATTTCTACCAAATGGTTGATGTGTTGATTCTTGACGATGTGCATGAATTTGCCGGAAAAGAAAAAACACAGGAAACATTCTTCCACATTTTCAACCACTTGCACCAAATGGGTAAACAGCTGATTTTAACATCAGACAAGCCGCCTATTGAGTTGAAAGGAATGGAACAGCGCTTACTGTCGCGTTTTAAGTGGGGACTGACTGCTGATTTGCAAACACCCGACTTTGAAACCCGCATGGAAATTCTGCGTCGGAAAATATATAAAGACGGCATTACCCTTTCGGAAGAAGTGTTGGAATACATTGCTTCGCACGTAACAAATAATGTTCGCGAGCTGGAAGGTGCACTTGTTTCATTGTTGGCACAATCGATGTTGAACAAACGCGAAATTACGCTGGAGCTGGCAGCCAAGTTGATCAACAAACTGGTTAAAAACTCAAAACGCGAGCTTTCTATCGAGTACATCTCAAAAGTAGTTTGCGATTATTTCAGCATGCCGGTTGATGCACTGCAAACCAAAACCAGGAAACGCGAAATCGTTCAGGCACGGCAAATCGCCATGTATTTCTCGAAAAGTTTAACGAAATACTCGCTGGCAAGTATCGGGGCACAAATTGGTAGTAAAGACCACGCCACGGTTCTCCACGCTTGCAAAACCGTAAACAATCTGAAGGATACCGACAAGAATTTCCGACAGTTTGTCGAGGACATAGAAAAGAAATTAAAAATGTAATACTGGCAGGCTTTTAAGCCTGCCTTTTTTTTGCCCGTATGATATACCTGATCCTGTGCATCCTTTCATCGTCAATGATCTATGTGATTTTCAGAGTTGCAAAAAATTACAATTGTAAACTTCAATCGCTGATAACGATAAATTATCTGGCGGCCAGTTTACTGGGCATTCTTTTGTTTCATCCATTTGCCGATGGTAAAAATCCGCTGGCACTTCCCCACTGGATGCCTTTTGCTGTAATCCTTGGGATCCTTTTTATTGCCATGTTTTACTTGATTGGTTACAGTTCACAAAAAGCAGGAATTACAGTAACTACACTGGCCAATAAATTATCGCTGGTTTTTCCGGTAACTTTCTCGCTGATCTATTTTAACGAGCATCTTTCAACAATAAAAGAAATTGGAATTGTTACCGCTGTAATTGCAGTTGGATTAACGGTCTACAAAAAAGACAAAGCTAAAGTCAACCTCATTTATATTGGATTGCCACTTGCTATCTTTTTCGGAAGTGGTTTGATTGATTCGATAGTGAAATACGTTCAGGCTGTAAAAATTTCCGACAACGAAACCTCGCTGTACACTATTTTGGTGTTTGCAGTTGCTTTTATTTGCGGCATCGTTGTATCAGTAATCACCAAAACATACCGGCAGCGTTTAAACCCGGCAACACTAATACTCGGGATACTTTTGGGAGTGGTAAATTTTGGTTCACTGTATTTTATAATAAAAGCGTTGAACAAATCAGGACTGGAAAGTTCGCTGGTTTTCGCGCTAAATCATATGGCAATAGTAGCATTAACAACCATTTTAGGCACTTTACTTTTTAAAGAACGCCTGAATAAAATTAACTTTGCGGGTGTTGTTTTGGCACTCATCAGTTTATATTTCATGTTATAATGGACGATCAATATAAAACCATAGAAACACCAAGTACCGGCTATTTTAAAGACAAAGGCAGCAAATTTTACTCGTACGCCTACCCTTTAAAAGATGAAGAAGAAGTAAAGGATTTGGTGGCCGCATTAAAAAAAGAACACCACAGTGCGCGCCATCATTGTTATGCCTGGCGACTGGGCACCGAAGAAATTCGCACCCGTGCCAACGACGACGGCGAACCTTCATCAACAGCAGGGAAACCCATTTTAGGGCAATTACAAAGCTACGAGGTAACCAATATTCTGGTAGTAGTAGTTCGTTATTTCGGAGGCACATTGCTTGGTGTAAGTGGCTTAATTAATGCCTACCGGGAAGCCACTGTTGAAGCGCTGAACAATGCCGATATTTTATCAAAACTTATTGAAATTCAGTATGAACTAAAATTTGAATATGCCATGCTGAATACCGTTATGAATAAACTAAAACAGGATAACTACGATATTGTTACAACCGATTTTCAGGAAAGCTGCCGGCTGATATTTAAAGCCCGTAAATCGGAGGATGAAAGAGCTTTCGGGTCGTTTAACGAAATCTACGGGATAGAGATAAAACGGCTGGATTAGCATTACCGTGTGTTAATAAAATGCTGATAAGTACGGCACACTATTTTTGACAAACGTTAACTAACACTGTATTTTTGAACCATGATGCTACGCGTGATATTCCACTTTAATTTTCTTGAGCGAGGCACTTACAAACGCTTTGAGAAGATTTCTTTTTCCCAAAGTAGCGTCAGACGATTTTTAAAAGCAATCGTTTTTTTCTATAAAAAAGGTTCTACTTTTTTACCAATTAACGAAGACCAACATTTTATTTTCCGAAATGTTGGTCTTCGTTTTTTTAGTCAATCACATTATCAAATTCAATATTTAAGGCAATGAAGAAGGATTTAATATCAATCACAGATTTCTCGAAAGAAGAATATCTGAGAATTATGGAACTGGCCGCGGATTTTGAAGCAAATCCGAACCAGGAACTTTTGAAAGGGAAAGTTGTTGCCTCCCTTTTTTTTGAGCCATCAACACGCACACGCTTAAGTTTCGAAACAGCCATTAATCGTTTGGGGGGACGAATTGTTGGTTTTGCCGATCCTGACAGCTCGAGTGCAACTAAAGGAGAAACACTGCACGACACCATCAGAATGGTAAGCAACTACGCCGACCTGATTGTTATGCGCCATCCGCTTGAAGGTGCAGCACGTTATGCAGCAGAAGTGTCGAGTGTGCCGATTATTAATGCAGGCGACGGTGCCAACCAGCATCCAACACAAACCCTGCTCGACATGTATTCTATTTTAAAAACACAGGGAACGCTCGACAACATTAACCTGTTTATGGTTGGCGACCTGAAATTTGGCAGAACGGTTCATTCGTTGCTCCAGGCCATGTCTGAATTCGAGAATCCTATTTTTAACTTCATTGCACCCGAAAGTCTGCAAATGCCACGCGCATATAAACATCATTTGGAAGAACGAGGCATTCGTTATTTTGAGCACGAAGAGTTTACCGATATCATTTCGGAAGCCGATATTATTTACATGACCCGCGTTCAGAAGGAACGTTTTTCGGACCCGATGGAATACGAAAAAGTGAAAGATGTTTACATTTTAAACAAAGCGATGCTGGAAAATACCAAACCAAATGTTCGGGTGTTGCATCCGCTTCCACGCGTAAACGAAATTGCCACTGATGTTGATAGCAGCGAAAAAGCATATTATTTCGATCAGGCACTGAACGGTATGTTCACCCGCGAAGCGATTATCTCACACGTAATGAACCTTAAATAATACTGCCATGGAAAAAAATGACGCAAAGAAGAAACTAAAGTTAAAAGTTAGTGCCATTAAAGACGGAACAGTGATCGACCACATTCCGGCAAAAAGTTTATTTGAGGTAATTGCAATTTTAGGACTTGATAAGATCAAAAACCAAATCACTTTCGGAACTAATCTCGAGAGTGGAAAGCTGGGAGCAAAAGCCATTATAAAAGTTTCGGATAAGTTTTTTGAAAACGACGAAATCAACAAAATTGCATTGATTGCACCACACGCCAAACTCAATATCATCAGAGATTACGAGGTGGCCGAAAAGAAAATTGTTGAGATACCGGAAAAAATTACAGGAATTGTAAAATGCTTTAATCCGAAGTGTATTACCAACCACGAAAAGATAACTACTTCGTTTAAAGTAATTAACACAAGTCCGGTTGCTTTAAAATGTAAGTACTGCGAAAAGATTACAGCAGAAAACCAAATAAAAATGTTGTAAGAAATAATTGTTTTCCGCTAAATCCGCCTTTTTAAAGAAACAAGAAGGCGGATTTTTTATATATTTGCACGTCCAAAATCGAAACGGATTAAACACCACAGATTTTGGAATGTTCTTAACAGATTTGCCCAGTTGGCGGAATTGGTAGACGCGCTAGTTTCAGGGACTAGTGTCCTATTGGACGTGAAGGTTCGAGTCCTTTACTGGGCACCATTTTAGATATTAAAAATTAGCAAAAGCGATTAAATCATTGATTTTAAGCGCTTTTCTTTTTTAGTAAAATACCAAAAGAGGCCATATATAGCCTTATTTGGAGGGACCACAGAGGGACCATAGCAAATTTCACAAATCCATGGTCCCTCGAAACTCTATAATTATTTGATTTTTAACATTTTATTTGGTTCTTTTTGGTGCTTTTTACTGTTTTCATTTTGCTCAATATTCAGTAGTTTTAAGCATCAACCGGAATCATTTATTAACAATTTAAAAGGAGGTAATTATGAGAGTTATTATCCATTTTTATCCTCGTAAATCGAGGTTAAATGATGATGGTCAACTACCCATCTATGTTAGATTCACGGTTAAATCAAAAAGAGTAGATCTTTCCACCGGATTGTTTATTCAACCCAAACATTGGAGTGACGCAAAAGGAAGAGTTAAAGACCGTGCGCCGAATGCGTATACTGTCAATGAAAGACTTGACAAGTTAAAAACCGAGATTCAGGATTATTACAATCAATTGAGATCATCAGGAGAAGAGTTCTCTGTAAGTACAATAAAGGACTACCTATTAGAGGTAGATAACAAGACAGGTGTTCTGGAGGTATTTGATTATTACCTGGAAAGTATGCTTGCCAAAACCGGTGGTTATTCGAAAGAAACCTACAAACATTATAAATCATCGAGAAAAAGATTGGCAACTTTTATTAAGGATCGTTACAAGAAAAACGATTATCCTGTACAGACGATCAAATTTGGATTTCTTGATGCCTTTGATGTTTACCTTAAACAAAAATACAAAGTACATCAGAATACGGCATGGAACTACCATAAACATTTAAGAAGAGTCCTCAACCTGGCTATTTCAATGGAGCATATTTCGATAAATCCATATAAAAAATACAAGGTTGGCTTAGCTCCAACTCATCGGGAAATTCTTACGTCAGACGAACTTGATCGCCTGGAACAAAAAAAGATCCAGATTAAAAGATTAGCTATTGTACGCGACATTTTCGTTTTTGCATGTTATACAGGTCTCTCCTATTCTGATATTCATAAATTAAACAAGAATCACCTGCATAAAGGTATCGACAAAAAGGACTGGATTATTATCGACAGAACAAAGACCGATACTCGGTGCCGGATTCCACTGCTCCCCAAAGCAAAGCAGTTATTGGATAAATATTCAGAGTACCCTACGAACGAAAATAGCGGAAAATTACTTCCGGTTTTATCTAACCAAAAGATGAACGGTTATCTCAAGGAACTTGGCGACATCTGTGGAATCAATAAGGACATTACAATGCACATTGCCAGGCATACTTTTGCGACTTCTGTTACATTGGCTAATGGTGTTCCCATTGAAACTGTTTCCAAGATTCTTGGACACAGCTCGTTAAAAACGACGCAGATTTATGCAAAAGTTCTTGATCAGAAAATCTCAGAAGATATGGATATGCTTCAAACAAAGCTTAGTGAGAAGAAAAAAGTAATTTGAGGATTAACATTTCAATGTCCGTTGCCTACATCGCAATGGACATTGTTTTTTCCGGCTGTTTCTGTTTTTTTCGCGAAACTGGCGTTGGTTTAAGAATCTGATTCGAATCCTGATGATCCAGAATATAATCAACAGCTTTTTGAGCTAGTCCAGAAGCCAGAACGATAAACTTCTTATCGCTTTTTAGCTTCTTCAACCAACCTTGGATGTAAGCAGCACTGTTATCAATTGTAGCGTTTTCGATGCCGCAAATTCCACAGAGGTAAGCAGCCCCCATTTCTGCAACCAATTCCTCTTGTGAGTAATCTTTACTTGCAAAATTCAGGTTAGAAAACCTTTCGTGACGATTTAACCGTTTACGATGACCTGTAGAGTGGACAAGCTTATCCTAAATTTTGGATAAACTTTGTTATCCAAACTAAATTATTATCCAAACTTTTTCTATAAAGCTCTCATATACATATATTTTGATGTATAAAAGTCAGGATAATAAATCAGTCCACT
>Ga0207831_100060_pt1 | contig 183421 bp, 163 predicted proteins | sample TtanPargueraPR_7_FD_187741 | JGI IMG/M metagenome (GOLD analysis project Ga0207831, IMG submission 187741) | Aerobic enrichment media microbial communities from Bioluminiscent Bay, La Parguera, Puerto Rico - Tt and M1 (2) (SPAdes) | ecosystem: Environmental > Aquatic > Marine > Unclassified ...
TTGGATCCTTACAGTCCTGCAACAGTTCATCGATGAGGGCGTCCTGCTTCGATTTCTTACTGGTCATCTCCTGCTCCTTTGAGTAAGATTATAGATAACCAGTTACACAGTTATTTGTACACCCTCCGTTGACGAGAGATCTTGCACTCTGCCAGCACTTCAAGTCTTCGAAACGGTTTATCGTCATTCTGCCTGATTCGTTGAATTATTACAGTACGCTCAACTATCCTGCTGTTCCAGCCATCCAAACTCTCTCAGCTGACTCAACTCTCTTAACTATCGTAACTATCACAACTTTATTAACGCTCTAAACTAATCAAATATATCCCCTCTGGCCGAGCACCACCAGGATATGCTGGGCGGCCTCGTCAGGGGTGAGATCGGTGGTATCCACCATTACTTCCGGGTTCTGCGGGGCTTCGTAGGGATCGTCTACGCCGGTGAAGCCTTTGATCAGTCCGGCGCGGGCTTTGGCGTACATGCCTTTGCGGTCGCGTTTTTCGCAGGTGTCGATAGGGGTAGCCACATGGACTTCAAAAAAACCCCCGTAGGCCTCAATCACCTGGCGGATTTCCCGACGGGTCACTTCGTAGGGGGCAATGGGCGCGCAGATGGCAATGCCGCGATTCTTGGTGATTTCACCGGCTACGAAACCGATTCGCCGGACGTTGATATCCCGGTCTTCCTTGGAAAAGGTGAGTTTGCTGGAAAGATTGCGGCGTACGATGTCGCCGTCCAGCAGGGTCACTGGCCGGTCGCCCCTTTCCAGGAATTTGGAGAACAGCACCTGGGCGATGGTGGATTTGCCGGCTCCGGAGAGGCCGGTCATAAACACGGTAAACCCTCTTTTGCGCGGGGGCGGGAAAGCCCGCCGCATTTCGGCAACCACCTCCGGGAAGGTGATCCAGGATGGGATGCGTTTGCCGGAGCCGATCCGGGCGCGAATATCGGTGCCGCTCATGGAGATGGTCTGGGCGCCTTCCGGCACCTGATCGCTGAAACGGAACTCGTCTTCAAAAGGCAGGTAGACCATTTCGTTCAGGGAAACGATGTCGACGCCGATTTCCGTCGAAAATTCCTGGGCGGCTAGGTTGGCGGCTTCAGCGTCGTAATAGGCCTGACCGTTTGAGTCTTTGCCGGGGCCGGCATGGTCGTACCCCACGATAAAATGGGTGCAGCCGAAATTCCGGGCGATGATAGCATGCAGAAGGGCCTCCCGGGGGCCGGCCATGCGCATGGCCAGGGGCAGGAGGTTGAGCATGTGGCTGTCCGGCGGATAGTGGCGGCCCACCAGTTTGTGGCAGCGCACCCGGGTATAGTGGTCGAAATCCCCCGGCTTGGTCATGCCCACCACGGGCAGCAGCAACAGATTGGCCCGGGCTTCATGCATGGCGTGGAGGGTCATCTCGTACTGGGGACGATGGATGGGATGACGGGTCTGGAAACCGACAATGCGCTTCCAGCCCAGTTTGGCGTACATGGCCTGGATCTCCCGGGGGGTCTGGCGGCTTTGCTTGAAATCGAAGCGCAGGGGCGGGCTGAGCACTTCCAGTTTGCCACCCACATAATAGTCGCCGCTGCGATGAAAAAGATAGTCCACCCCGGGGTGGTGGGTGTCGGAGGTGCCGTAGACCGCCAGGGCCTCTTTTTCGCGTTCCACCAGCCATATATCTTCGATATGCATGACGGCCAGTAAAAAACCTTCGGGGTCGCGCAGGGTCACGGACTGTCCGGTTTCGAGACTTTGGGCCACGCTCTCTGAAATGTCGAGGGTAATGGGCAGCGGCCAAAGCGTGTCGTCCTGCAACCGCATGCGGTCCAAAACGGATTCATAGTCCGAACGGGACATAAAACGATCCAGCGGCGAAAAGACGCCCGTGGCCAGAAGCTCCAGATCGCAGAGATGGCGTTCGTTCAGGGTGATGTCGGGCAGCTTGAGGGACAGATCCTTGAGCAAGCAGCGGCGTTCTTCATCAACAACCAGATCGACAAGGGGGGGAGAGGACATGTATGGACTCCTTCAAAAAAAAGCTCAAAGCGTCAAGTTGAAAGCAGCTGCCTTCGGCAGAGCTCAAAGTTCAAAGCTGAAAGGAACAGCGGAAAACCGGATTTTTACCACCCGCTTCGCTCGAGGCACGAAAAAAAGCAGCGCCAAGCTCAAAGCTGAAAGCTCAAAGGAAAAGCAGGAAAAGAGAGAATAGAGTATCGGGTAGATGGGAAAGAACTATGAAATCAAGGTATTTGTGAACGATAGTGGCACTAATTCCCAATTCCTTTTTTTCTCATTCCTGAAATTCCCGATTTCCCTAATTCCTAATTTCCTGTTTTCTTGTTTCCTGAATTTCCTTCGAGCTTTGAGCTAGGCGCTTTCAGCTCTGCCGCAGGCAGCCGCTTTCAGCTTTGAACGGCTGCTTTCTTTTTACCACAAACCAGGGATTCAGCAGATTTTCCTTATTATATAACAGGGGCCGGCCGGATTCGAATTCCAGGACCCTGGCCCCGGCCGCTTCGGCGATGGCCTGACCGGCGGCCGTATCCCACTCCATGGTGGGGCCGGTGCGGGGGTAGAGGTGGGCGCGGCCCTCGGCGACCATGCAGAGCTTGAGGGAACTGCCGGCGGAGATCAAGGCCACATCGCCATGGATTTGCGCCATTTCCTGTTTGATTTGGTCTACTTCCGGCGTGCTGTGGGAGCGGCTGCCGACGATGGTGAACACCTCGGGTATGGACGATGGCGAGGGCAGGGGGTCGGATACCCGGATAAGGGTTTGTCGTATTGTATCGCTATCGGTTTCTTTTGCGGTGATCTGTGCCCAAGCCTTGTCGGCGGAGGCCAATTTGAAGGCGCCGCCCGTGATGGTCCCGAAATAGAGGACGTCGTGAACCGGCACATAGATCACCCCCAGGACAGGCGCCTGTTGGTCAATCAGGGCGATATTGATGGTAAATTCACCGTTGCGCTTCACAAATTCCTTGGTGCCGTCCAGGGGATCCAATAGCCAGAAACGCTGCCAGTCCCGTCGCTCCGCATAAGTCAGGTGGCGGCCTTCTTCACTTAGAACGGGCAATTGTGTTGGGGCCAGGGCTTCCACCAGTATCCGGTGCGATTTCCGGTCGGCCAGGGTTAACGGCGAGTCATCCGCCTTGTGGTCCACCGCAAAATCCGTTGCATAAACATCCAGAACCGCTTTGCCGGCCTGGATGGCCGCATCGATTGTCCGTGAAAGAAATGCCTCGATTGTCATGTTCTATACCTCTTAGACCTCAAGTTATCCGATAAAATGTCGAAACCATTGAATAATCGATTCTTGTCGACAGCTCCGCCCTGTGGATTGCAGGGCCACTTGGGTTACAACTTATTGTGTTTACTACAAAAACTACCTGAAACGCAACAAAAAAGCCACTGGACGACAAATCAATCCAACGAGCAGGTTTGGCCTGGGACAAAGCTCATCCGGGACAGATCCTCGTTGGTGCGGCAAATCGCGCAGGCTATCCGGTTTATTTCACGCGCTTGACATGTTCATTGGAAGGTATCAAGGGTGCCGCTGTACGCCTCGATAACGCAAGCCCCTGATAACGCACCCAATGGACATCGTGTAAGCGCGAAATAACCGGGTTAGCGGTTTTTAAAGATTTGATCCAGGCGCCCCTTAAGACGTTGCCTCAATTGGATAGCTATTAAAGTATTTAATAGTATTCCCATTAAGAAAATTAAAACCAGCGCAAAAACGTTAAATTATTTAATGGTAGAATTTCCAAAAACCCAATGATAATCTTCAAATATCGAGAAAATTCGAGAATCGCAATCTACAATATTTGTATAAAATTGTTTTGTGATCGGAAAAAATTGACATTTTTTCTGAGTTACGGATTGGCGGCAAAAGTGGCACCACTCGAACCATCCGAGCTTCACCTGTGCATACCATTTCTATATAGCAAATTTCGGCAAAAAGAATTTTTGAATAATAACAATTGCTGGTAACTATCTGTATGGATATCTTTCGATCGTTACCAAGGCGTTAGGAAAGTCAGATCATTTACCAAAGGCGCATTTACAACATTAATTTGTCAGGACGACGAAAACGACTGTGCATATTTGTATAAACATTTTGTACAAAAAGATAATGTGTTGGCATGTAATTTGCTAATTTTTCTCCAAGAACACGAAGTATCACCATGCTATTCATGAATATATGCGAGGTTTGCCATGCAAATAGATAAGAAAAAAATACTCAGCCTGATCCTGATCCTGATGACGTTACCGGTGGCCGCCTCGGCGGCGACACTCACCACAAATGATTTTTATAATGAATACCAGTCCGATGCGATCTATCTGTTTATCATCAATAATAATACAGGGCGAGACATCAGTTTCGTAGATGACCCAATTGTTTTCGATGGCGCAACTGCAGGATGGACCACGACGCTTTTCAGCCCAGAAGCACTCGTGATGCAGGGGGCGACCATCGACCCCTATACGGGGAATTTCGATGTAACGTTCTGGGATAACCGCAACGGCAATGGGAACCCCACCGGCTTTTTCGATTTTACCCTGGAGTGGGCTGAATATCTCGGTGGCACGGCAGTGGCCCAAGGTTCTATTTATTATTCAAACGGCGGCATAACCGGTACAGACGGCAATTTCACTTCTACCATTCCGACCCCTGTGCCGGCATCGCTCTGGCTGGCGATATCCGGGCTGACCCTGCTGGTCGGCCTTCGACGCTATCGATAGAGAGGACGGAAACCCCATGCGCACTAAAATGATCATCCTGATGACGGTTGCTTTTTTCATGATGATTCCGGCCGGGGCGTCGGCGGCATATTTGCCCTTCAGCTACACCAATCATTATGAAACCGATAGAATCGAGTTTAACATTGTCGGGATTGAAGATCCGGCACTTGATATAACATTCGCGAATATCAATTTTCCTGGTTATGAACATGAAATTAGTTCCAGCGTTGATTGGAATTTTAAAAGAAGCAATAATTTTCACACACTCATTTTCCAACCCGATTCGGTGAGCACGATTGCAGAAGGCACGGGGGTATTCAATCTTTGGCTTTTTGAAAGTCTGACAGGCTGGTTACCCGTCACACTGGATAGCTACAATTTCACCCTGGAATGGACCGAATACCTGGGGGCAGCAACTCAGGGGTCGGGCCAAATTTTATTTGAAGAGGGTGTTGATGTGCTTTACACCCCGATCCCCGCCTCCGCATGGATGCTGATGTCAGGGCTGGCCATATTTGTCGGTATCCGGCGGCACCGGGCCGGATAATGATTTACGTGGCATAGGTGCTAATGGGGCCGGGGAATTTCCCGGCCCTTTTTTGTCGTCTCTTGTTGCTTGCAATTGCTCCCGCAGCCATCCGCCCCCCTGAATTCATCCTTCCTCGGCATCTCTTAAACCCACCTGTCCACATAAGAAAGCGTAAATTATCAAATGGTTTTAAGGCTTTGTTTGTAATCGATTAGCGGCTGGTTACCATTGTTTGCCCTCAGGAAAAAACACGCAAATAGTTGCCCAGTGCTGCGGCAAAGGTGCTGCCTTCATTCACGGTGTACTTGATATGGGGTTGGCCTGCTCTTGCCAACTGATTTTCCGGGGGGGTATAGTAGCGCGATAATTCGTTTCGATGACAGACATTGACGAAATCAGCCCGAATATCTCATGAAATATCCGGGTTCGCGGTGAGGAGCAGGTTCGAATGACCAAAGGCTTTATGATTGCCGGCACGTCCAGCGGCAGCGGTAAAACCACGCTGACCCTGGCCTTTCTGGCCGCCCTGGGGGCACGCGGCTGTCGTATGGCGCCGTTCAAAGTCGGGCCGGATTTTATCGATCCCGGGCATCACACCCGGATTACGGGCACCACCAGCCGCAACCTGGATGGATGGATGCTGCCCCAGGGGTATAACCAAGACCTTTTCCGGCGCTGTTGCCGTGCTGCGGATCTGGCCGTGGTGGAAGGGGTCATGGGACTCTACGACGGGTACGACGGCCGCAGTGAGGCCGGCTCCACAGCCCAGATGGCCAAATGGCTTGATCTGCCGGTGCTGCTCGTGGTGGATGCCCGCAGCATGGCCCGTAGCGCCGCGGCGCTTGTCCAGGGCTACGAACGCTTCGATCCAGACGTCCGGTTTGCCGGGGTCGTCTTCAACCGCATCGGCAGTCCGAAGCACCTGACCTATCTCCAGGAGGCACTGGCAGGGCATGTCACCATGCCTTGTCTCGGGGGTATCCCTCGCGACGAGGCCGTCGGCATTCCGGAACGGCATCTGGGGCTGCACACGGCCGACGATCATCCATTGGACCAGGATGCCGCCGACCGTCTGGCAGCTCTGGTGGAAAACCATGTGGACCTCGATCGCCTGTTGGCAATGGCGACCCACCTGCCGGCGCTGGATACCACCGGGAAGGCTTCCGGTATTCCCGGTGAAGGTACGGTGCGCATCGGCGTGGCCAGGGACCCGGCCTTTTGCTTCTACTATCCGGACAATCTGGAAATAATGGCGCATCACGGTGCCGAGATTATCTTTTTTTCCCCCCTGGCCGACCGCCGGTTGCCCGAAGGTCTCGACGGGTTGTATTTCGGCGGTGGCTATCCGGAACTGCAGGCGGAACAGCTGGCCGCCAACCGCGGCCTGCGGGCCATGGTGAAAGACTGTTCCCTTGCCGGCATGCCGATTTATGCCGAATGCGGCGGTTTCATGTACCTCTGCGAGCAGCTGACCGATGCCGGGGGAGAGACCTGGCCCATGGCCGGCTGTTTTCCGATGGGTACGCGTATGCTGACCTGCCGCAAGGCGTTAGGCTATCGGGAAATCAGGCTGGCCAAAGCTTCTCCCCTGGGGCCGCCCGGACTTGTCGGGCGCGGTCACGAGTTTCACTATTCGGAACTAGTAAAGGATGCCCCCGGTGTTGCAACGGTATATGCCGCAACCCCGCGATCCGGAGAAATTTTAAGGGAGGAAGGCTACCTTGTCCGGAACACCCTGGGCAGTTATATTCACTTGCATTTTGGCAGTAATCCCGATATGGCCAGTCACTTTGTGGAACGTTGTCGGAAGTTCAAGGCGGAAGAGGGCTTGCTTCGCAAGCGATAGAGGTTTGAGGTCTGAGGTTGGAGGCAAAAGATGGCTGCCTGCGGCAGCGTCGCAGGCTCAAAGCAACTGCCTGCGGCAAAGTCACAAGCTCAAAGCTGAAAGCTCAAAGGAACTGCCAAAAACAGGGAAAATCAGGAAAACCGGGAGCTTCAGGAAAGAGAAAGTGGGATTGATTTGCCCCGTGGGAGTTTTGAACTTGAATCCCTGACCCCTTGATCCCTTGGACCCTTTTTCCCCCATTGCCATTGAACCTGCGGCTATTCCAACAAGTGCAGGACGCCATGCGAAAGGACCCCACATACATGAAACCGGCGGAAATCGAAGCCCTCAGCTTTGACATCATCGAAAAAGAAGCCGGCGAACACGGTTTTCCGGAGGACCAGTGGAAGATCGTGCGTCGGATGATTCATACCAGTGCCGATTTCGAATATCTCACGACGGTGCGCTTCCATGACGATGCGGTGGCCGCCGGTGTGGAGGCCATTCGCAAGGGCCGCAATGTGGTGACCGACACCAACATGGCCCGGGCCGGCATTCGCAAAAGCGCCGTCCTGCGTTTCGGCGGCTCTTTGGAATGCCTGATCAATGATCCTACGGTGGCCCACGCCGCAAGGGATTCCGGATGTACCCGGGCCATGGCCGCCGTCGATGCGGCCATCCCCATGATGCGGGAAGGGCTCTACGTGATCGGCAATGCTCCGACCGCCCTTCTGCGGCTGATGGACCTCATAAAATCGGGGAAGGCCGCGCCGGCCCTGGTGGTGGGACTGCCGGTGGGGTTTGTCAACGCGGCCGAATCCAAAGCGCTGCTGGTGGATATGGATATCCCCTTCATCACCAACAAGGGCCGCAAAGGCGGTTCCAATGTGGCCGCTAGTGTTGTCAATGCTTTGATCCTGATGGCCTCGGCCGAAGAGTGATCAGGAGAATCAACGGACACCGGTGGGGCGCAGACGATGAGCCGAAAGCGACTGCGAAGCGGTTTTACAACGGGAACGGCGGCGGCTGCCGCCACCAAAGCAGCGCTTAAGGCCCTGGTGACGTCAGCGGATCCCCGCTCCGTGCGCATTGACTTCCTGACAGAGGGCCGTGTGTCGATACCGGTCCACTCTCTGGAACGTCTGTCCACGGAAACAGCCGTGGCCACGGTGATAAAGGATGCCGGCGATGATCCGGACGTGACCCACAGGGCGGAAATCGGGGCCCGGGTGACCCTTTCGCCGGCGTCTCGAGCGGATGAAGAGACCTTGATCCTTACGATCCGGGGAGGGCAGGGCGTGGGGCGCGTGACCAAACCGGGGCTTGAAATGCCGCCGGGTGAAGCCGCCATCAATCCCGGGCCGCGCCTTATGATCCGGCAGGCCGTGGAGCAGGTTCTCGGACGGGACGCCAAACCGGCCGCTATCGATGTCGAGATTTTTGTGCCCCAGGGGGAAGCCCTGGCCCGCAACACCCTCAATGCCCGGTTGGGCATCGTCGGCGGGCTGTCCATCCTCGGCACCACCGGTATCGTCAAACCCTTGTCCCACGAGGCCTATACGGCCACCATCCGCTCGGCCCTTTCGGTTGCCCGGGCTGCGGAGCGGGATACGGTGGTGATGACCACCGGGCGACGCAGCGAACGGTTCAGCCAGGCACTGTTTCCCGAATGGCACGAGGAGCAGTTCATCCAGATCGGCGATTACTTCCAGTTCGCCCTGGCGGCGGCCGCAGAGATGGGGGTGCGCCGTATTATCCTGGCGGTTTTTTTCGGCAAGGCCGTCAAAATGGCCATGGGGGTACCCCATACCCATGCCGCGAAATCGGAACTCCTGCTGGACCGGCTGGCCCAATGGACCGCCGATGTGACCGGGCGTCCACAACTGGTAGAGGCCGTCCGCCAGGCCAATACGGCCCGGCATGCCTTTGAACTGCTCAATGGGAAATACCCGGAAGTCATTGGCCGGGTTGGACAGCAGATCGTTCGGCATGCCGGCATTTTTGCGGAAGGCAAACCGGCGGTGCGCAGCCTGATTTTCGATTACGAGGGCGATGTTATTTTTGATTCAAGTCATTGAGAAACCAGGTAAATAGAAATTAGGAAAATCGGGCTGCAGAAAAAGAATTCAGAAGCCAGGAGCCAGGAGAAAAAGCGCCAGGATCAAAGCTGAAAGCGCTGCCTTCGGCAGAGCCATAAGCTCAAAGCGTCAAGCTGAAAGCTGAAAGGGTAAAACTCGAAAAAGGGAATTAGAAAGCAGGAAAAATTGGAGTGCGCCGCACGTGTGTTTAGGATATATATACCTGTTTCCCCTGATACACTAATTTCGAATTGACGACCCTTTATCAGATAGGAATACGCGCAGCATGCCAACTTCACAAACAGGCCCCGCCCAACCGGTCGCGATCATCGGCATGGGCATGTCCCCCGGCGACTTGACGGCCGTCCATCGCGACGTGATTGCGGCGGCCGATCTCCTGGTGGGGGGGCGGCGCCATCTGGCTTTTTTCCGGGACAGGGTCCCCGAAACGTACACGGTGACCGCCGACCTGAAACAGCTTGCGGAAGTGATCCGGGAGGGCATCCGGAAGGACAAGCGTATTGTGGTGCTGGCTTCGGGCGATCCGCTGTATTTCGGTATCGGCAGTTATCTGGCGCGGAACCTGGGGCGGGAAAATATCCGGTTTTATCCCAATATCACCTCGGTGGCGGCCGCTTTTGCCCGGATCGGGGAACCCTGGCAGGATGTGCCGGTGGTCAGCCTCCACGGTCGGCGTCAGGAGGACCGGCTGGCCCGGGCCCTGGGGCAGGCGAAGCGCATTGCGGTATTTACGGATCCTGCCTGTTCCCCCCAGTGGGTGGGGGATTTTCTGAGCCGCCGCCAGGTCCTGGATTTCCGGATCGGGGTCTTCGAATGCATGGGCACCGATGAGGAGCGTGTCTCCTGGCACCGTCCGGAAACGATCGGAAAACAGGATTTCAACAGCCCCAATATGGTCATCCTCAAAAGAATGCCGGGGGAGGGCGGGGAACGCCCGGGCCTGCACCTGGGGATGCCCGAGTCGGCCTACGCCCATGAACAGGGTCTGATTACCAAGGCGGAAGTCCGGGCCGTGACGTTGGCTCGGTTGGAACTGGGGCCCCGACAGGTTTTGTGGGACCTGGGGGCGGGCAGCGGCGCCGTTGCCATCGAGGCCTCATTGCTGATGCCCGGCGGGCGGATTGTGGCCGTGGAGAAAAATCCGAACCGGATCGAACAGATTCGCACCAATCGGGATCGGTTCGGCGTCGCCAATCTGGATGTGGTGGAAACGGTATTGCCGGACGGGTTGGGAGACTTGCCGGACCCGGACCGGGTGTTCATCGGTGGCGGCGGGAAGGCCCTGATCGAGATCATCGCAAAGGTATGCCGTCGGTTGACAGGGGAGGAGGTTCTGGTGGTCAACACGGTCCTCTTGGACAACCTTCACGATACGGTGCGCTGCCTGCGATCCAACGCCATGGACATCGATGTCGTGCAGGTTCAGGCCAGCCGCAGCCAGCCCCTGGCCGACAGCGAGCGCATGCAGGCCATGAACCCGGTATGGATCATCCGCGGCCGTAAGAAAAGACCCGATGGTGAGTAGAAAGACAGTGAGGTTGACATGACACAGGAACATCCGCCGGTATTGTTCGTGGGGGCCGGTCCGGGGGACCCGGAGCTGATTACCGTCAAAGGGCAGAAAGCCCTGGCCCAGGCCGATCTCGTGATCTATGCGGGGTCCCTGGTGCCGGAAGCCGTTCTAAAATGGGCCCCTGCCAGCGCCCGTACGCTGAACAGCGCCGGCATGACCCTGGAAGAGATTGTGGCCGCCATGGAAGGCGCCTGGCTGGAGGGCCGGCATGTGGTCCGCCTGCACACGGGCGATCCCAGCCTTTACGGGGCCATTTTCGAGCAGATGGCGGAGTTGAACCGCCAGTCGATTCCCTACCGGGTCATCCCGGGGGTGACCGCGGCATTTGCCGCCGCGGCGGCCATGGGGATCGAGTACACCCTTCCGGAAGTGTCCCAGACCCTGATCATTACCCGCATGGCCGGCCGCACGCCGGTGCCGGAGGGCGAGGCCCTGGCCGCCCTGGCGGCCCACAAAGCCACCATGGCCATTTACCTGAGCATCGGTCTGGTCCAGCGCGTGGTTGAAGTCCTGCAGGAGGCTTACGGTCCATCGGCGCCCTGTGCCGTGGTCTACCGGGCCAGCCAGCCGGACGAAAAGATCGTGTATACAACCCTGGATCGTATGGCCGGCGAGGTGGAGCGGGCCGGAATTCGCCGCCAGGCGGTCATTATCGTGGGACGGGTGCTGGATGTCAGCCTAGAGAGCCTGAAGCACAAGTCCAAGCTCTACGACGCCGGTTTTGCCCATGGCTACCGGTCTCCACAAGACGAATCTTCCTGAGCCGGCGATTGCCCGGTTGTTTTTAGACCTGATAACGGCACGGACATGACTGCACGTTTCAATCCCATAGCCATTTGGACCCTGACGGCCGAGGGGGCCGCCCTGGGGCACCGCTTGCAGGCGCATTTCCCGGAAAGCCGCCTGTTTGTGGGGCAGCGCGCTGCCGAAAACGCTCCCGGGGCCATCCCATTTGCCCGACTGGCCGAAATCCTGCCCCGGCATTTCCATCAGTATGCGGGCCATGTCTTTATCATGGCCACCGGTATCGTGGTGCGGTCCCTGGGGGGCCTGCTGCAGCACAAAACCAAAGATCCCGCCGTGGTGGTGATGGACGAATGCGGACAGTATGCCATCAGCCTTCTTTCCGGCCATCTGGGGGGCGCCAACCGTCTGGCCCGCCGGATAGGGGCCTGCCTGGGGGCCCAGGCGGTGATCACCACGGCCACCGATCTGCACCAGGTGCCGGCCATCGATCTGATCGCCCAGGAACGGCATCTGGTCATTGAAAATCCCGAGGCCATCCGCCATGTGAGCATGGCCCTGCTCGAAGGCCGATCCATTGGCCTGCATGATCCCTACGGATACCTTCTGGGGGCCCTGCCGACCCAAGCCGTCAAAGCGGGGGAAGACGCCGATTCTTCCGGTCCGGGCGTGTGGGTCGATGATATTCGCATTGACCGGCCGGCGGAAACCCTGATATTGCGACCCGCATCCCTTTTTATCGGCATGGGCTGCAACCGTCATACACCCAGCACCGAGATGCGGGCGTTGCTGGATCACGTGCTGGCGCAATTTAGCTTGTCCGCCGCTTGCATCGCCGGTTTGGCCAGCATCGATATCAAGGCCGACGAAGAGGGATTGCTGGCGCTGGCCGCGGATTTGTCGCGGCCCTTATCTTTTTTTACCCGGGATCAACTGGCAACGGTCACAGATATCCCATCGCCCTCGGCCATAGTCGAGAAACACGTAGGAGTTCCAAGCGTATGCGAAGCAGCCGCCATTCTGGCCTCGGGAAGGGGGCCCCTGATTGTTCCCAAACAGACCACGCCCAACGTGACGATCGCCATCGCCCGAATAAACTCTACATCGTCGGCATAGGCCCCGGAGGTCTCGACCACCTGTCGCCGCGGGCCCAAGAGGTGCTAGCGGCCGCGGATACGGTGGTCGGCTATACCACCTATATCGATCTTATCCGCCCCCTGGTTTCCGGCAAACAGGTCATCAGCACGGGCATGACCAAAGAGGTGGACCGCGTCGATGCCGGTATTGCCGCGGCCCTGGCCGGGCAGGTCACGGCCGTCGTTTCCAGCGGTGACGCCGGGATTTATGCCATGGCCGGTCTGATCCTGGAGATCTGCCAGAAACGGCAATTGCCCCTGAACGCGACCGGTCCGTTGGATGAAGATCAAGCACTGCAGATCGAGATCGTACCCGGCATACCGGCCCTGGCGGCCGGAGCCGCCCTGCTGGGGGCGCCTCTGACCCATGACTTCGCCGTCATCAGCCTGAGCGACCTGCTGACGCCCTGGGAGACGATTGAAAATCGGCTGGCGGCCGCGGCCCAGGCCGATTTCGTCATCGTCATCTACAATCCCAAGAGCCGGCGGCGGCCGGACAACCTGCAGCGGGCCTGTGACATCATGAGTGGTTATCGTCGCCCGGAAACGCCGGCCGGCATCGTCACCGGCGCCACCCGAGACAACCAGGTGGTGCAGGTGACGACCCTGGAGAATCTGTCCCGGGCGGAAGTGGGCATGCAGACGATCGTTTTTGTGGGCAATTCCACCACCACCGCTTATGACGGCTTCATGATCACCCCCCGGGGGTATGCCCAAAAATACAATATGGACCGGAAGTGAGGTCTTGCGGATCGACGTGAAGGATTGAGGAACACCATGCCAGACAAGCCAATCGAGAACCCGGCGACCATCGGATGCGTGCAGGTTTACACCGGCAACGGGAAAGGCAAGACTACGGCCGCCCTGGGGCTTTGCCTGCGGGCCGTGGGGGCCGGTTTCCGGGTTTACATCGCCCAGTTCATGAAGGCGGGCGACTACAGCGAACTCAAGGCCTTGAAACGGCTGGGCGACCAGGTGAGCCTGGCACAATTCGGCACCGGCCGGTTCGTGCGGGGCAAGCCCTCGGAAGAAGACCGGCAGGCCGCCCGGCGGGGATACGAGGCCGCCCGGGAAGCCCTTGCCAGCGGTCATTATCAGATGGTCATTCTGGATGAAAGTATGGTGGCCCTACACTTGGGGCTGTTGACCGAAGAAGAGATCGAGGGGCTGATGGCGGTGTGCGGCGAAGGGGTCGAACTGGTGCTGACCGGACGTTCGGCGCCTGCGGAAATCTTGGCTAAAGCGGATTTGGTGACGGAGATGCGCGAAGTGAAACATTACTACCACAACGGGATTCCGGCGAGGGTGGGCATTGAAAAGTAATCCATCGGCCCGCTGCCTGGCCGTGTTCGGCACAGGCTCGGATGTGGGCAAAAGCGTGGTGACCACCGGCATCTGCCGCTGCCTGCACCGGCGCGGTATCCGGGTGGTGCCCTACAAGGCCCAGAACATGTCCAACAATTCCGGGGTAACGCCCGAGGGTCTGGAAATGGGGCGGGCCCAGATCGCCCAGGCCGAGGCCTGCGACCTGCCACCCCATGTGGACATGAATCCCATCCTGCTGAAACCCACCAGTGAGGTGGGCTCCCAGGTGGTCCTGCTGGGAGAGGCCCGCACCAACCAGACCGCGGCGGAGTACCACCGGTACAAGCATCTTCTTTTCGATACGGCCTGCGGTGCGTTGGACCGGCTGCGGCGAAATTTCGAAACCGTGGTGTTGGAGGGGGCCGGCTCCTGTGCCGAAGTCAACCTGGCCGCCCACGACATCGTCAATTTCCGCATGGCCGAATATGCCGAGGCCCCGGTGATCCTGGTGGCCGACATCCATCGCGGCGGGGTGTTCGCGCAGATCGTGGGCACTCTGGAATGCCTGGAGGCGGAGCAGCGCCGGCGGATTGCCGGTTTCATCGTCAACCGTTTTCGCGGGGATTTGAGCCTGTTTCAGGACGGGGTCGATTGGATCGAGAAACGCACGGGCAAGCCGGTTTTCGGGGTGCTGCCCTGGTATCATCATTTCGTTATCGACCAGGAGGACTCCGTGGTGATCGAACAACCAGGGCGGGTGAACACCACGGCGGACATTCAGGCCGCGGTGGGGATTATTCGCATTCCCCATATTTCCAACTTCACGGATTTCGAACCCTTGCAGGCCGTGGATGGGATGACAGTTGCTTTTCTCGAAAAGATGCAGCCCCTGGAGGGATTTAACGCTGTCATCCTGCCGGGATCCAAAAATACCCGTGCGGATCTGGACTGGCTGCACCAAAGCGGCTGGACCGAAACCATTCGGCGGTATTTAGAAACCGGCGGTTCCGTGCTGGGAATTTGCGGAGGCTACCAGATGATGGGGACCTCGGTGATCGATCCCGATGGATTGGAAGGGCGGCCGGGGCGCACCGACGGACTGGCCTTGCTGCCGGTGGAAACGATACTCCAGGCACCCAAGACAACAACCCTGACACGCTTTTCCTGGGAAGGCATCGAGGGACACGGCTACGAAATCCACATGGGACAGACCACCCGGCAGGAAGCGGCCGAAGCCTTGCTGCAGGTGGCCGAACGCAACGGCCAGGTGTGTGGGGACGCGGACGGCTGCGTGGCCGCCGGCGGGCGGGCCATGGGTACTTATCTGCACGGCCTGTTCGACACCCCGGCCATTGTCCGCAAATGGCTTGCCGGCATCGGCCTGGGAGCGCTTGCGGTCGGGGAACTCCAGGGACCCCTGGCGCGCAATCAGGCCTACGAAGCACTGGCCGACCACATGGAAGCGCATATCGACATGGCGGCCATCCAGGCGTTGGTGGAATAAAACTTGAGGGGCCGAGGGGTCGAGGGAAAGGCAGAAATAAGGCGTCAGGGGGCCAAGGGGTCAAGGATTCCAGGGTAAGGAAAAAAGAGGGGACGGGTAGACTTCGGTCGGCACTCACTTGAACCCTCGACCCCTTGGATCCTCGAACCCTTTCAATACTTAAAGCCAATCATTATAAATAATATTTTAAAATGTCGAAATCTAATCAAATACAGTTCTACATCGGCGGCTGCCGCAGCGGCAAGAGTTCGGCCGCTCTCCGGCAGGCGAATCAGATCGAGGCCCGTCGCAGGATCTTTGTGGCCACTTGCCAGCCCCATGACGATGAAATGCGGGCCCGGATCGATCGCCATCGTCGGGAACGGGACGCGGGATGGGAGACCATCGAAGAGCCCCTCGACATTGCCGCCGTCATTGGGCAACACAGCGCCCCCCAGACCGTTATCCTGGTGGATTGCCTGACCCTCTGGCTGACCAATCTAATCCTCGCCGATGCGGATGACGACACGCTGGAGCATCACTTCGATGCCCTCCGGCAAGCCCTGTCCGCAGCTGCGGGTCCGGTCATATTGGTGGCCAACGAAGTGGGATTGGGGATCGTGCCCGACAATGCCTTGAGCCGCCGGTTCCGGGACTGGGCCGGCAGCCTCAACCAGAAAATGGCCCAATGGGCCGGGGAAGTCGTGATGACCGTGGCGGGCATCCCGGTCACCATCAAACCGGCCGGCGGGGAGGGACCAATATCGCACCCATGAAACCACTCATTGCCGCCATCCAGTTTCTGACGGTTTTGCCCCTGGGGGGCAAAGGCACCTATATGCCCCGGGAGATGATTGCCTGGTTTCCCATTGTGGGCCTGCTGCTGGGGCTTCTGCTGGCCGGGTTCGACGCGGTCGTTGCCAGGCTGTGGGCGCCGTCCGCAGCGGCAGCGCTCGATATGGTGCTGCTCATCGTATTGACCGGGGCCCTGCACCTGGACGGGTTGGGGGATACGGCCGACGGACTATACGGGCACCGACCGGTGGACAAGGCCCTGGCCATTATGAAGGACAGCCGCATCGGCGCCATGGCCCTGGTGACGGTGGTGTCTTTCCTGGCACTCAAATGGAGCGGACTGGCCGGGCTGGGGCGGCATCGCCTGTTCCTGCTGGTATTGATCCCGGCCTATGCCCGCGGGGCCATGCTTTTCGCCATCCGGGGGCTGCCCTACGGCCGAAGTGAGGGCGGTACCGGATTCGACCTTTTCGCCACGCCGCTGACTGCCCGCGATTTCGGCGGGCTGATGGTCGTCGTGGCCCTTTCCTTTTTTTTGGGATGGCGGGCCATTGTTCTGAATCTCTTTTTCCTCATGATGGTGATGCTGATGCTTATTTATTACCGGCGTAAAATCGGATGCATCACCGGGGACATGCTGGGTGCCATGACGGAAGTGGCCGAGAGCGCGCTTTTTTTTCTGATGGCCATGGCGGTGCTGCGATGATCCGCGGCCATGGCGGCAATATCTATGCTTTGGCCGCGGCCCTGGGCTGCCCGACCGATGCCATCACCGACATGAGCAGCAATGTCAATCCTTTTGGCCCGCCGCCCGGCCTTGTGGCGCATCTGCAAGACCACATGACGCGGATCCAGGCCCTGCCCGAGGTGGACGCCCATGGCGCCGTGGCCCTGTTTGCGGAGCGTTTCGGCATCCCGGAAGACCAGATCCTGGCCGGCAACGGCACTACCCCGCTCATCTACAGCCTGCCCCGGGCTCTGGAAACCAGGCTGGCGTTGATCGTGGGGCCGACTTATGCGGACTACCGGGACGGCTGCCGCCAGAACGGGGTGGACAGCGCCTGCTGGCTGACCCGCAAGGAGGATGACTTCAAACCGGACCTGGTCGCCATCGAGGATGTACTGCAACCCTGTGACACGGTCTATATCTGCAACCCCAACAATCCCACCGGCTGCCTGGTGGAAGGGGAGGCCTTGCGGCGCCTGAGCCGGAAGTTTCCCGACAAGACCTTTGTCGTGGACGAATCCTATCTGCCGTTCGTGCCGGAGCCGGATGAATGTTCCCTGATGGCCGAACGCCCGGCCAATGTCCTGGTGCTGCACTCCATGTCCAAGATTTTTCGCATACCAGGCCTGCGCATCGGGTATATGGTCGGTGATCCCGGTCTTGTGGACCGCATGCGGCATTATGCCCTTCCCTGGAGCGTCAACAGCCTGGCCATGGAGGCGGTGCGATTCCTTTTACGACCCGATGAAGGGATCGACCGGTTTGTTGAGGCAACACGGTCCCGGCTGACCGAAGAGAAGACCTACATGACCCGGCGTCTGGCCGCCATTCCCGGTATCCGGCTGTACCCCAGCGTCACTGGTTTCTTTCTGATCCAGCTTCCCCGCCCGCATCGGTCGGAGGACATTTGCCGGGAGATGGCCCGGAACAAAATCCTGGTGCGCGACTGTGCCAATTTCAAGGGACTGTCGGATCGATTCATCCGGATTTCCCTGCAGGACCGCGAAATAAACCAACGCTGTGCCGAATTGCTGGAGAGTCTTTTGGCGACCTGAGATTTCTATGACCGAAGTCATTGCCATTATCCTGCCGTTGACGGTTCTGCTGGGCTTTATCCTTGATCTGTTGATGGGCGACCCCTCTTTTTTGCCGCACCCGATCCGCTGGATGGGGCGGGCCATAACGGTCGGGGAGCCTTATTTCAGGGGATCGGAGTCCGGTCTGTTCCGGCGGGGGCTGGTGTTTGCGGTCGTTATGGTGGCGGGCACCTGGTGCCTGGCATTGATCCTCATCAAAGCGGCCTACGCCCTCACGCCCTGGTTGGGTGTTCTGTTGGAGATCGTTTTGATTTATTACTGTTTGGCCACCCGTTCTTTGCAGGATGCCGCCCTAGTGGTTGCGAAGGATCTTCATCGGGATGACCTGCCGGCGGCCCGCCGCAGTGTGGCCATGATCGTCGGAAGGGAAACCGATCGCCTGGACCGGGCGGGAGTCAGCCGGGCAGCCGTGGAAACCGTGGCGGAAAACCTGGTGGACGGGATTACGGCCCCGTTGTTTTACGCGGTCATCGGCGGGGCGCCCCTGGCCCTGGCTTACAAGATGGTCAACACCCTGGATTCCATGATCGGCTACAAGAACGATCGCTACCGGGACTTCGGAAGGGCGGCGGCCCGCCTGGACGATGCGGCCAACTGGCTGCCGGCCCGTTTGACCGTGCCCCTGGTCGCCCTGGCCGCCGCCATGCTCAACGGGCGGTGGCGTCCGGCCCTGGCCCTGGCCTGGCGGGACGGAAGGAAGCACACCAGCCCGAACGCCGGCCTGTCGGAGGCCGCTTTCGCCGGCGCCCTGGCCCTTCGACTGGGCGGGCCCAACCGCTATCATGGGACACTGGTGGCCAAACCCTGGATCGGCGGGGAATTTGCATCGGCCCAGCCCGGCGATATCGGGAAAGCCTGTGACATGATGCTGCTCACGGCTGTTTGGGCCCTGTTGGCGTTTTGGGCGTTGCCTGTGTTGGCGCGCTTGATTTGGGGCTAAACCTGTCGGCTCTGGTGGAGACTCTGGAGAGTTTCTACCGATCCGTGATCCTTGATTTTATTATGCCTTTTCTTTCCCGGGAAAGAAAAGGAAGCATGTGGGGGATTTCGGCATGACTTCTAAACTGCCCATGCTTCCGGATTCATGGAAGAAGCGCTACCCCTTCCGAACGGGGACGACATCGTTTATCTACCCGGCCGGCTATACCGACAATGTCGCCCGCTTGGGGCCCTTCCTGGATGAGATCGAACTCCTGATGTTCGAAAGTCAGCCGGACAGCCGGCCGAAGGATAAATTGATCCGTGACCTCGCCCGGCTGGGGGAGGAGCATGCGATCACCTACAACATTCACCTGCCCACCGACCTCGCCCTGACCCACCCTGAGCGTCCTGTCCGTGACCGGGCCGACCGGATCATGCGGGACTTCATCCTCAGGCTGGCACCGCTAAACCCCTCCGTGTATGTTCTGCATCTCGAACCACCGGAAAATGTTCACGCTGCCAGGCCGCTGGGGGACTGGCAGCAGCTGGCCGCCGATTGTTTGGAAAACCTGATGCAAACCGGAATTTCAGGACGGCGGCTGGCCCTGGAGAATCTTTTCTTTCCCTTCGATTGGCTGGATTCCCTCATCGAAGCCTTTGATCTCAGCGTTTGCTTGGACATCGGGCATTTAGCCTTGCAGAACGGTGACCTGGAAGCATTCCTGGCAACATACGGAAAACGCATTGCCATCGGCCATTTGCATGGTCTCAGGGGCGATCAGGACCACGTTGCCCTTTCCGGTTTGCCGGTGGAATACCGGCGCCTGCTGGCCGCATGGCTACGGGAATTCACCGGTACGGTGTCCCTGGAGGTATTCGCTTACGAACCGCTGCTGGCATCCCTGGCGTGCTTGGATGAGATGATGGGGGGGGCAGGGGTAGGTTGAAGCTGCTTCACTTGCCTTCCACCCGGGCGGTCAGATAGCGGGCGACATCGTCTTCGGCTACGGTTTCGACCCCCAGCATGGTTTGGACGTTCAGGCCGTCGATGGTGGTGATCATCAAGTGGGCCAGGGTTTCCCGGTCCGGGTGGTCCGGCATGAGGCGTTCGATGGCTTCAAGGGCCCGGGCATACCAGTAGGCATAGATTTCCTGGTAGCGGGTTTTTATCTCGTCGTTGCCGTTCATGGCCTGGCAGACAAGATTGAGGTGCAGACGCATGCGGATGTGGTTTTCTTTGTGTTTGCGGAAAAGGAGGCGGATCAGATCTTCCGGATCGGATTGGGGGCCGCCTGTCTCGATTAAATCAAAAATAAAATCCGTGATATCATGAACGTGTTTTTCGGCGATGTCGAAAATAAGCGCTTCTTTGGTGGCGTAATAATAATAGAGCGTGCCCTTGCTGATCCCGGCGGCCCGGGCAATGGACGTGAGACTGAGATCCTCCAGCCCCCCTTGGACAAAGAGGCGGCTGGCCGCTTCAATGATCTTTGCTTTCCGATTCGATTGCCGTTTCAGGCGTTTACGGGTGTCCATGGCTTTTTCCGGTGCTTGGTCAGCAATGCTCGTCGAAACTGGAAATTTTTTTAGGTAACCTGCATTATCATGGGGCGCTTTAGGGCGAGCGCCCCGGATTCAAAAGAAACGCGTCAGGCGAACCCCAAAATGCCGGCCCGGGCGGTGGCCGTGGCACCCTGGAGCGTATTCGTGTACGATATGTTAATTTAACAATAAATACAATGATATTTTATCGGCCAAGCGGCTGAAAAATATTATTGACAATACCCTTTGGGTGTGTCAACAAATCCTGAATAAAGTTCATTAGGGCGGTCCGTTGATTCAGGCCGATACGGCTGACTACACGGCAATTCCATTGGATCCCATTCAGATGTCAGGAGGGGTAGCATGGACAGAGGCTACACGGGCACGATTCTAAAGGTCGATCTCACTACCGGTGACATTCAGGAGGAGGTCATTCCTGATTGGGTGTACGAGCGCTTTCTGGCCGGCATGGGCCTTGGTGCCTATGTCCTGCACCGGGATATCCCGGCCGGGGCTGATCCGCTCGGGCCTGACAACATGTTGGGCTTTGTAGCCGGGATCCTGACGGGTACCGGGAGCCTGTTTACCGGCCGCTGGACCGTGGTGGGCAAGTCCCCCCTGACCGGTGGCTGGGGCGATGCCAATTGCGGCGGAATGCTGGCCCCGGCCATCAAACGCTGCGGCTATGATGGTATTTTTATCCGCGGGTGCAGCGACACACCCGTCTATCTGGAGATCAAAAACGGCAAAGCGTCCATCTGCCCGGCGGGGGACCTGTGGGGTCAGGATGCGGTGGAAGCCGAAGCCCTCCTGACCGAGCGCTGCCGTAAAAAGAAAATGCCCCGGGTGGCCTGCATCGGTCCGGCCGGTGAGAACCTGTCGCTCATATCGGGCATCTGTACCGACCGGGGCCGGATTGCCGCCCGATCCGGTCTGGGGGCGGTCATGGGTTCCAAGAAGCTCAAGGCCATCGTTCTGTCGGGAACCCGCAAAATCAAACCCCATGACCGCGATGCCGTGCATCGCCTGAGCCGCAAATGCAACCGTTGGGCCAGCTTCCAGATTCCCTTTGTGTCCGGGGGAATGCTGGGAAAAATCGGTACGCTCATGCGCATGCTACCGACCCAGATGGCCATGGACGGCCTTATGTTCAAGCTCATGCTCAACAAATGGGGCACCACCTCCATGAACCAGATGTCGGTGGAAATGGGGGACTCACCCATCAAGAACTGGAAGGGCACCAACCGGGATTTCGATGCCAAACGCTCCCAGACGGTCAATCCGGATATTTTCCGCCAGTGTGAAGTCGTCAAATACCACTGTTATTCCTGTCCTGTCGGGTGCGGCGGCATTTGCACCACCAACGGCCGGTTCAGCGAAACCCACAAACCCGAATATGAAACGGTGCTGGCCCTGGGCGGCCTGTGCCTCAACGAGGATGCCGACAGCATTTTTTATCTGAACGAACTGTTGAACCGGGCCGGCATGGATTCCATTTCCGCCGGCGGAACAGTGGCCTTTGCCATCGAATGTTTTGAAAAGGGGTTGATCACCACCGCCGACACCGATGGATTGGAACTGACCTGGGGCAATACTGAAGCCATTGTGGTCCTGATTGAAAAAATGGTGCAGCGGGAGGGTATCGGCGATTTGCTGGCGGACGGCACCAAAGTCGCAGCAGACAAAATCGGTCGTGATGCCCACCATTACGCCATCCACGCCGGGGGGCAGGAACTGCCCATGCACGACGGGCGCTGCGACCCGGGATTTGCCGTGCACTATGCGGTGGAACCCAGTCCGGGCAAACATACGGTGGGCGCCCAGCTCTACTACGAGATGTATCGCCTGTGGAAAAAAATCCCCGGCCTGCCCAAGCCGGATATGCTTTATTTCAAGGGCCGTAAATATGTGGCGGACGAATCCAAAGCCATCTGCAGCGCCGCTTGCAGCAAATACGTGAACGTGTTGAACGGCGCCGGGGCATGTGTTTTCGGCGCTTTCCTGGGCGCGGACCGGATCCCCATGTTCGACTGGCTCAACGCCGCCACAGGTTGGAAAAAAAGCCCGGAGGACTACATGGCCATCGGCGAGGCGGTCCAGACACTGCGCCAGGCGTTCAACATCAAACACGGGCGGGATCCGCGCCGGAATATCCCCGCTCCCCGCACCACCGGCCAGCCAGCTCTTTCAACCGGTGCCAACAAGGGCCGTTGCGTCGACATCCAAAAAATGATCCACGACTACTGGCAGCAGTTTGGCTGGGATACCACCAGCGGCAAACCTGATCCCGAAGTCATCGGCCCGCTTGTTCAAGCGCCGATCACGGTGGTTGGCGAACGCAATTGATGGCTATTGAAACGATGGACAATTTTAGCCCCCGTGCGTTAATACCGACTTGATAAAAAAAGATACGATATCCGCATGCCAATATTTACGCGGTCCGAAAAGAGAGGAAGCCCAATGAAGACGGACGCCCGCCCCATTCCGGCATTCAAACGCAAGAAATGCATGGCCTGTAAAATCTGTGTGGATGACTGTCCTGTCAGTTGCATCGGCGTCGCGCCAAGCGGATCCGCCAAAGATCCCCATGGCTATCCCTTTCTTGAAGATGAAACCCGGTGTATCCATTGCGGGCAGTGTGCCGACAATTGTCCGGTGGAAGCCATTCGAATGGTGGCGGCTTGACGACCGGCGCCATCCGCGCGCTGCATGGGGTCCAAACCGACTGAAAAGGAAACAGGGGTTGCCATGGAATTGATTTATAGTGAAAAAAGATCCGGGAAAAGTTATCTGAAGCAAAGCTATATATGCGTTCTCCTGTGGTTCATGGGACGGGCCGTCCAGGCGGCTTCCCGCGTTGATGACCGTGTGCGGAAGGAATTCAAGGACTTGCCGGAAAATTTCACCTTTGCCCTGGGCGTCATGCCGGCAGGCCCGCATTTAGTGGTCCGGAGAACGGCTGAAGGCACCGCCCGCTACCTGGGGCATCGCATCACGCCCCAACCGGTGGATCTGAAGATGGAATTCAAGCATCTGGACGCCGGCTTTCTGACGTTCACCTTTCGTGAAAATACCCCTGTGGCCACCGCCCGCGACCGACTTGTGGTGGACGGGGAGGTGGGCTATGCTTGCGCGGTGGTACGTATTCTCGATGCCGTGCAAATTTATCTGTTGCCCAAATTCATTGCCCGGCTGGCGGTCAAACGCTATCCCCGATGGCCCCTCGGGCAAAAATTGCTCCATCGTACGCGAATTTACTGGCGGACGATCCTGGGGTATTGATCCTGCCCGCGCTTTGGCAGGCGCGGCCGTATATCTTGCCGCTCTTTGGTCGACAACCACCGATGCTCATGATTTGATGACCTAACACAAACGACGACGGAAACTTAACCATGCCCTTACCCACCTGTTTTGAATTCGAATGCCCGGTCAAGACCCATTGTGGTGATCGGGCCCTGGAAAACATCGCATTCGAGATGCGTGCCATGAATGCCGTCAAACCATTGATTATCGGTGATGAACCGGCAGCGCAGGAAAAGCGGCTCGTACCCGTACTCAATGCCTTCAAAAACGCTGAAATGACACTGGGGGTTGTGGAGGCGATTCCTGTTGAAGATCCGGCAAGCGTTGCCGCGCAGCTCGCGGCTATCTACCGGGACAAGGACTGCGATGCCATTGTGGCCGTCGGCCAGGGGCCTTTCATCGACATGGCCAAATGGCTGAATCTGATGGTCTCCACCGGTGAGGAAAATCCGGATGCATTTATCGAAGGAAAGGGGATCCCACGGTCCCTCCGTCCCTTGGCCGTTATCCCGTCGGCCACGGCCGATGGCCTGGAGCTCTCGGGCTATGTCCGCCTCCAGGGAAAAACCCTCCGGTCGGTCAACCTCATGCCACCGCTTCTTTTTCTTGATCCCCGGTCAGTCGGCCAACCCGGCGATGTCGCTCTGGCGGAGACGGGTTTGACCGCGCTGACCCTTGCCCTGGAGGCCATGTTTACGGCCGATGCCAACCCCATGGACGTCGTATACGCCCGTACCGCCGCCAAACTGGCCGCCATGGGCCTGAACGGCCTGGCGGGAGACTCGGAAATTGGAGGGCCGCTGTCCCTGACAGTTGCCCATGCGGCGGCCCTGGCCGGTTGCACGCTCGGAGCTGGCCCGCAGCCGCTGGCCTTTAAGCTTGGATGGGCAGTGGCGGAAACGGGTAAGATTTCCGCGGCCCAGGCAATGGGGGTCATGCTTTCCTACGTGCTGGAGCACCGTTTGGCCGCGAATGAAATGCCGGCTGACATGCTCCTCGAGTTGCTGGACAGCGCGGGCCGCTATGCCCGCACCCCGGAGGGCCAACGCGGCGCCGCGGGTCTTCAGCTCTTGCGCGATTTGTTGAACCGCCTTTTCGAGACCACGGATGGAAAGATCCGGCGAACCCTCAGTGACAGCGGATTGAGCCTGCAGGACGTCACGGAGGCAACGGAAGGGATTAGCGCTCAGGGGAAGGGCAATGCATCGGGCGGTCAGGAGACCATCATCACCTGTGCCTGGGAAGGTCGCCCCATTCGATAATCGGTCGTCATCATTGCAAGGAGTGCTATTCACGATGCTGCATATACCAGGATACTACGAATACTGCTGCCGCGTTAACGTGGTTGCCGGGCATGACGGATTGGAAAAAATTCCGGCCCTGCTCGAAAGGGTCCAGGCGGCCAAACCCATGATTGTAACCGACCGCGGTGTGGCCGGCGCCGGTCTGATCGATGTGGTGACCGCCGCCCTGGGAGACAAAGTTACCATTGGCGGCGTGGAAGACGATGTGCCTCAGGATTCCTCCCTTGAAGCCGTGCAACGCATTGCAGAGGCCTATCGTGCCAATGGCTGCGATGCGCTCATCGCCGTGGGGGGTGGATCGGTGCTGGATACGGCCAAGGGTGCCAATATCATGGTCTCCGAGGAAACCGACGACCTGATGGCTTTCAGTGGTGTGGGTAAATTAAAGCGCCGGCTCAAACCCCTGATTGCCATCCCCACCACCGCCGGTACCGGGTCTGAGACCACCCTGGTGGCGGTGATCAAGGACCACGCCCGGCACCAGAAGATGCCTTTTGTCAGTTATTTTCTGCTGCCGGACGCAGCGGTTCTCGATTCGCGCATGACCCTGACCCTGCCGCCGGCCATCACTGCCGCCACCGCCATGGATGCCCTTACCCATGCGGTGGAGGCCTACACCTGCCTGGCCAAAAACCCTTTGAGCGACGCCAACGCCGTATCGGCCATCGAACTGATTGCCCGTCATTTGATGGCCGTCATGCAGCAGCCGGACAATCGGGACGGACGACTGGCCCTGGCCGTGGCCGCCACCCTGGCCGGTATGGCGTTTTCCAATGCCATGGTGGGCATGGTGCATAACATCGGTCATGCTACCGGGGCGGTCTGCGGTGTACCCCACGGAACCTGCATGGCGATTTTGCTGCCCTACGGCCTGGAATACAACCAGCACCGCAACGGTCATTTGACGGCGGAGTTGCTCTTTCATCTGGAGGGACCGGACGTATTTGCCCATACGCCGAGCGATCAGCGGGCCCAAAAGGTGATCGCCTGCATCCGGGAAATGAATCAATCCCTGCACGCGATCACCCAGGGACAGCACGCCCGCTGCCTGCGCGAGACCTACGATCGCGACGGCAACAGGGCCGTGCCTTTCGAACGCTTGACGGAGATCGCCGCGACCGCCAAAAACGATCCGGCCATCCTGCTGAACCCCGAAGATCTGGATGACGAAGACTATATGATGGTGCTCGAGCATGCCTGGGACGGTTCACCATTGAATCGCGCGGACATCGCCGGATTTGAAAAAAAGTATTGAGCATACGGGGATAAAGCCTTGGCCGGTTTCACCCTCATCAGCGGCAACCGCATGGAATGGCTGGCCCGGGAACTGGCCGCACACATAAAAATCCGAACGGGCGATAGCCTGGCGCCGGAGCTTATTGTCATTCAAAGCCGGGGCATGGAGCGCTGGCTGGCCCTGGAAATTGCCCGGCATAACGGTATTGCCGCCAACCTGGATTTTCCGTTTCCCGACGCATTTCTGCGCCGGATCCTGGATGCTGCCCTGCCCGATACCGTTTCGGAATCCTTCTTCGACCGCGAGGTCATGACATTCGGGATTTACGCCTTATTAGCGGATTTGGCGGCGGCTGATCCGGCCTTCAATGTCATCCAACGTTATCTCCGCCACGACACCGGCGGGTTGAAACGGTTCCAACTGGCCGAACAGATTGCCCGCCTGTTCGATCAATATCTTGTTTTCCGGCCGGACATGATCCTGCGCTGGGACGAGGGACAGCTGGCGGGTGAAAACCCGCACGAGCGTTGGCAGGCGGTTTTATGGCAGGCGTTGCGGCAGCGCCTGCCCGGCAAAAGCCATCGGGCGCATCTGTGGCGGCGAATGCTGGCGTCATTGCAGCGGGGGGACGTTTCGGACGGTACCTTGCCGCAACGGGTTTCGGTTTTCGGTATTTCCTACCTGCCGCCGTTCTATTTGCAGGCCCTGTCAGCCCTGTCTTCGCTGATGGCAGTTGATTTCTATCAGCTGAATCCCTGCCGCGAATTCTGGGCGGACATCGTAAGCCGTGACGAAGAAAAGCGGTGGCGCCGTTCATGGCGGAACACGGGCGGCGTCGGGACAGAAGCCGACCTGCACCTGGAAGAGGGCAATCGCCTGCTGGCATCCATGGGGAACCAGGGCCGCGCGTTTCATCGCCTGGCCGGCGATTTCGATATCCAGACCGAAGAGTTGTTCCAGGACGGCGACAGCCGGAGCCTTCTGGCGGCCATCCAGGATGACATTTTAAATTTGCGCCACCCTTCAGCCGAAGACGAACGGACAGCTCCATCGACGGCCGGCGACCATTCCCTTCAAATCCATGCCTGCCACGGTCCCATGCGCGAAATCGAAATTCTTCACGATCATCTGCTGAACATGCTGGATACCGATCCCCGTCTGGAGCCCCGGGACATTCTGGTATTGACAACGGACATGGAAACCTATGCGCCCTATATCCAGGCGGTGTTCGGCACGCCCGAGGATGAGAGCCAGCGGCTGCCCTTCAGCCTTGCGGATCGCGGCGTGATTCAGAACCGCCCGGTGGTGGACGCTTTCTTCCTTTTGCTGGACCTCCCCCAGTCACGCTTTCCGGCCAGTGAAATTGCCGGTCTCCTCGAGGTGGCCTCCCTTCGGGCGCGCTTTGGCTTTGCCGATGAGGATGTTGCCCTGATTGGTGATTGGATTTCGGAAACGCGTATTCGCTGGGGGACGGACGCGGCAGCCAAATCCCGTCTGGGGTTGCCGCCGGAGGAGGCCAATACCTGGCAGGCAGGGCTGGACCGGCTTATTATGGGGTATGCGGTCGCTTCGGATGACGGGCCATTATGCCACGGGATCCTCCCGTCGGCCGGGGCCGAGGGAACAGCGGCGGATGTCCTCGGGCATCTGGTGGTTTTAATGGCGCGCATGAAAGACTGGCAGCAGCGATTGAGCGCTCCCATGCGCGCCACTAAATGGGCCCGTTGCCTGTTGCGCCTTCTGGATGGTTTTTTTGAATCCGACCCAACCCATGAACCCGACCTGCGATGGCTGAGGCGGCTGATCAACGAAATGCCGCAATACGCAGAGGAAGCCGCCATGGACGATCCGATGGGGATCGAGGTGGTCCGGGCCTACCTCCGCCGGCGTATCGAGGATCAACGCTCGGGGGCCGGCTTCGTATCCGGCGGGATTACCTTTGCAGCCCTGCTGCCCATGCGCAGTATTCCCGCCAAGGTGGTCTGCCTTCTGGGGATGGGCCAGGACCTGTTTCCACGGGAAGACCGCCCCCTGGGATTCGATCTCATGGCGGCCAAACCACACCTGGGGGACCGCTCCCGCCGCAGTGATGACAAATACCTGTTTCTGGAAGCCCTCATATCCGCCCGGCAATGTTTCTATGTCAGTTTCGTGGGCTACGACGTGCAGGACAACACCATCCTGCCGCCGTCGGTTCTGGTCAGCGAATTGATCGATTACATCACGGAAGGGTACCGGGTTAAGGAGGAGGACCTGGTGACCCGACATCGCCTGCAGGCCTTCTCACCGGCCTATTTCCAGACCACGGATCAACGGTTTTTCAGCTACAGCCAGACCGCCCGGGATGCGGCTGCCCGTCTGGTCGCGACACGTTCGCAGCCCCAGGTGCCGAGAGATTTTATCGCCTCTCCGCTGCCCCCGTGGGATGCCGGATTCCTAACGGTCGATTTGGACAGCCTGTCACAGGCCCTGGGTCATGCCTGCCGTTTTATGATGGAAAAACGCCTGCAAATCCGCTTGCATGACCGGGCCGTGGACACCAACGACCGGGAAAGTTTTACGCTGGATCCGCTGGGGCGTTTTGATTTGGGTCAGACCCTGGCAAGGGAATTTCTACAGGCATCGGACATGCCGGATGCCATGGCCAAAGCCAAAGCCCGTGGCCAGATACCCCATGGCGACCCGGGGCGGAAGGCATTCAAGGACGTTTGGGGGGAGGTGGCCGATTGGATCGCCGTGATCCAGGAGATTCAGCAAGGTGCTTTGCCTGCCCGCGTTACGGTCGACAGGCAAGTCCCCCCTTATACGATTACGGGGACGCTGGACACACTGTTTCCGGGGGGACAGCTGTGTTATCGCTTCAGCAGGGCCAAAGGTACCGATTTGATCGGCGCCTGGCTGCGCCACCTGCTTTGGGACGACCCGTTTGACCGGGACGGGAATCGCCCGACGGTGCTGGCCACCCGGGACGGCCTGTGGCGCTTTCGACCGGTGGACCATCCGGACGAACATTTGCAGGCCCTGCTGGCCATTTACCAAAGGATCGGCCATGAACCGGTTCCCCTTTTTCCGCGCACTTCCTGGAACTATGCCGTGATGCGCTTCGAAAAACATTTTACAACGGAAAGGGCCCTGGAGCGGGTCCGGGCCCAATGGCCGACAACCTATCGCTATCCGGGAGAAGCGGATGATCCTTACATCCGGTATTGTTTTCCCCATGGGAATCCCCTGGGTGAAACCTTTGTCAAGGTGACCGAAGCCGTCTACGATCCCATCATGCAATTTGCCGAGCGAATTCATTAAAATGCCCCCGCGATCACCATGGCCGGCGCATCGTCCGGACCCCGAATTTTCTGCCGACAACGATGCCGGAATCGGGCGGATAACGGGCATCGTCATCCAAAAGACACCTTTCAAACGCGCCGCCATCATGGTGGATGGCCATCTGGCAGTTTATGCGCGTCCCCGGGATGCCGAGCGGTTGCGCACCGGTGATGCCATCAGCGGAGGGGCACTGGCGGAACTGCACCGTTGTTACCAGGATTATGGCGCTTATCGCCAGGCCGTGCGCTTTTTAAGTGCCCGGGATCGAAGTGTCCGGGAGGTGCGCCAACATGTCCGCACCAAGGGATGGGAGACGGCCGCCTCCGACCGGGCGGTTGAACGCCTGCAGGCCGAGGGATATCTTGACGACCATGCTTTTGCCCGCCGCTGGGTCGATACACGCTGCCGCACGGCGCCGCGCAGCCGTCTGGCGGTCATCCAGGAATTGAAACAGAAAGGTGTCCCGCGCGACGCCATCGATGCTGCCGTGGCGCGCATGGACGAGGCGGCTCTGGCACTTGCGTGTACCCAAAAGAAAGCTCGGCAGTGGGTGCGCTACGGCGAGGACGAAAAAGAGCGTCGTATCGTCGTTTTTCTTCAGCGCAAGGGGTTTTCCTATGCCGTGGGGCGGAAAGCCGCCCAAGCATACCGTGAGCTGACAAAGGACGATTGACTTTTCAGCCGCATGCCAGTATGAGTGCCCCCAATCAAGGGGAGTGATCCAGCATGTATGCATCGATGACCATTTATATCGCCGCGGTCTTGGCCGCCAACTATACCGCCACCTGGTTCATACCGCTGCCGATCTTCGGCATGGTATCTGTCGGCACCCTGATTTTCGGCATTACCTTCACCCAACGGGACAGGGTGCACCGCTACGGACGCAAAGCCGTCTATACCATGATCATGCTGGCGGCCGTCGGAATGGTGCTGGAATCCCTTTTCCTGGGGGTGGAATGGCGTATCATCCTGGCCTCATTCATCGCCATCGTACTCAGTGAAACCGCCGATACGGAAATTTACCAGAAACTGCTCCACCGCAGCTGGATTCAGCGGGTGACCGGATCCAATCTGATCAGCATCCCCCTGGACAGTATCCTTTTCAACCTCATTGCCTTTCTGGGTGTTTTCGCGCCGGGCATGCTGGTGGCCATCATTTTCGGGGAAATTGTCACCAAATTCTCCACCGGTGCGCTGGCCGCGCTATGGCGGGCGCCGCAGAAAATCAGGGACGTACCGGCCTAAGCATCACTCCGGACCGGTATTCACGGCGGCAGCCAACGCATTGACATCAATCCCCAAAGCCCGGCACGTAATCCGCGCTTGACGGACGGCGAAGATAACCGCTATTCTTACGCACTGGCTCCGGCTCCGCACCGATTGACGATCGGCGAAGACTGGGGCGAAAAAATCGTTACAGGAGGCGGCCATGGGACAGGAGGCGCAAGGACACCCCGACGAACGCGTGCCCGAGCGGCGCACAACGCCCCGTGTGGGGGTCGAATTCTGGGTTGAAGAGTGCTGCCAGGACGGTGTCTATTTCCACCGGGTGACCAACCTGAGCCGTGACGGCTTCTTTATTGAAAAAAAACTGCCGTTTCAGGTCGGGCAGACCGTCCACGTCCGTTTGGAACTGCCGGGCATCCAAAACAAGTTGGATGCCCGGTCGCGTGTGGTCGACAACTACAGCGACGGACAAGCCGCATTGCGGGGGGCGGGGTTTCAGTTTCTGGAATTGGATCAACGGACACGGGCGGGGATCGCAGCCTATATCGATCAGGTCCGCCAGCCGGAATAAGCCGGCGTCACCAGGGATGCATCGGCGGGCAAGCCCAGGCGGCACCCGCCGGCATACAACCGCTGTCCGCCGGTCGGCATGATAAATAGTGCCCATCCGTAAACGGTATCTTTCGGCCCCTGGTGGCGTTCTCGCTCGTTTTCAATCCTCGAAATAGCGGGCTATTCCTCCGGTTGAAAACTTGCTCGGGCCTTGCCAGAAACCAAAATCTACCATTTATGGACGGACACTAAATGACAGCATCGTTGCCTATCCCATACAACAGGAGGAACGGCGATGACCCTGACAACGTTCCTGCAAAAAGCCCGTAAATTCGAGCTCCAGGCCTACCGACAACCCGCCGACCACGGCCGTCTGGCGGAAACCCATATCGCCTATTCCGGTTCTCCTTTTCAACATCCGGACAATCCGGACAAGATCATTCTGGTAGCAGATCCCTACAGCCAGAATACCTTTTACTACGAATTCAACAAAGGCGACATCGGTCTGGCCGAAGATCTTCCCAATATCGTCAACCTGGAAAACGAAACCCTGGCCATGGTGCGTCTATGGGTGAAGAAGGGCACTCTGGCGGTACGCTGCACACCCTTTCGGGTGGCCAACACGTTGGGGTGAGGATTCAAAACGCACCGAGCTGGCAGGGTTTCACTTTAATGCCCAAAGCTTCGCACACATTGGCGATATCCAAACGCTTTATCTCATGGCGGCGGGCAATTGCCCAGGCGGCGTAGCAGGGCAGACGCTCGTTTTCAAGGGCCTCCAGGATGTCCTTTTCGAGGGCCGCATCCCAATGGTCGGCTTTCCTGACGATACGATTCTCCGGTGTATACCCGAAAAGCCCCAACTGACAGCGCATCAAGCGCACGTCCATTAAATCCAGCGTTTTGCCGATGGCGGCCGGTTCCCTTCCGAGTTTTTGGGCGACACCATGGGCCGCCGCGCAACTGATGCGGCCATCCTTGATTTTTTCGCTTAACGCGCCGGCCACATCCTCCTCCGGCACAGACGACGCCGGGTGCTTGCCGGCATATCCATCATGACGATCATGCGACATACTTTCCTCCTGATATTAAGGTCGAGCCATGACATTATGCTAGAATCGATGCGGTGATCAAGTCATCATGCGTCCGTATGGCGTTGATCTGAAATTGACAGGGTTGTGCATGATTGATAGGGTAGCGCGTCTTTGCGGCGGTGATGCGATCCGTATTGCCGTAAGCGTTTTCGGCAGGGCACCGGCCCCAATCGTTAAACAGGAGATATGCATGCGTATAAGCGAAAATTTCATGCCGGCCTTCAAGAGCCAGGAGGAACTTCGGGTGCACCAGTTGAAAGGCCTGCAATGGACCGTACAGCACGCCTACCACGGTTCGCCCGAATACCGGAAAAAGTTTGACGCCGCCGGTGTGAAACCGGAAGACATCCAAAGCCTGGACGATCTTCGGCGCTTGCCGTTTACCACGGCCGAGGATTTGCGCGCAGGCTATCCATTTCCATTGCGCTGCGTGCCCTATGAAAAAATTGTGCGCATCCATTCCAGCAGCGGCACAACGGGCAAACGCAAGAACCTTTGCTATACCCAGAAAGACGTCGATGACTGGGCCCGATTTTTTGCCCGCTGTTATCAAATGGCGGGGGTGACGGAAAGCGACCGCGTTCAGATTGCCGTGGGGTATGGTGTCTGGACCGCCGGGGTCGGCTTTCAGGCGGCGTGCGAAAAACTCGGGGCCATGGCCCTGCCGGCGGGCCCGGGCAACGTGGATTTGCAATGTCAGTTCATGTTGGACCTCCAGTCGACCGTATTGTGCTGTACGGCCTCCATGGGGCTTCTGATGGCGGAAGAAATCAATCGTCGCGGTTTGTCGGATCGCGTCAACATCCGCAAAGTCATCTACGGATCGGAGCGCTCTTCACGCTCCATGCGTGAGAAGATCAGCAGCCTGCTGGGGGGCGCCGAACTGTTCGATATCACGGGTTTGACCGAACTTTACGGACCGGGCACCGGCATTGAATGCCCGGATCATGACTGCATCCACTACTGGTCGGATTATTATTTATTGGAGATCCTTGACCCGGAAACCCTCGAACCGGTGGCCGACGGCGAGTGGGGTGAAATGGTGGTCACGACCCTCGCCAAAGAAGCCGTGCCCATGATTCGCTACCGCACCCATGACATCACGCGCATTCTCCCGGGGCCCTGCAGCTGTGGGAGCATCATGCCGCGCCATTCCCGTATTATGGGACGCACGGACGACATGTTCATTTTCCGGGCCGTCAATATCTATCCCTCGCATATCGACACCATCATCTCCGGCATTTCGGAGTTGGGATCGGAATATCAGATTCATCTCGAACGGGATGCGTCCGAACGCGGGGTCATGCGCATCGTGACCGAAATCCGTGAGGGGGCCGACCTGGAAGCCTGTCAGCCCCTGGCCGGGGAGTTGGCCAAAAAAATCAAACGGGAATTGATGGTAACGCCCCAAGTGGAACTTGTCGCCTATGGCACCTTGCCGCGCTCGGAGCGCAAAAGCCAGAGGGTGTTTGACGAGCGGATTCAGGATCCGATTATTTAACCGGGCATTCCGGCGCATGACGACGATGTTTTCTATTCGAAGGGAAAGCCAATGGAACAGCGTCCCTTTGTGGTGGTGCCTTTCAAAGAACTGAGTCCGGATGCTCTGACGGGCCTACTGGAAGCGTATGTCAGCCGGGAAGGCACGGATTACGGCCATACCCCGCCGCCGACCCTGGCGGAAAAAACAGCGCAAGTACGCCGGCAACTGGAGGAGGGGCATGCCGTTATTGTCTTCGATCCTGAGGCTCAAAGCTGCAATATTATGCCGCGCCACGACCTGCCGCCGGATGCCATTAACACATCCGCAGAATCCAAATAGCCCAGGTCATGGCCGCTCAAACCCGATATCGTGCACGCCATGCAGCCATTCGACTCCATCCATACACCCCTAAGCGGTACCTGCCTGATCGAAGCCGGAGCGGGCACCGGTAAGACGTACACCATCACCACAATTGTGGTACGGCTTATCCTTGAAGAAGCCCTGCCCGCCGAACAGATTCTGGTGGTTACGTTTACAACCGCGGCAACAGCCGAACTGCGCGATCGCATCCGACGTCGTTTGAAGGATGCCCAACGTATCCTAAGGGGGCATGCCATGGCGGACGACATTCTGACGACGATTGTCCACCGCAGCGGTCCCCGGGATGCCGCCCTCGAACGGCTGGAGGATGCCCTGGCCAATTTTGACCGCATGCCGGTCTATACGATCCATGGGTTTTGTCAACGCGTTCTCCATGAAATGGCCTTTGAAACCGGCAGTGGTTTTGAAGCGGAATTGCTGACCGATGCCACGGCGATCATTCAGCAGCTGACGGATGATTTCTGGCGCAAAACCTGGTACGTATCGCCGCCGGAACTCATGGCCTTTGCTTTACAGGTTTTCAAAACGCCGGATGACCTGGCCGCGCTTTACCGACGCCACGCCATTCCGGATGTCCATATTCTGCCCGCCAAGACCGATTTGCCGCCGGTATCGTTTGAGGAATTTCGCGCACGCTGGGAAGTCATCCGCCGACATTGGCTCTCCAGCCGACAAGACATCCTGTCCCTGCTGCAGTCCCCTGACCTTAAAGCCAATATCTACGGCCGAACGGACCGTCCTGACGGCCGCGAAAGGGCCACCTCCAAACGGGACGCAAAAATTCAAGCCTGGACGCGGCAGATCGACCGATGGCTGACCGCTTCGGACAGTGGCTACCCGCTTCCCGAGGACCTGGCCTATTTTTGTCAAACGAAACTGGATGCGTCTCTAAAAAAAGGAAAGAATCCCATTCAGCACGTCTTTTTTGAGGCCTGCGACCACCTTGTGGAGGAGAGCCTGAGGTTGACATCGGTCATGGACCAATGGCTGACCATTTGGCAGGTTCACTATTTTCACCACCTTGGTGAGGAATTGGCTCGCTTTAAACGGGAACACCAGACCCTGTTTTTTGATGATCTTCTGCTGATGGTCCGTGACGCGTTGCGCGAAAATCCCCACGGGGCTTTACCAAGATTGCTGCGGTCGCGCTATCGGGCGGCCCTGATCGATGAATTCCAGGATACGGACGCCGTCCAGTACGAAATTTTTGAAACCCTCTTCAACGGAAACGACCAACGGCTTTTTCTGATCGGGGATCCCAAGCAAGCCATTTACAGTTTCCGGGGGGCGGATATTTTTACCTACCTCCAAGCCGCCCACAACGCTGCCGCGGGTTATACCCTCACCCGCAACTGGCGGTCATTGCCAGGCCTGGTCCAAGCGGTGAACACCCTTTATCGCCAGTGCCCCGACCCCTTTGTGTGGCCGGAGATTGCATTTCATCCGTCAAAAGCTGCAAAGCGGCCGGAAGAGGGCAGCCTGCCGGAACGGTTGGCGGTGCTCGCACCCCTGACCATCTGGTTTCTCGAAAATCCCCGGGGAGAAAACGGGCGCCCGCAGCTGAACAAAAAGACGGCTTCCGAACGGATCTGCGCTGGCGTTGCCAGGGAGGTGAAGCGGCTTGCCCGGACACCTCCGGCTGACGCCCAGGTGCCGTTTCGGGACATAGCGATTTTGGTGCGCACCAACCGTCAGGCCCTGATGGTGAAAGAGCATATGGCCGCGGCCGCTATCCCGGCGGTGATATACAATGCCGGCAGTGTTTTTCACCGCCCGGAAGCCCTTGATTTGCAGCGCATTCTGGATGCCGTGGCCGATCCCGGCGACGAAAGCAAATTGCGTACGGCGCTGGCCACCCCCTGCTTCGAACGCCAAGGGCACGAGTTGGTTCTGGGTGACCCGGTTCCCGCCTGGTGGGATGCCACCCTCGATCGGTTTTTTCACTACCGGTCCTTGTGGCGCGATGGCGGATTTATGCGCATGTTTCGCCACCTTATGGCCCGCGAGAAGATGGCCCCGCGTCTGGTGGCGGCGCCATCCGGAGAACGCTATCTGACCAATATGCTGCACTTGGCCGAATTGCTTCACCAAGCGGCCGTAACGCGGCATATGGGCATCGCCGAACTGCTTCAGTGGCTGGCCGTACAACGTATGCAAACCTTTGATCCACCTGAATCCCATCAAATTCGGCTGGAAAGTGATGATGATGCGGTAACGATCCTGACGGTTCACAAAAGCAAAGGCCTTGAATTTCCAATTGTTTTTTGTCCCTTTGCCTGGGAGGGCATGGGGAATCCGACGCCACCGGCGTTATGTCATCATGCCGGCAAGGCGCGGCGTTTGGTGGATCTGGGCTCCGAAGACATGGAGCGGCACCTCGCACGGATGGCCGAGGAACGCATGGCGGAAGAATTGCGTCTCTTGTATGTCGCCCTGACGCGCGCCCAAAACCGTTGTTATATGGTCTGGGGTGACTTGCCTTCCGCCGCCTATTCCGCTTTCGCGTATTTATTGGATACCGGTCATGTCCGGGAAAGGAAAGGGGGGTTCTGGGAGGGATTACAAACCCGGGCGGAAAATTTTCGCCATCGTAGCAGCAGCGAACACCGCATGACTGTCGCGGATGTGGCCGGACGATCCGATGGCGCGATCGGGGTGCGGGACATAACGGAAGAGGCGGAGGTGATGATCGATCACATCCAGGAGGCTGCGCCGGTGGGGCCGCCCCGCGTTTTCAGCCGGAAAACGATGACCACCTGGCGAATTACGAGTTTTTCATCCCTGATTCACCATCGGCACGAGGCGGTGGAGATTCGTGATGATCTGGAAAGGGAAGACGAGTTTAGTGTATCCCGGCAGGGCGATGAAACCGACAGGCCGGAATTGTCCATCGGCGCGATTAGCGCATTTGAGGCCAGTGCCCGGGCCGGTCTTTTTTTTCATGACATACTGGAACACATCGATTTTACCGCCTCCCACCACCAGTGGCGAGAGACTGTTGACACTTGCATGCAAGCCCATGGCTTTGCCCCCCAATGGCAGGATACGATCCTTGAAGCCATGCAACGCGTGGTTCAAACGCCCCTGGAGGGGGCATTCCCTGATTCATTTTGTCTCCGTCAGGTTCCCTTGATTAATCGGGTGAATGAAATGGCGTTTCACCTGCCACTGCATGCCGTCGATGCCGGCTCGTTGGGACAGGCCTTTTCCGCCTGCCGTCAGCCGGATTTTGCGGGGCGTCTTCCCAAGCTTATGGAACAACTGGCGTTTTCCATATCGGGCGGATTTCTCAAAGGCTATATTGATCTTGTGTTTCGCCACGGGGGTCGTTACTTCGTCGTCGACTGGAAATCCAATCTGCTGGGGGACACGTTTCAGGCCTATCATCCCCGCCGCTTGGGGGAAGTGATGACCGCCGATTATTATTTTCTGCAATATCATCTCTACACCCTCGCACTGGATCAATATTTGCGTTCCGGCTGCCCGGGTTACAGCTATGAAAAGGATTTCGGCGGCGTTTATTATTGTTTTATTCGCGGGATGGGATCGCCGAACGGTTCACCGACAGGGGTGTTTTACGATCGGCCGGCATCCGAATTGATTCGGGATCTGCGGAAATCATTATTGATATAATTATAGGATATTAGAGTATATTTGTTTAATAATAACATGATAGAAAATGGCTTCGATAGCGATGTCTGCCGTGACTTGTTCCGGGATATTGATATTGCTTTCGCCAGCATGTTGGCCCGCCTGTCGCCGGAGGCGCCCTCCGGGGTCGTTTTGGCTGCCCTGCTGACCAGTCGCGCATCGGGTGAGGGCCACGTCTGCGTGGATCTGAAACAATGGGCGGGACATGAGCTGCTTTTGGGTAACGGCAATCCCACGGGTCTGCACTGCCCATCCTTTGACGAATGGATGGTCCAGCTGCAGCAATCTTCCCTCGTGGGGGATAGCGGCGGCGAATGCCATCCTTTGATTTGCGATACCAAGGGACGCGTGTATTTGCAGCGGCTGTTCAAGCATGAGCAACACCTGGCCGGGCTGCTTCGCCGCAAGGCCGATGCGCCATGTTCGAGGCTTTCTGCAACGGAAGAGGGGCACATTGTTTCCCTGTTGGACCGCTATTTTAACCGTTCCGGAAACGATACATCGCCCGATTGGCAAAAAATTGCAGCGGTGGTTGCCATACTGAAACGGCTCTGCATCATTTCCGGGGCGCCCGGTACCGGCAAAACCACCACCGTGGCTAAAATCCTGGCCGTTTTGTTGGCTTGCGATCCCCTCTCGGCGTTGCGCATACGGCTGTGCGCCCCCACGGGCAAAGCAGCGGCACGACTGGGGGCTTCCATAACGAAGGTCTGCCGTGAGATGGATTTTCCCGAGCCCATTGCGGCCGCTCTCACCGCCGTGGAAGCCGGCACCATCCATCGATTACTGCGGGCATTGCCACGGGGCAGGGGATTTGTCTACAATGAAACCAATCCTTTACCGGCCGATGTCGTCGTGGTGGATGAGGCCTCGATGGTGGATCTCGTTCTGATGAGCCGTCTGGTCCGGGCGGTACCCAACCAGGCACGGCTTATTATTCTGGGGGATAAAGACCAACTTGCTTCGGTCGACGCCGGTTCGGTTTTTGGCGATCTATGCCGCGGCACATCGGCAGGGCGCTATTCATCGGAAATGCGCCGGCTGATCAGCAGACTGTCCCGGACGCCCCATTTGCCATCAGAGACTGGCGATGGCCCTACCAGCGGTCGGAAGAATTGTACCGTTGTTTTGCAGGAGAATTACCGTTACTGCGCCGATGAGGGTATCGGCGCCCTGGCAAGGGCCGTCAACGCGGGTGACGCTGAAAGGGTCCGGCACGCTTTCGAAAACAACCAGGGGCAAACAATGCGCTGGGACCGATGGCGCCACCGGACGGAATTTGACAAATTGCTTGCAGCCTATGCCCGCAAAGGCTATGAAACATACCTTGCCAGCAGGGATCCGGAAGAAGCCCTGTCGCGTTTCAACCGTTTCAGGATATTGAGTGCGCTGGCATCCGGACCGTTTGGCGTGGACCGCTTGAATCGTTTCATTACGGACGTGCTGGCAAAGGACGGCCTGGTGGGCCGTGAACGCCCCTGGTACCCGGGGCGGCCGGTGATGATAACGCGCAATCATTACCGGCTGGGCCTCTACAACGGTGACACCGGTCTGGCCTGGCCGGACGGGGACGGCAATTTAAAAATCTGGTTCCCGGTGGAGGGCGGCGGCGTTAAAGGCTACAGCCCCCGACAGCTGCCCGAACACCAGACCGCCTTTGCCCTGACCGTGCACAAAAGCCAGGGGTCCGAATTCGATCAGACGCTCTTGATCCTGCCGGATCGGGATTCGCCGGTCCTGAGTCGTGAATTGATTTACACGGGATGCACCCGGGCCCGCCACCAGCTTATCCTGATGGCACCGGATCCCATTGTCGAACAGGCGGTAAACCGAACCATCCGGAGAACGACCGGACTGGTCGATGCGCTTGATGCAGATGAATGATTGATGCGCGAAGAATCATTTCGCATCCCCTAAACTTTGAAAAACAGGAGTATCCTTATGACTACAAGAGCCGTCATTACCGGAACCGGGCGCTACGTGCCCCCCCGTGTCGTCACCAATGATGACCTGACCCAGTGGATGGATACATCGGATGAGTGGATTCAACAGCGCACCGGCATCGAAAAGCGCCATTGGATCGATGAGGAGGCCCCTGTGGGGACCAGCGATCTGGGGCTGGAGGCCAGTAAAATCGCCCTGGAACGGGCCGGATGGGCACCCGAGGACATCGATTTGATTATTTTCGCCACCTTGAGTCCGGACCTGTTTTTCCCGGGCTCAGGGTGCCTGCTGCAGCATAAACTGGGACTGGAGTCGACCCCGGCCCTGGATCTCCGGCAGCAATGCACGGGGTTCATTTATGGTTTGGCCACCGCGGATGCCTACATTCGAAGCGGTATGGCCCAGAGAATTCTGCTGGTGGGTGCCGAAGTGCACAGCACCGGTCTGGATATTTCCACCGAGGGGCGGGATGTCACCGTTATTTTCGGAGACGGAGCGGCGGCGGTATGTATGGAAGCCGTGGAAACCGACCAGGCCGTGGGTGTGCTGGGATCGGTGTTGCATGCCAAAGGGTCCATGGCCGAGAGTCTCAAGACCGATGCACCGGCCTCGCGGGAATGGCCGCGTCTGACCGCCGAAATGATGGCCGAACGGCGCCATTTTCCCCATATGGACGGCAAGGCCATTTTCAAAGAGGCCCTGCGCCGCCTTCCGGAAGTGACCAAGGTCATTTTGAAACAGACCGGGTTGACCAAGGAGGATATCGATCTGTACATTCCGCACCAGGCCAATATGCGCATCAACCAGTTTTACCAGCAAATGATGAAGCTGCCGGAGGAAAAAGTCTTTCACAATATCCAGCGCTACGGCAACACAACCGCTGCAACCATTCCACTGGCGCTGGATGAGGCGTTTGAAATGGGCCTGATCGGCAAAGGCAGCACGGTGCTGTTTCTGGGGCTGGGCTCCGGCGTCACTTGGGGCGCCAATATCCATCGATTCCCGGAATAGCCCGTTCAGCCCTGTTTGGTTTGGAAAAGTTTATCCAGGTAGAATTGAACGATAGGATCATCATGGGGCGCCGGGCCCTCGTCCCCGCGGTTGCGGGCGGCGATGGTGGTACGAATGCCCTTGGCCAACGATTTACCCAACTCGACCCCGAACTGATCAAACGGGTTGATATCCCAGACAAAGGCTTCCAACACCGTGCGGGCCTCGTAAAATGACAGCAGGCGGCCGATATTCTCAGGTGAGAGGTCGTCGAGAACAAGGGTGGAGGAAGGCCGGTTTCCCGGAAAACAGCGTGCCGGTTCCGCATGGTCACGCCCGACGGCAAGGGCCATGGGTTGGGACAGCAGGTTAGCCCAGAGTTCCTGATGATTGGTGACCCCCTGGGAGAGGTGGTTGTAGGCCGTGTACTGGGGGGTCAGGACACCGATAAATTCGATGGGGAAGGGGCGACCCTGGTGGGCCAGCTGAAAAAACGAATGCTGCGCGTTCGTCCCGGGCTCACCGAAGATAATCGTGCCCGTGGGTACCGCGAGCACCTCACCGTGCCGGGACACCCGTTTGCCGTTGCTTTCCATATTCAACTGCTGGACATGCGGCGCCAGCTTGGACAGCGGGGTGGCATAGGGGATGATTCCCCGGGCGCCATAGCCTAGAAAATTGTTGTTCCATATATCGATCAGCGCCGCAGTCAGTGGCAGATTATGCTCCGGCGGCGCTTCCGCGGCATGCCGATCCATGGCCTCGGCCCCCTTTAGAAATGCCTCGAAGCGATCGTAACCCAGATAGAGGCTGAGAGGTACACACCCCACGGCCGATGCGACACTGTAACGCCCCCCGATAAAATCGAACATGTGGAACGCCTGGAGCAGGCCCTGATCCGAACGATCGCCAGGGCTTCCCTGGCTGGTGACGGCGATCATATGGCGGGACGGATCGAGGCCCACGGATTCGAGGTAGGCTCTGGCCTGGGCCGCATTGGCCATGGTTTCAGCCGTGGTGTAGCTTTTCGAAATCACGATCCAGAGGGTGGCGGCCGGATCGATCCGGGTGACGATACGCCCGAAGTTGTGGATGTCGACGTTGGCCAGGAAATGGAGCTGAATGCCTTTGTCGGCATAGGCCTCCAGAGCCGTGGCCACAAATTCCGTTCCCAGGTAGGAACCGCCGATGCCGATGACGACGACGTGCCGGAAACGCCGGCCGGTGGCGCCGCGCAAATCCCCGTCATGCACGCAGCGGACAAATTCCTGTATCCGGGCACGCACCCGCCTGAGAGCCGGCATGATATCGACGCCATCCACCGTCACCGGTGCTTGCGTGAAATTGCGGGCGGCGGTGTGCAGGGCGGCCCGGTTCTCGGTGTTATTCACCCGCTGGCCGGCAACCATGGCGTGGAACCGTTTCTGAAGCCCGGCGGTTTGTCCCAACTGGTAAAGCAGGGCCATGGTTCGCTTATCGACACGCTGCCGGGAAAAGTCCATGAAAAGACCGCCTCCGGACAGGGAGAAAGTTGCCAGGCGGTCCGGGTCGGCCAGCAGGTGACGCAGGTGCATGCGCTCGTGCTGCATGGCGGCCGCCTGATCTTGCAGTTGCGTCCATTCGCCTGATTCTGTCGCTCTGATGGTGGGCATGGTGGTGTCCTCCCGATTGGTTATTTCCAAGGCAGGGCATTGCGTGCAGGTAAAAACAGGCGCCTTAAAACAGTGGTCCGCGGTGGTTCACCGCCTCCGGGTGCACGGCACCGTATCGGCCAGAATGCCCCGGATGCGATCAAGCCGATGACAGGTTTGGGAACAGTGCGGCAGCTCGTCGGCCTGATCACAGCAACGGCAGGGGCTTTCCACCAGGTAGCCAATATCGAAATCGAATTGGCAGGTGTACGTGTAGCGGCGCTCGGGGTATTTTTGCAATTTCATGGCAGATCGGTCAAGATGGCATTTGTTCAAGGTTGCGAAACCGGCGGTAGGCGACCATTTTGGCAAAGGCCTGTACCGCGCGCTCGGGCGTTTCGAAAAACACCCCGTTGTAATCACACCCCGCAACATTGTAGACGGTCCGGTCGGTGCCTTCCCTTAACAGACTGACCCCATAAACCGGTTTGCCGTATTGGGCGCAGAGTTCCGCGATGCGCTGCACATAGGTTTCTTCAAAGGTCTGTAGGGTTTGGCGCGCCAGATCCAGAAAACCGGAATCCAGATCCGGATCGGCCACGGCGGCGGCTTCGGTAAGGCGCTTCACGAAGATGCGCCGGCCGAGAATGCCCAGATTGATGACACCGTCACACCCCTCCCAACGCAGTAATTCTTCCAGCACGGCGAGGGGCAGGTCGAGATCGTTTTCACCCACCAGGTCCACCGGGTTGGTGCGGCTCCAGTAGGGCGGCAGCATGGTATCGATGCGGGCGACGATTTTTTCGTCCAGCACCGGGACCTCGAGGCCGTTCTGGACACAGAGATCAGCGGTGACCACCCCCCAGCCGCCCCCCAGAGTCATGATGGCGGCCCGGTTGCCTTCCGGCAAGGGCAGGGATGCAAAAGCGGCTGACAGGTCCAGCAGTTCCATGGGACGGTCCACCTTGACAATGCCGGCTTGGCGGCACATGGCGTTGAATACAGCCGTGTCGGAAGCCATGGCACCGGTGTGGCTGGCGGCGGCCCGGTTGCCGGCCTGACTCTGGCCGCCCTTCAACAGAACGATGGGCTTGTGCTGGCTGACACGGCGGGCGCTTTCAAAAAAACGCCGGCCGTGTTTAACGCTTTCGACATAGAGCATGACCGTGCGCGTGAGGTCGTCGTGTTCGAAGCCTTCCAGAAAATCTTCGATGGTCAGCATGGCCTCGTTGCCGGAACCGGCAAATCCGCGGATGCCGATGCCCTGCTGTTCGGCAAACGCCAGCAATTGGGTTCCCATATTGCCCGATTGCGCCACGACGGCCGTATCGCCGGCAACGGGATGAACCGGAGAACCCGTGCAGTAGAACTGGATATGAGGATTGCAGATTCCCATGGTGTTGGGCCCCAGCACCAGCACCCCGGCTTCGCGGGCTTCCTGGACGAGGGCTTTTTCCAAATTGAGTCCGTCACCCCCGGTTTCCCCAAAACCGGACGTGATCAACAGCATGTTGCGGATGCCCTTCGCCTTAAATTCCGGGATCAGGCTGCGCACATGGGCTGCCGGAATGGTCACCACGGCCAGATCGACGGTTTCCGGGATTTCGGTGACACTGCGGTACACCTCGCGCCCGGCGATGTGTCCGCCCCGGGGATTGACCAGGTAGACGTTGCCGCCAAAGTCGCCGCCCACCGTGTTGACATACAACATGTGCCCCCATTTGCCGAACTGGGCCGATGCCCCGATAAACGCTATGCTGCGCGGATAGAACAAGCGGCGGATATCGGCAGGGGAGACCGGATCAAAGGCTTTTTCAGGGGCCTCCTGACGACGGCACGTGATAAGGGCATCCACGGCCTTGATACGGCCATCCGGTGCGACCAGCAGGGGATTGAGGTCAATTTCCGCTATGTCGGGACATGTTTGGGCCAATTCGCCGAGTTTCAGGATGAGATCGGCCAGTCCCTCGCGATCGACGGCCGGCTCGCCCCGGAATGCCCCCAACAGGGCGGCGGAACGCAGGTCGGTCACCATTTCCCTGGCATCGGCGACGGAAAGGGGCAATAGACGGCAGGTGGTGTCTGCTAAAGCTTCGGCCAGCACGCCGCCTAGTCCGAACATGATGATGGGGCCGAATTGCGGATCCCGCACCATGCCGGCCATCAGCTCCCGGCGGGCCGCAATGAAAGGCTGCACCAGCAGGCCTTCGATTCGATTCCCGCCCCGTGCGGTTATTTGTTCAGCCGCATGGCGGACTTGTTCGGGCGAATCGAGATTGACGAAGACGATTCCCATTTCGGATTTATGCAACAGGTCGGGGCCCAGCCCTTTGAGGACGACCGGGTAACCGATCCTTTCGGCGGCGGCGACGGCTTCTTCGGTATTGGCGGCAGCGGTTTCCTCGATGACCGGGATGCCGGACATCCCCAGGACCATTTTGGCTTCATTTTCATTCAAGGCGCCATTGGGTCTCTTGAGCGCACATGACAGGATTTGGTTGATATGCTCTATTTTTTCCATGATTTTTCTAACGTCACACGCTTTTAAAGGGGTTCATTCACCGGCGCAGAGGGGTCGGCACCATCGACCACTGCCGCGAAGGATCGCTTATACCCCCGCCGTGCTTCGGGGTCAAGGCGCGTGTGCCTGGGATGCTTCAGACCTCTCAAAGGAGAACGGAAGGATCTGCCGGTTCGGTATCCTCAGCGCCCCCGGCCATAAAAATTCCGGCGCATGCTTTCCCGCAGGGAACGCTGTTTGGTGTTGAACAGGGTGTAGCTGTAGCGAATGTTTTTTTCAATGAGGTCCGGATAGTTGCGGATATTGCTTTTCAGTTTGATGGTATTGGAGGTGACCTTGCGAAGCAGGTCGATTTCTTTGCCCATCACGCGGGTCTGGCATTCTTTAACGGCCTGCAGAAAGGCCTCGCGCTCCGGCGGGCAAGCGGCATAGGTGACGGCCCGGCCCATTTGCGTTAGACGGTGGCCATCACTGCCACCGGTAATGCCTTTGCCGATGTTGAATCCCAGAACCGTGCTTTGCAGGTTCCATTTGTTCATATTCTCCGCATTGATGACTTCGATGCCGTCGACCATTTCGTACAGGCCCAGGAGGCGTTCTTCGGAAAAGTAGGAGTTTTGGATGCCGGTATAGGCCGCACTGTAAGGATGAGGAAAAATGATGACGACCGGGTATCGGCGGGCGGCATCGATAATGGCTTCCATTTCCAGAGAGGTCGAACTCATGACGTCCGCTCCCATGGCCGGGACGATGGCATGCAGATAGAAGCGCTCCAAATCCTTGGTCGAATAAAAATAGACGAGCACATGGCTGCCCTCCACGGATGTTACCTCGATGCCCGGTATGCAGAGGGTGTCATTTTGGGTGGCAAGTTCCAGGGCGCCTTTGATTTCGTTGTGATCGGTTATCCCGATGCCGATGCCGAGTCGACGGGCGGTTTCATGAATTTCGCCCACCGTGTCATGGCCATCGGAATACTGGGTGTGAAAATGCATATCGACGACGGTATGGTGGGCGGAGAGTTTTTCCAGATCCGGCTTTTTGAATTGAATGCGGTGATGCGTTATGGTGTCGGTCATGCGTGAATATTCAACCCCTCGTTGGATTACAGGTCCGATGCGCCTGGAAGAAAGCGTGAAGCCAATGGTGCCGCGGATCGGTATCATGCTATTGAGTGTCCATCCCTAAATGGCATCTTTCGGCCCCTGGCGGCGTTCGCGCGCGTTTTCAATCCTCGCAATAGCGGGCTATTCCTCCGGTTTAAAACGCGCTCGGGCCTGGCCGGGAACCCAAATCTACCATTTATGGACGGACACCAGATAACGGCAAAATGGATTTCGTTGTATGAATGTGTATAGTACATATCGACGCGGATGGGAAATTCTTAAATAAAATTTTTCACTTCGTCGGGATCCTTTACGGGCACAAGCCGTCTATAGTAATGCCCCACACGGCACTTGTTATTTTTTACCGAAGGAGGAAGCCGTATGCGCGTCGGGATTGGATATGACATTCACCGTCTGGTTGCTGGACGTCGTCTGGTTTTGGGGGGCGTTGAAATCCCATATGAGCGGGGCCTACTGGGGCATTCCGATGCCGATGTCCTGACCCACGCCCTTTGTGATGCCCTGTTGGGGGCGGCTGGTCTGGGCGATATCGGATTTCATTTTCCGGATACGGATGCGACCTGGGCCGGAATCGACAGCCTTGACCTGCTCAGGCGTGTTAATGAGATGATCCGCAGCGATTGGTACATTGCAAACATCGATGCAACGGTCATGGCCGAGGCGCCCAAAATCGGTCCCCACCGGAACAACATGCGATCGTGTCTGGCTGCCACCCTGCAGATGAATGCAGACCGCATCAATATCAAGGCCACCACGACAGAGGGCCTTGGCCCGGTTGGAAGAGGGGAGGGCATTGCCGCCCAGTGCGTCGCCCTGCTGCGGAAACCGGATGGTCGGGGCGCGACAAATGTCACCTGAATACATCGTATGATTTTTAATCGTTTTATTAAAATTTACAGCTATTAAAGAATTAAAATATGAAGTCATTGTTTAAATTAGAAACCGCTCTGAAACCCCAGGGGGATCAACCCGAGGCCATCCGGGCCATGATCCGGAATCTTAAAAAGGGGACGGCGCACAATGTATTGCTGGGGGTGACAGGGTCCGGGAAAACCTTTACGATGGCCAATATCATCGCCGGCCTGTCGGCGCCAACCCTTATCATTGCCCCGAACAAGACCCTGGCCGCCCAGCTGTACAACGAGTTCAAAGCTTTTTTTCCGCATAACGCCGTTGAATATTTTGTCAGCTATTACGACTACTACCAGCCGGAAGCCTATATTCCGGCCAGCGACACCTATATCGCCAAGGATTCGTCCATCAATGAAATGATCGACAAGCTGCGCCATTCCGCCACCCGTTCCGTGCTTTCAAGACGGGACGTCATTGTCGTGGCCAGCGTGTCCTGCATCTACGGTCTGGGCGCGCCTGAAGATTATCTCGGGATGCGGGCGGATATCGCCAAAAATGATCTGTTGGACAGGGATGAACTTTTACGCAAGCTGGTTTCGATGCAATACGAGCGCAATGATATCGATTTCCATCGGGGCACATTCCGGGTAAGGGGGGATCGGGTGGAGATTTTCCCGGCGTATGAGGAAAATATCGCGCTGCGGGTAGAGTTTTTCGGCGACGAAGTGGATGTCCTGGCGGAAATCGATCCCTTACGGGGTTCGGTTCTGCGCGCCATTCCCCGGACCGCGATTTTCCCGGCCAGCCATTATGTCACACGGGCCGGCACCTTGAAGCGGGCGCGGTCTACCATCATGGCGGAGCTTAAAGAGCGCCTCGAATATTTTCGTAGTGAAAACAGTCTATTGGAAGCCCAGCGCATTGAAGAACGCACCCTGTATGACCTGGAGATGATGACGGAGCTGGGCTACTGCACGGGCATTGAAAACTACTCGCGGCATCTGACCGGCCGGTCACCGGGCGAGCCACCGCCGACGCTGCTGGACTATTTCCCGGATGATTTTCTTTTGTTCATCGACGAAAGTCATATCGCCATTCCGCAATTGGGGGGCATGTACAAGGGGGATCGCAGCCGGAAAAAGACCCTTGTGCGATACGGATTCCGTCTGCCGTCGGCTCTGGACAACCGGCCGCTGAAATTCGAAGAATCCACCGCCCGTTTCAACCGGGCGGTGTATGTTTCCGCCACGCCCGCCGACTACGAGCGGCAGCTCGGACAGGGTCACCTGGTGGAATTGATCGTGCGCCCCACCGGCCTGGTGGACCCGGAAATCGATATCCGTCCCGCCGGAATACAGGTGGACGATCTCCTGGAGGCCATCCACCGGCGGGTCGAACGCAACGAGAGGGTGCTGGTGACGACGCTGACCAAGCGCATGGCCGAGGATTTGACCGAATACTATGGCGATCTGGGGCTGCGGGTACGCTATCTGCACGCCGACATATCCACCCTTGAGCGCATGGATATCATCCGTGATCTGCGTCGGGGGGATTTCGACGTGCTCATCGGTATCAACCTGCTGCGGGAGGGCCTTGATATCCCCGAGGTTTCGCTGGTGGCAATTCTGGATGCGGACAAGGAGGGGTTTTTGCGGTCGAGCCGTTCCCTGATCCAGACCTGCGGTCGCGCGGCCCGCAACGTCAACGGCAAGGTGATCATGTATGCGGATCGGGTAACGGATTCCATGCAGCAGGCGTTGGCCGAGACCGAGCGCCGTCGTTCGATTCAACGTCAATACAACGAAACCCATGGCATCACGCCGCAGACCATACAAAAAGAGATCGTCTCCATATTTGATGATTTGACATCCCCGAACAAACCGCAAGAAGGCGAACGGGTCCGTGAAACCCAGGCGGCCTATGGGAGCATCGATGAAATGGAACAATCGATCAAGGCGCTTGAATCGGAAATGATGGTCGCCGCCCGGGATCTCGAATTCGAGCGGGCCGCGGATTTGCGTGACCGCATCCAGGCCATCAAAGCGCATCTGGTTTTCGATGGCAACGCCTGACGGCCATCGGAAATGCCCATTGGTATCCATCCCTAAATGGCATCTTTCGACCCCTGGCGGCGTTCGCGCTCGTTTTCAATCCTTGAAATAGCGGGTTATTTCTCCGGTTGGGAAAACTCGCTCGGGCCTTGCCAGGGACCAAAATCTACCACTTATGGGCGGACACCCATTAACATTTTGGTTTAAACGACGCATCAGAGCGAAGATGAGGCGCGATTGAAAGAAACACTCGAATATACGGCCCCTGACCTGAGGGCCAAGGTGCGCCGGACCGTCATGGATCCGGGGGTTTACATGATGAAAGACGCTTCGGGTAAAATCCTCTATGTCGGTAAAGCCAAGAATCTCAAGCGCCGTCTGTCATCCTATTTCTTAAAGACCGGCGTTGCCGACATTAAAACGCGAACCATGCTGCAGCGGGTGACCGATTTTGACACCATTGTGACCGCATCGGAAAAAGAGGCGCTCCTGCTGGAGTCGAATCTCATCAAACGTTACCGCCCGCGCTACAATGTGATCCTGAAGGATGACAAGCGCTACCCCGTGCTGCGGTTGGATCTGAAGCATCCCTATCCCAACCTGACGGTCGTTCGCAAAATCGGGAAGGACGGCGCCGCTTATTTCGGCCCTTTTGCCTCGGCCCATGCCGTAAGGGAAACCCTCAAGTTTATCAACAAGCACTTTCGCCTGCGGAAATGCAAAAACCGTGAGTTTGCCCAGCGAACCCGACCCTGTCTGCATTACCAGATGGATGCCTGTTTTGGCCCATGCTGCCTGGATGTGAAACACGTTTTTTATCGGAAGATTGTGGACGAGGTCATCCTGTTTCTCAAGGGGCGCACCCCTGAACTGATTCGTAAAATCCGCGCCGAGATGGAAGCGGCCGTCCAGCGATTGGCATTTGAAGAGGCCGCCCAACTGCGCGACCGCATGCAGGCGATGGAGATGACCCTGGAAAAACAGCGGGCCGTGACACGTGATCTCTACGACCGGGATATCATCCAGATGGCCACCGTCGATTCTCTCACCATGATCAATATTCTATCCATCCGGGGCGGGTATCTGCAGGGCAGTCGCAATTTCGACATTCCCGAAACCCTTTCCGATCCTGCCGAACTGCTGAGCGGCGTCATTCGCCAATCCTATCCGCACGGCGCCCAGTGCCCGAAGGAAATATTGGTGCCCGGACGGCCACCGGATGCGGCGCTTCTGGAAGACTGGTTTCGATCCGAACACGGGCAGAGGGTTAATATTATTCAGCCCCAGCGGGGAGAAAAGAAACGCCTGCTGGATCTGGGGCGCCAGAATGCTGAAACGGCCTTGCAGGAGCGCATGGCGGAAACAGCTCGGATGCGAACATTGTTAGAACGCCTTGGGCGTCGGCTACGCCTGGGGCAAGCACCCCGGCGGATCGAATGTTTTGACAACAGCAATCTGTTCGGGCAATCGCCGGTAGCTGCAATGGTTGTATTTGAAGACGGGCGCCCCCGGCGGGACCACTATCGGAAATTTACCATCCGCACCGTCGGCAAACCGGACGACTATGCCTCGATGGATGAAATTCTGAGTCGCCGCTTTACCAATCATCCGGATTGGCCGCTTCCCGATGTTCTGCTGCTGGACGGCGGGAAAGGGCAGTTGAACATTGCCGTGGATATCCTTCGGCGATTGAACATGGAAGGGCGGTTTGCCGTGGCGGCGATTGCTAAAATGGAACCCGAGCGAGGTGACTTACAGGATAAAATCTATGTTCCGCGACGGGCCAATCCGCTCAATTTCGGTAGCAATGAGGAGGTGCTTTTGTTTTTGCAGCGGGTGCGCGATGAGGCCCATCGCTTTGCGATCCGCTTTCATCGTCAAAAACGCCGACAAAAGGCTTTTGTTTCGGATTTGGACGGCATTCCGGGTATCGGCCCCAAGCGCAAGCAAGCCTTGTTGCGTCACTTCGGGGGCCTGAGTGCAATCCGGGCAGCAACACTCGATGAATTGAGTGCGCTGCCCGGCATGAACCGCAAAGCGGCACGCGTACTACGCGAGAGGTTGGCCTCCGCTCAGAAATCGGGATGATTTAAGCCAAATGACCTTTTATGAAAAAGCGCCAAGCTCAAAGCATCAAGCGGAAAGGGCGACGCATCGCGTCGACATCGAAATGCCAAATCGGCCGGTGCGGTAGGCGCTATTCTCATGAATGCTTAAACCGGCACCAGCCGGCGGCTGCGCTCAAAGCGTATTTTGGTTCGGTTTTAGAGGTTTTTGAGAACCCCTTTCAATTCTTCAACGGCTGCGGCGGATTTGTCCAAGGCTGTTTTTTCGTCGGCCGTCAGTTTGATTTCGATAATTTCCTCCACCCCACCGGCCCCCAGTTTGACGGGCACGCCGATGAACAGGTCTTTGTAGCCGTATTCGCCGTCCAGGTAGGCGGCGCAGGGGAGGATTTTTTTCCGGTCCTTGAGAATCGATTCCGCCATTTCAACGGCTGATGAGGCGGGTGCGTAAAAAGCGCTGCCGGTTTTAAGGAGCCCCACGATTTCGGCCCCGCCATTGGCGGTGCGGTCAACCAGAGCGGCAATGCGTTCCGCCGGCATGAGTTCGGTAATGGGAATACCGGCGACTGTGGAATAGCGCGGCAGGGGAACCATGGTGTCGCCGTGTCCGCCGAGCACAAAAGCGTGAATATTTTCAACCGACACATTGAGTTCCATGGAAATGAAAGTTCGGAAGCGGGCTGAATCAAGCACACCGGCCATCCCGATCACGCGGTTTTTCGGAAAACCACTGGCTTCGTAGGCAACATGACACATGGCATCCAGCGGATTGCTGACAATGATCAGTACGGCGTTCGGCGAATACTTGGCAATCTGCTCCGTCACCGATTTTACGATGCCGGCATTGGTGCTGATCAGATCATCGCGGCTCATGCCGGGTTTGCGGGGAATGCCGGCGGTGATAATGACGATGTCCGAACCTTCTGTCGCTTCATAGGCATTGGCCCCGGTCACATGGCAGTCATGTTTCTCCACCGGCGCGGCTTCCATCAGATCAAGCGCTTTGCCTTGGGGAACGCCTTCGACGATGTCCACCAGAACGACATCGCACAAACCTTTTTCCGCCAGTCTCTGGGCAGCCGTGGCGCCAACGTTGCCCGCTCCGACAACCGTAACTTTTTTGTCCATGTCCGACTCCTTATCACTCAATGGGTTGGGGGTTGAATGGCATTAATGCCGAAGGATATGCTATTGGCTGATTCCCACTCAAAATAAAAGAAAGATTTGATACCATGACCAAAAACAATGTCAACCTATTTATCTGGTTTGACTGTATTGACTTTTATTTTAAAATTTGAATATATCCCACAGGATAGGCCTAACTTGTTTTGTTTGTTGCAGATTGTGTTGCAGGCCCAATACGATGGCACAGGGTAAGCCGTGATGAGGTTTAAATGGATCCTAAGGACCAGATTGTATCGCTTTTAAAAGAAGCTGATCTGTATCAGAAACAAGGGCTTTTAAACGAAGCGAAAGAAAGATATAAAAAGGCCACGGACATTATTAAAAACAATGCCGGCATTAAAAATGGGCAGGAGCTCATTGCCAGTATCGTCAAAAAAGTTGTCGAGCTCAATCAAAAAATCAATACCATCAACCAAGCGACTTCCAAGCCGGCCGTTTCGGATAAGAAACAAGATCTGATTAAAAAACTATTCGCCAGTTCCGGAGAAAAGAAAGATGGCCGTCATGACTTGGAAGGCGCCATCGCCTTGGCCAAGTTCGGGCAATTCGATCGGGCCCTGGAAGAATTTGAACGCCTTCTGGACGATGAGACGGTTCGGGTGGCCGCCGCAAAAAATATCGTCCGCTGCCATCTGGAAAGTGAATCCCCTGAAGATGCCGCCCAGAGTTTCGAACGATGGGTAGGGGATGACCGCTTCAGTACGGCGCAACTTGACAAAATCCGGTTTTTCATTGAAGGGCGCTTTCGCAAGTTGGGTTTTGAGCGAGAATTGTACCAGCATGAGGAAACCGTTTCCGAGGAGGATATTGAAGACCTCGAAATGGTATCGGATTCGAACGAGGCGGTTGACACCCCCGGCACTGACCACGGCGTTGAAAGTCAACCAGTCGTTTTGGAAGATATGGAGCTGCCCGAAGAGGATGAGTTTTTGGATATCAATTCGGTTGGCATCCAACTTCAGACTGGCGTTCAAAAGGGCCGAATGATAGAATTGGATGTCAGTTTTCAGACGGGCAATTCCATCAACCTGATTGTTTCAAGCAAAGAAAGTACGTTGCTGGGCGAATTGGAAAAGGGTACCGAACTGACCGATATGCAGTTTTTTTCGCCCATTGCCATACTCAATGGCTCAGGTGTCGTCACAGCGAAAACGCAAATCAAATCAGGTCCTAAAGAAGGTGACTACAGCTTGGACATTACGATTCTAACCACTTAATCCGTTCTGCAACCGCTCCCGGAGCTGATTTGAATGGCTACATTCAATTTTAAGAAAAGAGAAATCGAGTGCAAAATCGTCTATTATGGGCCCGGACGATGCGGCAAGACCACCAATCTCGAGTATATCTTTAAAACCTATAAAAAGCAGATCGCCGGTGAAATGGTCTCCATCGATACCGAAGGTGATCGCACCCTGTTCTTCGATTTTTTGCCCATGGGTCTGGGAAAAATAAAAGGCTGTGACGTAAAAGTGCAGCTTTATACCGTACCCGGTCAGGTTCAATACAGCTCAACGCGCAAGCTTGTCCTGAAAGAGGTTGACGGACTGGTTTTTGTGGCTGACTCGCTTGAAGTCCGGCGTGAAAAAAATATGCTGTCCCTGAAGGACCTCCACGAAAATCTCAAATCCTACGGTGCCAGTATTTTCAAAGTACCGTTGGTGATGCAATATAATAAACGGGATCTGGAAGAAGAAGGGATCCCGTTGATGCCGATCGAGCGGATGGACCAGGACTTGAATCGCCAACTCAAAGCGCCGTGTTTTAGTGCCAGTGCCATCAAGGGCCAAGGTGTTCCGCAAACCATTACCGAATGCCTCAAGTTGACTTTGCTGAATTTGCAAAGACAACTCAAATGGGCAAAATAGGCTTATCTACCCATGGCCGATCATGTTGTGCTCTCCGGCAACCTGAGCTTCCTCAATCTGGCTGAACTCCTTCAGTTGTTAGGCTCCAACAATAGCACGGGCATTCTGAGGATTAACTCGCAATACACAGCCGAACCCGGTATCGTCTATTTCCTGAACGGCAACCCGGTGCATTCGCTCAACGCGGAATTGCGCGGTCTTGAGGCCATTTTTTCGCTTTTCGGCTGGATGGAGGGGGAATTTGCCTTTAGTGATGAACCCTATGACGGTGAAGTCACCATCAACAAGAGCCGCATGGAAATTATCCTGGACGGGTTGCGGATGTTGGATGATGGCGAGATCGAAAAAGTGGAGCCGGTTACGCTGGCGGCAGAAGTAGCGGCTCCCGCAGAAGAGACCGTAAAAAAATCTTCACTGCCGATCATCAAAGGTCCTTTGGTGGATTATTTACATGTCGTTGATGAAGAGGAATTCTTTGACGGTGAAGAGATCATCATTGAAGGTAACCACGGCAACTGGATATGGGTGATCCTTGAAGGTACCGTTGAATTGTCGCGATCGACGCCCAACGGCCCGATAAAATTTTTGCAAATCAGTGATGGTGCGTTTATCGGGAGTATCAGTTCTCTGCTTTCGGATGACAGCGTGCGCAATGTTACGGCCCAGGCCATCGGAAATGTGCAGTTGGGCATGCTTGACTCTCAAGGCATGGGAAGTGAATTCAGTCGTCTGACCCCGGAGTTTAGAAACATTGTCAGGAGTCTTGACAATCGGTTCAACGAAATCATGAACCGGGCCGCGGCCTGTTACGTTGGTAAAAACGATCCGGCCAAACTGTTGAAGGATAAGGGCCCCGTCATTAAGGAAGGCAAAAATGACGACAAATCCTTCATCATCACCGGGGGGCGGGCATCTATTGTCAGGAAAACCCAGAACGGTGTCGTTCCATTGATCACGGGCCTGGGCAAGGGGGATTTCATCGGCCAAATCCCCTTTCTTGACATGGGATTGGAGCCGACATCCGCCATCGTTGTCGGTGACAAACGCTTGAAAGTCGCCACCATCGATCAGCAGACGTTACAGGATGAATATGACCAGTTGTCATTGACCTTCAAGAATATGCTGGAAAATATTTCAACCATTATTCTGGCTACGGCCATGGTGATCTGCGGACTAGAAAAGAAAACCGCCGAATAACTGTCCTGTATTGACTAAGATAACGGGGGAATCGATATGATATCCGAAAAAAGAAAACATATGCGCATCAATGCACTCAATCTTTCGCATGTGGCTGTGGACGATCAGGAGGATACGGTCAAACAGGCGATTGGGCGCACCCTGAATGTGTCTGAGACCGGTATTTTACTGGAAACCCATTTCCCCATCGAGTCGGATCAGAACGTTGAATTGACCCTGGGGTTCGAGGAAAACCTGGTCAGTCTCAGGGGCAAGGTGATTCATCTGCTGAACGGTGAAACCGGAAAATTCGAGATGGGCATTCAATTTACCGATATCGATGCGCAGGGTACGGAAGTCATCAAGGATTTCATCCAGCGGTTTCGAAAACTGACGAAAAAATAGAAAAAACGCCCTGAGCGAATTTTGGGCAACCTGGCAAACAGACTCAATTCCCGGGAGAAACAGGACGATTATGAAAACCGCCGTTTATCAGACGAATTTGGAAAAAATGCCCCTCCTCAAACAGGGCAAGGTTCGAGACATCTACGATCTAGGGGACAGCCTCTTAATGATTGCGACCGATCGTCTTTCGGCCTTTGATGTGGTGATGCCGGATCCAATCCCGGATAAGGGGAAAATTCTGAACCAGATTTCCATTTTTTGGTTTGATGTGATGGCGGATATCGTTCCCAATCATTTAATCGAGTGGGATGTATCGAAATTTCCGGCTGCGTGTCAGCCATATCAGGATCTGCTGGCAGATCGCAGCATGGTGGTTAAAAAAGTCGAACCGTTGCCGATTGAGTGCGTTGTGCGGGGCTATATTTCAGGTTCGGGATGGAAATCGTATCAAGAGGACGCTACCATTTGCGGTATTCCGCTTCCGGAAGGCCTTAGAGAATCGGATAAATTGCCGGAACCTCTGTTTACCCCATCCACCAAAGAAGAAGTCGGTCTGCATGATATCAATATCAGTTTCAAAGAAGCGGCCAATCGCGTCGGAAGTGAAATCGCGGAAAAGGTTCGCGACCTGAGCCTGGAAATCTATCGCAAAGGCGTTCAGCTTGCCGCCGAGAAAGGTATTATTATCGCCGATACCAAATTTGAATTTGGGTTGCTCGATGGCGACATTATATTAATCGATGAGGTTTTGACGCCGGATTCGTCACGTTTCTGGCCGCAAGAGGCTTTCGCGCCCGGTGGCCCTCAACCCAGTTTTGATAAACAGTTTGTTCGTGATTATTTGCTTGAAATCGCTTTCAATAAAATGCCGCCCGGTCCCAAGCTACCCGAAGATGTCATCGCAAAAACACGTGAAAAATATGTTGAAGCCTTAAAGCTGCTGACCGGATCGACGCATGGATTATAAGGCCGAATGGGTCGCAACGGATTCCATCGATAAAACCAATTGTTTGTATCGCATCACTACGCCTCAAGGTAAATTGCCTATTGACGCGTCGGTAAAACGAATCGGTCTTTTGTCTCCTGTTGTCGTCAAAAAAGAAACCGATCATTTGGTCGTCGTCAGCGGGTTCAGACGCCTGGAATCCTGTTGCCGGCTAAAATGGCCCCGCATTCCATGCCAAATTTTGCCCGATGATGTTTCGAAAATAAACTGTGCTGAAATTGCCATTACCGAAAATTTGACGCAACGTCCCCTCAATGTGGTTGAACAGGCCAGATGCCTGCAGCTTCTAAGTGATGCCGGATGTGACCATCCGCAAGCCATGGCGATTGCCCAGTCCTTGGGTTTGTCTCTGAATCATGCCTATGCGGCCAAATTGCGAACGGTGCATAGCTGCTCGGAAGCCGTACAAGACGGGATCGTTCAAGGTAAGCTCAGTCTGCCCATTGTCGTGCTGCTTGCCGAACTTCCCAGTAAAGACGCCGATGCGCTGGCATCGGTATTTATCGGTTTGCCTATGGGCCTTAACAAGCAACGTGAAATTTTACATCACTTAAAAGAAATTGCCGCGCGTGACGACATTGCCATCACGGGATTATTTGAGGAAGAGGGGCTTAAGGATATCCTCGCGAGGGATGATATGGATGGCAACCGTAAAGTTGGTCAAATTCGTTCTTATCTAAAAAAAAGGCGCTATCCCCATTTGATGGACGTCGAAGAACGATTTGAAAATTATTACCGTCAACTTAAATTGGGGACCGGGGTTAAAATTCAACCGCCGCCCTATTTTGAAGGACCCACTTACACGATGACCATTCGTTTTGACGGATTAGAGGATTTAAAACGTGAAAACGATAATATAGCCCGGGCCATTGCTGACCCGATGGCGTCCAAATTATTCAATCTGATCTAACCACACTGCCTCCCCCATTGTCTGTATTGCATTCAACCCCGTCGCCGTGAACACGACTACCGGTCTATACCTGAAAATAGGCGACCGAACCGGCACATCGGCTGGTTTAATGTAAATACTTTTATGTTCCCGACAATTACTAAATATAAATTTTTCTTGACATAAAAAGCACAAAAAATGTAAAGCAATAAAATCAATAAATCATGTTCATAAAATTATGGGTATACAGGAACGAAAACGGCGAGAACGCGAGGAACGGCGCCGTGAAATCATGAACGCGGCCCGCAAAGTGTTCTCCCAAAATGGCTTTTCGAAAACGACGATGGAGGACATCGCGCGTGAGGCCGAACTAAGTCCGGGCACCCTATATCTGTATTTTAAAAATAAAGATGAGCTTTATGCGTCATTGTCGGTGGAGGTTCTAGAGCATTTGCTTGACCGACTGAAGCATGTTTATGTGAAAGAGGCCCAAAATCCACAAATGCGCATCAACCATCTCAAACAGACCTTGTTTGGGGTCTATGAGGTGGATCCGTTGATTTTACTTAGCCTTTTCCACCTCCAATCCAGCGAAATCTTGAAAAATCTTGCCCCTCCAATGTTGACCACCATTCGTGATTTGTCCAAGCAGTCTTTGGAAATCATTTCCAAAATATTCGCTGAAGGTATTGAAAATCAGGTGTTTATCGAAAAGCACCCGGAAGCCCTTTCCGATGTCATGTGGGCTCTTTTTTCGGGTGTCGTTCTTTGGGAGGAAAGCAAGCGCATTATCCGTGATAAGCGTGAAGCCAATTCCCCGTCATTTGATACGGCATTCGAAATATTTTCGCGCGGTATCGCTCGGTAAACAATCCTTTTTGCCCGCCATTAGCTCCCAGCCAAGACAACGAACAGTCTGCCCGACAAGATGTTTGCGTCCGTATAATCAAAATCCGATGTCACGCGCAATTTGGATTCCAGCGGAGGGAGGCGACGGGCTGATTTACATCGGTCCCATGAACGAAATAAAATACCGACAAGGCTTGCTAAGCGTATGGGAATCCCATAAAACTTCAGCCCAAAGACGGGGACTTATGTTGACCCTCAACCTACATTAGCGAAAGTTAAGACATCCATGCCTATCATTGAACACCTGTATATTGACCGTTCCGTCATCGGGGATCCGCAGGTCAAAACCCTATCCGACCGCCTCAACGTCTCATCTTCCGTCATTGACCATGTGGAAGAACTGTATGGCCTCATAAAATCAGCTCCCGATCCCGTAAGCGCGGGCAAAAAATTACTTTATCTAACGGCAAACAAGGGTGATTTCGTCCGCAAGTGTCCCGGAACACGGTATTATACATGCTGTGATTATATGATTTTGCACATCGGCACGTTTTGTACCATGGATTGCGCCTACTGTATTCTGCAATCCTATTTTCACCCACCGATCTTGCAATACTTTGTCAATCACAACCAAATGTTTGCGGAACTGGATGCCTTTATAAAAAGTCGCTGTCACCGACGTATCGGAACCGGTGAATATACCGACAGCATGATTTGGGAATTGTGGACGGATTTATCGCAGAAGCTTATTCCGTATTTCGCCGCCCAATCCCATGCCGTTTTAGAACTCAAAACCAAAACAACTTTTATCAACAATATTCGCAACCTCAGCCATAAAAGACGAACCATTATGGCATGGTCCGTGAATTCTCCTGAAATGATTCACCGCAATGAGCGGGGTACCGCCAGTTTGGATGCCCGCATCGAAGCTGCGGTTCAATGTCAAAATTGGGGGTATCCCCTGGCATTCCATTTCGACCCGCTTGTAGATTATGAAGGTTGCCAGGACGCGTATAGGATGGTCGTTGATAAAATTTTCAAGAAAATTGATCCTGACAATATCGTTTGGATCAGTTTGGGATCGCTCCGCTACATGCCGGATCTAAAAACAACGATCCAATCGCGATTTCCAGATTCCAAAATGGTCTACGGTGAGTTTGTTCCCGGGATGGACGGCAAATCACGCTACTTTAAGAGCATTCGTATTGAAATTTATCGTGGTATTTTAAATGCCATCCGGCAGTATGCACCCAATGTTACGGTGTATTTTTGCATGGAAAGCGATGAGGTGTGGGAAAAGGTATTTGGCTTTGTGCCCGAAGAAATGGGCGGTCTCCCCCATATGCTGGACGAGAGTGCCATCAAAGTGTGTGGCTTGTCGCGATAGGGGAGGGGACTCCGAAAAACGGATATGAGGACACCCGCCATTGATGATTTAAGTAATGAACGATTAGAAGTGGGACATCGTTTCGCTGCCCTCGGTGGCGCATCAGCTGTTTACTTTGAAATATGATATTGCTATTAATTTGGCGATGCAGCGTATGGTTGAACATTGAAGATATCTTGGCGTAGGGCATAACCTTTAATGGATCTACAACGGTAGACGATACATGGAACTGGTCGATATCATAACACAAGTCAAACACTTGGCCTGTACCCAAAAAAAATATCATGTGGATCGCCATGGAGAATATGTCCAACTGGTCTTTCGTAATACATACCTGAAGAGTTGGCTGGATAAAATCGAAGCAATTTTGGGGGCTCCTATAAAAAAAGCGGACCAGCCTGTGACGGAGGAATTGGTGGAACTTACCGAAGACTTCGGAGAAATATTTGATCATCAAACGCTTTTTTTACAAGAAATCGACGATCAGCGTGTCATGGCCATGTTTTGGCCATGGCGAAATCAGGGCATGACAACCTTAAAGCTAATGATTCTCAATAAAATTTAAAGGATCCGTGTCTTTTGGATACCAAAATCAAAACCATCCAAAAATCCCTCCGTATCCGGAAGGTTGATGTGCAGGAAATATCAAATGGTATTCGTGTTAAATTAAGCGATCCTGGTCTACAGCCATTGAACGTAGATATTTACACCTTACGGACAAATCCGGACCATCTTCGCGCGAAAATAAAAGGTGCTGAGGATTCTTCCGAGGTATCGGACAGTGACCTGAAGAAAATACGCATCAAACTGCAGAACGATCTCTTGGGGGTTGCCAGTGTTGGCACGTTTACTTCTTTGGGGCGGAGAGGCGGGTCTCATTATTATTATGCTCATGTTACCATGAGCAAAAAATCAGCTGATCTGGTTTTGATTCAGAAAGGCGCCCAACATGCTCTTGAGCAGTTGAAAGGGATTGATTCCGGAAGATTTCGAAAAGGGTTGGACTCGTTGGGGCTGCCGCGGTCAAGCAAAGTAAGGCTGGCCTTGACCCGCATATTCAGGGAATCTGACGATATCGAGGAAATGCTGACCGTCGTTGTCCAAGAAGCCGGCGTTATCGCGAAAACCAGCGATTGGCGGCTGCTTAAACAGATTAAAGAAGAAAGCGATGTCTCCTATCTCAATATCATTATAGAACTGTTGTGGAAGGCCGTCGCCAAAGAACGTTTGATAAAAACCCTCGAAGACATCCACAATTAAGAGCACTTTTACGCGTTCAATATCCAGCCAGCCTGCACGCCCTTTTTATCGACGAACAGCACGGAACCACCCGCATTCTTTCGAATCCTGTTGGTGCTTGGCGGGAGCGGGGGCAGCTTTGACCACGTCGACGCGAATAATCCATTTTCCTGAGTAACGTTTATAGCTGTCCGAAGACCAATACCATGCGCTGTAAACTCCCGGAAAAGGAGAGGGGCCTTTGAACAGGGTCAGCAGTTCCTTTGCGGTCGGGAGGCGCCAATCGTTATAACCACCCAATTTCATGGTTTTTATATGGCGGATAGCTTCATTATAAGTCATGCATTTCCCTGTCGACATTTGGGAATCCAGCAATGCCCAGGTCAGTCCTGTTTTAGAATCGCGAAACGTTTCGCTTTTATGGACCGTAAAACGACTCCCCTTTTGGCCAAATAGGCGCTTCAATTTTTCAAGTTCTCCCTGCGCGGCCTGATGTCCAAGCTGAAGATTGATTCTGGCAAGTTCCCCCCGCACCAATTGGGCTGCCGGGCTGTTAGGGGATTCAAGGAGAAAATGATTAAACGTATCGCGAATTCTTGCCGGAGGAGCATCCGGGCCGCCGGCCCTGGCAATCAAAGTCTGTAAGATGGTGTCATTCTGAAGATTAATTTGATAGCGGTCGCGCTTTTCTTTGAGTTTCAATGCCGGTGTTGAGTCGCGATAGACATCGATATAGCGGTTGCACAACTGAATGCATCGATCCCAGTCTTTTTGTCGTTCACATTGTTGCAGCGCCTTGACAACATTACGAAAATACGGTTTTTCAGCATTTTTGATGATGCGATTGGTTTGGGATACGAATTGGCCGTCAGGATGGTTGCGTAAATAGGCGATACCAGCGTGGGCAATTTCCTCAGGTTCACCGCCCTGCAAGGCAACGATATTTTGATAGTCGCGATCATCGATAAGGGGAGGGATGGCCGCGCGTTTTTGCAGGATTGGATCCGCCCAGGCCGTATCAGCGTGGCGGGATAGAAAATTTCCGTAAAGCGCGTCGATTTCTTCATAACGTTTTTCAGCGTGGAGTTTCTCCGCGTTGGCTTCGACAAGCTTGAAATCTCTTTGCACTATGCGTTTGCGAATAGAATCGATGTTTGTACGGGCCTGCTCCCGCATTTTATCATCGTCGATACGGGCCATATAGCTTTCAAAAACACGAATTTGAGCCTCTAAAGAAGCCTTTTCGCGAGCCTCTGTAACCGTCCGAAGGTAATCTTCTTCGCGACGTTGCGCGCTGAAGTAAAAATACCAGAAGATCGATCCTGTTATCAAAACAACACTCAGGGTTATGAGGGCGACTTTTGAATAGCGTTTAAGGTTTAGTTTCTTTTTCGGTAGATCAACCTGCCATTTTTTCGATTGGCAGTAATCGATAATATGCTGGCGGGCCTTGTCCGGTGGCGTTCCAAAGCTGATCGCCTTGCGAAGTAGATGATGATAATGTTCTGTACAGATAACGTTCTGCTGGGCCGCAAGATCGATTTCATAATTGAGTCTTTTCAACATTGCGCGTGCGCGGCTCAAGTCGTAGGCGTAGCGATTTTCATCTGTTTTAAAAAGGGATATACATTGTCCCGCCAGAACAGCACTGGCCGTAACAACGGCATCCTTTTGGGCGATTTTCCGGATAGCTTGCTCTTTTTCAATAGATTTCGCCTGGAGTGCTTCTAATGTGGAACCCGGAAAAAGACCGAGAAAACTGTAGAGGGAATCCTGTTCGACAATTTTCAGGTTCTCATTAATGAACTGCTCGACCGTACTGTCGATTTGGTAGCTGGTTTCGGTATCAACCTCGGCTTCCTTTTTAATCGGACAGCGAACACGGCGCAGGATGTCGCCCTGATCGATTGAATAGATGGCTGCGAGGTTTGAAATCTCATTTTGGGCCATGAAGCCTTTGCGGATCTGGATATTGATGTAGGCCTCAATCTCGGCCGAGCGTTCATCCTGCAGCTTTTTCAAAACGGCCTGGACATTATCGGAGGTAGTGCCAAATTGAGCGGCTATTTTGGAAACTGTTTTTTCATCCGGTTTTTCATGAATCAAAAGCCGGCTGAGATGAATCGCCAACGGGGCGCCTTTTTTCTTGCGCCAGCGATCCGCGCGTCTTTGGACAATGGTCGGCTTTACCTTGTGAAATGTAGCCAGACGGTCAATGTCATCCTCATCCAAGTCGCCTTTACTGCCCAACAATTGAATATGCTTGTCAATCGCAATAAATTTGGCTTCCAGTTTTTTCTTGAGAAGATCGAGGGCTGCCCGAGCTTCCGAAGTTCTTAACTCGGAATCGCTCATGACCTTGCGGATTTCGGTGAGAAGACTGATATTTTGACGGGCCAGCGTGCCTTTTGTGGGATGATTGCGCAGGCGGCTCCATTCCGCCTGTTTACGTTTGATAGCGGCGGCGATAACTTGAGGATTGGATTCAGGTGGATTTATTTTTAACTCAAGAAGCTGGTAAAAATTAACCCTGCTCATGAATGCCTCTTTTATGGTTTAGGCCGTCAAATTAAGGAAAAAATGAACATGCGTTTCCCATTATCACCACAGGAAACGCATGAAGAAAACGTTGTGCTCACGCGGTGGCCCGTCATACGACGATTCACCACCAATAGTATCGGGCGTGCGTCAATGCACCACAAGATGCTGCGCCCGCTCAATGGCTTCGGCCAATTCTTTGCCCTGGATGACGGAACTTGTTTCAATCTTGGCCACGACCTGTCGGTTTTCCGATGTTTCGATTGCCGTGATCTGAAGCCGCCCCTCACGGTTAAGGTTGAAGGTAATTTCGACCGGAGAATCCTCCGGAAGGCCTTCGGGCAGATCTAAAACGGCCGTGCCAATTTCAATGGAGTGTTCGACAGAAACGACTTTTTCGTTGGTTTCATTTTCCATGATACGGATGAGCACACGTTCTTGGTTGGCTTCAGGGGTATAAAAAGTCCGTTTGGTTTCGACGGGTACGACGGTGTTTTTCAAGATGAGATTGAAAACCCCTTCCTGATTATTGGGGCGCCGGGCGACAACGCCAAAGCTTTTGCTGGCCACATCACGGATTTTCATGGTTGATCGTTTGACGGCCGAGAGGGTGACACCCGTTTCTTCGGACATTTCCTTGGCGACTTCCTCCATGATTTGCTTGGGCGTCGTTTCAATAATGTCTTCTTCATCGTCAACGCTACGGTTCGTTTTTTCCGCGATTCGTTTAATAAGGCCGTCATTCAAAGATAATTTCCACCCGTAAATGGCAGCACCTTTCGCAACCGCCTCATCCGGATCAAACATGCGCGGTTCCATTCCGAACTCCTGTCGGATGCGGTCCGGAATCTGGGGCATGCGGGTAGACCCGCCAACCATAATGATTTCGTCGAAATGCTCGTAGCCTTTGTTTTTGGCATCTTTTAGCATTTCATGCGTCAAGGCAATGGTTCGTTCCAGGAGGTCTTCGGTGATTTCCAGGAATTTATCGCGGCTCAATTCGACTTTCACGCGGTCACCGCCGTGGGTGATTGAGATGGGGGTTTTATCCCGCTGAGAAAGGATTTTTTTAGATTTTTCCGATGAAAGCTGCAGATCCTGCCATGTATCGGGGTCTTCCAGGATATCCTCTTCCGATTGTGTTTGACGTTGAAACTCCTGGACTAAAAAGGCGACGATGCGGTCGTCCCAATCCTTGCCGCCCAGATTATGGTCTCCGCCGGTACAAATGACGTCGATAGAGCTTTCCTGGATGTCGATCATGGTGATATCAAACGTTCCGCCCCCAAGATCGTAAACTAAAACAACCCGGTTTTCCGTTTCCTGAACGGTTCCGTAGGCGATGGCCGCCGCGGTCGGCTCATTGATGATTTGCCGCACGTTGAAACCCGCTATTTCTCCAGCTTTGCGGGTCGCCTCCCGCTCGTTGATACCGAAGTAAGCCGGGCAGGTAATCACCACATCCTGAACTTTTTCGCCGATGGTTTGTTCCGCGTCCTGGGCAACTTTGCGCAGAATATAACAGGAAATTTCCTCCGGCCGGTAGGTCTTGCCGTCATATTCATAAAGGAAATTGGCTTCCCCCATGGACCGCTTGATAAAACTAACCACTTCATTGGGATATAGTTTGGCACTTTCTTTGGCGACATCGCCAACAACAATTTCACTGCCATCGAAGAAAACCACCGAAGGTGTTATCCGTTGATTTTCGGCATTGGGAATAATCACGGGTTTGCCATATTCATCAACATAGGCAATGGAAGAGTAGGTCGTGCCGAGATCGATACCAAAAATTTTGTTTATTGCATCACTCATCGATATTCCCCATCTCTACTGATTTTTTCTCATCCGTGTAGACATAAACGGCAACCATTTCCTGTCGTATCACTTTGCCTTCCCATTCATATCCAGGCCGCAAACTCTTGGCAATGGTCTTGTCTTTTGAAATGTCATCAGTGGTTATTTTTTTTATGGCACGTTGTCGCGCAGGATCGAAGTCGCCCTCCCGATTCTTGTATGGTTTGACGCCCTGCCAGTAGAATATATCCTCCAGATCGGAAGGAATGGCTTCCAGATACCGGAACAGTTTCACCGGATCCCGCTGGGAGACTTCCAGAGACCTGAAATAAGCTAACCATTTACGAATGTCGTCGGCAACTTTAACCACGTCGAGAACAATCGATAATATATGTTTTTTAACGATGTCCTGTTTGTACTCCTGGAGTTCCTGATGCAGTTTGTCGATGATTTCATCTTTATGGGCATCGTATTTAATCTTGCCTTGAAACTCATCGAGCAACTGCGTAAGCTGTGCCTGAACGGCATCAAACTGGGGCTGAAAATCGTGTGGAACAGCATCTTGGATGAGCGGGGCATCCGTTATTATTTCGGGCAGTGCTTCTGATTGAGGCGCGGTGGCAACCATGTCGTCTTCATCTGAAAATTCGTCATGGATGTCGGGAGCATCGATTCCATCGTCAATTGCGGCCTCCATATCGGCCTGCTCCAAAACGTCCGTGGGTGCTCCATCATCACCTTGATCGTCCTGCGGAACCGGCAATTCGCCATTTCCCCCTTCGGATTGATCGCCATCGTCGAAAGGGGACGCCTTGAGTCCGACTTCCGCCAATTCGTCTTCGTCGAAAAGGGCGGGTAGGCCTGCGCCATCAGGCTCCGGTACATCTTCGGCAGGGGGGGCCTCCTGGCTGGACTCCGTATCCAGAGGTGTTTCCTCAGACGATAAATCGTCCAAGGGAATGCCAACTTCATATTCGTCCTTATCCTGATTCATCATTTCCTCGCAAAAGATGAAAAGCAATACGGTTGTCGTGCGGCTTCCGGCTTTCAGGGTTAAGGCTAAAATCCATGTGCAGTCGTTCGAATAAACGCTATTTAAATCTTGTAATTTAAAACCCACCAGCATCAGAAAGTCAAGGTTTTCATCCCAATATTGGGGGGATATCGTTGTCGTATCCCGTAACTAAAAAGCCGCCAGTGGGTTGGAATCCCATCTGACGGCTTTCTTTTGGCGATGCGAACAAATTATCCTTTGGAATTATTTCATTCTTCCGCCTTTTTGACTTCCTCGATCACTTTTTCGGCGATTTGGGCCGGCACTTCATCATAATGGGAAAACGCCATGCTATAGATGCCGCGCCCCCCTGTCATCGATCTCAGGTCGGGGGCATAGGTCTGGAATTCCGCCAAGGGAACCTGGGCTTTGATCTCCTGGTAGCGGCCGGCATTTTCCATTCCCAGGACCCTGCCCCGGCGCCCGTTTAGATCGCCCATAATATCACCCATGTATTCGTCCGGGGTGGTCACGGTAACTTCCATTATAGGTTCCAAAAGGACCGGGGTGGCATCCGCAACGGCCTTTTTAAACGCCAGGGAGCCTGCCACCTTAAAGGCCATTTCAGACGAATCGACGGCATGAAAGGAGCCGAAATCAAGGGTTGCCCGGAAATCCACTGTTGGGAATCCGGCCAAAACCCCCTTTTTGGCGGATTCAACGATGCCCTTTTCAACGGCCGGAATGTACGTTTTGGGAATAACACCGCCGACGATGGCATCCACGAATTCGAATCCGGCGCCCCGCGGCAATGGCTCCATCTGGATCCAACAATCCCCGTACTGGCCATGGCCGCCGGTTTGTTTTTTGTGCTTGCCTTGAACGCGAACCTTCTTTTTGATGGTCTCCCGGTAGGGTATCTTGGGGATATTGAGGTTGACGTCCACTCCGAATTTGCGCTTCATTTTCTCGATCGTGGCCTCGATATGGACTTGGCCACGGCCGGACAACAGGATTTCATTGGTTTCAGAGTTGCGTTCCAACTTCAGCCCGGTGTCTTCCTCTATGATTTTGTTCAAAGAGATATAGATTTTATCTTCATCGCCTTTGGCTTTGGATTCCAGGGCAAATGAGATCAGGGGCGGCAGCGGTTCTGCAAAGGCATATTTGACTTTGCCACTATCGTCACACAGGGTATCCCCGGTGGTGGATTCTTTCAGTTTGGCCACGGCCACAATGGCCCCCGGGCCAGCCCCTTGCGCCGGTTTCTGCTCCTTTCCGGCGATTGTCAGCAGTTGGTTGAAGCGTTCCTTGGTTTCTTTGGTGGCATTGTAGAAATTGCCGTCTGATCCAAGGGTACCGGATACGACCCGAAAAATGGAAAGCCGTCCGGCATAGGGATCGGCAACGGTCTTGAAAATAAACGCGGAAAAGGGCGCTTCAGGATCCGGATCACGGCTGACTTCGTTGTCGCCGCTGAGGTCGGTGCCGGTTTTGGGGCCCCGATCGACGGGGGATGGGGCGGCACTGATCAACAAATCGACCAGATTGTCGACGCCGACATTACCCGTGGCTGATCCACAGGCCACCGGTACGAAAATGCGCTCGTTAACGCCTTTCCGCAGGGCGGCGAGCAATTCATCGTCGGTGATGGTCTCCCCTTCGAGATAGCGTTCGATCAAAGCGTCGTCCGCTTCGGCAATGTTTTCGATCAGGTTTTCTTTCTCCGCTTCGACCAGGTCCTGCATGTCTTCCGGGATGTCTACCGTACTGGCTTTACCCTTATCATCATAGGTATAGGCCTTCATGCTGATGAGGTCGACGACGCCCTTGAAATCGCCTTCGGAACCGATCGGCAATTGGACCATAATGGGCTTGGGATCGGACAGGGATTCGGCGACATCCTCAAAAGCCTTGGTAAAATCGGCGCGCTCTTTTTCCAACTTGTTGATGAAAATAATGGAGGGCAGGTTGAATTCGGCGGCAAAATCCCAGCCCTGTTCGGTCTGCACCCGGACACCGTCAATCGCATCGACGACAAACAGCGCCGCATCGACGGCCTGCATACAGTTCTTGGTATCGGTAAAAAAATTCTGGTCCCCTGGGGTATCGATGATATTGATCGTATGTTTTTTCCATTCGAGCTGATGGACACCGCTACTGATGCTGCTTTGACGTTTCAGTTCTTCGGGCTCGAAATCCATGAGCGTATTGCCATCTTCAACACGACCAATGCGATTGGACAAGCCGGCTTTGTAGAGCATGACTTCAGCCAATGAGGTTTTTCCGGCGCCATTGTGCGACACAAAGGCAATAGTCCTAACTTGTTCTGCGTTAACAGCCATTTATGCTCCTCTCTGCCATGTTTTGATAAACCATACCCCAAATGATACCAAATTTTGCTAAAGTCATTTCAACTACCTGTCCCTACTAAAAAAATCAAGTGGAAAATTGCCGCAGGAAGGCAAGAAATTCCTGGTTGCCTTTGGGGCCCCGAATAGGGGAGGGGACGTCGCCCATGTATTGCAGCGGCAGTTTCTCGAAAAACTGACGCAAGGATGAGATGACTTCCTGATGAAGACGGCTGTCCTTGACCACACCGCCCTTGCCGACTTGTCCCTTGCCCACTTCGAATTGGGGTTTGATCAGGGCAATGATACCGGCGTCAGCTTTCATTAATGGCAAAACTGCCGGCACGATCAGGCGCAGGGAAATGAAAGACACATCGATGGTGACATAATCCACCATCTCCGGCACCGTATCCCGATTGATATGACGGGCATTGGTGCGCTCAATGGCAATGACGCGCTGGTCCTGCCGCAATTTCCAGGCCAGTTGGCCATAACCGACATCGACGGCATAAACTTTCCGGGCGCCATGTTGCAGCAGGCAGTCGGTGAACCCTCCTGTTGATGCGCCAATGTCCAGGCAAACCGTATCCTGAAGGTCAATCGGAAACGTCTCAAGGGCTTTCTCCAACTTGAGACCGCCACGGCTGACATAGGGGAAATCTTCCTCCTTGAGGGTGATGGCGGCGTGGGTTGATACGATCGTGGCAGGCTTGGCTGCCGGCATTCCATTGACAAGGACGGATCCCGCTCGGATGAGCGCACGCGCCCGTTCGCGGCTGGTTGCCAGATGCCGTGCGACCATGAGTTGATCGAGCCGTTGCTTATCCGGTTTCATTGGTTAGTACCCATCTATAAACGGCATCTTTTGGTCCCGAGCGGCGTTTTCGCTCTTTTGAAATCCTCGAAATAGCCAACTATTCCTGCGGTTTCAAAATCGCTCAGGCCTTGCCCGAAACCAAAATTTACCATTTCTGGACGGGCACTAGTTAAAGGACTGCCGTACGCTTGGAAGGGGAGGGTGGGAGAAAGGTCATGCAATAGACGATCAGGACACAAGGCGCAGGGCGGCGGCGACAATGGCTTGGGCATCGACGCCGTAAAGACGGCGCAGGCGTTTCTGGGAACCATGCTCCACAAAGACATCCTTAATGCCAAGGCGTTTCAATTTAAAACCGCTGATGCCTGCGTCGTTAAGGGCTTCCAGAACCGCACTGCCAAAGCCGCCCGGCAGGGTGTTCTCTTCAACGGTAATCACGTTGGGAATGCGGGCCGCGTAATGGGCAATGGTTTCAACGTCCAGAGGTTTGACAAATCGGGCGTTGATGATCTTAGCCGTGATGCCGTGTGCTTCACTGAGAATGTGGCGAGCCTCCAGTGCTTCTTCAACCGTTCGACCAATCGCAACAATTAGTATTCGGGCTTCCTCACTGTTTTCATGGGCGATTTCGGCCTTACCTAAAGCCACAGGTGTAATGGATTCGTCAAGGGCAACGCCCGTGCCGATACCACGCGGATAGCGCAGGGCCACCGGTCCGGGGTGTTGGACGGCGGTCAGCAGCATACGCCGAAGTTCGTTTTCATCCCGTGGCGCCATGACGACCATGTTGGGAAGGCTGCGCAAATAGGACAAGTCGAAAAGACCGTGATGGGTGGCGCCGTCTTCACCGACAATCCCGCCGCGGTCCAGGGCAAAAACCACCGGCAGCGCTTCGATGCAGACATCATGAAGGATTTGATCGTAGGCTCTTTGCAGGAAGGTCGAGTAGATGGCGACCACGGGTTTGAGTCCCTCCGATGCAAGGCCGGCGGCAAATGTTACCCCATGCTGCTCGGCAATGCCGACATCGAAGAACCGCTGGGGAAACTCCTCGGCAAACTGGGCCAGGCCGGTTCCTTCCGGCATGGCGGCCGTTACGGCAACGATGCGTTCATCCTCGCGGGCAAGCGTCACCATGGCGTCGCCGAAAACCTTCGTGTAGGTCGGGGGCGTGTCCTGCGCCGGCAGACATTCCCCTGTGGCAACCTCGAATTTTCCGCAGCCGTGAAAATAGACGGGATTCTTTTCGGCCGGGGTATAGCCTTTACCTTTTTTGGTGATCACATGAAGCAGCACAGGCTCTTCGAGCACTTTGATATTCTGTAATATGTTGATGAGGTGGTTCAATCGATGGCCGTTGATCGGCCCGAAATATTCAAAGTTAAAGGCTTCAAAGAGCATACCCGGGGTGACAAAAGCTTTGAAGGATTCCTCTGATCGTTTGGCCAGTTGGTACATGTCATCGCCGATGCGGGGCAGCGATTTGAGAAAGTCACCAAACTCCCGGCGCATTTCCTGCAAACGTTTGGCGGAAAACGTCCGGCTTAAAAAGGAGGAAAGGGCGCCGACATTGTGGGAAATGGACATTTCATTGTCATTGAGGATGACAATGAGATCTTTGTCCTTGTGGGTGTCGCCGGCCTGATTGAGGCCTTCATAGGCCAGGCCGGCCGTCATGGATCCATCCCCGATGACGGCAATGACTTTGGAACGTTCGGCCTTGATTTGCTTGGCGGTGGTGATTCCCAGTGCGGCGGAAATGGAGGTGCTGCTGTGTCCGGTTGTAAAAGCGTCGTAGGGGCTTTCACTCATCCGGGTAAATCCGGATATGCCCCCATGCTGCCGGATGCTTCGAAACGCGTCGCGCCGGCCCGTCAGGAGTTTGTGGGCATAGGATTGGTGGCCCACATCCCAAATGATTTTGTCGCGGGGGACATCAAAGACGTAGTGGAGGGCAATGGTAAGCTCGACCGCCCCCAGACTCGGTGCCAGATGGCCGCCATTTTGGGCAACCACCTCGATAATGGTCTGACGAATTTCACGCGCCAGTCGATCCAGATCCGAACGGTCGATGCGTTTTAAATCGGCGGGGCTGTTAATGGTTTCTAGTAAACCCATTATTCAGTCGGTCCTCATTCAAGGTATATGCAGCTATTTAGTGTCCGTCCATAAATGGTAGATTTTGGTTCCTGGCAAGGCCCGAGCGCGTTTTCCCACTTTGCGGGACTTCCCGCCTGATCGATTCCCAGCGGTGGGTGTCAACCGGAGGAATAGCCCGCTATTTCGAGGATTGAAAACGAGCGAGAACGCCGCCAGGGGCCGAAAGATGCCACTTATGGATGGACACTATTTAACGCTGGCGTTCGATGACATAGCGGGCAATTGCCCGCAAGGGATCGGATTTGCTATCAAAAATATCAAGGCTGCGCAAGGCTTGATCAACAAGGTCGGCCGCTTTCCGTTTAGCGGCATCCAGGCCCAGCATAACGGGATAGGTGTTTTTCAAATGCAGGCGATCCGTTCCGGCGGCCTTGCCCATGATCCCCGGGTCGCCCTCTTCATTAAGGATGTCGTCCACCACCTGAAAGGCCAGGCCGATACAGCGGCCATATTCGCTTAAGCGCAACGCTGTTGATTCTTCGGCCTTGCCGATCAGGGCACCGGTTTCAATGGACGCTGAGATCAGGGCGCCGGTTTTCAGGCGATGCAGGCGCTCAAGCTGATCGGGAACAAGGGCACGGCCCTCCGCACGGATATCCTGCATCTGGCCCTCGATCATGCCGTCGGGGCCGGCGGCACGGGCGATCATGGCAATCACTTCAAGCCACTGTCGCTGTTGGCGGGGCGGCTGCTGAAGGGCATGGGCCGACAGCACTTGAAAAGCGGCCGTCAGAAGGGCATCGCCAGCCAGAATGGCGGTGGCTTCACCAAACGCTTTATGGCATGTGGGCTGGCCGCGCCGCAAGTCATCATCGTCCATGGCAGGCAAGTCGTCATGGATGAGGGAATAGGTGTGGATCATTTCAATGGCACAGCCTGCCGGCAGGGCCTCTTCCTCAAGCCCTCCTGCGGCCTGGGCGGCAGCCATGCAAAGAATCGGACGCAAGCGCTTACCGCCGGCTTTGACCGAATAGAGCATGGCCTCGGCAAGTTCCGTGCCGCTGCGCTCCCCGGTGTTGAGCATTTTTTCCAGGGCCTGATCGATCCGGTCGCGACGGACGGCAAGATATAAAGCTAGGTCAAAAGCGTTCTTGGTTGGTTCGGGGGACGGCATGCTGGTATGGTTTCTTTGGGGATATCCGGGGATTTTTTCGTAACGTTATTGTCCGTCAGGATTCTCGTCAGCGTCGATTTCAAAAGGGGATTCATTTTCGGAATCCACTGTCTCAGCGATCAATTGGGTGACTTTTTTTTCAGTCGCATCCAGCATGGCGCTGCACTGACGGGACAGGTTCATACCTTCGTCGAATTTTTTCAATGCTTTTTCCAGAGGCAAATCGCCGGTTTCCAACGCATCGACAATTTTTTCCAGTGCCTCCAGTGATTGCTCAAAGGTTCTTTTAGCCATGTTCTTGCTTCCCTTCAACCCGGCAAAACAGGGTGCCGGCAGAAAGTTGGATTTCGACCTGCTCATTGACACGAACCTGTCGGGCGGATTTAACCACCTGTCCGGCAGGAACGGTTCGGGTGATACTGAAGCCTCTTTCAAGCACGTTTAAGGGGTTCAGGGTCACGAGCCGAAGTTTTAATTCATGATGTTGGTTTTCGAAATCATTTGTTAATTTATTTATTGTTATCTTTAGTTTATATTCCAACTGCTCAAGTTTTTGTTTAGATAAATCAATACGGCTGCGCAAGGGGATACGGTTGAGGCGAGTGCGTAACTGCTTCAGGGCGACATGTCTTTTTTCGATATAATAGTGCCAGGTTCGATGCAGCCGGTGCTCGATGTCATCCAATTTGAGGCGCATTTCCTGAATCTGGCGTCGGGGGTCGCGCAGCCGTCCGGATAAACGCCCCAGAACGTTTCGGTGGTAGCTGATTTCGGCCGCCATTTGACGCGCAAGGCGTAATGTCACGGTATGACACCGTTGTTCCAGAAGGTGTTTTTCCGGCACGACGATTTCGGCGGCCGCCGATGGTGTGGGGGCGCGCATGTCCGCCACAAAGTCGGCGATGGTAACATCGGTTTCATGACCCACGGCTGAAATAATGGGGACCTCGGAAGCAAAAATGGCCCGGGCCACGGGTTCCGAGTTGAAGGGGTGCAGATCCTCGAGAGAACCGCCGCCGCGTGCCAAAATACCGACTTCGGCGTCTTCCTGGCGGTTTAGGATCGCCAGGGCCCTGATGATTTCGCCCTCGGCTTTGTCGCCCTGAACGAGCGCCGGAATGACCGTTATGGGCATATTGGGAAACCGGCGTTGGATGATCTGGATCGTGTCATGCACCACGGCGCCTGTTGGCGAGGTGATGATGTGCACTTTGCGGGGCAGTAAGGGCATCTTTTTTTTGTAGATATCGTCAAACAAGCCCTCGCTGGCCAATGTTTTTTTGAGTTGGTCATAAGCCAGTTGCAGGGCGCCGACCCCTTTGGGGTCCAAATGTTCGAAGATGACCTGATAGGTTCCCCGGGGTTCATAAACGGAAACGCGCCCTAGCCCAACGACGGACAGTCCGTTTTCAAGTCGGAATTTAAGTCGTTGGGCTTGCCCCTTGAACACCACGGCGCTGATTTGGGCGGCCGTATCCTTGAGCGTAAAATAGTGATGACCGGAAGTCGGCCGGCTAAGGTTCGACAATTCACCGGCAATCCAGACCAGGGGAAATTCCTGCTCGATGATGGTTTTTATCCGGCGGGTCAGCTCGGATACGGTGTAAACAGGGGGAGTTTGATTCAAAGGTGCAACCAAGGCGATTTAATCCATAACGTCTGATAAGATATATTATGTAAACTATTTGGAGTTGATTTTAGAAACCGGCGGCGGCTGAGCAAAAAGGCTGTCCGCTTCAATGTATTTACTCAAATGCTCGCGTATGGCCGGCAGCATGTAAATGTCGCCACAGGGCATTTTCCCCAGAAACTCTGACAGGATCTGGATCCTTCTATGCAGGCTTTTGTGCTTGTCGATCAGAAAAAGCGATTTGCCTTTGACTTTGCACAAACCACTGACCGCGTTCACACCGGTGGCGCGAAAATTTTGCTCCGTGACTTCCACTTCAAGCTTTTCCGCCAGATCTTTTAGCTCCTGGTACAAACGATCGGCTTTCATATGAACGAAACTCCATATCAACGATGGCCAAGCTTGTGGGACGGTTTCGTAAAAAGTTCGAGATCAAGGCGTGCGAATCCGGAGGAATACCGCTGTCGCGGGTGCCGCAGGCAGCGTACCTATCGTACGCCGCAGTGACGAGGAATGAAGCGTAACGCCGATCTTTAGTCCCCCCAGGGAATAGGACTTTTTACGAAGCCGTCAAGCTTAGGCTTGATCAAAGCATGGTTTATCATTTTGGTTTCGCAATTGAAATCCATGCCGGATGTATTATAATGATGATTCGACAAAAACAACTTTGAACATGATTCTTGCCGTTCCCATTATGTCAAGGAGGATTGAATGCAGCGTTCCGTAACCATGCCGAATCAGGAAGCCATCACCCAGGTTAATTCATTTGTCCGTAGTGTCTATCTCTGGATGACACTGGGATTGGCGATTACCGGTATAACGGCCTATATGTTTGCCAACACGCCTTCGCTTCTGGGGTTGCTCTTTCGGGCCACTCCCGAGGGTGGTGCTTCGCCCAGCATGATGTTCTACATCATCATGTTCTCCCCACTGGCGTTAGTGTTTCTGCTCAGCGCCCGCATACAAAAGATGCAGGCGACGACGGCCACTTTCCTTTTTATACTATATGCCGCTTTGATGGGGGCATCTCTAAGCCTGATATTTCTTATCTATTCAGGTAGTTCAATCGCCCAAGTTTTTTTCATCTGCTCGGGCACTTTCCTGGCTTGCAGCATCTACGGCTGGACAACTAAGAAGGATCTTACCTCGGTGGGAAGCTTCATGATGATGGGCCTGATCGGCATTATCGTTGCCAGCATCGTCAATATTTTCCTAAATAGCCCGATGGTCCACATGGTCATCAGCTATATCGGCGTGCTGATTTTCGTCGGTTTGACGGCCTATGACACGCAGAAGCTGAAAAGCATGGCACTGGCGCAGCCGGCTGATCTCGATGCCGCGACCCTGCGAAAAGGCACCATATTGGGCGCCTTAACCCTCTATCTTGACTTTATCAACCTGTTCCTGTTTCTGCTCAGAATCTTTGGAAATCGCGAATAATTAAGGTTTTTGAAAAACGATCATCCCTCCCCTGCTCCAATAATAAGTGACCGGAGCAGGGGATTATTTTTTCTGTTCATGGGATATTTTGGCGTGTTTGTAAAAGGTTACGATCAAGGCGTGCAAGTTTGGAGACGCGAGGCGTACAGCAGGTACGCCGCAGTGACGAGAAGAGACGCGCAACGCTAATATCGGGCATTTTACGAAGCCGTTATCTAGTGTTCGTCCAGAGATGGTAGATTTTGGTTCCGAGCAAGGTCTGAGCGATTTGGAAACCGCAGGAATAGTGGACTATTTCGAGGATTTCAAAAGAGCGAAAACGCCGCTCGGGGCCAAAAGATGCCATTTATGGATGGACACTATCTAAGTACCGATGGCGTCGGCGATGGCAATCGCAATATCGTTTGCACAGTTTGCCGCCATTTCCTCAGTGGGCCCCTCCACCATCACCCGGCACATGGGCTGGGTTCCGGAATAACGGACCAGCACCCTTCCCCGATCACCCAGATTCTGTTCCGCTTTATGGATGGCATCCTTGACCGGAGCGAGTGTCCTTAGATCCGGCTTTTCATTGACCGGGACGTTGACCAGGGTTTGAGGATAGACCGTCATGAATTTGGCCATATCGGACAAAGGGCGTTCCTCTTCCTGCATGGCCTCGACAAGCTTCAAAGCGCTCAGGAGCCCATCCCCCGTTGTGTGGTAGGCCCTGTAGATGATATGGCCGGAATCCTCACCGCCCAGCGCAGCCTCTAAATCCGTCAGTTTTTCCATGACGTAACGGTCGCCCACATCACTGGCGGCGTGACGAATACCGATGGACTGCAGGGCCTCCTTGAGACCGATATTGCTCATCACCGTCGACACCAGCACGTCGTTCCAGAGCTGCCCCCGGCGGTGCAGAAAGCGGGCGCCGATGGCCAGGAGCTGATCCCCGCTTATGATGGAGCCGGATTCGTCCACGGCGATGAGGCGGTCGCCGTCGCCGTCGAACGCCAAGCCAAGATCGGCATCACTTTCAAGCACGCTGCGTCGCAAATCTTCAGGATGTTCGGAACCGCACTGATGGTTGATATTGGTTCCGTTGGGTTCGTTATGCAATACGGTCAAATCGGCGCCCAAGGAATCGAACAGGCTGGGCGCCACGGCGGAAGCCGCACCATTGGAGCAATCCAAAACGATTTTCATGCCATCGAGACTGAAATCCGATGGTAGCGAACGGAGCAGAAACGCCAGGTAGTTTTTCCGGGATCCCTTCATGGTCTGAATGGCGCCCACCTGATTTCCCAAAGCTTCCTTCAAGGAATCCGAGGCGTCTTCCCGGATGAGCGTTTCGATCTGAGTCTCTTCGCGATCGGAAAGCTTAACGCCATCCTGGTTGAAAAGTTTGATCCCGTTATCTTCGTAAGGGTTGTGAGACGCCGAAATAACAACGCCGGCGGCGGCGCCGTGATGGCGGGTCAAAAAAGCGATACCAGGCGTCGGAATAATGCGCGCCAGCAGGACATTGGTACCCGAGGAGCAGATGCCGGCCGCCACGGCGGACTCCAGCATATTCCCCGACCGGCGGGTATCTCGCCCAATGATAATGGGCGGCCCGCCATTGGCATCACCAAATATGATCCCGATGGCGCGACCTATGCGCACCGCCATGTCCGCGGTCAAAGGATATTGGTTGGCCCTGCCCCTGATACCGTCTGTACCGAAGAATTCGCCCATGGTGGTTAGCCTTTGTTCAAAGGGTCTATGGTAAGGTTTAGAAAGGGTTCGAGGGTTCGAGGATTCAAAGGGTCAAGGGTTCCAAGGTTTTTTTCCCAAGTGGGAAGTCAGCTGCTATTCTGTAAATCATTTTTTTCTCGAATCCTCGGCCCCCTGAGCTCTTCATTTATATCCACAGATGTCGCCGAGGAACGCCGATTAAGACTCAGAAATGTTTGGTTTTCCCTTGGACCCTCGACGCCTTGAATCCTCCTCCCCTTAATTTTTATGTAGATACCTCATCGACAATACTCTGGAGCCATTGGCTTCCAGTCTGACGGACTTCGTCCGGTAATGCCTTTATCGTATCGATGTAAGGTTTTTGTGATGATTGATCCAAATTAAGGCCTTGTAGAAACTGATCCCGCAGTTTCAGCTTACCCAAATCAATGGAATCGTTTTGAAATTTATTCTCCAGGTCGCCGTAGAGGGTCGCTTGTTCCTGAGTGCCAAGATTCTCGGTGTAATGAATCAGTCTCTTGAAACGTTCTTTGATTCCCAGATCCAGAATGTTCAGCAAGCCCTTCCACAGTTCTTCCGGGAATCTATCGGAAATGAATACCCGGCGCACGTGGCGATACCACTCTCTGAGGGCCAAGAGATTGCCAATATAGATGAGGTTGTTTTTGAGAATCCGGTTCGATATCCCAATAGAGCCGGGTTTGTAAGGGATGCTGCCCCCCTTCCCTGCCCCGCCGAAAATTAGATGATCCGGCTTCAGTTGATCCTTGCGAACGATCGTGCCGGCGGCGCTGACCGTACCGTAGGCAATCCGGCAAGGTCCCACGAGCCCCCCCTGCCCTCCCAGGAAAATGGGACGCTGGCTCAGCATGACCCCTTTGGGCACGTCGCCCAACAGTGAGGGCGTCGCCTTGTCCTGATTAGGGGTAAAATTAAAATGAATGAAGGAACTGCCCACCTCGCTGTGGTTCTTACGGGACGTGCCGCCGGCCATCAGGCAATCGCAGAAATTGATCAGACTGCCCAACGTTACAAAAGGCAACAAAATCGTCTGCTTCAGACCGACACAGTGGGCCGTGCTGGCCTGCTCCTCCAGGATGGTCCCTTCCCGTACGTGGGATCCTGACCCCAGGGAAGCCTTTTCTAGGAAAACAGCGTTTTTGAAATAACCGCTTTTCAATTCCACATCTGGACCGACATAGCAATTCTCGATGGTGACCGGTCCTTCGGTGCCGATGCGGGCATTGGCGGCGATAAAGGTTTCTTCTCCGTTCAGACGGCATCCAGAATGAATCCACACGCCGCGAGAAGCGATGCGTTTGGGATTAATCTCGCCATCTAATTCAACGGATTGAGGACATGGCATGTTTACACCGCGAGAAATTAGCGGGTCAGCTTTTCCAAATGCTTGCATAAACACTCCAGATACCTGTTGTATGAATACTTGGGGCAACCCAGTTCAGTGTTGTTCATCAGCTGTTTTAAATGTGTAGATAACAGTTGCTCCTTTGCGAGCAGGGAGTTTATGATATAGGTCATACCGTTTCAATTCAGGGATGGTGGCCGTCTTGTTTAAATTGACTGCCAAAACGATTGCATCTGCTTGATATCTCATGGCCCGCTTTTCAATGGCGCCTATCTGCCCATTTGCCAGGTAGGTCGATACCGCTCCGGCCGCCTGGCTCATTGGCAGGTAAGGATCCGAACTTTGGCAATAAAGCCAATGACGGGGATCAGAAAATAGAATTTTAGCCGTTGCCAGTTTTGCATCGCTTTTGATGAATTGAACGACTTCCAATTGATCACTGTCGTTTTGTGTAACGGCCTGCAAACTTTTTACACCGGCCGGTGCAATGACAAGGAGGGCAAGAGCAATCTGCATTGCCCGCGCAAATCGAATACTCCCCAGCCATTCCCAAATGAGCGTTAGGCCGTGACCCACCCATGGATAGAGGAGGATTGCCGGCGTAAACAAAAAACGCCCTTGTATGAAATCCCTTACCATATAAGCATAAAGGATGAGCGCCATATAGATAACCCATATCAGAAGAATAAAAGATTTTTCAGCTGCTATGGTTTTGTTCTGACGGGAAAAGTAGCGGCGAACGACAATAATCAACGGTATAATGAAAACAATGAAAACCTGTTTGACAAAATACTCCAGAACCCCGATCAAATAGATCAAGGGCATCCAATGCCGAACAATTGCTGGGAGGGATTTTGAATAGGGAGAGAATGGCGGTTGGTCTTCAATCGTTTTGAAAAAGCGGTAGATTTCCTGATAATTCTCAAATGCCGTAAACGTCCGGATTCTGTGGATTTCATCCGTGAACTGCCACAGCCGGTTTTGCGTCAGTAATTGAGAACTGAAAAGAGTGGTAAGCAATACCAGCAAAACTAGGGGAAATCCAATCCAGAGGGCCAAGGATTGACGGAGAAAACGTTTCTCCGGTGCGTCTTTTGTCATCATACCCTTCAGGGAAAGGTAAAAGATCGGTGCCATTAGCAAAACAACACCCTCGACACGAAAAAGAAATGAGCTTCCAGCCAGTATCAGGGCCCCGAAAATAAATTGGATGCTTTTAGATGCCAATCCTTTCAGGAAAAAATGGACCGTAGCTAAGGCCAGCAATAGAAATACAGGATCTCTCAGAACACTGGGTATTTGTTCGTTTGCTTCGGGCGTCAAGGCAAAGCACAGTGTCGCCCAGAAAGCCGCATTGCGGTTGAATAAGATGCGGGTGATACCAAAGAGGGGAATCGTGGCGATTACCATAGCGGCAATATTGACTATTCGCGCAGCCGTGATCCAATCCGGAACAAGCCATTGAATGGATGCCAGCAACATTGGATATGCAAACATCGGGTAAAGCTTTAGTGCTGCGATAACATTACCGGAGGCAATTTTTTGTGCCGCAGCAATGTAAAGAACGCCATCCGGGTTGATGACATGATCAAATCCGAAGACGAAGAGCTTAATCGCCAGGGAGAGCATCATGATGCCGGCAAGCATAATACGATCATTAAATACGATGCGTTGTTCGCTTTGGGGGGCGATCATTTGGGTAACGATTGAATCATCAGGCATGTAATTTTCCGTTTAAACCACAGATTTTGGCGGTGCAGAAGGTGTTTTATGTTTTCCAATTCCGACATCCTGCGGCTGGTAGTCCGGAAGTGTCTGCAACAAGGTTTTGCGAATACCATCGCCATCCTGGCAATGGGCCTGTTCCTCCAAGAGATGAATGTTTTTTTTCAATTCAATCAGGTCACAAGCGGTTCCTTCCAGGACAAGAATTTTTTTATGCGGTGTCGGTACGATCCCCTCTCCTTCCGTGATCAACTCCTCGTAAAGCTTTTCACCCGGTCGGAGGCCGATATATTCAATTTTGATATCCACGTCCGGTTCAAAGCCTGATAAACGGATTAGATCGTGAGCCATGTCGTCAATTTTGATAGGTGTCCCCATATCCAGAAGATAAATTTCGTTTCCATTTCCCATTGCCCCGGCTTGAAGAATAAGCTGACAGGCTTCCGGAATGGTCATGAAGAATCGCGTCACATCTTTATGGGTGACGGTTACAGGTCCACCTTGGGCAATCTGGTTTTTAAATAACGGGATTACGCTGCCGACACTTCCAAACACATTCCCAAAGCGTACGATCATGAAACGCGTTTTGCTATTGGACTGTCCGCGTTGACATTGAACCAACATTTCGGCGATACGTTTGCTTGCGCCCATAATATTGGTCGGGCGAACGGCTTTATCGGTTGAAACAAATACAAATCGCTCGGCAGCATACTCACTGGATGCAGCGATAACTCTGGACGTACCGATGATATTGTTTTCCACGGCCCGCCAGGGTTGTAATTCAAGCATTGGGACATGTTTGTAGGCCGCGGCATGAAAAACGGTTTGGGGGTGTAACCTTTTGAATGTCTGCCGAAGAAGGTTCTCATCAAGGATATCCCCTAAGACAGGATGGTAAGAAATCTCTGGATGAAGGCGTTTGAGTTCCAACTCAATTTCATAAAGAGGGCTTTCCGCTCTCTCATACAGAATTATTGTTTCGGGTTTGAACCGCGCAATTTGGCGACACAGCTCGGAGCCGATGGATCCCCCGGCTCCCGTTACTAAAACGATTCCATTTTTTAGATAGGCGCCAATACGATCTTCCTCAAGATGGACGGCTTCCCTTCCGATCAAATCCCGATAAGCCACTTCACGAATGGAATTGACCGTCACGTTTCCATCGATGAGTTCGCCATAACCGGGAATGGTTTTAAACGGGATGCCGATGGTTTTACATTTTTCAACCACCCTGCGCATTTGGGTCGAATTTGCGGACGGTATCGCAATAAGCACTTCTTCAGCGTTGGCGCTCTTGCGGATGGTTGGTAGATCATTGATATAGCCTAAGACAGGAACACCATGAATTTTTTTTCCGGCTTTCACGGGATTGTCATCTAAAAATCCGACCGTGTGATATTTGAGGCTTGCATTATCGCGAATTTCGCGCAGGATTTTTTCGCCGGCGGTTCCGGCACCAATAATGAGTAAATTTTTGGCATTGGGCAACTTTTTACGAATGGGGCGCAAAAGGTCGATGATAGACAGCGTTCCCCCCGTCTCGATTCTGGCCCTGTAATCGTAAAAAAATCTGACGCATAAACGAAAACCGCCAATAAGCATGATCGTAAGGCCCCAATCAATGAGGTAGACCGAGCGGGAAAATCCTCTGAAGCGCGTCATGAAAAGGATGATGGCAACGATCAGCAGGGTCGCCACTGTGGAGGCCTTGATAACGTTGAACATGTCGGCAATGCTTGTGAAGCGCCACATGCCTCGGTAAAGGTCAAAGATATAGAACAGACTCAATTTGATCAGCAGAACGATTGGAAAAAACTGTAAAGACAGTCGGAAAAATATGGGTTGAATATTAAAGTCAAAGCGCAGCAGATGGGCGCTAAAAAAGGAGATGGACAAAAGCACCACATCCAGAACCAGAATGATAACAAAATTTCGGTAAAGGTGAATAATGGCCATTTAGGGGATTATCTCAGTCTTGGTGTTCACAGCGAGCTTTCGGGTCAGGGATTCACGTGACGGCGTATCCTATAGGTTAAAAGCGTAAAACCAATAAAGTAGACCGATAGTGCTGCCATAATCGTCTTTACGCCATAGGGCGACAGCAACAACACACTGATGCCGATGACCAGTTGAATGATGCCGTAGCCGGCCGAAACGATCCAATGCCGACAACCGAGTTCATTGGCAAGAATTTGATAGAGATGTCGGCGATGAGGCGCCAGCAAACTATCGCCGTCCTTTATTCGAATGACCATGGTCGTAAGCTCATCAGCATAGAAGAGAAAAAGAAAGGATGCCGTGCAGATGAAATCCAAAGCATTCCGAGTGGTGACAACAATTATGCTGGCATACAGGAATCCTAACAGGATGCTGGCGACATCGCCCATAAAGACGCTAGCTTTCGGGATGTTGAAAGGGAGAAAACCCATTACGCTGCCCACGATAAAACCGATGAGCAACAGATAATTATAGTCATAACCGGCTGTACCAAAATAGTACCAGCATAAACCATAAGCTACAATGGCTGTGATCCCGGCGATCCCGTCGATGCCGTCCATAAAATTGTAAAAATTGGCCGTTCCAACGATAAACACACACCCGGCTAAGGGAACAAGAAAAAAGATATCAAAAACTGCAAAACGATTTTCATATGTAAACAGGATGATGCCGGCCGCTCCTAAAAACTGGATCATCAATCGCTTTTTGGGGCTGATATCCATTCGGTCGCTGAGAAGACCTAAAATCGATATGGCAGCGATGATGAGCATAAAGGCTATATTTACACCTGACCAGATACATCCGGCAATAAAGCTGACCAAAATCCCGATACCACCACCTTTAGGTGTCGGGACATGATGGGAACTCCTTTTACCGGGTTTGTCCATCAGTCCCGAGCGATCCCCGATGTGTTTGACCGAATAGGCTCCTGCAGCGCCAAACAAGAGGGCCACGATTACCATTGAGACGTAATGGTTTGAAAATTCCATAACTATTTATCGGCCAATGGCCTTCTGCCACCCTTGATTTAATGAATAGCGGGGTTGAAAACCCAGTTCATTTTTAAATTTATAACCGCTGACAGCAACATCTTCGACCAGCTTGTCCAGAAATCTTGAGAACGAAATCGGATTCGCGCCGAATAAGTGAAGGATTTTATCGGTAGGCTTCGACAGATAACGAATGGGCTGCTCGGGGAAATAAATCGTGGGCGGTTTGCGTCCAAGTGCAAAAGAAATCGATTGAACAATGTCATTAAATGTATGGATGCAGCCATCCGTCAAATTAAAAGTTACCCCATTTGCCCTTGGATGCGAGGCAGCCAAAAGAGCGCCACGTATGAGATCGTCAATGTAAATTAGAGTGCGGCGATTTTCTCCTTTTCCCACAGGCCAGAAACAACGATATTTTAATGCGCGAACCAAATGTTTATAGTTCCCCTGAAGACGAGGACCATAGACAGCCGCCATGCGCAGGACCACCGCCGAGGAGCGCCTTTTTTTGCGCAGAATATCCCAGAGGGCTTCTTCGGATTCGACCTTCGTGAGTGCATACAACGTTTGAGGTCTTAATGGTGATTTCTCCGAAACAGTTTCGTTATTCCGACACGGGCCGTAAACATTGATGGTGCTGAAATGAACCAGCCTTTCGACGCCGCAGTCGTATGCGGTTTGGGCTACATTCTCAGTACCTCGGACATTGACTTGATGATATTGGGTTTTAAGGTCGGCAGATGGGTTGTTGACATGTAGTTTGGCGGCCAGATGAAATACAACATCGGCGTCGGCGAAAGCGTGTCGCATCAATTTGGTATCACCGCAAATATCAGCCTGAATGGTTCGGACACCTTTGTTGAAAAGCCCTTTTTCGGGCAGGCGGCGAGAAATTGTACGGACCTGATGGCCGTTTGACACGAGATGTTGGACGAGCTGCGGACCGATCATACCCGTAGCCCCGGTGACAACGACACGCATGAAAACTATCCTTTAAAGCGGGGTCTCAAAGCGAAGTCTCTAAACCCCTTCGATGCAAAAAAACGCAGCATGCTCTTAAGATGCCAGCGCATATATTGGAGATTGCGATGGCTATCGTAACGTGCATCGTGCACTGCTTGGACATCTCTAAACAAAAATACAGGAAAACCTGCGCGTTTGAAACGCGCGCACAAATCGACGTCTTCATAATACAGGAAATAGCCTTCGTCGAAACCATTTACGGCCTCATAACATTTCCTGGAAAAGAGCATGAACATCCCGCCAATCCAATCCGGTTCTATATCTCCGGCGGAGACGGGATAGTCAAGGCCAGAGATGCCAACAAGGGCCTTTTTGATAATAGTGAAAGGCGTTGGAAAACGACGGGCATTATTTTCAAGTTTCCCCTCCGGGTTTACAATCTGGGGAGCGACCACACCATCGCCATGATTTTTAAGGTATCGCGTCAACCGGTCGAAGGGATTCCCCAGAAGCCGAATGTCCGGGTTCAGAATACAAAAATAGTGCCCCCGGGATTGGCGGAAAGCAAAATTATGATTGGCGCCAAATCCCTTCGGGCTGGCATTGCGAATGATGGTCATCGGGTGGCAGTAGTCGCTCGCATTGAAAGCAAGTGATTCGTTCGTATTGACCGTCAGAAGGATTTCAGCGGGCAATTCCTTTCCAATAGCCGCAATGTCTTCAAGCAGGTGTTGAGCTATTGAGGCTTGGTTGTGAAGGACAATCGAGATTGAAATAAGATCAGGTGTCATCGCATCGGTTACTGGGAATCAGGATTTTATATTCGATGGAAGCGGGCCAAAAATACCCGATTGGGGGGCAATTCTTATGATGAAGTTTTCCGCTTTGCGCAGCCAGTACTCAATGCTCAACCCTTTCAAATGTTCGAACAAATGCGTTGCCGCATACATGCATAGAAGTAATAGGGATGTCTGCAAAAAACAGTCCACCACATTATTATTTGTCAGCACAAGCCGAAAATTCATTCGAAGTCCCAAGACCACCACGAACTGTTGCATGAAATACAGGCTTAAAGGGTATTGACCGAAGCGCAGCATAATGGAAAATGGGAACCTGTGCAGCCGCAATCGGTTCTCGAAAAACAAACTGGAGCAAAGAAGAATAAATATACAGGCCTGAGATGCCGCAATACCGACCAGGTTCGTGCTCAAGTTAATGATGCGCTCGGCATTCAGGTAGAAGGTTAAAAGATATACCACGCTGCCTGATAACAACAGGAGCGTTAACCACGCAAGGTTGTACCGACTCAACCCCCATTTGGCGATCGCATAACCACCAACAAAATAAATGCCGTTTGGCCATATCGGGAACAGACCCTGGTCGGGACGGATATTGGGGAAAAAGTGCCAAACCAGCAGCAGGGCAAGCAGCGCGATTAAGTTCTGGCCGCTATAGCCGATATAGCCGAGCAAGCCGGCGATAGCGTAACATGCTCCGATCAGTTGGAATATATCCCAATCGATTTTGAGACTACCGTGACTGACGACATCGACGCACCATGCCATTGTGAAGAGGATGCAACCGTGAATGACCATTCTAAATGGCCATCGGTATTTTTTTTCGTGTAAGACCAAGGCCATACCCGATACGGCGATAAATAAGGGCCTCGTATAATAAGCTCCGATAACAAAAAGTTGGTGCCCCACGGCCGTCGAATGCAAACCAAATGGAACAGTCTGATGCGGCAGGGTCATCATGATAATAGCCAGGCCCCTCAGGAAATCCAATGATTTGATCCTGCCCCTGGGGATAAAACGATGCCAGTTTTGGCGCATCGCAATCAATCGTGTATTATTTGATAAGTTGTGTCGCGTCATTAGGGAGTCGTTTTACGCATTGATTTCAGGCGCCTGACGGCGGATGTGTTTTCGGCTGATAAGATTTTCGGGTGTTATCAGAGAGCTAAGGTAAGCCGTATCAACCCGCCTTGTCGCTTGAATTATTCTTCTCTTCTTTAGCATTTTGAGGGACCCTGCCAGTGCATCCCTTTTGGCTTTTAGATATGTTCGCGCATGCCCCCTTGCAAAAAAAAAGGCCATGGCGGCAAGATTGTAGATGACATGCATTGGCAGCATCTTGATCAGAAGGGATAAAGGAAGATTTTTGATAAAGACCCATTCGAGATTGCGATGACCATAATAGACTGATGTTTCGGAATCATGGCCAATCGTACTGCTGGCTTTATGGTAAACAACGGCTTCGGGGACAAAAAGGCATCTATAGCCACGCGACTGCAATCGGAAACTAAGATCGACGTCCTCGTTGATCAGGAAAAAGTCTTTATCAAAACAGCCAACTTCCCTTAGGGCCTCGGTACGGTAGATGGCCGCTCCGGCACAGGCGCCGAAAATCCACTCGACATTGTTATATCGGCGTGCAGATTCCTTGCGTCCTCTCAGCTTTCCTGCACCGGCTGTCGTATAGGCGTCCCCTACCCTGTCAATGAGTCCGGGGTCGTCGAAATACAGCATTTTGGATGCGGCCATTCCGGCCAACGGATTTTCGTCCAAGGCTGCAATCAAACTCGAGATCCAATTCCGGGAGGGGACGGCGTCATTATTCAACAGCAGTGTATACGGCGTGCCAACATTTTCGATGGCGACATTATTGGCGTGAGCGAATCCGGCATTCCATCCCAGGGGCAGGATGTCAATATAGGGGAAATGGCGTTTGATATAATCAACCGACCCATCATGCGAGCCATTATCGACAATCATGGTGTGAAAGGCAGGCTCCGTTTGGAGCCTCAACGCATGCAGAGTGTCAGACAGAAGTGCTCGCCCGTTCCAGTTGACAATCACTACCGTAGCGCGGGATTCAGGTTGTCTGTTTGCGGCTATTGGCATGATATAACCCATTGCCAGGTTCTCTGGATCCCCTCTTCAAGACTTATGGCGGGATGCCAGTCAAGAAGCCGGCGGGCTTTAGAAATATCAAGATAGTTGGCCGGCACATCCAATTTCCTGCCCGGTAAATAACGAAGGCGTGGTTTTATGCCGGTAACCTTTTCCATGACAGCCAGGATGTCCAAAAGGGTATAGGCCTTCCCGCCAGCAATATTCAAGACTTCACCGGAAAGTTCCGTGTTTGCGGCTTTGATAACAGCCGATACCAGATCACTGATATGAAAATAGTCGCGGGCAACCGATCCATCGCCCCATATCTCGATCACGCCTTTTTCCCTAAGCTTTCCCAGAAAAACAGGAATAGCGCCCTGGGTGCTGTCCAACCGCTGGCGTTCACCGTAGGGATTGCCAAAACGCAAAACAATATAAGGCAGTTGATGCAGATGGGAGAACAGCGCCAGGTATTTTTCGATCGCAAGCTTGGTAATACCATAGCCGCAAATGGGGTCCGTAGGATGGGTTTCCGCGATGGGCAAAGATTGCGGAATTCCATATACCGTACCCCCTGACGAGGCAAAAATAATTTTTTTGATACCATGATTCAATGCGGTTTCAATTAACCCGAGCGTTGAAACAAGATTTGTTTCGACATCGTAGACAGGGTTTTGATTTGAGGACGCGGGTAGAGTTGTTGCCGCGAAATGGAAAATTAAATCTTTTCCCCGGACAGCGCCTTCTACATCGCTGGGATTGCAGAGATCGCCCTGAATGATATCGATGGCCTCAAGGCAATCATTTAGATTGTCCAGGGCAACATTTGGCCGGTCGAATACGGTAACCGCATGCCCTTCTCTCACCAAAGCATCAACAACATGTGAGCCAATGAACCCTGCTCCACCAAATACGACGCATTGCCTGTTACGCACAATCATTTTCTCCACTCACCGACCTACGATATCACGATATTCTTCTTCCAATAAATCGCCAAATTGGTCGATGAACATGGGCGTATATCGGTTTTGCCTTAATTTTGGTATGAGTTCCGGTGTCTTTACAAGCGATTCCAAAATTGACGATAGTTTTTGATCGTCATCTGGTGGAATCAAGAACCCGTTGACCCCGTCAGATACGACTTCATTCATGCCCCCCAGATCGGTTGCGATAACCGGAAGTTTCGCCGCTTGGGCCTGGAGAAGGATAAGCGGTGTGTTTTCATACCACAGGGAGGGCAGCACCAACACATCAAACGCATTCAGTATCTTCCCGATTTGGTCGCTTGGGAACGTTCCCTTGAATTCAATGCGCGGGTCATCGGAACAAAGATGATCCAACATGCGGACATACTCGGGAAACTGCTGGCGGTTTCCGTATAAGCTGAGATGGATTCTCATTGATGGTGGTAGGGATCGAATAGCTTTTATGGGGATATGCGCCCCTTTATGATGGTTCAGCGTTCCGATAAAGCCAACTTTTAAAACATCATGGGCCGTTTGGGGGGAACGCGGTACGGTATTTAGCGGTTGAATGCCAAAAGGCATTATTTTTAACTTTTTGGAAAGAATTCCATTATCGACAAGCATATTATGCATGAATCGGTTGGTGACAAAAATACGCTTCGCATTGTTGGCTTGTCTCAGAATATAGCTTGGCCTTCCGACAAGGGCATTTAGATCAGCCAATGGTCCTACGCGGAGCCTTGGTTGCCATGATGACAACCGTAAAATTCCCCGAATTAAGCAAGCGGGCATGGCATTTACAATGCGGCTAACCGCAGGCTTTGATGCCCTGTTGGCAAGGTGCTTAACACAATTGGCCATCATCCTTTGCGGGCCGGAGCACAAACGATTATTAGGCAGCAAAAGTTGCGTTGTTGGGCATATGAGCCAGAAATCAGTTACCGTAATGATATAGGGTATTCCCAATTCGGTACAAATTTGAAGGACTCCGGCGGAAAGTCGCTGGAGATGAAATACGTGCACCAAATCAGGGGCGATTTTTTTGAGAAGGTTTTTAAACCACTCTTTAACGATATTATTATCGTGTTCGGCCTCCATTACCGTTTGGTCGGGCAATGGATGAAAACTGGACGATCGATACCGGTAAACGGGCAGATCGTCATAAATGTATTCATCGAAAGCAAAATCCGGATTCACGGGCTGTTCGGAGGGATGCCCCGTCACAATGTGCACGCTATGCCCTCGGCGCCTCATTTGCGAACAGGTCATATAGGTCAGCAGTTCGGTTCCGGCCCCGTATTCGGGATAAAACTGGTGGGTAGTGTAAAGAATTTTCATCGTTTCAGTAAGCGCGCGACCAAAAAGGACCCAACCCGCGAACTTTTCTTAAAGCGTCAAGAAGGATACGGGCGTTTTTTTCACCCATTGTCCGCCACATCATCAAGCGAATGACAGCGCCAACCCATAATTTGACCCCAAGGAGACTATGCTTCGGCAAACCATTTCGCATCTGGGCTCTCTTGATTTCTTTTAAACAAATCAGATTGTTTTGGGGTACTGTGCTGATGCCTCCAAGTGGTGTTCGGCATACCGGGTTGGGCCAGTGCTCGGGCTGGCTATTCTGAAATATACGAAGGAGCAGTTCATAGTCGGCTGCGATCGTGTAGGTATCGTCAAATAATCCAACATCATCAAAGACACTACGGCGGTGCATCATCCCCTGATGCGGAAGACACATCGTTTTGTAAAAAAGCGACCTTAATTCCTGCCACGGTGTTCCAACCGGATAGAGCGTTTCTCCTTCGGAATTGACGATATGATTGATACCATAAACCACTTTTGTTTTGGGATTTCGCGTTGTTAAAAAACCGGAATAGTTTTTCAATACATTTTTATCGGTAAAGCAGTCGTCAGCCCCCAAAAAACAAATCCATTCACCTCGCGCGTGGGGTAAAGCCCTGTTCCAAGCATCATATATACCGTTGTCGGGACAGGATACAAAATACGTTATGTTTTCGCGATAAGCATCTATGATGGTGGGCGTCCCGTCATTCGATCCACCGTCCTGGATAAGAATTTCACTGGCTGCGAACTGCTGTGCTAAAATACTGTTTAAACATTGTTGTATGGATTTTTCCGCATTAAAAGTGGCGATAATAATGCTGAAAAATGGGGTTTTAGATTGATCCGTTTCCATCAGTGAATGATCGCTGCCTGGCGTTTACTAAAGGGGGCGGTTTTGTGTTTTGAAAAATAGCGTGTGATGGGTTTTTCAATGCAAAGGTAAGCGATATGGCCGGTCGCTATACAGAACAGCAAGGATAATACGACGAGTAAATCAATGGGAATGCTGGATAGCAGGCCCATTTGCATGAGTTTGCCGATAACCATCAATGCAAACGTATGATACAAATAAAGTGAGTATGAACTATCCCCCAGCGCGACGAGAAAATGTGGTGTTTTAAAACCCTTTGCCTTTTCTAAATTCACGATACCGGCAACCAGACATGCCGCGGGCAGCCCCCAATCAACAACTCTGGTATAGCCGCTTTTGCCATATATGATCGTGGCCAGAAATCCCAAACATCCGATACAGATAAGCCCCACTGAAAAAAGACTTCCAAATCGATACCGCGATACATATGCTGTACCGATAAGACAACCCAATAGGAATTCGATTAAAATGGGATTGGTGAATAACCGGTAGGGAGAATTGGGCGCTATGCCGTACAAAAATCCACACAGGATGCATATTGAAAAAATTATGGAAATCGACGGTAGAAACAATCCCTTTTTAAACATTAAAAAGAAGGCAAAAAGAAGGTAGAAATACATTTCGTAGGAAAGCGTCCAGCCTTGTGCCACCAGCGGCATCATTTCTTGAGAGGTTGGATTAACAGAGGGAATGAAGAAGTAGGATCGAATTGTAAAAGTTAAATCAAATACACTTTGCTGAAGCGTGAATGGAAGGCAAATCAACAGCAGCATTATGGATGAATAAAACCAATACATCGGCACAATACGGATAAGGCGGCGCTTGAAAAAATGCATCGACGCTGACGGCTGGCCATATTTCTGCTGAGAGACAACCGTCATGATAAAGCCGCTGATGACGAAAAAAATATCGACCCCCGATGAACCAAAATGCCGGAAATGAAAAAATTGATTTAGCACGGATTGTTCCGCACTGAACTTTTCCGCCATTCCCAAAACATGTAAAAGTACAACAAGGCCTGCGGCAATGGCCCTTAGACCTTGGATGGAATTTATTTTATTTGGACCCATTTAAAATGGTTTGGCTTTCTATAGGTGATTTCCTATTCATGATACTAATTTAATAAGAATTTAAGTAATTTATAATCTATGCGGTTGCATAGATTTCTTTAATGTAGTTGAAAATGTCAAATTCAAGTTGGTTTTCAGCGATGAATTTTTCTTTTAATTCATCAGAAAGCGTCTCTTTTCTTGGGGATATATTGTAGGTAGGGACCTTGACCGTCCCTCTGCCAAGTTTTTCAGCCAGCCGATCGATACTGGTTTGGAAGTCTTCAGACAGGCAAATATAAACAAATTTATTTTGGATGATGTCACGATAGTTGGCATGATTTATTTCGTTGGGTAAGAAGGAAAGCAGGTAGGATTTTGGCGAATCCTGAAAATAGTGTTCGATCGTATAGTCTGGATCCGCAGCTTTCAGCAACTTTCCATTGCGATACGCATTTTTCCCAAGTTTTTTCAAATAGAAATAATTGGACAAATGAATCTCAAGCGGGTTTCGCATAACGGAAATGAATTGATCAACTTCAGGATAATATTCGCCGGTGCCATTGCCCCGGGTATGATTGAAGTGTCCATGAATGCATATGTTGGGTCGCATTTTCTTTTGTATCAAACCTTTTCTCAAAGGATGCAACCTTGGGCGTTTGTCCTTTTTTTCATCGTGATAGTGCAGGAGAAGTTTCCGGCCGAACCATTTTCGTAAAACAACATGAAAGCTAGCCCCTGCACATTTTGGGATATGGATTGAAATGAGCGGCAACTTAGGGTCATATTGCTTCAAGGGATCTCCTTTGATTGGTATGGTGGTTATGTTTTAGCGCTAGTTTTATATAAATGGCGCAGATTTTGGAAATTTTCCTTGAGCATCGTCAATTCAAAATTCGTGTAAAAGATTCCAAAAAGTATGCGGTAGATATCCTGAAAACTACGACCGTCAAGCGAAACGTCCAATTCATCCAAGCTTTTTAACAATGATGCCATCTTATACCCCATGGCATCCAAGCGTTCCTCGCCAATCCACTTTATATAGCACCGGCACCAACTTCTCCGGACCGGATTGTTGAGAACCTTTTTCCATTTGCTTAACGAATGCTGGTCTAATTGGGTTTCTTTATTGGGTCCGGTTTGGTCCCCCATATGGCCGCTCAAGAACGGATTTGATTTCAAATTAATGGAAAAGTCGCCGACATCAATTTCCAAATACTCGAAGAGGCGATTCATTTCTTTGGCAGGGTTGTTTAACAGATCCTCGTATTGCATCGTTATGGACGAATCGGCGAATTCGTTCTGATAATGTATTAAATTCTCCAGTCCTTTGTATAGATCAACGTTGAAGAAATATAAACTCCATACATTTTCCGGTTCAGTCATCAGCATTGAAGAAACAACGGACAAGGGATTCCTGAAAAGATAAATAAATTTTGCATCGGGAAACGTATGATGAATTTTATCGATCACAAGGTGATATCGAGGTGTCTTGTCAAGAAAGTACCTGGCGGCTTTTTTTTCATTAAGACAAATTTGCGTATACATGGAACGATAAAATGATTCAATTTTTTGATAGATATCATAATACCCGCCAGGTAAATGCTGGTATAAGTCCGTTAGCGCCAATGATGTATTACGGCGGCCATACTCGGAAAAAGAACCATGATTGTCCACCAGATCATAGAGGGGCAACAAGACCCATGGTTCTGAAACTGTGTGAATGAGCTGATGGTTGCCCAAAATTCTTTGAAGGAGTGTTGATCCCGATCTTGGGAGTGAAAAAATAAAGATTGGTTTAATGCTGATCATGGATTGCGATTGTACAGTCGTTTTCAGTTCAGGTTTATCGCGTCTTTTAACGGTTTTAGATATTTATAAATATGGTATTTCTTAGATAAGTAGAAAGCTTTGCTTTTTATATCCAATCTTCTGAATTTTCGGTTTGCCTTGGCAATTTCAGCATCAATTAAAAGATCTTGGCAGAATTCAAATGATTCCGCCTTCCATATATCTGTAAGGTATTTATCTGTAACCGTGCAATGCAAGCCTGATCCATCATGTCCGATATTTTGAACTAATGATTTTCTTGGATATACCGTAAATTGATGCGTCAGGACTTGACGGTATATCGCTTTAACGTCCAAGGCGTCAATTTTACCCTCTGCGTCCAAGATCAGCATTAGCAAGGCATCATCGCCAATATTTCTTTTAATAAATTGAACTGCTTTTCGAGTTTGAAATAACTGATGCAATTCAGTCGTTTCGATATATTCAATCTTATCATACCGGTTCTTCCAAATGCCAAAACCCCAGGCATTAAACCGCGGAAGAAAATAGACATCAGGTTTACCCAATTTTTTAGTATTTAGCGGTGGTGAATACCCGGAAATACTGAAGATAGATTCATTTCCTTCAAAATAATTTAAGGCAGTATTCATAAATGAAAGAAATGATTCTGAAACAACGATGTCATCTTCCAAAAAAATGAATTTGCCAAAGTTTTCAGAAAGAAACTTCTGCCCCGTCCTATTATTGTAAACCCGATTGTTTCCTTCTCTGGCATGGATATGGATTTTTTTAAAGCCGCTTATGGATTCAAGATAAGTTCTTACCCGTTCAACTTTTAATTCATCTCCTGGTTTTGGCCCGTCAGAAAAAATAAAAAGCTCACTGTGCTTGGCAAAAGAGCAATTTTTAAGCGCATTCACAGTCTGCTTTAGGTGCTCAATTCGCGTATAAGTGGAAAGGCCGATCGGTGCAAGTTTCAAGTTAGTGCCTTATTTTCTCGAATTAATTTGAATTGAAATACCACTAGATTGCATAGAGTATGATTTCTTGTCCGATAATCGTGTAGTAGTCCAAATAGAATTTATAGCCTGAATTAATTGACTTGATAAGTTTTGGAATTTCAACCAAGTCATCATTTTTATGATATACCGAAATTGCCAGCTTTGGTTTAGACTTGTATATGGTTTCCGATGCACCTTTTAGAGCAGGGATTTCAGCCCCTTCAATATCCATTTTTATAAAGTCAATTTTTTCTATTTTTTTTTGTTCTACTAAATCATCAATAGAGAGGGTTTCCGTCTTGCCGGGAAATTGGTCATAATCGCCGACTTTGCTCGAGGGCCCTTTGTCAATATAGCTAATTTTCTTTCCGCTTTCAGACCAGATAGGCTTATTGATAATTTCGATATTTTCTTTATAGCGGTTGTTCAAGGCTAAATTTTTTTCCATAATTGCAATGTTCGAAGGCACAAATTCAAATGAATAAATTTTACGCGATCCCATAGCCGCAAAATACAATGCAGAGTCTCCCCAACAACCTCCGGCATCTATTACGACATCTCCAGGCACAACTTTGACGGCATCTTTATATCGATACTGTTGTAATAGAAAGGTGGTTGCTATTCCATTGGGAACAAAAAATAGTGACAGATCGAAACCTTCATTTTTTAAGTCGTATAAAGACAAATACCCATCGCGAAAATTTACAGGAATTCTATCTTTTTTAATGTACGCCTCAGTTTTTTTTCGAAGTGCCCAAAATTTGCTATTATTAAGCTTAAGCTTGATTTTGTTGGACCCTAATATGTTATATGACAACAACTCAATCAAGCATTTTTTACTATCATCATCTTCCAACTGGTCATATATTTTCTCGAATAAATTTACATTATTCCAGAAATAATTCTCTAGTAAAAAACTCAATCTAATTTTTCGATGGAATTTTGATAATATGTTATTTATCGATTTTTCGATACATAATTGGATTTTTTGCCCCCAAGTTTTCTTGCCAATTTCAAAATCGAAATTGTTATCCAATGTATTGGTTAAATTATCAAGAATTGCATCAAGTAGTAATTTGTGAAAATTTTCCATATACTTATGGCATTCCTGTTCCATATAAAGCGCAAATTATTATGAGATAAAATAAAAATACATATTTCAGAATTATTTATATTCAATTTCATTGATGATATTTTTATATCGAAGCATCTTTTTATTCTCATTATTTTTAAATCGTGAAGTTTTATATTTAATTAGATAATTATAAACATAATATAATAATACATTTATGATTCTTATAGATTTGATTTGTCTGTATTCTAATTGATAACCCAGGATTTTTAATAAGTCCGAGGCAACTGATTCAAAAGTATGAATCTGATTTTTATTCAAGTTTTTAAGATATTTTTTACTGTTAGTGGATATGATTGGTTTAGATAAATTTTTCCAGAATTCTGATCTTTTAGAATGGTCTTGTATTTTATCGTTTTTATAAAATTCAAGCATGGATGATTCAAAATCAATACCGATAAAATCAGATAAATTTCCAATGACGGTATAAGGATCCCTGATTAAATCTTCATAGTATACAGTAATCGAACCTTTTCGAAACAATGGATCTGAAATGTATTGTAAACATTTTATCTGATCGTTTCGCCACCTTTTGGCTGCAAAATAAATGTGGTTTTCATGGAGTCTTCCCTTGAGCATTGACGCCGCGACATCTCTCCCATCCCTTACGAGATAAATAAACAGGGCATCTGGCATATGAGTTTTAATTTCATATCCATAATCAAACAGGTTGGGTTCTTTACTGAGCCAATACTTTGCCGATTGATTTTGGGCATAAAGTTCATTGATGGACCGGAACATTTCCCAAACTGAAGGCTCTCGCATCTCCATTTTGATTTGGTCAATAGTGAAATTGATATCCCAATTAGAGGGATGTGCATCGATTAATCGGATAGCATCAGAAATTAGTTCCTTACAGTTGTCTCCATCTGTATTACATTGGTATTTATATCGATTTTTGGCTAAGACATTAATAATTCCCGAAGCCGGCGGAGAGGCAATTTCTGAATGAGAAGAAAGAATCGCTCGTAAAAGATTTGTGCCTGATCTTTCGGTTGAAAACAATAAAATTGGTTTGATTGAGTTCATTTTTTTGTCCCGATCTAACTGTAAAAAGCACAATTCATATTCTATAATTGATTATTTTCGGTTAAGAGACGAATTGAAAATAGAGATAAATTCACGGCAATTATTGCTTTGAAATATAAATGAGAAAAATGAATAAAAAATAATACCGGAGAGTACTAGAATTATGGACACAATGATATTACTAAAATCCAACAATTTAACAGATTTAATAAAGTAGACAACAACGGCCATGCAGAGACTGCAAAAAAGAATCCTGTAAAAATTTTTTAAATAATCCATAATCGAAAGGTCGACAAGTTTTCCTGCAAAATAAAAAGAAGGATAAAAATTAATGATCCGAGCAATTATCAAGCCATATAACAAACCAATGATTTCTCCGAAGTATGCCCCTACGACAACACATAAGAGAACATTAAAGCGACAAAATACCGTTACTTTAAATTGCAGCTTTGTTTTTCCAAATGATAGGTATAGCGGTTGATTTAAAATCGCTACAGTTCCGAGCAAAAAGCTAATAGATAAATAGGATAGATATAGCGCCATTTGATTCCACTTATCACCTAGCAATGCCAGTATCAAAACATCGGAAACAATGCTTAATCCAATCATCATTGGAAATGTAATAAATGAAACGAGGCGAACAGATTTGAGATGGATATTTTTGATATAAGCTTTATCATTAATCTTCTCAGCATAGTCTGCAAAGAACACACGATTTGCGACTGTATTCAGAAATTGCATGGGCATAGAAGCAATGGTAAATCCATATTTGTATGCGCCTAAGGGAGATGGACCAAAGTATTTTCCGATAATAAATTTGTCAGCATTTTTCGTAAAATAATTAAATGTTTTAGAAAATATTATAAATTTGCTGTAGTCCCATATGATAAAAAACGATTTTTTATCTAAAATAATATTAGGTGACCAGTTTGTATACTTAAAAGCCAGATACGTTCTTAATGCAGAAGCGCATAATACATTAAAGGCTAAAGACCATACACCACCGCCACATACTGCAATTATTATAGCAATTAAGAAACCAAATGAAGTCGATAGTATCTCAATTTTAGAAATTTTATCAAAAAGTTTTTTTTTCTGTAATATTGCTATTGGCGTAACGGATAACCCATTTAAAATAAATAGAACTGATATGGCTTTTGCAACGATTATAACTTCGCTTGAATTAAAATATGCTGCAATTAATTCGGATGATATAAATAATAGAAGCGAAAATAAAAGGCCAACTATGACATTTATCCATAGGGCTGTTGAGTGAAACACATGGTCGGCATTCTTGTAGTAGACAATAGCAGCCCCAGTTCCAAATTCGACAAAGATCGATGCAAAATCAGAGAAAATTGCAACGATTGCAAAAATCCCAAAATCATGTGGACTAAGTAGCCTGCCAAGGGCAATAAAACAGATTAAGGTAATTATTTTACTTCCGATTCCCCCTACAGCGCTATGTGCGAAATGTTTAATCAATGGAATGAAAGAAACCGCTTACCTTCAAAGCAATTTTGGGTCTTTAGATCTGCCATCCGAACAATTCCATTTGAAATATAATGGTGAGTAATTGCCACAGATAGAAACCGTAAGATCATTATCGCATAAATTTCTCAAATTAAAATGGAGATCCATCAGAGGTGATATCAGTGTCGACCTATCGGGGGAAGGCGGTCATGTCTATATTCTCTTCTTGGTGAAGGATTCTATTAACGTGCATATTCTTTCAACCTCAATAAGTTCCAAATTGCCATAGATCGGGAGTGCTAATATTTGCCTGGAGACTTTCTCAGCTACAGGAAGGTTTTCTGGCCGAGCGCTTGGTAAATTGCGATAGGCTGGAATTTGACTTATTAATGGGAAAAAATACCTTCGGGTATAAATATCATTTTCTCTTAAATATTTGTATAATTCGTCCCTTAAATTTTTTCCATTAAGATCTTCAACGCGTATGGGAAAATATGAATAATTATGTTTTACACCCTCGCAATCATAAAAAAATTTAATTCCCTTCAAATTTTCTAAAAAAGAACGATATGCTTCAGCAACAGTTTTCCGTTTGTCGACTTCATTTTGGAACTTATCAAGTTGTAATATTCCAAATGCAGAAAGCAACTCATTCAATTTAGCATTAATGCCTGTCCCAACGATGGTCGTTTCGTTTGCAAATCCAAAGTTCTTTAAGTAGTCGATTCTTTTTTTAAGATTTGGATCACTATGGACAATAGCACCACCTTCAACGGAATTAAAAACTTTGGTGGCGTGAAAACTCAAAATTGACATATCGCCCAAATTGGCAATTGGTTCATCATTAATTTTTACGCCAAAGGCATGGGCCGCATCATAAATGACCTTTAATCCGTAAACATCTGCAATTTCTTGAATTGATGATGTATCGCATGGATAACCATATACATGCACCGGCAAGATAGCAGAGGTTTTATTTGTTATTAGAGCTTCAATTTTAGTTGGATCAATGTTGAAATTTTCTGAGTCGATGTCACAAAAAACAGGTTGAATATCATTCCAGTAAATTGAATGCGTGGTTGCAACAAATGAAAAGGGAGTGGTAATGATCTCACCCGTCAGACGAAGAGCCTTTATTCCGATAATGAGCGCTAAGGTACCATTGCAAAAAAGGCTGCATTGTTTTGCACCTAAATATTTTTGGATCCTATTTTCAAATTCTGAATGGAATGGTCCATTATTCGTGAGTTGCCCGCTATCCCAAATTTTTTTCAAAAATTTTTGATATTCATTTAGATCTGGTAAAGCAGGAGATGTTACAAATATTTTCTTTCCCATAACAAAATAATATCCCCTTAGGATGAAGTGCTAAGATAAATAGTGGTATTCAAGGAAGAAATTGAACAAAATACAAATAAACAGATTGAGGTGCTTTAGGATGGTTGGTCCGCTCTATGAATATAATAGGTCATTCATAGATTCATATGCACGAATGAATTTTATACGCTCACTATCTGTTATTTTTATATTTTTTTGGGGTGTAAATTCAGGGAATTTTGCTGACGGCCAGCTAAATTTATATCCTAAATCATTATATTTCTCTATAATGCATTCGTAAATTTTTTCCGGTGAATTGCAAACTTCGTCATAAGAAAATATTATCTTTCTATTATCGGGCAACGTTTTCAGTCCCTCATTTATTGCTTTTTTTAAGCAGAAAACCTGGGCTGCAATCTGTTCATAGATGGTAAAATTTTTAATCATTGGGTACTCTTTGGGCTTAAGGGACCACCAGTGGAATATGCTATCCGTATACTTCTTTCTGGCGAAATAAAGAGATTGCATGTTGAATAATGGATCTCTATCGACTGCAACAAATATTGTTTTTGGTAAAGCACTTGCAAAAAAATCTAAGTTATTTTGAAGCAAAATTCCCTTGCAAATAAATGGCTTGGAAAACACACTTTCAATCGATGCAAAACCAGATATAATACCTTTAACATTGACAGAGGAGAGATTGTTTATTTCAATAAATCCATCATCCTGTTTCGGCATAAAATTTCGAAAAAAATATTGAAATTCATTCGTCGCTAAGGCACCTTTACTCGTTCCCAGATTCGAGATAAAATTCACTTTACTTTGTAAATCTTCAAACTGGTCTTGATAGTCACAGGCAGGATCAAATAGAATTCTTTGAATTAAAGCTCCTATGTAAGGCAAGTATGCAAATCTATTTATAAGATTGGTTGGGTAGGAAAACCCCCCAACAGATGACAGAATTTGCAAAAGAAGCGTCGTTCCACTTCTGGGAACACCAATAATGAGTGTAACAGGCCATGTGGTTTCTGTGAACTTTTCCTGAATTTGCGATTGTAGTGGAATAAGCAATTCACTAAGATCATTTAAAATTCTATCTAATTCAGGATTACTTCTGAAAGGTTTGGATTTTTGCATAAGTTATATTTCAACTGCGCTTTTGTATTATAAAATATTGAAAATTTCTTTAACAATGCGTTTCATATCGCGTAGATCATAACGATGATCGATTGGAATTGGCAATAACTTCTTTGAAATTTCAATGCCATTTGATTTTTTTGGGACCCAATTTTCAATGCCCTTCCAATAAACCGGTATGAAAATATTTTTTCTCAGTAAGTTTTCCCTCAATTTTGTAGCCATTTGTGGATTAAGAAATAATGGGTATATCATTGGGGTGCAATTGCTATTGAGTTTTAATGAATTCAGGCATTCGAATTTATGTAATAGATACTTATAGTTTGTCGAGCGTTGTTTTCGAGCTTTTTCATAATCAACAGTTTGTAATATATTGTAGGTAATATTAGACATAGACTTCATGCCTTCTTTGGAAAATCTTTCTTCATTTTTTTGATAAATCTTAAATCCAGCCTTGGCGCCTGAATCAATACGAAGCAATAAGTGTAAACACTCCCTTGAGGAAGTTGATTGGTTCAAACGCAACTGCTTATAGCCATCTTCTAACCCAACAAGTATCCCGCCATCCGGAACACCGAAAAACTTTCTTGGCGAATAAAACGCCAATACTTCATTGTTTGTCTTGCAAAAAAAAGACTGTGTCAAATCCCAAATAATATTTTTTTTGTATTTAGAATAGTGTTCTAAAAGTTCATCATTAACGCCAAAATAATTAACAATTAGTATTTTCTCATCGGAATCATTTAATTCCCTAAAATTTAAAACTGGCTTTAACTGGCTATCTACTTCATAGAAAGAAATTTCAATATTCAGTTTGTTAATAACAGAAAATAGAGAGCTGCAAATATAAGATGGAAACCATATTTTTTTTATATTAATTGCTTCGCAAATATATTCAAAGCAAGACCTTCCTGAATTAAGAAAAATTCCTTTATGATAAATAGGGAATTTCTTCTCTAGATGAAAATTAAAATATCCGCCAATATCTTTCATGATAGCTTATATTTAGTTAGCATATCCGATATTTCATTTTTCGAATTAAACATCAGCAAATCAATTATTGATAAATTTGGTATGAAAATTTCGGAAAATTGTCTATAGATTACAGGCATTGGTTCAATGAATGACAATTGAATCTTGTTTAGATTAAAATGCTTGTGTGAATATAGAAATTTACCACCGACAGGATTGTAATAATGTGTCGCATTGAGTTTTTTACATATTTCAATAACTTTATTTTCACCGCTTAATGAGTTGTCTTTTTCAATTTCGCTTGAAAAAAATATTTTTGTGTTCAAGTTTAAATATTCAATTAATATTTTGATTGAAAAAAATAAAAATTTAGAAATGAATATTTCATCTATATCAAAAGCATTTTTTATTAACTGATAAGCGGAATCGAAATATGGAGCTTTACGATAATTTTGCTCGATTGTTTTTAGTATTTTATTTTTTCGTTTGCCGACTTTAACATCGCATATTAGACGATTTGAACTTGCACCAAATACATCTAATGTAATTAAGTGTTTTTTATTGTTAACAAGTATATAATTTCGATTAATCCACCCCTGTTTTATATATGTGACATCATCATAAACTACAAAACTATCCACCACCGATATCAATTGCCAGTACCCAATGTATGGGAAAAAATATGGCTGCATTATCGCAAGCTTCATAAATATTTTTCTATAAAAACGATAATAATAATGTGTTACGGATTATTAAAATTTGTAAATTCGAAACTGCATAAGAAAGCCGAGAAGGTAAGTTTTAAAACCTTTTCATCTTGAAAGATTATATTATGTTAGATGATATGGAATGAATCTGGAAGGAAAAATGAAAAGAGAGTTTCTAATTCAATCAAAAACCACAATTAAATTTTGATGATAAAAATACAATATGAAAGGGCACCTGACATTTAAATCGAATATTGGTGGTGCCCTTTCATATTAAAATTGATTGGAAATTTAACAGAAATACAAGGTTTTCCTACTTAAATTTACAAAACAACATAGTATCAATTAATTTTGAAGGTTAAACGATCGTCCGCAGACGCCTTCGCCTCCGAGCCTGCATTCTTGACCGCCACTCGCAGTTGGAAGGTTCCCTTAAGCCCTATGGTATTCCAGCTCACACCCGATGAGGTGGACCAGTCACGAAGCGTGTTCCATTTCCCGTAAGAAATACCTGCCCGTTTTCGATACATAAATTTATATTCGTAACTGCCGGTTCCACCGGATGCATTCGCGCTTAGCCAAACACTCGTACCGGCAGTAATGGGGCTCGTTCGATTCGTGTTAAGGTTCACGGAATCCGGCCGATTTTTCTGAACGGTCAGTGACATGGTATCGGTGGCGATCCATCCACTTGTATCGAAAGGATTACGCGCATTGACTTTGAATTGGCATTTCCCAGTGGTGTCCAGACTATCCCAGTTGTATGATGATGTCCCACTCCAGTCGCTTATGAGCTTCCATTGTGTCCACCGTTTACCCCAAACAGTATTTTTCTGATAGCGATATCGAAAACGATATTCAGTGTTGGCTCCACCACCTTCCACGGTAGCTTGGAGCACAACAGTTTGCCCCTCGGCAACTGGACTGGCAATGTTTGCATCGATGGCCACCGCCTGAACCGGGCTGGTGCTGGAGCCGGATCCGGTATCGCCACTGTTTGTATTGGACACAATGCAATTCGCACTGACGGTTTGAAAAGCGCCGCTTTGGTCCTCTATCCTGGCAGAAATGGTGTGAGCACCATTGGTAAGGGATGTCGTGTCGAACGGGACTCCCAAATCATACGGCGCATAATTTTCCGTATTGTGCGTCGCACCATCAATGGAGAAGACAACTTGAGAAACATAATCTTCAGGATCAAGAAAAATATATACGTTCCCGGAAATGGTTTGCTCGCTGAGTTTGACCGCATTGGACCGATCCGAATTCGTGCTGAGCAATAACTGATAGTCTTCCGTGGCAGGCTCAGAGGAAGTCGCATTGGCCGAAACTTCGTATGAATAACCGCTTTCATTTCCAGACGTATCCGATGCCGTTATAGCGAAATAATAAGTCGTTCCCTCCGTCAAATTTTCAACCGTGTATGATGTCGTATTTCCGGCCGGAATCGGGGGGCCGTAGTCACGCGATTGGGTGCCATAATAAACGTTGTAGCTTGATATGTCCGGTTCGGAATTCGCCTGCCATCGCAATGTAACAGAAGCGGCAAAGCCAATTGTCGGAACGATGAGAAAGATTAATACGACCATGAATTTGGCCAAATGACGTATCTGCATAATTGATATCCTACCTACTATTCGTTATTTGTGACGCTTTTGATATTATCCGTCAGTTGAAACAATCAATCAAGTTTCTTGCAGGAGTTATGCCATTGTACGATTAAAATTGGCCCTTGAATTCATTGTATAAATTGTACTTGGAAAAGCGGCGTTGATAGAAAATGCGTATGATTTTTGTTACATTTGCATTTTATTGTACCAAAACATTCAGTTCAACCTGCGTCAAGCAGAACATCCGCTATTTTGCCCTGATCTTGGGGGGCAATGTAAGGATGCATGGGCAGACTGAAAATTCGCTTGGCGCAGGATTCGCTGTCAGGGAAATCCCCTTTTCGATATCCTAAAGGTTTGAATACGTCCTGCAAATGCAATGGTTTCGGGTAGTAGATGGCGGTTGGTATATTTTTTTGGCGCAAGGCGTTTCTCAGCAAATCCCTGTGAGTTTCGCTCTCCGCCAGCAGGGAGTATTGAGCCCAGGCGCTCCGCGCTCCAACCGGCACTTTCGGAAGCTTTAAGTTAGCGATCCCGCCCAGCAAATCTTCATAGCGATTGGCCGCATCGTTTCGTAAATTGGTCTCTTCCGGGAAAATGGCGAATTTGGAAAGGAGTACCGCTGCCTGGATGGTGTCCATCCTCCCGTTGATGCCCACCCGGATGTTGTCGTACTGATGGTCGCCCATACCATGAATGTGGAGCGATCGAAGCGTTTTTGCCAATTTTTCATCGTTGGTGAAGCACATGCCGCCGTCGCCATAACACCCCAATGGTTTGGCCGGATAAAACGAGGTGCAGGCGACATTCGCGAGAGAGCTGGCCATATGACCGTTCTGTTCCGCCCCGAATGACTGGGCGGCATCCTCGATAACCTTAAGTCCATATTTTTGGGCAATGGCATTTATGGCAGGATAATCAGCCGGTATTCCAAAAAGATCCACGGCGATGACCGCCTTCGCTTCTAAAGTCTCTCGCGGATCCATGGATCGGTAGACAGGGTGGGTGCGATCATTATTGACGATGTCTTGGATAACCGCTTCGAGCCTACGGGGATCGATATTGAAACTGCTTTCATCGATGTCGACAAACACCGGCGTGGCCCCCAAAAGGCTGATAACTTCGGCCGTGGCAAAGAAGGAAAACGGAGTGGTGAAAACAGCATCGCCAGGTCCTATTTCATATGCCATGAGCGCCATTAATAGGGCATCGGTCCCGGATGCGCAGGCCAAGGTATGGTTCACACCGACGTAATCCCCTAATCGCTTCTCCAATTCAGCAATCTCCGGCCCCAGCACATAGTGGCCATGATCCAGCACATTGAGAATGCGGCGCTCAAGATCAGGCCGAATGCGTTTTTGTTGGGCAGCTAAGTCAATGAATTGCATTGAAAACCCTTTTTTCGTTAAGTTGGTTTAGATAGTTTAGTTCGTTGAGTTTGTTGGGAGAAAGCGATTAAACACCGCGATCATAAAAAAGCGTAAAGCTTTTTAAAAAGAGCCAAGCTCAAAGTGTCAAGCTGAAAGGTCGACACTTCACGTCCACATCGAAATACCGAACGCGACCGGGGTGGCAGGCATTTTCATGAATGATTAAACCGACACCCGCCGGTGGCTTCGCTGAAAGAGAGAACCAGAAAAAGGCTAGCTCCAAGGCCGCGTTTGAATTTCCAATTTAGGTTTCTGGGTTTAATGAAGTTCCTTTGAGCTTTCAGCTTTGGGCTTATTTATACCTATAGGGTTTTTATTTTTTCTTCCGCGATGCCACTTGCAATCAACTGACTGGCAAGATCAGCGGCGGCGTGATCTTGTGTGATAATCACGACATCAAATGCCATTTTTAGCAGTTCACCAAGATCGATAACCCGATGGCCGAAGAAGGGTTTGCCATTGGTATCGAAATCGCCCACGGCGACAAATTCCAGATCAAACTCCTGTAACGACAGGTAGGCAATTTCGGATAAATCCCCAACACCGAAAAATGCTATTTTGTTGTAACCCCTCTCGTCGAGTGATTGGAAAAGCTGGCGCGTTTTTTGGCGCACATCCCGATAAAAGCGATAGGAATGCTGTAAATAAGCATAGGTCAGGCGTGTTTTTTCCGCCATGCCCGTGGGCGTTAGAATGTAGCGCATCCTGTTTTTAGGCAGGTGGGTTATTTTGAAATATCCCTTTTTGGTCAGCCGGCGGATAAAGGAATTCACCAGGCCTAACGATACATCAAGAGATTGGGCGATATCCCTCTGACTGGGGGAATCCGGACGATCGATCGCCTCCAGGATTTTCAGCGTGCGCATCTCTTGGGTATTCATGATTGACGTAGAAGGATTGTGAAGGGGTTTCTGCGATATAGCTCCGCCGGGTGGATTACCATTCCGTGAATAATGGTCCAGCGAAACAAAGAAATGAAATTGGAAAATGGCACCCGAAACAGAGCTTTTCGGCAAAGGGCACGTTCAGCAATTGAACGCAGGCGTATTGCTCACAATTTGATAAGAAAGTCAAGATGTTTCCGAAGGGCTTGTGATCATGCGGGCAGGTGGTGAAACGATAGCACTTAAAGCGCGACTAAAAGTATTTTTCATAATCAATGGGGATTTGCATAATCCGTGTTGCAAATCCCCATCGTATGTTATTGGGGGGCTACTTTGGGCCCACAGTTAACCGATCCTTGTTCAGTTCCAGAATTTTGTCGCCGACCCCTTTGACATTGACGAGATCATCGACGGTTTTAAAGGGCCCGTTGGCTTCGCGGTATTCCACGATACGCTGCGCGGTTTTGGGACCGACTTTATTCAGATCGGTCAGTTCTTCTGCTGAGGCCGTGTTGATGTTGATCTTGTCCGTGGCGGCCATTGCCGCCGGTGCTGCTGCCATTGCCGTAAAACACACCAGTAACAATACGATCCATACTTTCCGCATACGTCCTCCTATTGATTGGGAGTTGATAATTGCCATGATTTCAGGATCAAAAACACCATGGCGTAAAGAACTGGCCGTTTTAGTTCCCAAAATGTGTGCCAAACCATTCGAATCATGCGATTCGAATGATTGACGGATGCTCGGCACCTCTGATTTGTGGGCATAACGCCTTGTATTGTTACATTATTTTTGTGAGAGTACCTGACAGAAAAAATGACCGGGTTTCAGGCCGCATCGGTCACAGTCCACGGAGGACGATGCGTTTTTCCGGAGATTATGCCCTGTTTCATGTGAGCGATGCCCACGATGCTGTGCAAATTGATGGTTGTTGACATGGGGCGGGAAATCTGGCCAATAGGCCAGTGCCTATCGACGGTGAATACGGGTCGGGGGCTTTACGAATTGAAGGAATGTCAATAGACCGAATTCCGGGTCAACTCCGGTCCTGGCTTCACACGCATGGAACCACCGGAACCTATGGAACAACAACAAGGAGAATGCATTGATGGGAAATGAAGGCGACACGGTCCGGGTCAACGTGACCATTGATATCGAGGGCGAAGTACTGCAAACCATCGTTCGGACAGCTAAGGAAATTGTGGGGCGAAATGAAAAAGGGCATTACCGGATCGATACGGCGGATCTGCTGGAGGATCTGATAACGCGATTTGTCGCTGAAAAAGGATTTCGGGATTACGTTGCGGACAGCGGAAATTACGGTTTTCTCGACCAATCCTAAAGGCTCATGCCGGATCGGCTCGAAGTCGCCGCCTGGTGGCCGGTTTAATCATCCTTGAAAAGAGCGCCTGCCGCACGGTTCGCGTTTGGTATTTCGATGTCGACGCGAAGCGTCGCTCCTTTCAGCTTGACGCTTTGAGCTTGACCCTTTTTTCATAAGCGCTTGGCCCTTATTCACAAGAGCTTTGCATTGATCCGCCCCATGGCGGCCATGAAATCTTCACGGATTTGGCGGGCAAAGGGATTGAACCGGTGCATGTCCTGGAACAGTTGCCAGGTGTCGTGCTCCACGACTTCCAGCGTGTAGGTCAGGCGGCGATACCCTTCCGTATCGATGCGGAGCCGATCGGCGCCGAATTCCGCCAGCGATCGACCGATAAAATGGGTCAAAGAAAGACTGATGGCGATCTGGCGGTCGTGCTCTTCAGGGGATGATTCAATGACGTCCAGTCCCCTCCCCCGCAGGTAGAGGCGTATTTTTCGGTAGATGACCTCCGGTGTGGTGACATTGCAGAGGACGATTTTGCGATCCTGAAGCGAATCGGCGGCACTGTCCGGGCCGAACATGGGGTGGGTCCCCAGGATGCCGACATGATCCGGCAGACGTTGCTGCATCCACTCCAGCGGGTATTTTTTGACGGAACATACGTCGATGACCACGGCATCATGGGCAAGCATGGGCGCGATTTTTTCCAGCGCAGGACGCATGGCGCTGATGGGCACGCACAAGATCACATAGGGCTGGGCGCAGACCTCTTCCAGAGTGGCTTTGGAGGCCCCCACAGCTTCAATCGCGGCCGCCGGCTGGCTGTTCGAATAGACCAGGACCCTGCAATCCTCGGCCAAATAGCGCGCTGTCAGGGCGCCAAATCGCCCGAATCCGATAATACCGATCATAAAATGTCCTTCATTCTCTGAAAGCCTTTGGACAACCGTCCGGTGCTGGTGGCAAAAGAAATCCGGATATGGCCGGGCGCTCCGAAAAACGTCCCGGGCACGACGGCCACATCGGCTTTTTCCAGCAGATAGCGGGCCAGGGCCTGGTCGTCGCCGAAACGCTTCTGGTGTCGGCTGATGGCGGGAAACAGATAAAAGGCGCCCTCCGGGGCGATTAAGTCAAACAGCCCCCTACTTGCTTCCACAGCCAAATCCCGCCGTTTTTCAAACTGCCGGCGCCTCTGGGTCAACCTTTCCGCAGGCACTCGGGTGGCCGACAGGGCGCCATGCTGGGCAAACGAGCAGATGTTGCCGGTCAAATGACTCTGGATGGTCGTCAGACGCGCAATCATTTCATTCGGTGCCACTACATACCCGATGCGAAAGCCCGTCATGGCATAGGTCTTGGAAAAACTGCGTGCCATGATCAACTGCGGCCTGATTTCAGGAAAGGCGAACGGGCTGACGAAAACACTGTCCCCATAGACGAACGCGGCATAGGCCTCGTCGGAAATCAGCCAGAGATCGTTCTGTCGACAAATGGCGATGATCTCCTCGATGGAATTTCTGTCGTATACCGCTCCGGTGGGGTTGTTGGGCGAATTGATCAGGATGGCCACGGTTCGTCCGGTCACGGCCTGGGCCATGGCATCGGTGTCGAGTTGGTGCTGCACGGTATCGACCATTACCGGCACACCACCCGCCAGTCTCACCTGATGCTGAAAACTGACCCAGCAGGGATTGGGTATGATCACCTCCTGGCCGGGATCGCAGATGGCCTGAAAGATTTCGAACAGTCCCTGTTTGGCGCCGTTCGTGATGAGGACATTCCGGGGGCCGTAGCCTTCGAAGTCAGCCGCCAGAGCGTCTTTCAATGCCGGCAGGCCGGCCACCGGTCCGTAACGGGTGTGCCCGGCTTCCAATGCCTGGTGGGTGGCATCCATCACCTCGCCATCGACGCCGAAATCCGGTTCCCCCACGGCAAGGTCGATGATATCCCGGCCCTGGGCACGGAGTTGCTGGATCAGCGTGGTAAAGGCAACGGTTCCGGATGAGACAATATGATTAAACTTATCGGATAGATACATATTATAATTAAAAGTTATTATTTATAATAAATCGGCGTTTTGGGATTCAAGGGTTCAAGGATTCCGGGTTTCAGGGGGCCAAGTGAAAACCCAAACCTCACCCCCTCATCTTTTGCCGTAAAACAAAATCGCCAATAACCAGGGCGGCCATGCTTTCGACAATCGGAACCGCCCTGGGCACTACGCAGGGATCATGCCGTCCCTTGGCTTCCAGTACAGCGGGGGCACCGCTGAAGTCCACGGTTTCCTGGGGCCGTTTGATGGTGGCCGGCGGTTTAAAGGCGACCCGGAAGAGGATCGGCGCGCCGCTGCTGATGCCTCCCAGGGTTCCGCCGCTGTTATTCTTTGAAGGCACCAGGTCGTCGCCCTTTTGCTTAAACGGATCGTTGTGAACCGACCCCCGCATGCGGGTTCCGGCAAATCCGGATCCGATTTCAAACCCTTTGGTGGCCGGAATGGACATCATGGCCTGAGCCAGTTTGGCTTCCAGTTTGTCGAAGACAGGTTCCCCAAGCCCCACCGGGACGTTACGGCAAACACAGCTGACAATGCCCCCGATGGAGTCGCCTTCTTCCTTGAGTCGGAGGATCAGCTTTTCCATTTCATGGGCGCTATGGTCATTCGGGCAACGCACGGTGAATTGGTCCACCTTGTCACGGGCAATGGTTTTGACATCCACCGTGTCATTTTCGACCGACCCCACCGCACTCACCCAGGCCACGATATCGATCCCAAACTGGTCGCGCAGGAATTTATCGGCAATGGCGCCTGCGGCCACCCGCCCGATGGTCTCCCGGGCGCTGGATCTTCCCCCGCCGCTGCTGGCCCGGATGCCGTATTTTCGCTGGTAGGTGAAGTCGGCGTGCGAAGGCCTTGGGATGTCCTGCATGGACTTGTAGTCACTCGGTATCTGGTCTTTGTTGGCCACCAGCAAACCGATGGGGGTGCCTAGCGTCAACCCGTTTTCCACACCGGACAGGATCGTCACCCGATCCGCTTCCTGCCGGTCCGTGGTCAGCCGACTCTGGCCGGGACGGCGCCGGTCCAACTGGGGTTGGATATCCTTTATGGTGAGGGCCAAACGGGGCGGCACCCCATCGAGGATAGCGCCGACCCCCTTGCAATGGGATTCGCCGAAAGTGGTGACCCTTAAAAGGGTGCCGAAAGTACTGGACATACGCTGGCTCCTTTAATCATCAAAAAATCATTCACCACGAAGAACACGAAGGGCACGAAGGTACACCGGCTTACGCCGGTGAAAACCCATAAATTGGTTATTATATTATTTTCTTCGTTTTCTTCGTTTTCTTCGTGTCCTTCGTGGTGATATAGGTTTTGTTCTTAATCGCTATCTGAAAAGCGATGCATACACCTCCCAGAACGATGGAAAGGATTTTTCCACACAAGCCGGGTTGCGAATACGCGTTCCCGGCGCCCGCAAACCGGCCACGGCAAAGCTCATAGCGATCCGGTGATCATTATAGGTTTCGATTTCCGCTGCTCGGGGTTGTCCTCCCACGATGCTGAGATCGTCCCCGGTGCTTCTGGTTTCAATCCCCATGGCCTTGAGTTCCTGCATGACGGCATCCAGGCGGTCGCATTCCTTGGCCCTGAGATGGGCCACATTGCTAATGCGGGTCGTCCCCTCGGCAAAGGCCGCGACGACAGCCATGGTCGGCACCATGTCGGGCATATCCGCCATATCCGCTTCGATGGCCCTTAATCGTCCTCCCGAAACGGATATCCCGTCAGGACGAATGCTTACGTCGCACCCCATTTTTTCAAAAAGGGACAGAATAGCTACGTCACCCTGCAGGGAATGGCCGCTGATCCCCATAACCTTGATGGTCTTCCCGGTAATGGCACCGGCGGCCCAGAAATAGGACGCATTGGAAACGTCGGATTCCACGTCATAGGCCCCGGGCCGGTAGGTTTGTTCACCAGGAACATCAAAATGGTCATAACCTTTGCGTTTCAGGGTCACACCAAATCGGTGCATGATATCGACGGTCAGATCCACATAGGGTCTGGACACCGGTCCTTTCAGGACATCGATTTGCAAACCCTCGCGCGTGAGCGGTGCCATCAACAGCAGCGACGACAGGAACTGGCTGCTGATCGAGCAGTCGATGCCCAGTGAGCCGCCTTTGACGGCGCCCCCGTTGATGACGAGCGGGGGACACCCGTTTCGATTCACGGATTGTACCGGAACGCCGATCTGGGTCAGGCTGTCGATCAGGGCCTGCACCGGGCGCTCCTGCATGCGGGAGGTCCCGGTCAGGGTATAGGCCCCTTCTCCAAGAGCGGCGATGGATATCAGCAGACGCATGGATGTGCCGGAATTGCCAAGGAAAACGGGTTGCTCACAAGGTCGGAATCGGCCGCCGAGGCCCTGGACCTTAATACATGCAGGCCGGACATCCATCAAAACGCCCATTTGCTGCAACGCCTTCATGGTCAATTGGGTGTCTTCGCTTTCCAATGCGTTGGATATGGTGGACGGCCCATTGCCCAGCGCGGCGGCAATCAGCACCCGATGGGTGTAACTTTTTGATCCCGGTATCCTGACGGCCGTATCGGTTATCGGCTGTGAAGGCACTGTGAATATGGGAGACAAAATATTTTCCTCCTGCAGAATAAAAAAGCCGCGGGCATTTTCGATTGCCCACGGCTTTGCATTTTTCCAGCGAAATTAAATTCAGCGCAACCACGGACGGGGACGGATTTCCGGCCAGGCATAATAATAGTAGCTGTCCACACGTCGCGTCATTCTTGTTTCTTCTCTCTTCAGTGGTTGGGTGCGCCTCAATTTCAGTAGATAATCACTTGAAATTTGTCAAGACATTTATTCTGCTTCAGGCGGCGCACAGTTGCTTTCATCCAGCAGAACCCGGCCTTCTCCCGGGTATACGGCGTGATTAGAGGCAAACGTCGGTGGGCCGGGATCAGGCCACCGCCCCGACTGAGGGTCACTGCCCTCACGTGCCAGGGGGGACGGATCTTTGTCCGCCATGCAGGGGCTGATCCTGAGATCGACCGTGTCCACCGGCCAACTGAACTCAATGGGGATATTGTTGGGGTCAAAGGTATAGATGGAATGGATAAAACCGTGATCGATCACTTCCGAAACCCATTGTTCCGCCGCTTCCAGACAATGTTTCAAATGCCACAGATCCTCCTTGCGAGCCACTTCGAAGGAAATATGATCGAATGCGAAAGCACCCCGGACCGGCACCCCATGATCTTTCTCAGGCAAAGGCTCGACACCGGGCCATTCGAAAAAAGCGATCATGTCGTGGGCCGATATTTCAAAAAAATAGTGCCGGTACCCCGGTCGCCCCAAACCGGCCACCAACCGCATGCCCAGCAGGTCGCGCCAGAAAGCGATTGTGGCATCGATGTCGCCGGTGGCCATGGCCAGGTGATTGATGCCGGTGAAGTTGATTTTCATACGCGGGCTACTCCTAATCCGAATATTGACGGTTTCGTAAAAAGTCCGATTCCCCTGAGGGGGACTAAAGATCGGCGTTACGCGTATCCCTCGTCACTGCGGCGTACGATAAGTACGCTGCCTGCAACACCCGCGACAGCGGTATTCCTCGGGATTCGCAAGCCTTGATCTCGAACCTTTTACGAAACCGTCCCAAATTAAACTTTTTACGAGACCATCAATATTACATGCATTGTTCGGGCTGAACGGTGACGGGTATTACGGTCCTACTTTGAGCGCGAACCGGGCTCCGGAACCGTGGCTTTATAAATGACGGCCTCGCCTGTCAATCGGTAGCCACCGGCGGCGGCCGGTACTAAAACGCTGTCGCCCTTCTGGAGCATCAGGGTGTCAGCTTCGTTTCCTGTTTTCAAAGTGGCGCGTCCCTTCATCAGCAACAGAATCTCGACATTGCGCTGCTCTGGCGATGCATGGGACTTTCCGGCGGCGACCGTCACCTTCGACAAACAAAATTCTTTTGCCGGAGTGATATAACGGGCCTCGGTCGGCGATACGGCTTGCGCGGTCATAACGCCGGGATCACGGGGTTCAAACAAGAGCACCCGCATCAGTTCCGCCTGATCGATGTGCTTCGGCGTCAAGCCGCCCCGGAGCACATTGTCGGAATTGGCCATCAACTCGATCCCTACGCCGTCAAGATAAGCATGGAGTTGACCGGCCGGCAAATACATGGCCTGGCCGGGTGCCAGGCATACCAGGTTCAGGATAACAGGGGCCAGGATACCGATATCTCCCGGATAAGCCTTCTGCAGCTTGATCAACCAGGAGGATATCGGGTCCTGCGGGCGGTTGCTTTCCGCCCGGGCAATCGCCTCGCTAATGGCCCTTTCTTTTTCCGTCGTCGGCATGTTTAGCATGGTCTCAAATAACAACCGCAGCGCCTCATTCGGAGAAAGGGCTTGCAGAGAAGCCAAAATTTTCGCGAAGGTTCCAGGGCAGAACTGTCCCAATTGCCGTTGGAGGTCGTCGATCGTACGGAATCCATTGACCCCCCAGAATTCGGTCAGGGCGCAAATGACCTCCGGTTTATGGTTGGCGTCGCGATAATTGCGGTGGGGTGCATCCAGTGGTATGCCGGCCTGATTTTCCCGATCAAACCCCCTGCGGGCCTGAACGCGGTTGGGATGGGCCTGGATCGAAAGGGGTTCGGCAGCCGCAAGGACTTTGAAGAGGAAGGGCAGCTGACGATCAAACCGGCGGGAGACGCTTTTCCCCAAAATTTCTTCCGGGAACCGGTCGATCAATGATTTCAAAGACGCCGAATGGTCACCATCAACGATCATTGATGGTGATTTGGGATGGGCGCCCATCCACATTTCAGCCTCGGGTTTGCTTGTCGGATGCGTCCTGCCGGTGAGGTCGGCAATGGCCGTTCGCGACCCCCAGGCATAATGCTGCACAGGATTGTTAAGGCGTTGTACGTTTTCGGCGCCAATGGTCATAAGCGTTCTTTCTCTGGTAAAAGGGCGTAAAATATGTCCTGTAAATCCCCGCGGTGGTAATTTGGAAATTGGTATTGAAGGAACCATAAAACTCATGCCATAATTATGTCAAATAACAGACAACCTCAATGGAAGGTTCCTATCCATATTTCATTTCGCCAGGTAATGAGCATCGTCCGATTGCCCGCCAAAAACGGCCTGTTCCAGGCCGTCATGCTGACATTGACCTTCAGTATCGGTGCTTGTCTGATCGGCCCGTTAGGTGTCGATCAGCATGATCCGCTTTCGTTATGGCTGATCAAGCTCGTCCAGACCAATTTGCCTTCTGCCGAGAGAATCAATCCTCTTGAAATTCGTTCAACCCCCACGCCTGTTGCCGTCCTCGAATGGGGTTTTTGTCTTCTGGCCGGCATTATGGCGGTGCTCATCTCAAAACGGCTGAAGCTGCGATGGTGTTTAACAGCTGCGGGAACACTGGCCGTGTTCGTCATGGGGATCACGCTGTTCACCTGGCGTAACTGGGGTTTTCTCATCTCAAGCGGCGTGCCCCTTCTTGGCATTGGTTTTGGTTTGTGGACCGTTTTCATTTTGAGACGGCCGATTACCGTCAGGGGACCGGAACCCCTCAATAACAATCCAATCGATGGGCATGAACATTATGACGTTGATCCGATGGCTAAACCGCCGGGATCTGCAGAGGCCTTGCAAACAAACGGGGATTTTTTCAACCCGTCTGCATGCCTAGACGCTGCTCCGGAAGATGAAAGCGAATCCGGCTTTATTAACGGGAGGGTCATCGGGCGATACGAAATTATCCGTTCCATTGGCAAAGGCGCCATGGGAGAGGTCTTTTTAGGACGAGACCCCCATATCAACCGCCTGACCGCTGTCAAAACGGTGCGTTTCGAGGACAGCTTTGCCGAAGATGATATCGAACAGATCAAAGGTAAGTTTTTCCGGGAGGCGGAAAGCGCTGGGACCCTTTCGCATCCGCATATCGTTACCATCTATGACGCCGGAGAGAACGGGGACTGCGCCTATATCGCCATGGAATTCCTGGAAGGGTCGACGTTGCTGCGCTTTGCCCGGCGCCAGCGTCTCCTGCCGCTCCGGCGAATTATCCGGTATATGGCCCAGGTCGCTGAGGGGCTGGATTATGCCCACCGTCAGGGCATCACCCATCGGGATATCAAGCCCGCCAACATCATGCTGGTCCAAAACGGAAAGATCAAGATCACGGATTTCGGTATCGCCCACATTGCTACGTCCTCCCAAACCCAGACCGGCGTTGTCAAAGGCACGCCCTATTACATGTCGCCGGAACAATTCTCCGGTCAAAAGGTGGATGGCCGTTCCGATATTTTTTCTCTGGGCACCACCATGTTTCAGCTTCTGACCGGCACCCTGCCCTTCTATGCCGAAAGCCCCGCCCTCCTGATGAATCAGATCATGAATTTTCCCCATCCCAACCCCCGCGCAATCAATCCACGCGTGTTACCGGCCATGGTGAAAATCGTCGACAAAGCCCTGGAGAAGGACCGTGCCAACCGTTACCAAAGCGCCAAAAGCCTGGCCCGGGATTTGCGTCGGTTGGATCAGCGGATCAAAACAGCGCTCCAAAAAGACCGTACCGCCAATCTTTAAACAAGCGGAATTTCGTCGTTTAGGCCCATGGATGCGTCATATCGGCCCATACCTTGACTTGCCAATGTTATCTGCTATAGTTTTCCTGTTAATTGCTACCGAAACCGTTTGAGATTATTATAAAATCATCAGGATAAAAGCTGTCTTTCAGAAAACGTTGCATCCCGTGGGCCGAGCATGATCGATATCGCTGCAGCCGGACTTTCCGACATCGGACGGAAACGCCCTTCCAATCAGGACCGTTATATAGTGGACGATCGTCACCGACTTTATGTGGTGGCCGATGGCATGGGGGGGCATCAGGCCGGTGAAGTGGCGTCACAGTTGGTCACCGATTCCCTCCGACAATATTTTTCGTCAGCCGGTACCGTTTCCCCAAATCCGGATACGCCGCCGCTGAAGGATCCCTCCCTGTCGCCCGAGGCCAATCGCATGCGTGAAGCCATAGAATATGCCAACCAGCAGGTGTATCAAGCGGCAGCCAATGATAAGCGCTGCCAGGGCATGGGATCAACCCTGGCCGCCGTTCAATTTGCGAACAATACGTTCATTGCGGCCAATGTCGGCGACAGTCCTATCTACCTGGTCCATGAGCAATCGATTGAAACGATTTCCGTCGCCCACACTTTCCTGGCCGAGCGACCGGATCTCCAGACGGATGCAGCCAATGTATTCAGCACGGAACTGCAACACCTGCTAACGCGAGGGATGGGTGTCGAGGACACGGTGCAGCCCGATATCTGTGAATCCCCCTGGTACGGTGGCGATCGTTTGGTGATTTGTTCCGATGGTTTGAGCGGGAAAGTCGCTCCCGAAGAAATTCTTACCATGGTTTCTTCCAATAGCGTTAACAGCGCCTGTCAACTGTTGGTGGAAAAGGCCAATCAAAGAGGCGGTGACGATAATATCACCGTCATTGTCATGCATGTTCGCAAACAGAACAAGTTGCTCCAGCGGATAAACCAGTGGATCGGTCGTTTTATCGGCGGCGGCTTATCCGAGGGGTGACAACCGAAATAACATCAAGAGGGAAACAATATGCCAACCATCAGCCTGAGGTTTAAAAACAACACCATCGGAACCTATGATCTGCAGCCGGGGCAATCCCTGACCATCGGACGCCTTGACGATAACGACATCATCATTGAGAACCTGGCCGTTTCGGGTCGGCATGCTAAAATTGATACGGTTGGCGAGGGCTATCTGCTGACAGATCTGCAGAGCAAGAACGGGTGTTTCGTCAACGAAAAACTGGTGGCATCCCACTGGCTCAATCATGGGGATAAAGTGAGCATCGGCAAACATATCCTGGAATTCGCCTTTAAATCCGGTGAGCCCCGCCCGCCTGCGCCAGCAACGGACCAGCGGGATCAGACCATGGTAATGGATACCGGCGATTACCGCGACATGCTGTCTAAATGCGGTGCTGCCGATCGGCTGGCGTCAGCGGTCGGCAAACCGGTGGGGGTTTTGTCCTATCTTGCCGGCGGCGAGGGCGAATTCGAGCTGACACGCAAACTGGTTAAAATCGGAAAAGACGCCAACAGCGATATACGCGTCAGCGGCCTGACCATAGGCCAAACCGCCGCCACCATCAGCAAACGACCCAATGGCTATGTCCTGAGTTATGTCGCCGGGCTTTCCAAACCCAAGGTGAACGGGAAAGCGGTTAAACAATCCGTGGCGTTGAACGAATTTGACGTCATTGAGATTGGCGCGCTTAAGCTGCAGTTTTTCACCAAAGAATGACGGTTTCGTAAAGAGGCCAATCTCGGCGTTGCGCGGCACCATTCGTTGCTGCGGCGTATAATCATACGCCTCGCGCCTCATGCCTTGCGCGCCTTGACCTTGGCCTCCTTACGAAACCGTCCGGGAGGTGCATGGCAAGGGGCAATCTCGGCGTTGCGCGGCACCATTCGTTGCTGCGGCGCAGAATCATACGCCTCGCGCCTCACGGCTTGCGCACCTTGAGCGTGCCCTCTTTCGCAACCGCTTGCCAAGGTTGTCGGCGTGAAAATCGCATTTCTCCATTATCATCTCAAGCCCGGCGGGGTCACGACCGTTCTTCGGCATCAGGTTCTGGCACTCCAACAGGATAACGAACTGCTGGTTATCAGTGGTGAACCGGGGCCGGTCGATTTTCCGTGTGACGTCGCCCACGTCCCTGGGATCGGTTATCACGCCCATAAAAAAGCGCAACCGGAAATCGACGCCATTGTCGCTCGGATTGCCCGTCGGATTCACCGCCAATTCAACGGTCCCTGCGACCTTATCCATATCCACAATCCCCTGCTGGCCAAAAATGTTTTTTTTCTCGACATTATCAATGGATTGCAGCAACTCGGCTTTAGGCTTTTCCTTCAAGTGCACGATTTTGCCGAAGACGGTCGGCCAAACGCGTATTTTCGGGACCAGGCCTATCCCAGGGACTGTCATTATGGCGTGATCAACTCCCGGGATTATCATATCCTTATCCATTCCGGGCTTTCAACCGATGGTGTGCACTATCTGCCCAATTGCGTTTTCCCTCTCGAAACCAGGCCGGTGTCCCCATCGGAACATTATCTTTTGTATCCCGTACGGGCCATCCGTCGCAAAAATATTGGGGAGGCGCTTTTAATTTCCCACTTCCTGCCCCAAGATTGGGCTGTCTTCATTACCCAGCCTCCCAACAGTCCGGCGGATTTCCCCAGCTACAATCAGTGGAAATCCTATGCCGCCGCACACCGTTTAGCGATTGGCTTCGAAATGGGAACCTACCGACCATTTCCTGAACTGGTGGCTGGCGCCCGTCAGGTCCTGACCACCAGTATTACCGAAGGGTTTGGCTTTGTGTTTCTGGAGCCCTGGACTGCCGGCAAGCCGTTGACAGGGCGGCTACTGCCTGAGATCTGCCGTGATTTTACCGATGAAGGGATTCATCTGGACCACTTGTATGCCGAAATGGTGCTGCCCGTTGATTGGATCGGACGTGAAAAAATCATGGATCGGTTTGACGATCGTCTTGAAATCAACCAACGGGCATATGGCCCCAACTGGCCGGCGAATTGGACTGCCAACTGCCTGCGCATCCTGAACGCGCGTCAAACCATTGATTTTGGAATGCTGGACGAACCATTGCAGATGGAAATTCTCGATATGCTCCGGGATCAGCCGGCCCGGAAAGAGGCAATGTTGCGCTTGAACCCCTTTCTGGAATCCGTTTCTTCAGTGGCGACACCGAACGATCTTGTCAACGCCAATCGGGAACGTGTCTTGTCGCTGTATCACCCGAACCGTTACCGCAAACACTTGCAAGACATCTATACCCGCATATTGGGCAACCCGGTTCATCAAGCCATTGACCGCAAATCGTTGTTATCGGGCTTCCTGTCGTTTGAAAATTTCAGCCTGCTGAAATGGAATCCTCCTGATGATGGATGACCGGCATTTAAAAAACCGGATTCGTTACGTTGCACCCATACCGACCGGCTGTACTCCCGGAGGGCGGCTTATGCGCCCCATCCGGGCCATCATTTTCGATATCTACGGCACTCTTTTCATCAGCCGCTCCGGTGATATTGGAACGGCCGAGGCAATGGCGCACAAGACCGCCAGGATTAGGGATGTATGTCGACGATACGGCGTGGATGAACCACCCGAGCGGATAACGCAGCGATTGTTTAAGGGCATCCGAACGGCCCATGAAAGAAGGCGGGCGTCGGGTATCACCCACCCCGAAATTGAAATCGATCTCATCTGGAAAAAGGTGTTGGGCTGGAAGGATAACCACCGAATCCGCAAATTTGCATTGGAATACGAATGGACTGTCAATCCGTGCTATCCCATGCCCGGCCTCGATGAAACCCTGCGCGTGCTAAGGCGCCGCGGTCTGACCATGGGGCTTATATCCAACGCCCAATTTTTCACCCCCCTGCTTTTCCGGCTGTTTTTGGGCGCTTCCCCGGAAGAGCTTGGATTTACTCCTGATTTGATTGTATATTCCTACCAGTACGGACAAGCCAAACCAGCGAATAAGCTTTTCGCAAAGTGCCGTGAGGGACTCAGGGCGCAAGGGCTGTTCCCGGTGAACATCGTCTATATAGGTAACGATATGCAAAACGATATCCTGCCGGCATCCAAGCTTGGCTGGCAAACCGTCCTTTTTGCAGGGGATCAGCGGTCCCTGCGCCTGCGGGAGGATTGTGCCGACTGTCGCCGCACCCGCCCCGACCTTGTCATAACCGACCTGAGAGAGCTCTTGGACTGGATTTTGTAAGCTGGAACGCGGCGGTATCGTTCATTGGGTGAACATGCCGCCGCCGGACGGTGTGAATCCCATTATGAACCGGCATGGGATGAATTACGGCAGCTTACCGCAACAGTATTTACTTGCAAAACGTTCCAAGTGAGATATAATTTTAAATTGATACGGCTAATTATAAACAGCAACCGCGATTGAAAAATGCAGGACGTCCGAATTGGATCCATAACGCAAACCTCAGAAGGATGGCTACTCCCTCCCCCGACTTCGCCCGAAGTCCTGTCAATGTGTCTTTCCCGGTGCCGGTGGCCGGAATTTGACCTATGGGCGAATTCGCGGGCCGCACTCCAACCATTACCTATTAAACTATAAATGTACGACCAAATTGCTTTTCTGATCATTTTACTGTTTTTGTCCGGCTTTTTTTCCTCAGCGGAGACCGCCCTTTTTTCCATCAGCCAAACCAAGGCGCGCCATCTTGCCAAAAGCAGCGGGCGCACCGCCGAACTGATCTGCGAGATGAAAGAGGATCCGCACCGCCTGCTGACCACTATCCTGATCGGCAATAACGTGGTCAATGTTGGCGCTGCCGCTTTGGCCACGTCCCTCACCATTGGCGTTTTTCCCGACTATGCGGTGGGCATCGCCACGGGAGTGATGACCTTTCTGATCCTCGTTTTCGGGGAAGTATTTCCCAAATCAATCGCGACCCGGAACAATATCCTCATTGCCAGAATGGCCATCTATCCCATTTATTGGCTTTCAATCTTATTCTATCCAATCCTGCTCTTTCTGAATTTCATTCCCTACCTGACCGGCAAGATCAAGAAGTCACCCAAGGTTACCGAAGAAGAATTGATGACCATCGTGGAAGCTGTCGAAGAAGAAGGCCAAATCAAAGAAGAGGAAAAAGAACTGATCCACAACATCTTTGAATTCGACGACACCAATGCCTCCGAGATCATGACCCCCCGGGGGGATATGTTTGTCATCGAAGCGGACGAACCATTGGACCTGCGTGCCATCCTTGCTTCGGGCTACACACGGATTCCCGTCATCGAGGGGGACATCGATCATGTCATCGGCATTGTCAATCTCAAGGACCTCTATTCCCATTCGGTAACGTCTGAGGGCCCCGTCGATGTGCGCCAGATCATGCGGTCGCCCTATTTTGTCCCGGAACATAAAAAACTGGACAAGTTGCTCCAGCAGTTCAAGAAACGCCGCAATCACTTGGCGGTCGTCGTCGATGAACACGGGGGGGTATCCGGCCTGATTACCCTCGAAGATGCCCTCGAAGAGATTGTCGGTGATATTTCCGATGAGACGGACAAAGAAGAACAGCACATTATCAGCACCAAACCCAAGGAATGGGCGGTGCTAGGCAAATCCGACATTGACGAAATCAATCAGGAAATCCCGATTGATATCCCGGACTCCAAGGAATACGACACCTTTACCGGTTATGTGCTGTACAAGATAGGACGCATCCCTCAGGAAAATGAAGAAATTCTCCTGGATGGTTTCCGCATCACCGTCAAGGAAATCGACGGCGTGCGGATCACAAAATATATTGTTCGCCAAATGTGATTCGGCGAATCGAATCACATCGAATCTTCGCCGGGGTGGTTATTCATAACGATACGGCGATTGGATATCGAACGGCCGCTACTCTTTGACCCGTTCCACATACTGGCCTGTCCGTGTATCGATCCTGACCTTTTCCCCCTCTTCCACAAACGGCGGTACTTGAAGAACGTACCCGGTCTCAAGTGTTGCGGGCTTGGTATCCCCCGAAGCCGTATCGCCTTTCACCCAGGGGTCGGCCTTCGTAATGCGCAAATCCATAAAAATCGGCAGGGTCAGGCCGATCGGGCTGCCATTGAACAGCAAAACGCTGCAAACCGTGTTTTCCTTGATAAGTTCACGGGCATCACCGACCTGTTCGGCGGAAAGGAATTCCTGATCGTAGGTGGCGGTATTCATGAAGCAGTAATTTTCACCATCCTGATAGAGGTACTCCATCTCAACCTCTTCCAGGCTGGCCGGCTGAATCTTGTCTCCGGAACGCCAGGTTTTATCAAACTGAACGCCGGTCACCATATTCTTCAGTTTGCATTTATATAGCGCCTGGCCCTTGCCGGGCTTGACGAACTCAAACTGGGTAATGACATAGGGCTCACCGTCAATCTCGATCTTCAAACCTTTTTTCAGTGATCCGGCTTCTATCATATTGGCTCCTCCATTGGTAAAACCCATCTACAGGTTGTTTTAGCGCATTGGATTGAATCCATCACCACGATTGAACGGGTACTGAATCAACCGTTGTTCATCGATGTTTGGCCCGCATCAAAACCGTCGGCCATATCGTAGGCAGCCCTCTGGGCTTCCATCACGAACCGACGGACGCGTTCCAAATCTTTTGCAAACCGAATCGGACGCCCCTGATCATCTGCACGGTTGGTGCAGGTACAGCTGTCCACGCCGACCGGATTCACAGCTTGCACACCGTCATAAACATTCTCCGGTGAAAGACCACCCGCCAGAATCACGGGTATTTGTGCATATTCCGCAAGCTCCCGGGCGGTTTGCCATCGGCATGTCTGACCGGTAATCCCCACAAAGCCATTGACCGGTTGAGACGTTAAAGCCGCACCGGCTGACAAAACCGTATCGGTCAGAAAAAGATCACTCACCGGTTGAAACAATTCGGCCAAGGCAATGGTCGGTATTGCCATATGTTCACCAGGCCGGCCAATGGGGATGGACCGCATGATCATCAATTCTGGATACCGTGACCGGACTTCCTGCTGCAGGCTTATCAGGCGTTGGCACAGGGCCTTCCCATCCATTTCAAAAGTGAGCATTTCGCAAAAATGAACGATGTCAGGCCGATAATAATCCAGGGTGCGGAATACGGTTGCAGGATCGTTGTAAAGCGGAATCAGGGAGCTTTTTTTCCCAATTCCCTGAATCGCCCGCACCGTCTCACGGATGATCGGCAGTCGCCAGTCCTTCTCCGAAAGAATAACGCTCCCGATATGGTCGACCCCTATTTCGCCAAGGGGTTCCACTTCTCCGGGGGTCTGAATTTCATAAATCTGGGTGATCAAAGATCTTGACCGCTCCTTACGCGTCCACGCCGTCGGCAGGTTCATTCAGGCGGGGTTTATAGCCCTTCACAGCCCTACAATTCAGTTGACTTTTGGTGCGCTGTCTAACATATTCAGCTTGTTTTCGCAAACGGGTCGAAACGTTTTCCATAATCCCCGGGCGCTGCATGCCTGCGCTTATATTGAGGTGGCTATGATCCTTATCATTGACTTTGGTTCCCAGTTCAATCAACTCATTGCCCGACGGGTAAGAGAGTGTCGGGTATACTGCCAGATTGTCCCCCCGACCATTTCCTGCAAACAGGTCCAGGCCTTGAAACCGGAAGGTATTATCCTGTCAGGGGGACCCTCCAGCATTTACGAAACCAACAGCCCCAAGGTTGATCCGGACATATTGAATTTGGGCGTTCCCGTCCTGGGCATTTGCTACGGCATGCAGTACATGGTGCATGCGCTTGGGGGCGAGGTTGCCCGCTCAACCAAGAGAGAATATGGTTTTGCCGAATTCCGGGTCAAAAAAGACGACGGCATTTTCAAGGGTGTCGACCAAGACACCACCTGCTGGATGAGCCATGGTGATTCAATTACCAAGCTGCCGTCTGGGTTTCGTATAACCGGTTCGACGGAAAATACGCGTATCGCCGCCGCCAGCCATACCCGCCGCAAATTGTTTGGGCTTCAGTTTCATCCGGAGGTTGAGCACACCCCTCGCGGCAAAAAAATGATCCGTAATTTTTTAACCGACATCTGTGGTTGCCGCATGTCCTGGACCATGAAATCCTTTGCCAACCAGGCCATCGAAGACATTCGGTCTCAAGTCGGGAAGAAAAAAGTGATCCTGGGCCTTAGCGGCGGGGTCGATTCTTCGGTGGCAGCCCTCCTGATCCACCGGGCCATCGATAAAAATCTGACCTGTATTTTTGTCGACAACGGCCTTCTGCGGAAAAACGAAGCGGAGAAACTTAAAGAAGTTTTCAAGCAGAATCTGCATATCAATGTCCGTTTTGTTAAGGCTTCGGGCCGGTTTCTCAAAGCACTGAAAGATGTCCAGGATCCGGAACGCAAACGCAAAATCATTGGCAAAATTTTCATGGACGTATTCGAGGCTGAGGCCAAAAAGATCAAAGATGCCGAGTTTCTGGCCCAGGGGACCCTATATCCTGACATCATCGAATCCCAGAGTGCCTTCGGAGGCCCCACGTCCGTCATCAAGTCCCACCACAATGTCGGGGGGCTGCCGAAAAAAATGAAGCTCAAGCTGGTCGAGCCTTTGAAATACCTTTTTAAGGATGAAGTTCGCAAATTGGGGAAAACATTAGGCCTTCCTGAAGAGATGAATTGGCGACAGCCTTTTCCGGGGCCAGGATTGGCCATCCGTATCATCGGCGCGGTTACGGCGAAACGGTTAAAAATTCTACGGGAAGCGGATGATCTCCTGATGGCCGAAATAAAATCGGCGGGTTATTACAAAAAACTCTGGCAGTCTTTTGCGGTTTTGCTGCCCCTGAAAAGTGTTGGCGTCATGGGGGATATGCGAACCTATGAAAATATCCTTGCCATCCGTGCGGTTACCAGCAAAGACGCCATGACGGCGGACTGGGCCCGCCTGCCGCATCAATTGCTCAACCGAATTTCCAACCGCATCATCAATGAAGTCAAGGGTGTCAATCGTGTCGTCTATGACATCAGCTCCAAACCTCCGGGAACCATTGAGTGGGAATAAACGCTATGAATGACAAAGACACTGACAGTTTCCGCCTGGGTACTTTTGAAGAAAGTAGGGAAGTGCCTGTGGAAGAAGACCGTGAACTCGTCGACCTTCAAATACGGAAATTGCAGCGACGCTTCCGTTGGTTTCTTCTCATTGTTCTTCTGGCGGTCGGGGGGCTGTTCAGCGTTGGATATCTGGACTTGAAAAACCGATTTTCCATGCAACAGACAACCGGTACAAGGGAGATCGAAAATATCGCCGCTGTCTTTGAAGATCGTCTCGATGAATTCCAAAAACGGTTGGATGAGCTGGAAGCTTCACTGGGCAAAAAAATGGCGGCTATGGATCAAAAAACGGTCGTTTGGCAAAAAGATCTGGCCGGTCTGCGCCAGACTGTGGAAAAAATTGACTTGAGCGGTGCCGTAAAGAAAGAGCAGAAGGCCGTTCTCCAATCCGTTCGCAAAGAAATCGAACCGATGGAACAGAACATCCAGGCCCTAAAATCCAACCTGACGGATTTGGAGAAAAAAATCACTGCCCAAATGGCCCCTCTATCTGAATCCCTGGCACGCAATTCCAAAGAGGTGCAAACCCTGCAAAAACGTATCGGACCGGCCTTCGGAGAAATCGTCAACAAAGATCAAATGGACCTCGAACTGCTCAAAATCAAAAAAGCTTATCGCCAAAATCTCGCGGCCGAAGTCTCCGGTCTCGAAAAACAGCTCCGTCTCCTTGTCGAACGCCTGGAGCGGCTGGAAGCCAAACCGGCACCTAAAGCCGCCGTGCCGGCCGGCCCACCCCCTGCTCAACCCGTGCCATCAAGTAATGCCGCCGGCGCCACGGGTATCGACGAGCAAAATCTTCCCTGATTCTCATTATCCGATCAAATGCCCCACTCTGTCACCGGCACCAATGATTTCCTTGATGCGTATGCCGTATTTGTCATTTTCCACCAGGACCTCCCCTTTGGCAATCAGGCGATTGTTGGCCAGGATGTCCAGGCTCTCCCCCTCAAGATTGGACAGTACGATAGCTGAACCTCTGCCGACTCCCAGAATATCCTTGATGTTCATTTTGGTTCGGCCCAGTTCCACACTGATATGGACAGGGATATCTTTAATAAAATTTACATTCTCCGGATAGTTTGGTCCTGCTGACGTCTGACTTGCGGTCGCTTCGGGTGGGTCGGGCATCGAAGAAGCAACCGGCCCGTCTTCAGGTTTGGACGCCGCATCAGGGGCTCCTTGCGGTGCACTTTCAACCGGCGCAGTTGTCGGTTTCTCTTCGTTATGGGCGGCCGCTAAAAGCGACTGGATCGCATCGTCATCCAGCGTTTGATTTCCATTGTCGCTATCAGACGGTGGCGCCCCCTCGGCACTGTCGTTATTGGCGGCGGCAATCATCGCCTGGATGGCATCATCATCGAGCGGCTGCGATTCGTTTGGTTCCTGTGCCAGGGGCTGATTTGCCGTCTGGACCGGTTCCGGTTCGTCGATCTTGACGCAAACCTCAACCAGGATGTCATGATCGTTTAATTTGAACGCAAAACGTTCATAGCGGTCCATGTTCAGGATTTCAATCTGGAAATCCAGGCCCACCGTTAGGGACGGCGTGGATATCTTACAATCCAATCCGGTATCGCAAAATGCGGCTTTCAGATTGCCGCCGAGAATATTGGTCATCTCGCCGATTACATCTTTGACCGTGTCGATATCCTGGATCTCCTCCAGGTTCTGGCCCAGCATACCGGCGGTGATCATACGGGCAAACGTCTGGGATACCTGAAACTGGATGCTGCCGTGCACCCCGCCTGTGAAGTCCAGCGCCCCCATCACGCGGAAATCTTCCAATTTCTGAAATGGATCACGGTCAGCCAGATCGACATCCATAGAGAGCATGGTATCGAAAAGCTCGATGATGGAGTCCCCCACTGATGAAATAATATCCAGTCGCTGGAATTTGGAGATATCGATTTTTTTGAGTTTCAGAATGGAGTGCAGGTCCGCCTCATCCTCCATGACGAATTTGACGGCGACTTCCACCAGAATGGTTTCATCTTCATAAGAGAATGCGAACTGTTCGTAGCGCTCCATATTCAGGGTCTGCACCTGGAAATTGCTGCCCGTGGTGATGGACGGGGTCGAGATTTCGCAGGTTAGGCCGGCATCACAAAAATTGGATTTCAATCCGCCGGCCGTGATATTGCAGACTTCTCGCAGGACATCCTTTATTTCCTCGTCGGTTTCGATTTCATCGACGTCCATCCCCAGCATGCCGGCGGCCATTTTGCGTGCCATCATTTGGCTAACCCGAAGATTGACGCTGCCCTGTACCTTGCCGGCCAGGCTGACGATACCGACGAGAATCTTGTCTTCTTTTTCGGTGATGGCCGAAGCATCCTCGCAGGACTGGAGATCCATGGACAACATGGTGTCGAACAAATCAACGACGGATTCGCGGACGGCTAAAATAATATCCCTGTTTGGGTCCTGTGACATGCAAGCACCACTTTCCGTTTCGGTTCCACACAATGGATCGGTCATAACCGGTTGAGGATCGGTTTGACGAAAACTATCAGAAAAGAAGAAAGCAAAAAGAGTGCCACGGCCTCATACCAACGCAACCAATAGAATATACGTTTATTATTTATCGTTGGCGGCATGTCGCCATTTTTTTTAGGACCAGGGGCCGGCGAAATTTTGACAGCTGTCAGAAATGACAACAATTGGAGGCGGGAGCATAATGAAGACATTCCACCCCGGGGGTACTGCGCAGCACTTCAAGGCAGGGTGGGCGTCGGCTTTTAAACCCCATGGCGCGGCACCCATAGGGATGTTTTGGTTCCCAGGTTACGTAAAAATGGCGGCAACCGCGACAGCTTGTGCGGCGGTGATGATGTTTCCTTGGTGTATGCATGAGCGTTAACCAAATAATGACCAGAAATCTGGGAAAACCTGTTCGGAACACGGACACGGTATCTTGATGCGTACATTCGTCAGGGGCGAACCCGAAGTTCGATACCCACCCGGTTCAGCATTTCCCAGGACCGGTAATAATCTTCGTCACGTCGCTGGGACGAGGCCACTACGATGGCCTGTATGACCTCATCACTGATTCCGGATTGCTTCAGTTCAATCAGATCCTGTACGGATGACATGTTGAGCGGCTTAATTGCCCGGCCATAGATAATCGGCTGGGACTGACGCATAAACGAGCGTTCGGTCACTAGAACTTCGATGGTGTCGTCCGCCATCCCGGCTTTTTTGAGTTGGATGAGCTCTTCGACCGTAAAAGCCGCCGTTTCGATCACTTTTTCGCGGGCGACCGCCTGAATTACCCCATCACTGAATCCGGCCTCCTTGAGGGCTACCAAAGCACTGGCCGGCATGGCCCGCATCTCATCATAGCCGTCGGCAAAAAAAATCAACAGGCAGATCAGCACCGTTTTTAGGATGCGTGCGTTCATTTTAGTTTAGGAAATTCATAAGGGTCGGTTGGATAATCTTGGCCGCTGCGTTAAGGGACATCTCATAGGCCAGTTCCTGGTTGTTGAAATCAATGATAGTTTCTTCGATATTGGCTTTTTCGGTGTTGTCCAGCATTTCCTCGAAGGTAAGTTTCAGCTTGGCCGTCTGCTGCTCCACCAGTTCGAGCTGTTGATATTTAGCCCCGCTTTCGGCACGAACCATCTGGATCTGGCCCTGGGCCTGTTCGAACCGGTCGATCTGGTCATGGATCAGCGTGGTATCGTCCGTCTGCAAACCAACGATCAGCTGATCCAGGGCGTCAAAAACATCTTCAGCCCCCTGGAAGATGCGGCTTCCATCCGCCTCAACCTGTATCTCCATATTGTCGGCAGACATGACGCTGTAGTAGCCATTATCCCCGTTGTAAGTCCCACCTGAAGCAAAGGGCGGTGTCAACGTCTGGAAGCCGGAAAAAACATAAACACCGCCCATTTTCGAATTGGACAGTTGCAGGACCTGGTCCCGGATATTCTGGACACTGGTGATGGCCGCCTCGCGATCCATGGAATCGGATCCCGACTGGTTGACGGCCCAATTCTTGGCATCCACGATCAGATCTTCCACCCCCTCCAAGGTGGTTTCGATGAATTCGATACGATTTTTGGCATTCTGGATGTTGCGATCATACTGGTCTAACGATGTAAGGGTTTTGCGGTAGTCCAGTACCTTACCATATCCCAGGGGATCGTCGGAAGGCCGATTGATGCGCAAACCCGAAGACATGGTTTCCTGTTTACGGGCCAGGTTTTCGGCCTGCCGAAACAGATTGCGTTTGACCGTTGCCGTCATCATGCTGTTTGTGACGCGCATGTCATCCTCCTATTAAAAGCAGTGGGCTTCTCCCGCCGCAAGGGTCGCCCAATGGCCCGGAAAATGGGCGGGCGGTTGCTACACCATATTCAATACCGTGTTGAGCATATCATCCACAGTGGTAATCAGTTTCGCCGCCGCTTCATAGGCGTGCTGAAATTTGACCAGATTGACCATTTCTTCATCCAGGGAAACCCCCGAAACGGATTCCCGATAATTTTCCAAGTGGGTCATCATGGCGCTTTCATATTCCTGGTTGGCGGACGCGTTGCTGACATCGTTGCCCACACTGCTGGCCAGGGCACTGTAGTAGTTGTCGAAAGTCGTACTGCCGCTGTTCATGATCAACTGGTTTTGCAATTCGGCAATGGCCACGGCGTTGCGGTTGTCGCCGGGAACGGTTGCCGCTGTTGCTGCGGCGGCGATGAGGTTGACGTCTGCGGCCACGGCCGGGTCCAGCGCCATGGTAGCGGCCGTACTGCCCGTAAAAAAGGCCTGCCCGGTGGTTGGCAGCCCGGTAGCGGGATCAATGGTCATGCCATAGCCGCTTTGGTGCATGGTATTGACCTCGCCGATGATGGCATTGGCCAAGGCATCCAATTCGTCAAGATACCCTTGGGCATAGCCATCCCGCACGTCCAGCCAGCCTTTCAGTTCACCGCCGCCGATATCCGCGGTAATGTCAATGGTCGTGCCACTCCGATCCGTCCAGACCACATTCTGCAGACCATTGGCGTTGACTTGGGTGGAGAGCTCGTAGGCATAGGGGCTCTGCACTAGGGCCGTGCCGTTGCCCGTCAAAACAGTGACTTGCCCCTGCTCGTTCTCATACGTATCGATTTCAATGAGTCCGGACAGTTCCTTGAGCAATTGGTCGCGCTGGTCACGGTAGTCGTTGGAATTCTGCCCGGCAATTTCGACCTGGCTGATTTTCTCGTTCAAATCGACAATCCGCCCTGTCAGTCCGTTGATTTCATCCAGCGTTCCGGCGATGGTGTTATCGTAATCCATTTGGATCTGCTGCAGATTCTCCGACATGGTGTTGAACGTGCGTGCCAGGGTTTCGCTGGCCGAACGCAATACCGTGCGTTCCGGATAGCCGGCCGGATTGTTCGCCAAATCCTGCCAGGCCGACCAGAAAGCCCCCATGGCCTGCTCCAGTCCGACCCCGGAACTCTCGTTGAAGATCAGCTCGATGCGTGACAAACCGCTTTCCGTGGCTTCCCATTGCCCCAGCTTGGCGTTTTCACCATTGATCTGCCCCCCGATAAATCCATCGTAAATCCTCTGGATTTCAGCGGCTTTGACGCCCGTGCCCATCTGGCCCGGTTCAAAATTGATGGGCGCGCTGGGTTCCATAACGACACGTTGCCGGGAATAGCCCGGTGTGTTGACGTTGGCAATGTTTTGACCGGTCACGTCAATGGCTTTTTGCTGGGTCAGCAGGGATCGGCTGGCCGTGCTCAATATCCCATAGATGTCAGGCATAATTCACCACCTTGCGGGTGTCCTTTTTCTACGTGTTCCCATTGCGTGCCAATGCATTGAAAATGGCTTTGGGTATTTTTGAAAGAGGCTGGATTTCGTCGACGCCTCCCAGCTTGATAGCCTCTTTGGGCATACCGAAAACAACACAACTTTTTTCATCTTGTGAAATGTTGTAGGCCCCATTCTTCTGCATGGCCAGCATGCCCTTGGCCCCGTCAGCCCCCATCCCGGTCAAGATAACGCCCACGGCATTCCGTCCGGCATGCTTGGCCACCGATTGAAACATGACATCCACACTGGGCCTTTGATAATGGACGCGCGGGCCTCCCTTGATGTTCACGAGGTAGTTGCCGCCGCTGCGCTGGAGCACCATGTGCTGGTTCCCGGGGGCGATCAGGGCCACACCGGGAACGACATGGTCCTTGTCTTTGGCTTCCCGGACTTCCATCGGACAAAAGCTGTCCAACCTCTCGGCAAAGGTCTGGGTGAAGGTTTCCGGCATATGCTGAACGATGATCGTTCCAGGTGACCCCGCCGGCATCTGCCGTAGAACCGCCTCGATGGCTTTGGTTCCGCCGGTCGAGGCGCCGATGGCAATGATCTGATGGGTCGTTCTGGTCAACAAGCCGCTGTTGATATCAATTTTTTCCCGCGGTCCGTCCGCTTTTTTGGCCGGCAATGCACTTACCCGGGCCTTGGCCGCAGCCCGGATGGACTGCACCAGTTGGCGGGAGATGTCCTGGGTGGAGTACGCCGAACCGCTCTTGCACAAAACGTCCACAGCGCCGAGATCCAGGGCCTTGATGGCCGTTTCACTGTTCCGCGGGGTGAGTGAACTCAGGACGATCACGGGGAGGGGGTAATGTCGCATGAGTTTGGCCAAAAAGGACAACCCGTCCATGCGGGGCATTTCCAGATCCAGCGTAACGACATCCGGTTTCAACTTGACGATTTTGTCCCTGGCGACATAAGGGTCAACGGCTGTGCCCACGATATCGATATCTTCATAACGCGACAGTTCATCGCTCAATATTTTTCGCACAACAGCGGAATCGTCTACAATCAGCACTTTAATCATTGCTATTCTCTTATGCCCGGTCGTGAACCCTAGAACTTCATTTCATCCGTCAGCCACTGTTTTCCGTCCGTAAATACAATTGACATTCGCCGTCATCCAAACTCAGCAAGGCCGAGGCACACCCCTGTGGGGCATTCAGGTATTCCTTCACCAGACCCCTGGCGGCATCAGCGTCAATAATCTCCGGGGCCTGGATGTCGAAAACCGCATCGACGCCGCCAATGCGGGGCAGCAGGTTCCCGCAGATAACGTTCAAAGCCTCCCGCAGTGCATCCAGTTGCTGGTCTTCGGGAGGTGCATCGTCTTCGTCCAAGCCCAGCATATTGGAAGCCAGTTCGGGAAGCGCCGCCGTGGATATGTTCAGGAGGAGTTCTCCCTGCTGCGGTCCGTTGAAGGCAACACGACACCCCGTGGTGGTTTCCTTCCAGATAGCCTCGGGATCCATTTCATCCGGGTAACTGAAGATGAACGCCAATTGCTCCAGCGTCTCGCCGGCAATTTCCCTCAGTAATTCAGAATGTTCCTGCGTCATCGCTTTCTCCTGTTTCCGTGGGGCCGATGCCTGTAAGCGCATGGATAGAATCTCTAATGATTTCAGGGGTAAAAGGTTTGTGGATAAATTTAACCCCCTTACGTTCAAGTCGCTCGATGCGTGTGGCGCTGCCCTCGGTGGATATGACGATAGTGGGCAGATCGGATAATTCCGGGTCGGCTTTCATCTGGTCGATCATTTCCTCGCCATTCATCACCGGCATGTTGATATCGGCGACAACCAGGTCGACCCAGTTGCCCCTGGCGGCATCCAGCCCCTCCTGTCCGTTGCCGGCCTGATAGATATCCCCAAGATCCAGTCCGCTCATTCGGATGGTTTTGATAATCATCGCCCTCATGACGCTGCTGTCATCGACGATTAAGACATTGAGTGGCATACGGTTTCCCCATTCAGCTAATTAAATTGTATGGTTAATCGGCAGAAAACACATCGGACAGATCCTCCACCCACTGCAATGTCTGGCTGGCGACCTGTTCCAGATGAAAAGGTTTTATTCCCAATCGACGTGTGACCAATGGCGACGGTTCGTATTGCAGCCCTTCCCTGCCGACGCCAATTCCCATCATCAGGCAAAGGACATTGGCCACATGAACGATATCCGTCATTTGGTTTGGTTTATCCGCTCCGTCCGGATCGTGGTGCCAGCGCACCGCGTGCACCAGATCGTCCGGAAGAGACCATTGCGCCAGGATCCGGGCCCCGATTTCAGCATGATCAATGCCGAGTACTTCTTTTTCGGCGACTTCAAAGGAAACGTCCTTGCCGGCGGCCGCATCGATAGCCGCCATATCATCCTGGATAAACTGACCCAGAACCAATTTGCCGACATCATGCACCAGGGCAGCGGTAAAAACATCTTCCGAACTTGTCAGCTGCATCTCGCGACACAAGCCTTCCGCCGCCACGGAAACGGCGATGGAATGCCGCCAAAGCTCACCCGGCGGCAAATCGTATCCGGGGATCGCGCCATCCATGACGGCATTGACACAGGACGCCATCACCAGTTGTTTGACCTTTTTCATGCCCAGCAGCATGACCGCCCGTTTCACGGACCCTACTTTGTTTGGCAAACCAACGTAAGCGGAATTGGTCAACTTGAGCACATTGGCGGTCATTCCCGGATCCAGGCGCAGAATATCTTCGATTTCCTGGACCGATGCTTCCGCATTCTCCAGTAAGGCTAATAGCTTGACAGCCGAACCGGGGATACTCGGTAGCGCTTCCACCTTGGCCATAATTTTTTCAACACAAGTGGCTTTCATAACAGACTCACTGACCCGTTGCTGGATATTTTGACTTCGCCGCTGGTGATATCAAAATGGACGGTACGCCCGGCCGGTCCCCCGATATCATCAGCGTCCAGAAGAACGTTGTTTTTCCATAGCAGCTTTTTCAGGACGGTGAAGTTGCGTTCCCCGATCTTGAAGATCTCATTTTTCCCGAGAGGCTGTCCACATCCAGCCGCTTTGACGATGAGTCGGGATTTTTCCCCCCCGATTTTGTAAATTTCCTTGAACAATTTCGGCACACCGATGTCCACGAACATATAGGGATTGTTGGCGGCTTTTTCAGGATTGATTTTGGACAAGGGCAACATCGCATGCAGAAGTCCGCCAACCTGAGCCTGCGGGTCATAAACCATCAGCCCCAGGCAACTTCCCAACGCATGGGTAACAAGGATATCACCCTTTTTGCCCAACTTCATATCGGCAACCACAACAACGTGTCTCATTTATGCCATCCGAACCCTAATGGTCATTACCGTTTCCTGTAAGTCGCCGGTTTCATGTACTGAAACTCATGGCGAATGCCTGAAAGCCCTTCGGAGTGCCCCACAAAGAGATATCCCCCGGGTTCCAGCATGTCCCAAAAACGATTCACGAGGCGCTGCTGGGTCGGGCGATCGAAGTAGATCATGACGTTGCGACAAAAAATGACGTTGAAAGGGCCTTTCATGGGCCAGGGCTGCATCAAATTCAGCGAAGCCAGCCGTATCAATTTGCGCAGTTCGGTCCCCGCGCGATAACGCGGCTTCGAGCCTTCGCGGATGCGTTCAAAATATTCTCGGACCAGTGGCTGGGGAACCCCGGCCATGCGTTCTTCGGAATATACACCCTGCTGCGCCATCGCGATCATCTGATTGGAAATATCCGTCGACAGGACTAAAACATCTTTCCGATCGATATCCCGGATGTTTTCCCGCAAAACCATGGCTAAGGTGTAAGGCTCTTCGCCGGAAGAACAGGCGGCGCTCCAGAACCGCAGGCGTTTCCGAGTACTGAGATCCGGAAGAATTTCCTGGGCCAGGTAGTCGAAATGAGCGGATTCCCGGAAAAAGCTTGTCTTATTGGTGGTCATCACATCGATCAGGGTATTGATTTCGGTCTTTCCCTTTTCGCTGCTGATGAGTTTCATGTACTCTTTTACACTGGCAATTTTGAGTGCCCTAAGCCTTTTCATAAGGCGCGCGCGCACCAATGCTTCTTTCCCGGATTTCAGGCTGATGCCACATTGTTGATAAACAATCTGGCTGATTTCCTGAAACTGCCGTTGATCAAGTTCGGCGGTCAACAAACTCATTGCGGTAGAGTTCCTTTTTGGGCTACGCCACGGCCTGCAGCGGTTGGGCCTCGATCATCCGCTTGTCTTTGCCGCCATCGTGGCTGTCTTTATTGGCATAGCGCATCAGGCTGCCCACATCCAATATCAACCCAACGCGGCCGTTGGGCATGATGGCGCTGCCCGAAATGCCGGGTATATGGCGCATGGTTTCACCAAGAGTTTTAATCACAACCTGCTGCCGGCCTACCAACTCATCGATGACCAGCCCGGCACGGCTGTGTTCATCTTCGACAATGACGACCAGCATATTGGTGTCATCTTCTTCCACGGCGTCAAGCCCATAGATGTCCACCAATCGTACCAGTGGTATCAGATTGCCCTGGACGGAAATCATTTCGCCCCGGCCGTACACCGTCGAGATGTCATCCCGTTCCGGCTTGATGGATTTGATGATGGAAACCGTCGGAACAACGTATGTCTCTTCCCCGACCCGCACCACCATACCGTCGATAATGGCAAGGGTCAGCGGAAGGCTCATCTTGAAGGTGCTGCCCGCTCCCTTGACCGAGTGGATTTCCACCTGCCCCCGCAGGGATTCAATATTTTTCCGGACCACATCCATGCCGACCCCGCGTCCCGAAACATCGGTTACTTCAGCCGCGGTCGAAAAACCGGGTTCGAATACCAGGTTGAATATTTCCCGATCGCTCAATCCGTTTCCGTCACTGATCAATCCATTCTGGATGGCTTTGTCGAGGATGACATCCCGGTCGAGTCCCTTACCATCGTCCTGAATTTCCACGACCACATTGCCGGCCGAGTGATAGGCGGCCAGCTTCACCTGTCCGGTTTCTTCCTTGCCCCGTTCCTGGCGCACTTCAGGCGGTTCAATACCATGATCGACGGCATTGCGGATCATATGGACAAGCGGGTCGTTGATGACATCCACCAGGTTGCGATCGATTTCGGTCTCTTCGCCCTCCGTGACCAGATGGACCTGTTTGCCGGTCTTGCGGGCAACATCTCTTACCAGGCGGGTCATTTTGTTGAACGTGGCTTTGAGCGGTACCATGCGAAGGGACATGCTCATATCCTGCAGTTCCCGTACGATTTTGCTGGTATGGCCGATTTTTTTAATGAGATCGTGGTTGCTCCCGTTGATGACGACATCGTCCTGAGCCACCATGGAATGGGCAATGACAAGCTCCCCCACCATGTCGATAAGGCGATCGAGACGACTGGTGCTGACCCTTACGGAGGTATCGACCACGGCCTGGGGATTCTTCATGCGCTGCTGGGTCCGCAAAGCCTTGCCGACATCTTTAGCGCTGGCTTGCTGGGTTTTAACCATCTTGACGCCAAGAGGGGCGCTGCCTTCCTGTTTTGCGGCGGTTTCAATCTGTTCACGGGTGGCGGTTCCCTGGGCCACCATGATATCACCGACCCGCGGTTCGGAAACGACGGATTCGACATCTTCGCGGCTGACTTTGCCCTGTGCCACCAGCAGATCCCCCACCCGCGGATTCGGCTCCGTGTCGCTCTCTTCGCTGATACCGGCAGCCTCCGGTGCCGACAATACTTTCATCAACTCGTCATATCCGGCCGGCTTCAGAAAAGCTCCGCCGCCCAATGCATCCTGGACCCCTTCGACCATTTCTTTCAGCATGTCCAAAGCGCGCAGGGATAAATCGGCATACCCTCCGGTATAGCGGATTTCCCTGTCTCTTACGCGGCTGAGCAGGCTTTCGGCATGATGCCCCATATCAGCGATAATCGACAGTTCCAGAAAAGCCGACGTCCCCTTGATGGTGTGAAAGGCACGGAAAACCATGCCCACGGCATCCATGTCGTCCGGATCGGTTTCAAGCGCGAGCAATGCTTCTTCCGCTTTGACAATGAGATCACTGCCTTCCTCGATGAATTCGCCGATGAGTTCAAAATCCGGATCATCGGGCAGGTAGTCGTTCATATCCTGTTCGGGTGAGGCCGGTGGTTCTTCCATTTCCGGAAGAGCCCCAGGGGGGCAAGGATCGTCAACAGGAGATGTGACTTCAGCAGGCACAACAGGATCGGTTTCGGAATGCGGCCTTGGTTCTGATTTATTTTCGGGCGCCACCGTTTCAGCGTCTTTAACCGGATCCGCAGCCGGTGTATATTTGGTTTCGTCGATCAGTAGATCCATGGCGGACTGGATTTGCCCTCCGATGATATCCAGAAGGTCGTCCGACAGTGCTCCCGCCTCATCCAAGGCGTTTGTCAGCAGAATATGCGCCTCCTGCAAGCGGGTTTGCGCCGCATCGGGGAAAGCCTGATTCTGACCCAATTCGTCTAGGGCGTCCCGGATGGCGCGACATGCCTCCAGGTCGTCGGTATCGGCCTGAACGATCATGGCGGCGACATCATCGATACTCAAAGGGCCATCCTCCACGGTTTCACCTTCTCCATCCGTATCGATGACATCCCGTGAGGTCGTATCTCCGCGGGATAATATTCCCTCCAGCGCGTCGGTCGCTTTTTGGGCCAGGATCTTACGGTCCGGCCCGTTTTCCAGATAATGTTTGGCGGCGTCAAAGCCATCGGCGATAGCATCGATGATGGACAGGTAGTCGCTAAGGGATTTCTGGGCAATGGCGGCAATCCCTTTATGGCAGGCTTGCAACAGTGACCGGAGGGGTTTCATCTGTTTGGGGATACCTCCGGCAAGCGCGGCCAGTTGATCGGCAAAACGGCCCCATCCCTCGCGATCATTCAGACTGAGATTGTCGAGGTTGTCATAAAACTGATTTAACTGTGGGATGACTTTGGATCCTGTTTTCGTCATGAGTATCTATCCGAATCTGTTGCCTGGATTTATGGTAAAATGCCCGTCGTATCTATACGGCCCCTGAAAGCATGCGGCCGATCTTGCCGCCATGCTGAACGCGACCCGTTGCATGGTAGACCTGATTAGGATGCGTCAGCGTTGTCAGCATCTTAAGCGAGCCGTTGATGAATTGCAGGGCCTGAAGGCAAAGGGATCGGTTGCGCTCGGATTCAATCTGGATCGTGTCGATCAGTTCCTGGAGCTTCCCTCCCCGTTTTTTTAACTTGGAAGCATGCGGTTCCCCGACCCGTTTGCTCAACCGGGTGACGGTCATCTCTTCAGAATCCAGTTGGAGTTGAACCGCAATTTGATCGGCGATCTGCTTTCGATGGAACTCCTCACGACGAATGCGCTGGAGTACCGTCTCCTTGTCCGTGACGATCCGGTTGAGGGCCTCAAGGTCGGACTCCAGAATGGCCCGACGTTCAACGAGGAAAAGATCCAACAGTTTGCGATAGAGAATCAATTGCCGGTCAATGCAATCATTTAAAGAGGTCAACGCTTTTTCCATAGAGCTCTCCGTTAGGATCGGAGCATCGCAAACCGCATATTCAAAATTTAATCAAACTGTTACTTCAATTTAATTAAAAATCATTGTTAAGCGCCATATCCCGCATCATGCGCTCTGCGATTTGACTGCCGTCGATTTTGTAGACCCCCGTGTCAACCTGGAGGCTTATTTGGGCCACTTTGCCCTCGTCGATATCCGGGATATCCTTCAAAAGGTTGCGGGCCTCCTGGATTTCCCGGGCCTTGGGCGACAGGACCACTTTGTCCACCGGTGGATTTTCACCGGAAGCAGCTGCTGGTTGCGGTTTCCCGCCGCCGGCGTCCTTGGCCTTCTGTGCATAGGCCTCAAAATTAATGTGAATGCTGCTGTCATCGATTTTCATGCATGGCCTCCAGCTGTGGATCCGAACCGTTATCGGTTCCGGATACTGAGTGTTCTGGTCGGCGGATTCTCCTTGAATGCCATCGGATGCATTCTCCGGAAGCTTTTATATCCGCAAGGTGATTATCGGCCGCCCTCTGCTGGAGCTTTAGATGTTTCTCATTATTCCCAATTCGCCCTTTTGACCGTGCCCGGATTCTGGGTCAATCGGGCTTTCATCTGGTTGGCCAAGCCAATGGCGCCTTGGCCATGGGCCATTTCCCGGGCAACCTGCTGATCCATCATGTCGGTGTAGATTTCCTCGGCCCGGCCGCTGTCCAGCAGGCCCGATTCCGGTATGCTGGCACGCATGGTTTTAAACAACTGTTCAACGAAAATGGCTTCAAAATCAGCACAGGCCTTTTCAAGACGTCGGTTTTCAGCTTCCGTCCCGGATCCAGCCACCCCAAACGTCTGACGACGGATGTCCGTTCCATTTTTCGATGGTGCGTCACCAAAGCCGGTCATGGATGCAATCCCTAATGGATCCAATTGTCCCTCCTCTATCTGTCCGCTAAATGATCTGCAGTTCCGCCTGAAGCGCTCCGGCCGCCTTGAGTGCCTGAAAAATGGCAATTAAATCCCGCGGCGATACCCCGAGCGCGTTTAACGCGCGCACGACTTCACCAATACTCACGCCCGATTCCACCAGGAACAGGGGGTTGCGGCCTTCTTCGACAACCATTTCCCGGTCGGATGTCACCACGGTCTGTCCTCCCCGGGAAAAGGGTAAGGGTTGGGACACATTGTCCCGCCTGTTGACCTGGATACTCAGGTTGCCGTGCGCAATGGCGATGGTGGCAATGCGCACGTTTTCTCCCATGATGACCGTTCCGGTGCGCTCGTTGATGATGATCTTGGAGACCATGTCCGGCGTGACACCCAGGTTTTCGATCAGGGCCACCAACTCCACGCTTCGACCGCGATAGAGATCCGGCACTTTGACCTTGATGGTACCCGCATCCGGTGCGGATGCCATGGCATCGCCGAAAGCACTGTTGATGGCCCGGGCCACCCGTGTGGCCGTGGTGAAATCCGGGGCGTGCAAGGCCAGTGTCAGCACTTCCCGTGCGTTGAAATCATGCACGATTTCCCGTTCGATCAACGCGCCGCCGACAATGCGCCCCACCGTGGGGAAGTTTTTCTGCACCCCGGTGCCGCTTCCCTTGCCGTAGGAAAACCCGCCGGTGCTGACCGGACCCTGGGCCACGGCATAGACCTTGCCATCGGCCGCTTTCAATGGGGTAAGAAGGAGGGTTCCGCCCTGGAGGTTCTTGGCATCTCCGATGGAGTTGACCAGCACATCGATGCGGCTGCCGGTCCGCGCAAACGGGGGCAGGTTGGCTGTAATCATGACAGCCGCCACATTTTTGACCTTCAAATCGTCCGGATCGATGGTGATGCCCATCTTTTCGAGCATGCTGGCAAGCGACTGCACCGTAAAAGTGGATTTGGTACCGTCACCGGACCCATCCAAGCCCACCACCAGGCCGTATCCGAACAGCTGATTTTGGCGAACACCGCGGATATTGGCGATGTCCTTGATGCGGGCGGCATGGGCCACATTAAAGACCATCAGTGCCAGGACGGCTATCGTCCCCACCATTACAGCACGGGTGCGGCTTTTTTTCAGAAAGGGATCGTTGGCATTCATGATGCGCCTCAGGTATGCAAATGGTCGTTGTTTCAGAATGGCCAGACGGTATTCAAAGCATTGGCAACCCAGCCCGGTCGCTGCCGGTCATCGACGATGCCGGCGCCGCTGTAGGCAATGCGCGCATCCGCCACGAAAGTGGACAGGACGACATTGTCTTCGGAAATATCCCGAGGTCGAACGACGCCATAAATGGTCATAATTTGCTTCTCGTTGTTCACCATGATTTCCCGGGAACCGATCACTTTCAGATTGCGGTTGGGCATGACTTCGACCACCCGTGCGGTGATATAGGCGTCCAGTTTACCGCTGCGCGAGGTGCTCCCCGAGCCCTCAAAACCACTCTCGATTTCACCACTCACCGACAGATTCTTTAAGGTCGATGTGTTCACGCCAAATAGTTCACTGATGCCGGCACTGAGCGAGGATTCACGATCCGTAGAGGTATCCGCACTGTTGGAGGCGCTGGAAGATTCCGCAATTTTGATGGTGATGACGTCTCCGGCGCGACGGGCTTTGGGATCGCTGAACAAGTCCCCGAAGGCCACCTCTTCGGACCAAAGCGACATATCGTCCTTCGGCATCTGCGGTGTGCTGACCGGCGTCGATGGTGTCGTGGCGGCGACCGGCGCCGTACTGACCGTCATGCCGCCGTGAGGGGTTGCGCACCCCACTAACAATAGGGCTGCCCATAAACTCAGTATGGCCAAACAGACCATTCCGCGCATGTCCTTGGGAGTCATGATGTCATCCTTTCTAGAAGTCCACTTGTACGGTTCGGGCATCGATCACCCGGGCAAACAAGGATTTATTCGAATCCAGATTGACAACGCGGATGCGCTCGCCAGGCCGACCGATACTTTTCACCTCTCCGAGGGTGGTGATGCGCAATCCTCCGGATTCCGCCACGATCAGGACGCGATCGCCCTTTTTTACCGCGGGTGGAAATTCCAATTGATCTTTGCGCAATACCGTCCGCGGCCCTATATTGCGGCGGGCGCGCTGACCGGCTATTTCCTGAAAGGAAAACACGGTATTGGGTTGGAGATCCGTAATATCCATCGTTTGCATCATAAGGTCTTCGGGCTGGATCAGTTCATAACGGGCGATAGGACGTCGCGTCACAGGCACCTCTTTCATCATGACGACATGCGCTGTTACCATGACCCTTTTTACCGGGGTTCCGTCGACACTGAAAAAAATGTTCAATGGCAGGGTGCCGGAAAGACGCTTCTGAGGAAGATATTGTATGTCATGCTGCACGTTGCCGGTCGGCAGCATGACATCATCGGCAACCCGCACGGATGAAATGGTCAGGTCCGCATCCCTAAAGGGGGGATGTTCCGTAATATGGGCGCGCACCATCATTTCGATATCGCCAGCCGAAATGGTCACGGCCCGACGCATGAGGGTGATTTGCTCGGGCCCCTGAACGCGCATGGCATGCGTATCGAAGCCGGATTGACGCAACCGCAGCAGGATATAATCCCGGCTGATGGTGCGGCTATGGCCGGCCTGCGGGGCACGACCGATCATGACCGCCGCCATTTGCGGCCCGTTTGCGGCATCGGCTCCGGTAATCCGGGCCACCTGCCCCAGAGACACGTTTTCACTGTCGATTTCAACTGGGGACGCTAACGCAAGGCATACGGTCGCATGCGGTCTTTCAGCTGCAATGGCGTGGACCGTAAAAAAACCAGCGCCCACGAGCAGAACCAGCATGATTATGATTCGTTTTGTGCCGACCCGTCGGGTAATCATCAAACCCCTCTATTGTTTTTAGCGTTTGACATTATTGGCCTGCTGAAGCATGTCGTCCGCCGCCTGGATGGTTTTGCTGTTGATTTCGTAGGCCCGTTGGGCCGTAATCATCTTCACCATCTCGTCCACGACACTCACGTTGGACATTTCGAGAAACCCCTGGGCCAGGCTCCCCAAACCGTCTTCTCCTGCTGTTCCGACGATGGCGTCACCCGAGGCATTGGTTGGCAAATAGAGATTGCGGCCGATACTGTGGAGTCCGGCCGGATTAACGAAACGGGCCAGGGTGATGGTACCGATTTCCGTGGGCTCGCTGCTTCCGGCCTGCAGGACCGACACCGTCCCGTCCAACCCAATGGAAAGGGAAATGCTGTCACTGGGAATCGTAATTTCGGGTTCCATCACAAACCCGTCGGATGTCACGATGCGACCATCGCGGTCCATTTTGAAAGCGCCGTCGCGCGTGTAGGCCGTTTCCCCGTTCGGTTGAATAATCTGGAAAAAACCGTCGCCTTCGATGGCGATATCCAGTTCATTTTTGGTTTGCTGAAAATCACCCTCAGTGAAGATCCTGTGCGTGGCCACCGGACGGCTCCCGTGACCGAGCTGAATCCCGGTGGGAACATCGGTGCTTTCGGAAGAAGAGGTGCCGGCCTGCCGGAGGGTCTCGTAGAGAAGGTCCTGGAAATCGGCCCGGCTGGTTTTGAACCCCGTGGTGTTGACGTTGGCCAGGTTATTGGAAATAACATCGATGTTGAGCGACTGTGATTTCATTCCAGACGCTGCGGTCCATAAACTACGAATCATGATTTCCTCCTCGGCGGTGAAACCGCCCTATTCCGTGGTGCCGACACCACTGATGACACGCGAGGCCATTTCTCCCATGGTTTGGATCATCTTCTGATAAGATTCATATCCACGTTGAACCTCGATCAGCTCCGTCATGGCCTTGACGGCGTTCACGTTAGAACCTTCCAGAGATCCCTGCTGCACATCAACGAATTCCAGCGGCTCTTCCGCGCCTTTGGTTTCATCCAGTTGGAAAAGGGTTTTACCCACTTTGCGCAAGGCGTCCGGGGCGGAAATTTTGACGATTTTCAGCTTGTCCGTCACACTGCCGTCCACCAGGACATTCCCGGATCCATCAATACGGACATCCGTTCCGTCAATGGCTATTTCGCCGCCTTCTCCCATAACGGGATCACCGTCCGGGGTTGCCAGAAGGCCTTCGGGGTTAATCGTGAAAGCGCCATTGCGGGAATAGCGCACCCCCTGGTCGGTCTGGATGCTGAAAAAGCCCTCGCCATTAATGGCGACGTCCAGAGGATTGCCGGTACGCTGAATGGGGCCTGGTGAAAAATCGGTATGGGCCGTCATTGGAATGACAGGGGCAATCAATCCACCCGTCGTGCCGGTAGCGGCTGGATCATCCGGATCTGCCACCATATCTTCATCCGGAATTCGGAAAGTGGCGCGATCCTCTTTATACCCGGCCGTATTTATATTGGCGAGATTGTTGGACAAAATCTGCATGCGGATGCGCTGGGCTTCAGCTCCCGAGGTCGCAAGATAAATGGATCCGCTCATGTCAATTCCTTACATCTCAGACAAATTCAATAAAAAGTAGAACCGTCGAATTATTATGACGCATAAAAATAAGCAAAAAACGGACCACACCCGAAATCTTTTTTCCTGCCAAGGCACCATTGGCGCTGCATCGAAACCACCCCGTGTGAAATCCAATTCATCCCCCCGAAGTTCTCCTTCCGGCAAGAACGATATTCTTTCGCCCCCCGCAGGATTTGTTAAAAGCCCTTCGGTTTTCACAGAGCGGCACGTGGTTTTTTATAGGGGGTTGCCGGACGCGCGGTGTTTCCGGTCTTCCGGAAGAAAGCAGCGGCATTTTTTACCGGTCAGGAATGAATTGCCTCGTGCCGGCAAATCGACAGGATCCCGTCAAGGTATGGGAATCAGGCGCGGCGGCCCTGCTCAAGCTGGTGAAGCCCCTGGAGTAGCTCCCATTCACGTTCCGCCAGCCCGCATTGCCGCATGATCGCCTCCCTATCCGTGCCCTGGGCGATCATTTCCTCAGCCCTGCGATAACGTCGCCGGCGTCCCGGCCGCTCAGATGGAACAGCACCCGTCGCGGCAGATAAGCCCAAGGGGGCCTCGGACGGCGGATTATCCATGCGCCAATCGCCATTTCCCATCCGGCGAAATGTCTCAAACTCGCGTGTCAGGGACAGCTGTAAATTGTCATAGGCTTTCTGTGAATGCTGGAATATCAGTTGCCGGGTGACTTCGTCAGTGAAGCTTGCCGTTTGTTTGTCTTGCCCGGCAGCGAGCACCATGGCGCCATAGCGACGGCGATTGACCACCAGAAACAGAAAAAGCCCCAAACTGCATACGAGAGCCAGGATATCCAGGAGTGTTCCATATTGGTTAGCGATAGCAATAAATGGCATGGCGTTTCCTTTGGTCAAACAAGGACGGGGTTAAATGATGATGTTGATTCGCTTGCCGGTCTTTTTGGATATTATCGGACCGTTTTCGGCTTCAGGTCGGTTTTCGCGTTCTGACATGTCTTGGGAACGATCATGCTCATCAGCCGCATGCTGTTCGTCTTGGTTTCCATGGGATTCTTGGCGTGATTGCCCGCGTCGTTTGACGGTTCGCAGGGGACCCGGCGCTTTGATCACGCCCACCCGACCGGTTTGACGAATGCTGTCCACCATAAGGGGTATCTCCTGCCATGACGGTTTTCTCCGGCAACGGCCTATGGCAGCGGCAATAACGGCTAATGGGCAAGGATATTGGCGCGTCGCAGTTTATTGCGCAGCCGAATAATGGCTTGGGAATGAATCTGGGAAACCCGCGATTCAGTGATGTTAAGGACCTTGCCGGTTTCTTTCATGTTCAACTCATCGAAATAGTAAAGCGATAACACCATTTTTTCTTTTTCAGGCAGTTTTTCAATGGCCGTCGCCATGGCCTGCTTCAGTTCATTCAGATTGGCCATCGTAAGGGCATCAACCGCATCGTCGGCGACATATTTCAGCAGCCGTCCTTTATCATTGGAGTCGCTATAGCCCATTTCCTCAAAACTGATAAATGAGATGCTGGAAAGTTTCTTGATGGCATCAAGCTGGTTCAGATCGATTCGCAGGGCATCGGCGACTTCATGATCTTCAGCATCACGTCCCAACTGCTGCTCCAACATGGCATAGGCCTGGTCCATCTCCCGAATTTTGCGGCGGTTGGCACGCGAGAGGAAGTCCCTTGATCGCAATTCGCTGAGCACCGCCCCGCGGATACGATGGGTCGCATAGGTGATGAATTTGTTTTCCCGACTGGCATCATAGCGATCGATGGCTTGTATCAGGCCGATAACGCCGACGTTGTAAAGATCTTCGATATCAACCGTCGAAGGCAAATGGATGGCCATTCGATTGACGATCCGCTTGACATGCGGAAGGTATTCCATCATCAATTGTTCCCGGGTTTCCGGGCCTTTGGCTGATTGATGACTGACTTGTCTTTTTAACGCTTTCATAAAGGCACCTTTGGGACGTTATTTTTGCGTTTCAACATAACCGTTGACTTATGATTTGTGCGACATAGCGCCATTCTGGAAAATGTGGCCCCAGAAAAGCAACGGGTCGCCTTGGGAAGCTTTCGCCGTCGGCAGGGCCATCGTTCTTCGCGCCAGGTTTTTAAAACCATAGCTGGCCGGTGATTCAGGATCGGCCTGGCTGATAAGACGCTGTTGTTTGACATAGCGAACCAGGTTGGCATCCTGAAGAACACATCCAAAGTATTCCATCTTGATGGCCAGAAATTTCTGGGCCACCAGGTTCAACTGGCGGAATATTTCCCGCCCTTCCTGCTCGCTGGCGACTTGATTCACGATTAACCGGCAGGTCTTCTCGGCATACTTGGTCGACAGGACTTTCATGAGGGCATAGGCATCGGTAATCGAAGTGGGTTCCGGTGTCACGACGACCACAATTTCCTGGGCCGAAACACTGAAGTCCAATACATTGGACGAGATGCCGGCGGCCGAGTCGATGAGGAAAATGTCCACCGTGTCCAGCAGTCGATCCAACTCGTACAGCATGCTCATTTTTTGATCGGACGTAAGGTGGGTCAATTCCTGGATGCCGGATGCCGCCGGGAGGATCTGAAGTTGTCCCGGACCCTGGATGACAATATCGCGAATGTGTTTTTCACCCGTCAGTACATGCGACAGGTTATGACGGGGGGCCAGACCGAGAAGAATGTCCAGATTGCCAAGGCCCAGGTCGGCATCGAGAATCAATACACGCTTGCCGGCGCGGCTAAGCTGATACCCCAGATTGGCAACGATATTGGTTTTTCCCACACCGCCTTTCCCACTGGTAATCGAAACAATGCGGGCGGGCCGGCGTTCGGGCTCCGGCAGGCGGTCCCGGGTTCCCGGCCGAAACGATTTACGGGAACTCAGGGTGATAACCTTATCGTTGGACTGGATCGTCATATTCATCTACTCCTGATACGGAAAAACTGCTCGTTGGCTACAGAGCGGCACCTTCCTGTGATAAAATGCCGGTAATCGAAAGATGTTGGGGATTGCAATAGCGACAAGGTTTGAAGCGATTGTTCAATGCTTCGGCAAATGAATTGAATTCCACGATATTGGCTTGGTTGATCAATCGAATCCATTTGCAGTCCGGCCGATGGAAAATATCCGAGTTCTTGTTGGCCAAATAAACCTGATGCCCGGCCTCGACCGAGCTGCTCTCGTGAACCGCTCCGCAAGGGCTTGGCGCATGGGGTGCCGGCAAACCATTTTGCAGAAAGCGTGCCGCAAGTCGCTCAAGTGTGGCCGCCGTTAAATCGCCGGGTACCCGGTGACCGTCGGAGAAAAAATACACCGGCAATGCATTGCGGCACAAAAAATTCACCAAATCAGCATATGAACGCGTCAGATCGGTTTTGGTAATCATGGTGCCGATGGGGGTCAGCGGTGTATAGCGAAGGGCCGTATCCTGCAGATCTTCCTCGCGGCCTTCGGCGCTCAGGACCAACAGCGTCCGGGGTTTTCCTATTTTTTGAAGACCGGTCCTGATCCGGGCCAAGCCCTCCCTGTCGCCCGGATGCACTGCCGGCGTGTCTACCAGGATCACGTCGCATGCGTGCAAACGTGTCCATGCCGCCGTCAATTCCTTGTCATGGGCCGGCATTTCCAGAGGAAGATTCATGCTGTCGGCAAAATACTGGAGTTGTTCCGCCCCGCCGAGCCGGAGGCCATTCAACGCCAGCAATCCCACCGATTTTTTATGGATGGATCGGAAACGTGCGGCCAGTTTGGCAATGCTGGTCGTTTTGCCGACACCGGCATTGCCAACCAGCGCAATGGGGGTGCTCATCTTCTTGTCCAGGGACAGGGACCCCACTGACAGTCCTGTCTTTGCCAGGTAACGCCCCATCGAACTGCCGCCTGCGTCGCCGGACAAACCCTCTTTTGAGGCATGCTGGGTTTCAGATTGCCCTGTCATCCCGTAGGGGCGTTCTGTGGTTGGATTCGAACGGGTCGCGACACCCTGTTCCATGGCCGCCGATCGTTTGGCATTACCATTCAGGCGAACCACGTCGTTGATTTTCGGCAGGAAACCGAAACCGGTTTTCCTATCGTTCATGGCCGCACGATGGTGAAGGGCGGCCTGGGCAGCGGCATCTTTGCGCCTCGCCGGTTTCCGGTGGGAATTCATGGCCGGTACGTCGTCATCGACAGCCGCCATTACTTCAACCCCGATTTTGCGCGAGATTCCCAGCAAACGGTTTTCCCGCCGCCGGTCTTTGGCCGATAGAATGACCGCTTCCGGTCCAAGTTCGCGCTTGATCTGACGCAATGCCTCCGTCATGTTTTTCGCTTCAAAGCGTTTAATCTGCATGGGTTAACTCCACCGATCCAATTGTCTGAATCTGCACATTGTTCATGACTTCATCATAGGAAAGAACGGCCAGATTGGGGACCATCCGATCAATCAATCGTTTGAAATGCGGCCGTATCTGGGCGGAGCACAGAACGACCGGCTGGCTGTTCAATGCGGCAAAGGTTTCGATGTGTTTGGCCATGGCCTGCACGATTTTTTCCACTGTCCGTGGATCCATGGCCAGGAAACTGCCGTGGTCGGTCCTCTGGATGGCTTCCGAGACAGCCACCTCCACGCCTTGATCGAGGGTGACGGCGGCCAGGGAGCTGCTGTTGTTCTGATAGGCCTTGACGATGGATCGTGCCAATGCCTGGCGAACATACTCCGTGAGGATGTCGAGATCCTTGGTCATGGGGGCCCAGTCCGCCAATGTTTCCAAAATGGCCAGCAGATCCCGGATGGGGACCTGTTCCTTAAGCAGATTCTGGAGAACTTTTACCACCCCGCCCAGGGGCAAAAGGTTCGGGATCAATTCTTCGACCACTTTCGGGTAGGTTTGCTTGAAATGGTCGAGCATGCGCTGGACTTCCTGGCGTCCGACCAGTTCATGGGCGTGACGCGTAATGACATCCGAAATGTGGGTTGTCATCACGGTGGCCAAATCCACGACCGTAAAACCGTTGGCGATGGCCTTTTCGCGCTGTTCTTCCTTGATCCAGACGGCGGGTAGTCCATAGGTGGGTTCATGGGTGTCGATACCTTCGATCTGCCCCACCGCGTCCCCCGGATTCATGGCCAGAAAATGGTTGAGGACCAGTTCTCCCCGGTTGATTTCATTACCCTTGAGCAGGATGCGGTATTCACCCGGCTGCAGCTGCATGTTGTCCTGGATGTGCACCGGGGGCACGATCAAACCGATTTCTTCGGCCGCCTGGTAGCGAATGGATTTGATGCGGGTGAGCAGTTCGCCATTCTGTTCCACATCCACCATGGGGATCAAACCATACCCCACTTCCAGAGACAGCAGGTCCAGGGGCGGCAAGTTTTCCAGGTTTTCAACGGTTGTCTCGCCTTCCGGCAGAAGCTCGACATCTTCCTGGGGCTCCGTTGGCGCCTTGCCGGCGTTATAGACGACATAGGCGACCACAGCGGCCGTGGCCGCGAGCGTGATAAAGGGCAGCGTAGGCAGCCCGGGAATCAGCGCAAAGCCCAGGAGCACCGCGGCGGCTATGCCGATGGCGCGATGTTGGAAGAGGACCTGCGAGGTAATGTCCCGGCCCAGGCTGGATTCCGACCCGGCGCGACTGACGATGATACCGGCGGCGGTGGAAACGATAAGCGCCGGCACCTGGGATACCAAACCGTCGCCGACGGTCAGCAGGGTGTAGTTCTGGGCGGCGTCTCCAAAATTCATCCCGTTTTGAAGGACCCCGATGGTCAGACCGCCCAAAATATTGATCAGGGTAATGATGATGCCGGCAATCGCATCGCCGCGTACGAATTTATTGGCACCGTCCATGGCCCCGTAATATTCCGCTTCGCGGGCGATATCTTCTCTTCTTTTGCGTGCTTCGTCTTCGGAAATAAGGCCGGCGTTCAGATCGGCGTCGATACTCATCTGTTTTCCGGGCATGGCATCCAGTGTGAAACGGGCCGCCACTTCGGCAATGCGGCCGGCCCCTTTGGTAATGACCATGAAGTTGATGATCACTAAAATGAGAAAGACGATGATGCCCACCAGGTAATTGCCACCGACCACAAATCCCCCGAAAGCCTGGATCACCTTACCGGCCGCGCTGGTGCCCTCAACCCCGCTTAAAAGGATGATCCGGGTCGATGCAATGTTGAGCGACAACCGAAACAGGGTTGCCAACAGCAGAATGGTGGGAAAAGAGGACAACTGCAGGGGGTGGACGATATACATGCCCACGAGCAAAATCACGATGGAAAACGTGATATTGAAACTCAACAACAGGTCAAGAATAAACGCCGGCAGGGGGAGGATCATAAAGATCAGAATCCCCACGACAAGGGCCGCCATGAGGATATCCGAGTTGTTGGTCAGCGCTTCGAGTTGAGCGGGAAGCTGTTTCTGATCAGCGTATTCCATTCCATTTCCTGTTGGTTGCGGATGCGCGTTTATGGACACCGAAGATTTTAAAGGGAAGCATTTTGCAGGAATCATGCCGAACAAAGGCTCACGTTGCCCCTGCATTTCAAGCCGCCGGACTTCCCCGGAAATATCAATATGATTTCAGCAAAATACCTTTTGGGGCGTTCCCGAGAAACGACCGGATTGGTCCCGGGCGATCGATGGAAGGTTGCCAGAGGCGATCACCTCCATGTCAAGCTTTTGACGGCGACTGAGAACGTGCCATTCAGCACCTTGGGAACCAACGATTGGGCTTTTAATCCGTCAATAGGCCCAAAAGGTCCAAATGGGGTCCAAGGGGTGTGGGGTTGGGGCCGGTCAGGCGGGTAACATCTGCCGAGCAGGCGATCAGACCGGATGGCGAATGCCCTTGAGGCGGTAGACGTAGGCCAATACTTCCGCAACGGCACGATAGAGTTCGGCCGGAATAAAATCACCGATGTCGGTGGAACGGAAAAGCGCCCGTGCCAGGGGTTTGTTTTCCACCAGCGGCACATCATGCTCCCCGGCAATTTCACGAATACGCTTGGCAATCAGGTCGGCCCCTTTGGCAACCACCTGGGGTGCTGCCATTTCCGCCGCGTCAAAACGGATGGCGATGGCAAAGTGGGTCGGGTTGGTGATCACCACGTCGGCGGTGGGAATGGCCTCCATCATGCGCCGTTGGGCCATTTCCATCTGCATGCTGCGAATACGCGATTTGACCTGGGGATCGCCGTCGCTTTGCTTGCGCTCTTCTTTGACCTCCTGCTTGGTCATCATCAGATTTTTCCGGTGCTGCCAGCGCTGATAGGCAAAATCGGCCGCCGCCAATACGATGAGGCCCAGACATACGAAGAAAGCGATTTTGAAGGCCACAGTCCCCATGTAGGCCGCCGTTTCCACGACCTCGGCATGAATAAGGGTTGGAATGGTCATCAATTCCCGCCGGAGCATCAGATAAGCGATCAGACCGACGAACCCGATTTTAAAAATGGATTTTATCAGTTCCACCAGCGCTTTGAGGGATATCAGGTTTTTCACACCGCTGACGGGGTTCAATTTTTTGAAATCGGGCACCATCAGGTTTTCTTTGAAATTGAAGCCGAACTGGGCAACATTGGCTACCACACCGATCACCAGCAGGGCGATCATCATGGGCATCAAAATCGTCAGGGCTTGTTGAAACAACCACCCGGCCATGGCGTCCGCCGACGCGGCACTTTGCATCCACTCCCCTTCCAGGTCACGGAAACTGACGCGCATGAGATCGGTCAATTGCCGGGCCATTCCCTGCCCGCCGAAGTAGAAAACGGCCAGGGCCGTCATCAGAATCATGGCCGAAGGAATTTCGCGGCTCTGGGCCACTTGCCCTTTTTTGCGGGCATCGCTCAGTTTTTTGGGCGTCGGCTTTTCCGTGCGGTCCATGCCGTTGTCTTGCGCCATGCCGCCTCCCTAGGATCCCATGAGCCTTAACAGGGGCACCAGTCCGGCACCGAAACCATTGAAAAGCTCCCGCAGGTAGGTCTGCAGGTACGGGAGGCTGAAGACGACAAAAAGAAGCCCCACCACGATTTTCAGGGGCATGGCCACAATGAAGATATTCATCTGGGGAACCGTGCGGGCCATCAGGCCGAATGAAACGCTGGTCAGGATAAGGACGACGATGACGGGCGCTCCGATTTTCAAGGCAATGATGAACATATTGCCCGCCAGATTCATGAGGTAACCGATGAAAGAAGATGACATAACGAATTGAAATGGCGGGATAAGAGTGAAACTTTCCACAAGGGCCCGGAAAAACCAGTGATGGGCATCGATGGCCAGGAAGATGAGCATGGCCATGAGGTTGAAAGCCTGGGCCAGTATGGGCGTCTGCATGCTGGTGGCCGGGTCCATGATGTTGGCGATGGCCAGCCCCATCTGGAAGCCTGAAACCTGGCCGGCCATCTGGATGCCGGCCATGATGAGCCGGATCGCCAACCCGATCCCGAGGCCCATGAGGACTTCACTGATTACCCCCAGTGTCAGGAAAATCCACCGGTCCATATCCGGCAATATCGTCAGATCGACCACCGGGAACATTACCATGGATACGGCCAGGGCCAGCCCGGCCTTGAACATGTTGGGCACGTTGTCGCCGCTGAAGATGGGCAGGCTCATCAAGATGGCGGTGACCCGCAGAAAGACGAGAAGGAACAATTGCACCTGCGGATATGAGACCTGAAGGGACAGCATACGGCGACTCGCTAGATACCTTTCATCGAATGGCCTGGGGAAGGCCGACAATCAAATTCTGCATGAAATCGATGAGCATCTGCAGCATCCAGGGAAACGATATCAGCAGCGCCACCGCCACCGCCAGCATTTTGGGGATGAAGGTCATCGTCATTTCGTTGATCTGGGTGGCGGCCTGGAAAACACTGATCAGCAAGCCCACCACCAGACCGGCCAGCAGCATAGGGGCGGCCAATAAAATGGTCAGCTTGATGGCTTCCAGGAAAAAACCGGTAACGAATTCTGGGGTCATTGCAGACGCTCCTCACTCAGGCGAAGCCCTTGACCAGAGAGCCGACGATCAGGTGCCATCCATCGGCCAGGACAAAAAGCATCAGTTTGAACGGCAGGGAAATCATCACGGGTGGCAGCATCATCATCCCCATGGACAACAGAACCGACGCCACGACCATATCGATGATCAAAAAGGGGACGTACAACATGAACGCCATCTGGAAAGCGGTTTTCAGTTCGCTGATAATGAAAGCCGGAATCAATACCGTGGTGGGAACATCGTCCAGCCCCTTCGGACGGGGAGCTTTGGCCATTTCCATGAGCATGGCCAAATCCTTTTCCCGTGTCTGTTTGAACATGAAGTCCCGCACCGGGGCCATGGCACGCGTCAAGGCCGTTTGCTGGTTGATTTGTCCCTCGAGATAAGGTGTCAAGGCCTCCTGGTGCGCCTTCTGCCAGACCGGGGTCATGACAAAAAAGGTCAAAAACAAGGCCAGGCCGATGATCACCTGGTTGGGCGGCATGGACTGGGTTCCGATAGCCTGGCGCATGACCGAAAGAACGATAGCCATGCGTGTAAAGGATGTCAGCATAATCAAGATGGCCGGCGCCAGCGACAGGACCGTCAGCAGCATAAAGATCTGCACGACGATCGCGGTTTGGGTTGGATCGTCACCGTCCGGCATTTGAATGCTGAAAAGTGAGGGCGCCGGTCCTTCAGCTGCCGGACTTGTCCCGGCAATACCCAGCACCATGACCGTGACCAAAAGGGCTGCCAAACCATATTTGCGCAGGGTCGTTTTCATGATGGGTTTCATTCCGCAGATTCCGTCAAAGCGTCCGAACGGTTTGCGTGGGTCCAGCTTCCGGTGAATTTCTGCAAATGCGCCTTGAAAGAAGGGACGGATGCTTGGGACGCCACCAGGTTCAGGGCTTCTTCCGCTTGTCCATCCAGGCGATCGAGCAAGGTAATCCGGTCGTTGGTAATCCCCAACACCAGCACGGCACCCGGCACCTTGACCAGGGTCACTGCCTTTTTCAGCCCGATCGGTGTCGATTCCAGCACCTGGACGGATTTGCGCCCGGGGCCGCCGACACGGTTCTTTAAAAAACGCTTGGAATAGACATTGAAACCTAAAAGGCCACCGACGATGAGCACCAGGACGCCAATCATCTTCAGTGCCGCGGTGACAAGCTCCGGCGTCATCATTTCAATTTCTCCACACGTTCCATGGGACTGATAATCTCCGTCACGCGAATCCCGAATTTCTCATTGATCACAACGACTTCTCCGCGCGCCACCAGTTTCTGGTTGGCCAGAATTTCCAGGGTTTCGCCGGCCATTTTTTCCAATTCGATTACCGAACCCTGCCCCAGTTTAAGCAAATCGTTGACCAACATATGGGTCCGACCCAACTGAACGGTGACTTCCAGGGGGATATCCAGAATAAAGTTTAAATTGTTGGCTTTGGCGCCGGCGTCTCCGCCCTGCAAGGCGGAGAATTGATATCCATTGGCATTTTCGGCACCGGGGCTATCCACGGATACGTCTTTTAGGGCAACATTTTTATGGTCTCGCGATGCATTCATCATTTTTCCGTAGCGGCCTCCTCGGGGGATATGGTGGCAAGAATTTCAACGGCCCGGTTTCCATTCACGATGCCGGGATATCCCCGGTATTTGGGTATACTTTCGATGTTGACCGTAATGGGATCATGCGGCCCGGTGTTCAGGGTAAAGATGTCATCCACCTGCAGCGCCAAAAGATCGCCGAAGGTGTGCGCCGTGTGGCCAAGTTCCGCGATGACGTTGACCTCGGTCTCCTCCAGGCTTTTCTGGATTCGATCGCTGAAGGCGGCTTCCGAATCCTTGGCGCGCAGATAACGGGACGACAATTTTTCTTTGATCGGCTCCAGCATGCGGTAGGAAATACAAAGATGAAAATTACCAGTAAATTCCTCTCCTTTGATGGAGAAAACGATCACGATCATCAACTCGTCCGGGCTCACCAGGTGGACGAATTCCGGTTTGGTTTCGGCCTTCTTGGGGGCTATATGGATGGCAAAAACCGTTTGCCAGGCGCGCTCGAAATCCCCCAGCAATTCCCGGCTCAAACGTTTCAGCATGCCGATTTCAATGGTGGTGAACTCGCGACGCTGTTTAAGGGGGGTTCCCTTGCCGCCGAACATGCAGTCGATCATTGAAAAAACCAACCCCGGTTCGATGGCCAGCAGGGCGGATCCGATCAGGGGCTCCATACTGAAAATCGTAAAACTGGTGGGGTTGGAAAACGCCTGGATAAAATCACCGTATTTGACCATTTCGGTGGAAACGAACTGGACTTCAAACGCCTGCTGTACGAGCCCTGACAGGGTGTTCTGGAGCAGCCCCGAAAATTTGTCGTAAACTTCTTCCAGGGCCGAAAACTGATCCCGCAACATGATGTTCTGGGAGGTGATGTCATAGGCCTCAGCCTTGGCCTCGGGCGGCTCTTCCTTGCTTGTCAGGTCGACTTCGCCGCTGTCCATTGCCGACAACAGGGCATCGATTTCGTCCTGTGAGAGTACGTTATCAGCCATGATGGATTACCCTGTTACTGGATGACGAATTCGGTAAAATAAATATTGGCCACACTTTCGACCTTCAGAAGATCGTTCAGCCGGAACATGATCTCCTTCCGTAAGACTGTTTTGCCATCGACGGTGCGAATCTCCTGGGACTGTTTGGTGGGCAGAACGGTCAAAATAATATCCCGGATCTGCGGCAGCCGTTGTTCCAATGTTTCCACGGTCTGTTCAGGCGTCAGTTCGAGCTGCATGGTCGTCCGCAGATAGCGTTTGCCTTTCGGGTCCGCCAGGTTGACCACAAAGGTGTCCAGGGGAAACATTTCACCGATGACCACCGTCTCGGTTTCTTCTTCCATTTCCTCTTCGGCGATTTCTTCCGGAGGCTGTAGACTGGCAATTTTCATCCACATCATGTAGAAACCGCCGCCAACCAGTGCCATGAAAACGAACGCTATGGATGCCACGATGGCAATTGCTTTTTTATTCATTGACCTTTCCCTTTCAGGAGAACAATCTCAACCCGCCGGTTTAGGGCGCGATTTGAGGGGGATGAATTGGGTTGCAAGGGTTTGACGTCGGCATAGCCGGCCGCGGCAAGTCTTTCCGGTGCAATGCGCCCTGGGCCGGCCATATATTTGACCACATTGACGGCCCGGGCCGTGGAAAGCTCCCAGTTGGAAGGGTATTGTTCCGTCCGGATAGGAATATTGTCGGAATGCCCTTCGATACGTATCCGATTGGGAATGGCCTGTAGCTCTTGGGCCAGGCGCCGCAATATGGCCAGACCCTCGGGATTCAGCTCGGCTTTACCAAAGGAAAACAGAAGGCTGTTATCCATTATGAGCTGACCCTTGGCGCCGATTTTGATGCGTTGCGTCCCCTCGAGCCGATTGATGCGTTCCGCGATACGAACGGTCATTTCCCTGACGGTCGAATCATCCGGAATTGTCGCCTTGCCGGTTTTTGAAAAACGTGTTGCGGGGGCGGTTGGCGTTAATTCCTGATCGTCCCGATCGGCGGCCGGTTTCCCATTGGCAAGCACCCCCAGCCCGTTTTGCAGCGATTGCTGCATATTTTTCAGTAGGGGCCCGTCGATGGTTCCCATGCTGAAAAGCAATACGAAAAAGACCAGCAGCAGGGTCATCATGTCGTTGAAGGTGCACAGCCATGCATTACCCGGCAGCTCGAGCTCATCGATATGGGTGTGTCGCCGCAATGTCCTCATCGATATTCTCCGCGGTGAAAAATAATTTCCACACGCCGGTTGCGCGCCCGCCCTTCCCAGGAATCGTTGCCATCCAGCGGCTCAAAAGCACCGCAACCCACCGCGGTCAACCGGTACGCCGGGATATCGCAATGCTTGATCAAATACCGTAAAACGTTGACGGCGCGGGCCGTGGACAATTCCCAATTGGACGGGTAGCGGCGGGTCCGAATGGGTAGGTTATCCGTATGTCCTTCGATTCTGACAGGGTAGTCGGTCGCCGAAATGGATGCGCCGATTTTATCCAGCAATGGCAGAATTTTCATGGCCAGTGCAGCAGACCCGATACTGAAAAGCATTCGGTTGTCGAAACGCAGCGTGAACGCCTCGTCCGTCAGCACCATTTCAAGTCTTTGATCCATCTGGCGTTGGGCCGCCCACTCGCGCAAGCCTGCCTGGATGCGGCGCATCTCCTTTTTGAAAGCATTCGTTTCATCTCCTGGCGGCGCTACCCGTTGGCCATCGACCACACGGTTGCCTCCCGGTAAAACGCTGAGCGCATTGCTGAATGAGGCCACAAACTGAAGCACTCGGGATTGTTCAAATGTGGCAAAAGAGCTCAGCATGATGAAAAAGGATAGCAGAATCAAAACAAACCCCGTGTAAACGACTTGCCACCCACCTCCGGTAATGCCGTCCATGCGCGGGTTGGGGCGTTGTCGTTTCCAATGCATACCCATCAGTCCTATCTGGTTTACCTCAAGCGGCGGCTCTGCGGACCCGCGGCGCGAGGAATGCTTTCAGCTTTTGTTCCACGACCCGGTGATTGTCTCCGGACTGGATGGCGATCACCCCTTCCAGGGCCATTTCTTTCAACAGGATTTCCTGTTTGCTGCGGGTTTTCAGTTTGGCGGCAACAGGCAGAAAAACCAGATTCGCCAACAAGGTGCCGTAGAAAGTGGTCAAGAGGGCCACGGCCATGGGCTCGCCGATGCGACTGGGATCTTCCATTTGCATCAGCATCTGGACGAGGCCGATGATGGTGCCCAGCATCCCCACCGCCGGGGCAAATGTTCCCATGGTGGTAAAAATTTCGGCGCCCAGCCGATGCCGTTCACTGACACAGAGGATCTCATTGGACAGGACTTCCTCGATGGATCGGGATTCCATTCCGTCGATGGCCATCTGAAGCCCACGGGATAAAAAAGGGTCGTCAATCGCCCCGAGTTCATCTTCAAACGACAATATGCCTTCCTGGCGTGCTTTGCGGGCGAAACCCGTCAGAAGTGGAATCAATTGCAAAGGTGACTGGGACCGATACTGGAACACATTCCGAACGACACCGAAAACACCCAACACCTCCTTCAACGGATAGGCCAAAAGGGTTGCCCCCATGGTGCCCCCCAGAACAATCATCAATGCCGGATAGTTGATAAACCAGGAACCGGGGCCGCCGATGAGAATGGAACTGATGACCAGTCCCCCACCCACCAGAATGCCGATGAAAGTTGTTATGTCCACGGAAGAACTCCTGAAATATTGCCTCGGTTATCGTCCTGGGGCGCTTGTTTTCGGTAGCGTTTAACCATTCCGTTGAATCAGCAATTATTATGCCATGAGAATTTGAAGACGATGTCACGCGGGAGGATGAGCCGGATACCGCCCAAACAGATGCTATCTGTTTGTTTTTCTGTGTTTATTTTCAGTATTGCCGTTTGAATTGCGGCTCAGAACGCAATCGATGTCGCTATTCGAGGGGCAGCACGTCTTGCCATCATGAGGAAAGGGATTGACGCCTGTCAACAGGTTGACAGGACGGAGTCGACAGCTCCAACGATATCGGGCTGATAAGAAGGATGTCCCATCAGCCCGATATCCACAGCCTCAACTCCATTGGGGGTTATCGTTTGATATTGATCAGCTCATTGAGGATTTCGTCGCTGGTGGTGATGACCCGTGAATTGGCCTGGAAAGCGCGTTGGGTCGTGATCATTTTGACGAATTCCTGGGCCAGGTCCACATTGGACATTTCGATGGCGCTGGGGCTGATGCTGCCCAACCGACCGCTTCCGGGCATGCCCGGCATGGCGTCGCCGGATTCCAGGGAAGCCCCGTAAAGGTTATTCCCCATTTTGGTAAGGCCATAATAAGATGGAAAATCCACCAGCGCCACCTGGAAAAGGGGCACCAGCTGGCCGTTGGAATAGGACCCGGTGATGACACCGGCCTCGTCCACCGAGACGCTCCGCAGCATACCGGCCGGATACCCGTTCTGGGTTTGAAAGGTCGTGGTGGATGGCGAAGCATACTGGGTCAGGTCGCCATTGGTGGCGTTGGTGGCGTCGAAAAGATCCCAGGTCATGGCCGGCATAGTGGCGCCGTTGGCCAGCGTGAGGTTTATCACCGGGTCCGCGCCGGTATTCAGGGCGCCGGTGGTGGCATCAAAGGTTATGGTTGTGGGGCCGGCCGGCGTAACCGCCGTCGCCAGGGTGGAGTTGGCCTGCCAGGTCCACTCGTTGTTGGCGGTCTTGACGAAGTCGATGGTCATGGGAATGTCGTTCCCGAGAGAATCGTATACGGTGAGCGTGGTGGAATAGGTGTCGTTGATTTGGGCCGCCGAATCCAAATTGACATCGATGGTGAATTCATTGGTGGCGCTCGGTGGCGTCGTGCTCTCGGTGGGAATCTGGATATTGGAGATGGATCCCAGGGTCATGGTGCCGTTTGCCGCCACCGACTGGACACTGTAGCCCTGCAGCACGAGACCGTCCGGGTTTTCCAGATCCCCTTCGCGGTTAAAGGAAAACTCGCCCGCGCGGGTGTAAAAAGCGGATCCGGATTCGTCCACCACCTGGAAAAAGCCGCGCCCGTTGATGGCCATATCCATGGGGGCACTGGTATTCTCCAACGATCCCTGGCTCCAGACCGGGGTCGTTCCCCAGAAATCGACGCCGCGGCCAATATCGTTCCCGCCGCCCCCGCCGAGGCTCTGGCTCAAAACATTGGCAAACGAAGCCCGGTTGGATTTGAAAGCGGTTGTATTGACGTTGGCAATATTGTCGCCAATGACCGTCATTGCGGTGGAGTTGGCATTCAGGCCTGAGATCCCTGCGAATAATGAACCAATCATAAGTTCCTCCTAACTAGAATTAATCCGTCTCGTCCATATTGGGAATAAATATCATTGCGTATTCGCGCTTCGCTTCCGTCGTCATCATTTTTATCTCGGTCAGAGCCTTGCTATTCTTCCGTTTGGCTCACTTCAATCACGCTGTCGATGGTCATCAGCAACCCGTTGACCACCAGCATGGCTTCGCCATTTTCGAAGGCAACGCCGCTTACGGTGCCGCTGCTCAATGTATAGGCCTCGACTTCTTCCCCGGCCGTGTCGACAGCGGACACTTCAAACCAGTAATTGCCATCCGGCAGGGGGTTGCGATCCATGTCAAGCCCCTGCCACTCGACGGCGCCCCGGCCGGTGCTCATCGCCTCCGTGTTGAAGGTTGACCGCAACGCCCCGGTATCGTCATATATGCTGATGTAGACTTCTTCCGCCGGGGCATCCAGGACCACTTGTAAATCCTGAGCCACGCCATCGGAAATACTGGTGGCATTGCCGTTGGAAAGAACCGTCCGTCCAATGTAGGACACCGTCTGCGAATTATTGACAGCGGTTTGTTTTACCGCCAGTTCTTCCAGTTGGCTGTTCATGTTGGTCAATTGCTCCAATGAGCTGAACTGGGCCAATTGGGCAGTGAAATCGGCACTGTCCATCGGATTCAGCGGGTCCTGATATTGGAGTTGGGTCACCAGCAAATTCAAAAAATCATTCCGTCCCAGCTCATCGTTGGCTTTGGTTGCCGCTGCCGCGTTAGCGGTGCTGCTGGTGCTCGTAACGCCTGAAATTGTCATATTTGGGCCTTCCTCCTTGGTTTGCTACCGCCGAATACGGGCATCGTCCGTCATCGGCCGAAAGCGTCGTCCCGCTTGCTGTCAGGCGAAATAATCAATCCCCGCGGCTCCGAACGTATTGGCTTTTCTTGGTCCCGGCCGTTGCTCCCAATGGCCAGGGGCTTCTTCTTCATGTGACGGTTTGCCGTTTGAGGCCATATGCCGCATGAATGTTTCACGTTGCCGGGCCCCGCGGTAGGCGTCCCGCTGGTCATCGGAGACCGAGACTTCGATGGATTCGACATTCAATCCCTGCTGTTGCAGCTCCGCCCGCAGCTGATTGGCATTGGCATCGATCAAATCACGGGCCACCGGTGACTCGGTGACAATCTTAACCGTGACGATATGGTTCTCGGTGGCGATCTTCATCTGCACATGCCCGAGCTGATCCGGTTTCAAGGCGATCCGGGCCTCCGACTGCCCCCCCCGCACCGTGAACAAGGCCTTTTCGACAAGATTGTTAAAATTATCCGATTGAAACGTTTCCGCCGCGGCGGGGGTGGATTGAGCCATTGCCGAGCTGAGCACAGGGGCGGCCTTCCCACCGGCGGGCGCCGATGTAAACGGCATGCCGGAATCCACTGCAGAGGGGCGGCCGGACGCAGGACCGGAATCTTCCGGCGCGGTCATTTTGGCGAAAGCGTCCTGTCCGTTATCGGCAGAGCTTTTGGCAACTCCGGCACCGGTATCGGCTGACGCGGAGGATCGGGCCGTCCGTTCCTGACCGTCAAGGTTATTTTCCCGCACCGATGGATTTTCGGATGCAGTCCCCTGGCGGCCCTCTTCCTGATGTTTCAGTGCCCTGATATGATCTTTAAAATCATTGGCGAATCGTTTACCGGCTTCGATTTCGGATTTTCCCACCGGTCCACCGCCCTCCCCGTCGTTTTCTGAAGACGCTGTTTGCGCCACATTCGGTCGTGGTTTTGGTGTTGCTTGCCCCTCCGGATCGGATGGAACAGAATTCGTTTCCGCCGGCGCTTTGTTTCCAGCAAGTGGGTGTGCATTGGCTTCGCCAGCGTTTTTGGCCATTTGCTTGGTTTCTTCCGATGTCATGACGCGGTTCATCTCTTTGAAGGCCACCGTTTCCGTACCGATGTCTGCCTTTGCGCCCGCATGCGTTTGTTCTGTTGCCGCGACGACGGACGGGCGTACTGTTCCTTCGGCATTTATCTTGTGTTGGGTCTTGGACGCCCCTTCCATGGCAGGCGCGGCGGCTCCCGCCGTCATTTTATCGTCTGTTACCGTCAAAACCGGCTGGGATTCGGCAAGTCCTTTACCGGTAACAACATCATCGGGTTTTCCTTCCAGGGGATGCACCGGCGTCAATGGGTTCGTCACCACTGTGTCGACGGGACTCTCTGAAGGTGCCGCTTTCTCGGTTTGTTCTCCGTTATCCGTTCGGCCATCTGCTTCCGCAGTTCCAGGCGATGCCTCTTCGCGGTCTTGTTGGGACGCTTTGTGGGCAGCCGCTTCTTTTTTATGAAGGGATTCCAGGGTGGATGCAAAACTGTCAGTATCCTGACTTCCGGCGTCACCTTTGCGACTGGCAGCGCGGGATACGTCTGCCTTCAAAGGGCCACCGGGAATTTCAGAAATTGCGGTCGGCATAGGCATAGCATTCAACATGGACAATCATCCTTTGGTGAAAATGGTGTTTGGGTCAGTAAAGAAGCATTTTTTGTGCCATAAATCGCCAATACTTTCCATTGACCCCGCAACAAGCCGTTCCAAACTTAAATGGCGTTTATCGCAAATAATTTTAACCCCATGCCCTTTTGTTGGCGGAAAATCGCAATTCCCCTCCAATTCGCACCAATGCGTTACGGCCTTTCCTCCGGGAAGGATTTGCCGTTTGCCGGCAGAATTTACCCCCTCCCGGGGGCATCAATATTTTCGCTGGTAGCGGCTTATGGCTGCATCGTTCAATAGCTTCTGTTCCAAATCCCGCTCTTTCTTTTCCAAATCGGCCAGATGGCGTTCCTTCAATTTTTCGATCACTTTACGGTCTTTGAGAGTCGTCATCAGTTCTTGGCGTTTTTTTTCCTTCTCTTCAGCCATCCCGGCGACCCTGTCCTGCTGGTCTTTGATTTCCAGATCGAGCCGTCCCAAATAGCGCGCGTACAGGATGATTTCCATGGCGTAACCGCCCTTTTCCTGCTTGTGACGAAGATCACGCCGGCACTGGTCCCGGTTGTTTTCCATTTCGGCTAAAACCTGTTGGGCCTTCCCCAACTCCCGGGCCGCTGCAGCAAAAACTTTGCGAGCCGACTCCTCCCGGTGTTGGCGTTGATTCAATACAGCTTCAAATTTGAACGCGCGGCCCAAAATAATTCTTCCCCTTCATCGGACGCTGACGCGGTTTACGCCATAGCGGTCGTCATCAATGAAACATGGCACTAAGTTGCTCGACACTGCTCTCAAAAGAAACGGTTGTCTCGATTTCCTGGCGCAGATAAGCATTGATCTGCCCCACCATCTGGATGGCAAAGTCGATGTCGGGGTTGCTGCCGGAGGCATAGGCACCGATATTGATCAAGTCTTCGGCTTTACGATAGGTTGCCAGAACCGCTTTGAGTTTACGGGCACTGTCGCGGTGTTCGGTGGAAACGATATCGTCCATGACACGACTGATACTGCGGGAAACGTCGATGGCCGGGAAATGGCCCTGGGTAGCCAACTCGCGGGTCAGCACCACATGACCGTCCAGAATGGATCGAATGGCATCGGCAATCGGTTCGTTGGTATCGTCCCCTTCCACCAAAACCGTGTAGAGACCGGTGATCGACCCCCTGGTCGAAGACGTGCCGGCCCTTTCCAGAAGTCGGGGCAGAAGGGTGAATACGGACGGCGTATACCCTTTGGTGGTTGGGGGTTCCCCTAAAGCAAGACCGATTTCACGCTGAGCCATGGCAAAGCGGGTCACGGAGTCCATCATTAAATTGACCTTGAGACCCTGATCGCGAAAATATTCCGCCACCGCCGTGGCAATGAAGGCCCCGCGCATACGGATCAAGGGGAGATGATCGGATGTGGCCACAATAATGACCGAACGGCGCAATCCATCCTCACCCAGCTGTTTGTCGATAAAGTCGTTCAATTCCCGCCCGCGTTCGCCAATGAGCGCAATGACATTGACATCGGCGGCGGTCTTTTTGGCAATCATGCCCAGCAGGACACTTTTCCCCACACCGGATCCCGCAAAAATGCCGATCCGTTGGCCGCATCCGACCGTGAGGAGACCGTTGAGGGCCCGGATACCGAGATCAAGCGGTTTATCAATCCGCTTGCGTTTCAGGGGGTTGGGCGGGGAGGCATAAATCGGATATTCTGTTTTGGAATGAATCGGCCCTTTGCCATCGATGGGATTTCCAATGCCGTCGATAACGCGTCCCAGCAGATGATGCCCAACCGGGATGAACGCCTGGGTTTGACGGGCCACCACACGGCTGCCGGGTCCGATGCCATGAATTTCTTCCAGGGGCATCAACAGTACGCGGTTTTCCTTGAACCCCATGACTTCGGCCGGAAACCTGCGGCTGCCGTCTTTGGAAAATATATCGCAGACGGTACCCAAACGGCACTCCGGCCCCACGGACTCGACCGTAAAGCCAACGACACGACTGACTTTGCCGTAGGCCTGAATGGGGTTACAGTCTTCCAGGCATTCATGATACCGATCCAGGCAGATAAAACGGCTCATTTCCATGGTTCCGTATGAAAGCACTGACATACCTTCAGAGCGTTTTTGTTCCGATGGCTACCTGCTGCGGAAGAGCGAAAGCGGCTTGGGCTATACATCTGCGGGGTGATCCTGTTCGCCGGGGGGTGTTCGCATGGCGGAACGAAAAGCTTCTTCAACGGCGTGAAGCTGCTCTTCGACACGGGCATCGATTTCACCGAATTCGGTTTGAATATAGCATCCCCCGCATTCGATGCCGGGGTCTTCTTCAAAATGAATGTCGTCGAGATTCTCCATGGTCGCCTTAAGACGCGCGCCGGCCCCCTGAATGTGTTTCAGATCCCCGGGATTCAAGCGAATGGCAATTTTCCCCGGATCTTCAAGTTGTCCCATGGCGTCCTTGACAACGCACAGGATGGAATCTTTGGAAACCGACAATTCATGACGAACCACCTTCCGGGCCACATGCAGGGCGAGCTCCACCACTTCCTGCTCGATCTGCTGTCGAAGGCGTTCCCGGATACCGTCAAGCTCAGCCAGGGTATTTTCCAGCGCATCTTTCAACGGAGCAGCCTGTTGCCGGGCGGCCATGCGCCCTTCCTGTTCGCCTTTGGCATATCCCTTATCATAGGCCAGGCGTTCAATTTCTTCGGCCGATAGCTGCGGTTCAGCCCCAGCGGCATGGTGCGATGGCACGCTGTCATCCTTCCGCTGGCGTTCGAACACGCTCTGCAAACCCCCGCTGGCTGCGTTTTGCTCGACACCGCTCCCCTCTTCCGGAACGGGAATGTTCGGGAAATAGTGCAGTCGAAACGTATTCACCTGTTCCGTATTCGAACGTTTAATGATCTTACGCAACGAGAGCCTCTCCCCGACGGCCGCTGATGATTAACTCGCCTTTGAACTCCATATCCTGTATCAGACCGGTGATTTTCTGTTGCGCTGAGGATACATCGTTCATTCGAACCGGGCCCATATCGGCGATTTCCTCCCGCAGCATATCACCTGCGCGGGCCGACATGTTGCGGAACACTTTATCCTTGACTTCGTCCGATGCCGCTTTGAGCGCCACCGCCAGTTCACCGGTTTCCACTTTGCGCAGCAGTTTCTGGAAACCCTTGTCATCCACGAGAACAATGTCTTCAAAAACGAACATCTTCTGTTTGATCTGGGCGGCCAGTTCGGGGTTTTGTTCCTCGATTTCGCCCATGATCAGTTCGCTGGACATTTCATCGGCCAGGTTGAGAATTTCGGCCAGGCGTTCCACGCCGCCGGTGTCATGGGTTTCGGAGGTTTCTTTGTCACTGAGGATGGATTCAATGACCTGGTTGATTTCCTCCACCATGCCGCTGTTGACCTTATCCAACTGCGCAATCCGCAGGGCCACTTCCGTTTTGACCTCATCCGGCAAGCGTGACATGACCTCGCTGGCCGATTCGGTTTTGGCATGAACGAGGATGATGGCAATGGTTTGGGGGTGTTCGTTGGCCACCAATTTGAACAATCGATCCGCGTCGAGTTTTAAAATGGCTTCAAGATTGGAACCACCGTCGCTCTTGGAGGCCTTGTTTTCGCTGGGGGCGGAAGCTGTCGCCGGCACGGAACCACCTGCCGGCAGCGCCTGACGCCGCTGCATATGTTGGTAAAATTCCTCGGCGACCTTTTCAACCAGATCGGGAGAGACATTTCCCAGTTGATCCAAATGAGCCATCACCGCTTTTTTTTCATCGTCGCTCAGGCTGTTAATAATAACTTGCGACGTACTGGGTCCCAACGCCTGGGCCAGTATGGCAATTTTTAAGGAACCGGGGAGATTGCGCGCGTCCATATCCACTACTCACATGTTCTGGTCAATTCGATTTATTGTTCCTTGATCCATTCCCGCATGACCCCCAGGGAGCCCTGATTGTCACTGGCGATCATTTGCTGAATCTGATCTCGAAAAGGCAGTTGCTGGCCTCCCCGGGAATATTCCCGCTCCAATTCGCCGACTGTCTTGGGCAGTTGGCGGACGATTTCACCACCCCCGGCCGGCTCCGCCGTTAGCCAGCGGACCAGAGGACGCACCAGGAAAAGAAAGCTGAAGACAACGAAAAGTGCCACCAGCATGTATTCGAAAATAAATTTAAATTGACGGATCGTGTCCAGGATACCGCCCGAAGGTTCCGATTCGGCGTCCATGCCCAGCTTGGCCGTTTCAAAGGGAATGTTTTCAATTTCGACGGTATCACCACGTTGGGCGTTAAAATTAATGGCGCTTTTGACGATTTTTTCGAACTGGGCCATTTCTTCCGGACTGCGCGGTGTGTACTGCCATTCGGCTGGCCCTTTTTTTTGGGGAACCATCTGGTAGTTGCCATCCACCACAACCGCCGCTGAAACCCGTTGCAGGGTTCCGGAGGGCATGATCTTTCGACTGACGACCTTGCCGATTTCGTAGTTTTTGGTCTGGTCCTGTTTCCGGAACAGGGTGGCATTGCGGGTGGCGGTCGTCTGCGGCTGGGTATTGTTGATGCCCACCCCATTGGGCTGGATATTGGAGCCGACCCCCGGAATACCCATGGCCGTGTTCCTGCCGTCGGTGGTCGCTTCGTCATGAATCTGTTCACTGCGAACCACCTGATTGTCAGGCAGGTACATCTCTTCGGTCTGTTCATGCCGCATGAAATCCAGTTCGCAGGAAACACGCACGATCGCCTTTTCCGGCCCCAGGACTTCCTCGAGCATGGTTTTAATGCGATTCTGCAAGCTGGTTTCCATCTTGCGCTGGACCATGAACTGATCCGTACTCATGGCCAAAGGGGAATCGGTACTATTTTTGCCGGCCAGCAATTTGCCGCGATTGTCGACGATGGTCACATTTTCCGTTTGTAGTCCCGATACACTTGAGGATACGAGGTGAATGATCCCCTGGATCTGCCCCTGGTCGATTCGGTTGCCCGGCTTTAATTTCAAGACGACGGAAGCACTGGCCGGCGTTTCCTCTTCGATAAACAGTGTCTGGGTCGGCATGACGATGTGCACCCGGGAGCTTTCGATTTCATCTATCTTGTTGATCGTCCTGGAAAGCTCGCCCTGGAGGGCGCGTTGATAATTGACGTTCTGCATAAACTCGGTCATGCCGAGTTTGGCATTGTCGAAAACTTCGAAACCGATTCCCGATCCCTGGGGCAGCCCTTCGGAGGCCATGGCCATACGCAGTTCATAGACCTTTTCGCCCGGTACTTCGATACAGGTGCCCCCGGCCGTGATGCGGTACGGAATTTTCTGACTTTTAAGCTGATCGACAATCAACCCGGCGTCATCCATGGAAAGGCCTGTATACAGGCGCTGGTAGTCCGGTCGACCACTCCACTGAATGAGGTAAACCAATCCGCCAATCGTCAACCCCATGACAACAAGAAGACTGATCTTCTTTTTCAAACTCATGGCGGTCAGTGCCGTCCCAATCGGTCCCAAAAGTTTATCCATGGATCACAAGCCCTTTCCGGTGCCTAAATCTGCATGCGCATGACGGTTTCGTAGGCGGATACGACCTTGTTGCGGATCTGCATGAGAAGCTGAAACGACACATCGGCCTTCTGCAGCGCAATCATGGTGTTGTGGACATCCTGGCTTCGTCCCGCGGCCAGGGATTCCACCGCCTGATTCGCTTCGTTATGCAGGCGGTTGACTTCCCCTACTGCCCCTTTCAGAAATTGGCCGAAGCCCTGGTCATCCGTCTTCGGTGTTGTCGTCTTGATGGATGGGGTCGGCAATGATCCGCCGATGGCGTTGATATTCATTTCCGTCATGCCTTACCTCCCGATTTCCAGGGCCTGCCTCACCATGTTCTTGGTTGCTTTGACTGCGGCGACATTGGCCTCATAACTGCGGGAGGCCGATACCAGATTGACCATTTCCTCCGTCACGCTGATATTCGGTAATGCCACAAAACCGTTTTCATCGGCGTCAGGATGGTCGGGTTCGTACTTGGTCAAAGGTTCACGCCCATCCTTAACGATCTCCACCGTCTTGACTTCCACGACACCGCCTTCTTTCTGGGCTTTGAGCATGTCATGAAAAGACATGTTATCGGGCGACTCCGCGGCAAAAACCGGTTCACGCCGCTGGTAAGGCCCCCCTTCCGGGGTGCGCGTCGTATGCATGTTGGCCAGGTTGCTGGAGATGAGTTTCATGCGGACGCGCTGGGCCGACAATCCGGAGGCACTGGCCCGCAAGGCATCAATAAAACCCATGGTTATTGTCCTCCTTTAATAGCATCTTTGAGTGCTTTGAACTTATTGGCAATAATGCGGGTGGCGGTATTGTACATCAGGCTATTCTCCGCCAGGTTGGCCATTTCGGTGTCCAGTTCGACCGTGTTGCCATCCCCCCGCAACGAAAGCGCATTATCTTCGACCCGTTCGACACGCCCCAGTGTCGACGAGGAAGCCGAAAACCCCACATGGCCGATCTGGGTGCGGGTCATTTGCAGTTGAGGACCTTCGCTGGCGCCATCATCCATTTCCTCGCCCACCATCATTTTGAAGGCTTTGAAATGGGGCGTATCCATGTTGGCAATGTTGGAAACAATCAGTTTCTGGTTCAGGGAACGAAGATTCATCGATCGTTCCAGTGACGCCATGGTCTTGCCGAAAAGCGGGTCGGTCTTCATGGGGTTGCTTCCTTTGCAAGCTGTTCCGTGCGCAGTTTGTATTCGTTGAGCTTATTGCGCAGCGTGCGTACGCTGATACCAAGCATTTTTGCCGCCTGCTCACGGTGGTCATTGACCTCGTGCAGGGTTCGTTTGATCAGGACTTCTTCAACCGCCTTCACGGACAGGCCGGGCCGAATATCCATGGGGGCGTCTGAATTGTCGGGAAGGTCCCGGAGGCGCCCCTTCGTGCTCTCTAAAGAAGGCCATTGCCCCATCAGGACCGCGCGTTCGATGGTGTTTTCCAACTCGCGGATATTGCCCTTCCAACGTTTTCCCTGAAGAGCTTTCCGAATGGCCGCATCGTGTTCCGGTGCCGGACGCTGATACATGCAGCTGTAATAACGGCAGAAATGCTCTGTCAGAGGCGGAATATCTTCCGGGCGTTTACGCAGGGGGGGAAGGTGCAGAGGGATAACATTGAGGCGATAATAGAGATCTTCGCGCATCTGCCCGCTGCGGACCAACGCCTTCAGATCGCGATTGCTGATGGCAATGACCTGGGCGCTGAAGGGCACCTGGCCCATGCCGCCAATCCGGTCGATGCGTCTTTCCTGAAGAACCCGCAGGAGTTTGGCCTGGAGCATCAGGGGCATTTCACTGATTTCGTCCAACACCAGAGTGCCTTTTCCGGCCTGTTCGAATTTGCCAATCTTGCGGCTGATGGCGCCGGTAAAAGCGCCTTTCTCATAGCCGAACAATTCACTTTCCATCAATGTTTCCGGCAGGGCAGCACAGTTGATGGCCACATAGGGTAACGCGGCCCGACCGGAATTTTGATGAATATAGGACGCCAGAACTTCCTTGCCGGTGCCGCTTTCTCCGGTGATTAGAACCGTGGCTTGGCTACCGGCCACGGCTCGACCTGTTTCCAGAATGGATTGAACCGCCGGAGAAGCGGTAATGAAGGGTTTGTCGCTGCCGTGATGGCACTCATTTCCGGGGATCGCTGGGCTTACCCGTCGGTTGAGGTAATGGTCCACACAATTTTCCATCGCCTCGGAACCGACCGGCTTCATGAGGTAATCGGCAGCCCCTTTTTGCATGGCGGCAACCGCATGTCTTACCGTTGCGGTCCCCGTGGTTATGATGATGGGTAAATCCGGTGATGCATCGCGCATGCGTTCCAGGAGAAGCATCCCCTGCTGACCATCCACCTCACTGTCAACCATTGCCAGGGCGTATTGCTGTTGCTCCACATGCTGCAGAGCGGCGTCAACATTGTCGGTGACATCCACGACGATACCCTGTGACTGTATCTTTCGAAGGGCGTCCGACGGAATATCCCTCTCCTTTTCAACCACCAACAGGGCAGCGTTGAAGACCGGGCGGGATGGACTGGATGCGATTTCGATGGCCGTCTGATTCATAACGCCAAGCCTAATTGCAATCTATGTGCCACCGATATCAAGTGGATAGGCTGTCTTCCATTGCCGGGATGTCTGCGAACGGCATGGTCATCTATGCGATCGTAATTCCATTAATATCAAGCATATTGGAAAGTTTTTAAAAAATATTCCACTCCCGCACAGGGTTGGATGTTGCGCCGGTCGGAAGCAGGCCTTGTTTACGATTTCGTCAAAATTCAATTCGCTTCGTCATCGCTTTGACGCCTGTCCGATGATCCCCGGCCGGTTTTCTCTCAAGATATTCTTTTCAGGGGACGATAACGTTAGGGGTTGTATGGTTTTAAAAAATTGCGGGATGAGGGGTAGCACCGTGTTCAGGCATGCCATCTGGCGGTATGACCGCATTCGGGGAAACGTATGTCTTTGAGGAGTTGAATGCATGTTTTTAAAGCGCCGAAAATCGATCGAAAACGCGAGCGTGGTGGATTTAAGCCAACGATTGCAGGATAGTGAAAGCCGTGAAAATGCCTATGGCAGCATCATCCGGACACTACTGGTACTGGTAAAAGATTTCGCCATGGACATTGCCGAAATTAAAACCGAACGTTTCCGCCAAACGGTGGATGATTTTGGTGAAACCTTTCTCGCGCAAAAAACGCCCAAACGCCTGCTGTCCATCTTCGAGAAACAAAAACCCGTTATCACAGCGTTTATAACGGATCAGAAGCGTTATTTGGATGAACGCGAAGCGGAGCTGCGCAACATTATCGACCTGCTGACCCGGGCCATGGTCTCGGTGGATTCCGAGAACGCCGCCTATCATCGCAAAATTCTTCAGCAGGGCGAAAAAATGGAGCAAATCACCCGCCTCGATGATATTCGCAAAATCAAATCAGCGCTTGAAAGAGAAGTGGCCACCTTAAGGGATACGGTGCGCAGTAAGCAAGCCGGAGAGCAGGCACGTATCGAGAATCTTGCCGGCCAGGTAAAAACACTCCGACAGGAGTTGTCGCTGGCCAAGGAGGAAAACCTTCGCGATGGACTCACCGGCATCTATAATCGCCGGGCTTTCGACGATTATCTGCAGGGATTGATCGAACGCAATCTATTGCAGCGCCAGGAGTTTGCCCTGCTCATTCTGGACATCGACGACTTCAAAAAAGTGAATGACACCTACGGCCATCCGGTGGGTGACCGCGTCATTCTGGCGCTGGCCAACACCTGCAGTCAGATGGTGCGCAGCGATGATTTTCTGGCCCGCTACGGGGGCGAGGAATTCGTGATTATTCTTCCGGGCGCCTCACGCCGCAACGCGGCCAAAAAGGGCAAACAGATCTGTAAAACCATTCACAAAACCCGCTATACCCTGGACCCGCATGATGATAGCCGGGAGCCGCTGTCCCTGACGGTCAGCATCGGGGTAACGGCCTTCACCAGAAACGACACGGCCGACAGCGTTCTCGAACGGGCCGATCGGGCCCTCTACAAAGCCAAACGGTCCGGTAAAAACTGTGTCATCACCGCATGAATGCAACCGTACGGGAATTTTTTTCCGGATCGTGTCTCTTCGGGGTAAAACTTGCCCGGCACAAGGGCTTCATAATTTTTATATGCTTGATATTTCGTATAATATTTATTTAGGGAGCTTGGCATGAGGTTTGCTTTATTTCCTTGGCAATTGTCCCGGTGATGACGATTACGCCGTGAATGGAACCAAAGGACCGACTTATGAAAATAGACCACACATCACAATCCAACACCATCAAAACTGGTTCTAACAGGCCCGGTACCGATACGACCGGATCCGAATTTAAAACCATTTTCGATAGCGCCGTCCAAAAAGAAGGCCAAACAGCATCGGCCGCTTCGACACCGCTGCTTTCATCCGCATCGCTGCAGATTGCATCGATCAATGCCATTGGCCCACAGAATTCGGCTCAGCCTCTCAAAGCGATGGAACAACTGATTGACGCCATGGATTTCTACCAGAAGCAACTTCAGAATCCGCAATTCAATTTGCGTGATCTGGAACCAGCCTTTGAACGTCTCGATAAGGCCCATAATTACCTGTCGGGATTGGCGGATAGGGGGTCTTTGGATCTCTCCCTCCATGGTATTGTCGAAGAGGGCCTGGCGACGGCGTCCATGGAACTCAGTCGGTTTCGCAGCGGGGCATATTGCTGATGTGAGACGCATGCGAATGCTTCATGAAAAGACATTCTCCCATATTCACTGATGACGCATTCCAAACGTTGCCGATGTGAGCAACCTTCGCCATGATAAAATCAACCCATAAAACCATCCAGGATTATATCCAGCCGGTCAGGCAACCGTCGAAACGGGATACCGCCAACACCTCACGGGCGGATTCATTTAAATCCTTCCTGCAAAGGGCTTACGAGACTGGCAAACCGGGACTGTCCCAAAAGGGCCAGGCCGAAACCGGGCTCAGCGTGCAGGATTACATGCATCGCCGGTTGGTGGCACCGGTCCAGTTGCGATCAATTCAGGACCCGGGAGGGCCAAACGCTGGTGAACCAGATTTGAACAGGGTCGATGCGCCCTCAACGTCCGCGGAAAAGCCGTCGCCTTCCCCGGCCGTTGATCCGAAAACAGCCACGTCCGAACAGGCTATCATCGAACAGGCGGTTCTATCGGCCGCCCGCAAGTATGATCTGCCTGCTGGTTTAATCCGCAGCGTGATTCGGTGCGAATCGAATTTCCAGCCGGATGCGGTTTCCCATGCCGGCGCCCAGGGGTTGATGCAGCTCATGCCGGCCACGGCTGGCGATCTGGGGGTAACAAATCCGTTTGATGTTGAGCAAAATATCGACGGGGGAACCCGCTATTTACGCCAGATGCTGGATCGCTTCGATGGCGATGTTGAAAAAGCCCTGGCCGCCTACAACGCCGGTCCGGGGACCGTCAGCCGCTATGGGGGTGTGCCGCCTTACCGGGAAACACAGGCCTATGTTAAAAAGGTGATGTACCATGCCGCCATGCCGGATATCACCTGAATCGGTTGATCGGCATACGTCCATAAATGAACCACAAACGTTTTTCAGCAGTCGGCTTATCCCGAATATTTCACGTGTTCGTGATATTCATGGGACGGCATCAGGGGCGCCGCTTTACGCCCTGTTGCCGCAAGCCCCTGATAAAGCGGCCAATGGGCATTTCGGGCGCGCCCGCAGGGTAAGATGTTCGGGGTTATTCCCTGTAGGGTAAACGTTGGCGCAGGAATTGGCGCTGCATGCGATAGAGCACCTTGGTAAGGGATTGTGCTTCCTTTTTTTCCATGTCTTTGAACTGGAAGGCGTACTGGCGATGGCCGGTTTCCGTGTTGGTTTGCACGCGCACGATGGTGGCTTCGCCAATCCGCACTTTGGTGGTCACGTTGTCATCCCGGAAAAGCAGTTCCATATTTTTAAGATTGCGCCCCCGGGTCAGCATGAGGTTCTTCTTGACCCGTGCCCGGGGTGATGCCACCATGCACAGCAACCCGCCAAGACTGAAATCGATCACGACCATTTTCAACGGGGGCTCAAGCTGTCGCAGGATGAGTTCGGTTCCCATGGGGGCTTGGAGCCGGAAATTGCGCCGGCGCTGGATGCGATGGATCTCGTCCGGGACGGGTATCCACACGTCACCGCTTTGCCACTCGGGAATGGTGGCCGTCTCAAAGGTGTAAAGGACTTTGTCCGGGCCATTGAACTCGAAATACAGGTTGCCGCAATCCTTGCTCTGCAAAATGACCTGGAAATCGTCCGGACTGTCGATTCGGAATTGCTTCTTTTTCTCGCGTGACCGCATACCGGTGACAACGGTGACGCTCTCGTAACCGGTACCTTTGACCACGAGCTTGACCAAAACCCGTTGGTCATGAAGATATTTGAATAGGTGAGTGATTTTTTCAGGCGAGAATTTTACGTCGTCGTCCATTTTTGTTAAGCCATCATCCGGTGTGGCGCGCAAGGCTGGCAACACTGCTTGCGAACTCCTGATCTTCCATCAACATTTTCGCGAAACTCAAGTATTTCTCGGCGATAGCCCGCACGGCAAACTGCAAGGCGAAAGGCCGAATCGGCTTTTCCAGGAGGTAGTATACATTGGACGCCATGCACATATTGACGACGTCTTCACTGGCATTACCGGATACGACGATGGCATCCGTGTGCGCCGAGGGGTATTTTTTTTCAACGGCATCCAGGAAAAAAAACCCGCTCTTCCCACCCAGGAACACATCGACGATGAATATAGCGACCCCCGCCGGACTGCTCAGGCAATAGAGAATGGCTTCATCCGCACTGGTGAAGGATCGCACATCGCCCCAGGTGTAAAATGACTTAACCGTGTCGGTCAGCAACCGGCATACCGCAGGATCATCATCGACGATGATGACATCTAACCCGTCTGACATGCTGGAACTCCTTCCGCCCAAGGATAAATTGGATTCAACGGTTTGAAATCCACGATGCATACGGCACCTTGCCATCATTATTAACTTTAATTTTAACTGTTTGTCAATGGATCCGGGCATGGGCGGCCGGGGCGAAATAACACATTAAAACCCAATCCGGCTATCGGTCGAGGATGGTTTTAAGCTGTTCCCGTATCTCATCAAAGCGATACGGTTTGGCGACAACCCCGCAAAATCCGTATTCCGTATAATGCGTCACGCCGGGGTCATTGGCATAACCGCTGGAAACAATGGCTTTGACATCCGGATCCATCTCACGCAGCCGCCGAATGGTATCTTTGCCGCCCATTCCTCCCTTGACGGTCAGGTCGAGGATGACCAGAACGAATGGATGGCCATCGGCCATCGCCTTTTCATAGGCTGCGACCGCTTCTTCGCCGTTGCAGGCAAACTCGGTTTCAAATCCGAGTTTGCCAAGCATATTACCAGCCAGATTGCGAATCATGGCTTCATCGTCCATCACCAGTATGCGTCCGCTGCCGATGGCGGATGTGGATGGATGGGATGGTTCATGCGGTTGGACCGCTGGGGCGGCCTTTGTCGATGCGGGCAGATAGACCTGGAATAAAGCCCCCTCGCCCGGTGGTGAGGCCACCACGATCCGGCCGTCATGCTTCTCAATAATGGAATTGGCAATGGACAATCCCAATCCCATGCCGCGCTGATCCCCCATTTCCTTGGTTGAAAAATAGGGGTCGAAAATTCTCCCCATGACATCGGCGGGGATGCCGGTTCCGGTATCCTGGATCGAAACCATCACGAAGCGGCCCTGTTTCCGGATAGGCCCTTCAGGCATGATGGTCGTGTTGCCGGCGATGACGGAAATCTTCCCCCCATCCGGCATGGCTTCCCGGGCGTTGATCACGAGGTTGTGAAACGCCTGCCCGATTTGAGTGCGATCGACATCCGCACACCAAAGATCCGGGGAAATATCAAATTCGGCGATGCTATTGGACCCGCTGAGGGCAAACTCCGTGGCACTTTCAATCAAACCGGCGATGTCGACGATTTCCTTTTGGGGTAGACCGCCTTTGGAAAAGGTGATCAGCCGGTTGGTCAACTCCTTGGCGATCAGGGCGGCCTCCTGGGCCTGGGAAAGCCAGTCATAAATGGCATCGTCTTCCGGTATGCCGGTCAACGCCAGGGATATGTTGCCCATGATCGCGGTCAACAGATTGTTGTAGTCGTGGGCAATGCCGCCGGACAGCGCCGCAATGGATTCCAATTGGCGCGATTTGAGCAGTTCCTGCTGCATCTTTTTCCGCTCGGCAATGTTGCGCACGATGATGACGGCGATGGGGTTTTTACCGGCCCAGATGAAATGGACGGAAAGCGCGACGGCGGAAATCCGGCCATCGGCCATCTTCAACGATGATTCGTATAGAGGGATAAGCTCAGGGTTTTCATGTGCGGATTCGGCTCTCGCCTTAGGGCCCACGAATGGTGGTGGATCAAACATTGCTTCCAGATCGAGGGCCTGCAACTCTGGAATGGACCTGCCGGCCATCCGGGCCATGGCAGCGTTCACCTGGATGATGCGGCCGTTGGAAACAGTAATAACGCCTTCATCAATGAGGTCGATTATTGTTGGGGCAAATTGGTCAGTCGACATAACGCCTTCCTTGTGGGGATTTGGCTCTAATGAACGGTGATATCTTCACGAAGAAACCACGCTTCGGGCGGTACCACAATGGTTTTGGTCTTATGCTGACTCCAGGCAAACAGGACCAGTTCCTGCGTGTCCTCCACCCAGAATCCAGTGCAAGGCACGCCGATTCTCCTCTCTTCTAACTCAGGCAAATACTCAAAGGTATCACTTAGCATCTGCATATCATAAAGATCCTGGTAGACGCGATGCTGGGAGGCACGATCGATTTCGACATCTTCGAGGGAAATTTCATTGAGCTGTTCCGAGGCGATATCGAGTGTCAGGCTGACGGTTTTTTTAATACGTTTCAAGATCATCCTCCACACTGTCACAAAAAAACTGAGGTGGGTTAGCTCTATTCTTGCAGTGCATCATTTATATAAATATCGATATCGGCATTTTGGCATTAATCTTTATTCAAAAATTCCGGATTGATAACATGGTTTTTTTGCATTTTGAAACAGGGTTCAGACCTTCATATAGAATGAATAAAAATCCAAAATGCCCTAATTTGGGAATGAGTCCCACGCTTCTATGGTCGTCAATCCTTTGACTGCGACCGGCAATTAATTCACATCATTCAAGTAAATTCAATACCACGGCAATCGACAAGGTGCTGTAACCCATTGTTTTTTTATATATTATTTTACACCGCGCCAGGATTGGCAGTTTTTTTGCATAAGGTTAACCAGACCATTGTTCAAATATACTTTATCTAAACACATATCGGGTTAATGCAGGCGGACGATACATTTTCAGAATCCTTTATTTTGGAATTATGACGACATCGAGAGACGTGCCATATCCTTCGTCATAATTTACTAAACTGTGCGCTAAATAAATCGTATGCTTATGCCCTTTGTTAGCAAAGATATATGTAACTTCAAATTTTCATTCATGTCATCTAAATATATCTTTAGCCACGATACCAACAAAAATTATTCGTTGCATTTACGCTGATAATTTTTTTAGAAAATATTCAAAAAAACAGGTGAATTATGAGAGCATCAATTTTAGTTCCGACATACAACCATGAAAAGTATATTTCGGTATGCATAGAGAACCTATGTAATCAAAAGACAGACTTTGAATACGAAATATTGATTGGTGAAGACGGTTCAAGTGACAAGACACGTGATATTTGCATTGATTATTCTAATCGATATCCTGAAAAAATTCGCTTGTTTTTAAATGATAGAAAAAATGTGATCTATTTTAATGGGAAACCATCTGGAAGATGGAATCTCATGAATTTAATTAGAAATGCAAAGGGGAAGTATATAGCAATTTGTGAAGGAGATGATTTTTGGAATAGTGCAAATAAATTATCCATCCAAACCAAATACCTAGATAAAAGAAAAAATCTTTCTTTCTGTTTTCATCCTGTCAATTGGCTTAATGAACAAACGAACACATTATACACATATAAACCAACCCATATACAGGATAATTATTCCATCAACAATATTCTTTCACGGAATAATTTTATTGCTCTCTGTTCGGTTGTATATAGAGCGGAAATTTTACAAAAAATTACAAATTGGTTTAAACATATTCCGTATGGCGATTTGACACTTCATATATTTTCAGCCATTAAAGGTAATTTCGGATATATTCCCGATAAAATGGCAACTTACCGACGCCATGACGGTGGCATTTATAGCTCTCAATCGCCAGTAAATAGAACGATTATGGCAATACAGACGTTGCAGTTATTAAATCGGCAACTAAATTTAGAAAAATTCAAAGAATACAATGAAGGTTTGTCTAAATATTACAATCAATTAGCAAAAGAAGCAAAATTAGAGGCAGACAAAATCATAAATATCCGTTCAAAAACTTGCCCAGAAATTGATAGCATAAAGCCTATATCTCCTAATTATACAGTTGAAAATAAAAAGTTATCCAACACAATTTGCATACAAAAATTTTTAGATTCATTAGATGAATTTTACAATGAGAAATTCTCTAAAGCTGAAAATTTAATACAAACATATCGGGCGAACATAGACTACTCAAATTTCGATATGTGTGACAATCGTAAAATTGACAAACCGCTTATCAGCATCGTTGTAGTAGCATACAATACTAATGAATTGTTGTTGGATTGTTTAAATTCTCTTCTGAAACAAAATTTTAAAAATTTTGAAATAATATTAGTAGATAATGGGGGCAATGACAGGGTCTTTGATTCCATCAATAAAATAGACCTTTTATACATAAAATGCCCTATAAATTTTATTTTATCTGAAGGAAGAAATATTGGAACATTTTATGCCAAAGGAGAAATTGTTGCTTTTCTGGATGATGATGCCATTGTAGATGAAACGTATGTCTCAACAATAGTTGAAGCTTTTAAGAAGTATGACATCATTGGCATGAGAGGCAAAGTTCTTCCAAAAACGGAGGATTCAATTCATGATGCTGATCATTATGATCTCGGAGAATGCGCTATTCCATCCACCATTGATACGGAAGGAAATTCAGCCTTTCTTAAGCGTGCATATTTAAATGTTGATGGAATGAACCCACTTCTCTTCGGTATGGAAGGATTAGAAATCTCATACAGACTTTCAAAGCAATACGGTATAAACAGGACTATCTATTGGCCATCTACAGTCATTTTCCATGATTATGGCGATTCGAAAGATAAAGTTTCTAAAAAGCTTAAGCGCTATGCTATTATGCGAAAATATGTTCAGTGGAAGTTCCCTGACATATATCCATTTCATTTTCAGCAAAGAGAATGCCTAAAGTCAAAGCAGAGTCTACTCCAAGCTAATAGTTATATTCCCAAGAAATATTGCAACGATTACCATTGTAAAGAGAAGAATTGCTCAAATAGTACAAATTCTGAATCCAATTCTGGAGCGAATCATTTAGAAGTTAAATTTAAGCCCAGAATAACAATCGCTATACCGACCCATAAAAGGCCACCGTACCTCCGTGAAGCTATCAAAAGTGCTTTGCAGCAAAAAAACTATTCAGCATCATATGAAATCCTCGTTATTTCAGATGGCCATCATCCAGACACGGAAGCCGTTGTACACGAATTTGATTCAAATCGTTTGCGCTTCATTCAGAAAAATCATTCCGGTGCAGTCGGTACTCGAAACAAGGCTATCTGCAAAGCCTATGGAGATTACATAATATGGTTAGACGATGATGATTTGTTGGATCCGAATGCCCTTAGCACACATCTATCTGTTCTTTCAAAATATCCAGACACAGATGTTATCTATGGTAAATTGCATTATTTTGATGATCGCACAAAAAAATTTTTAAGGTGCTTTGATCCAAAAGACTGGTATGCAAAATCACATGAATTACTCAGTGCCTTGATCGATGGATGCCGCATTCCCAATCCTGCTACAATGGTTAAAAGAAGCGCTTATGAAAAAGTTGGCGGATACAACGAAACATTTTTGCGTGCGCACGATTATGAATTCTGGACAAGAGCTGCTTCCGAGTTAAAATTTAAGAAGAATGACAATGTTATCTGTCGATATCGTATTCATTCAAACAACATGTCTTTTGGAAATAAAATCGATTTTTCATATGAATCGTTAATTATACGAAATATGGTACACCGATACGGGCCTAAACAGATTTTCTATTGGCTTGACTGGAGCAGACCTAAGGAAGCCAATTACGTTTCCAAATACTTAACGGCAAAAAGCCTTTATTCTTATGGCGACTATTATAATTGTCATAAAATTTTAAACCAAATACCCCGAAACTTATGGTCCAAGGATATTTCCAAATTAGGTTTCTATTGTTCATTGTTTATGGATAAAACGATAAACTCTGATGCTTATCGGTTTTCCCAAGATGAACAACTGAAAAAATCTTTATCTAAATTTAGGCGATTGTCAAAGAAGCTTAAAGATGCAATCAATAGCGGCAAAATTGATAAATGCCGAAAAGTTTTAATCGATTATCAAACGAATGGTTTTTCACCCTCGCCAGCGATACTTTTGAAAGTCGGCATTCTATACAACACTTACGGAGCTACAGATGATGCTAAAAATATCTTTAAACGGGTCCAGATGCTGGATCCTTACATCTTTAACCAAAATAAAAATGTATTGAACCATTTTGATTCAGAAGATGTGGAAAAAATTTGTTCACCATCAAAGAGAATCCTAGGTTCTGTCCCAATTTGTCAAAAAGGCAACCTCCGCAAGCTGCAATCAAACGCTATCATCGAGACGTATGTCACCCTTGAAACGGCAACACGTCATTATCAGCTTGAAAATTATCGTTCTTCACTAGACGCTCTCAACTGCATCCTCGCAGTTGACCCAAACAATTGGGACGCCTATTCGCTTCAAATGGATGTATTGCTTCAGTCTGGTCGGAATAATGATATTTTTTCTCATTTCTTAAATTTGGAAAACCGGCCGAACCTCCCGGCTCGGATGTTGGCGCTGTTGGGCTGCGGGTACGAGGCTTCCGGTGATCTGGAAAATGCCGCTCGTTTTGTCGATCAAGCCTTAGCCCGCGACGCTGAATGTTCGCGCGCCTGGAACCTCAAGGGTGTTGTCGCTTACCGAAAAGGTCAACCCGAAAAAGCAGCTCAGTATTTTCAAAAGGCGTCTGAAACCGATCATCAGTGGGGCGATCCGTGGACGAATATGGGAACGCTGCATTGGGAAAACGGAACCCACGATCTGGCGCTGGGGTGTTTTGAAAAAGGGTTTCAGTTGTCACCCACGGCCCCTAATGTGGCCACCACCTATCACACGGCCATCAGTGAAACCGGACAGTATGATCGCGCCAAACCCCTTTTCGAGAATGCCGTCAAGCAGCATCCCGACTTTCGCAAAGCGCGCTTTTTGCTGATCGACATCCTCATCCGCCTGGAAGCGTACCCGGCGGCCATGGATCAGATCGAAGATGTCCTGGTTCGTTTCGGGGCTGATGCCCAGCTTTTGGAGGCCGCCAAAGCAGTGCGCGCCAAAGTGGGTCCCCTGACCATTCAAAGGGACAAACACCCTTCCCTATCCCTTTGCATGATCGTCAAAAACGAAGAAAAATATCTGGCCCGCTGCCTGGGAAGCTTAAAACCAATGGTGGATGAGATAATTATCGTGGACACCGGCTCCACTGACGCCACCCGCGTTATTGCCGAAGTCTTCGGTGCGCAGGTTTGCGACTACGAATGGAACGACGATTTCGCGGCCGCCCGCAATTTCAGCCTGGAACAGGCCCAGGGCGACTGGATCCTTGTCATGGACGCCGATGAAGTCATCGCCGCCAAAGACCATGCCGCCTTAATGCGTTTGGTGACACAGGACACCCCGGATACATCCCAAGCTTACATGCTGACCACACGCAACTATACAGCTCGCAAGGCTACGGCCGATTGGGTCCCGAACACAGGTGACTATAGCGAAGAAGCCAGCGAAGGTTGGACTCCCAGCCGCAAAGTTCGCCTTTTCAGGAATCGGCAGGATATCCACTTTGTCTTTCCCGTCCATGAACAAGTCGACCCGGTCCTTGAAAAACAGGGCGTTTCCCTGATCGACTGCCCGATCCCCGTCCATCACTATGGTAAACTGGATGCCCAGCGAACAAGCGAACGCTGGCAGATGTACTATAAAATCGGCGAAAGGAAACTGGAAACGCTCGGTAATGACAAACACGCCCTTAAAGAGATGGCCGTTCAGGCAGGCCTTCTTTCCCGCTGGGACGAAGCGGCTGCTTACTGGCGAAAGTACCTCAAGCAAGCACCGGACTCGCTTGATGCCTACATGAATCTTACCCGCATCATGGCGGAATCCGGTGATTTTAAACAAGCCAATGTCTATGCCCGCAAAGCTGTCCGACTGTCTTCCGATCGCACCGAGCCGCTTTACAACCTGGCATTGAATGAACTCCAATTGGGCCGCGCCAAAGACGCTGTCAAAACGGTCGACCGCATGCTGCAAGCTTTTCCAGATGATGCGGACGGGAATATATTGCGTGCGATTGCCGAGATCTGTGCCGGCAACGAAAGGTCTGGAATTAAACGATACCAAAAGCTGAGCAAACAAATCCCCATCGATTCGATCCTGGCGCGAACCGTGTCCATTCTGTCGTCCATGCGTTCCGCGGGATTAGGGGATTGGATTACCACAACCGTACAGGCCATCGATCATATCGAAGGGCTGCAGGGGGTGGCGACTGCTGTCATCACTTCACCTAATCCATCTCCGGACAATAACCCAGGCAAACGCATACTGAATGGAAACGAAACCGTTGAATATTTCTCGAAAGCTGTTCAAAGTTACGAGAAGGAAAGCTATCCCTCCGCATTGTCAGGCTTGGAAAAAATTTTAGCGAATGATCCCGACCATTGGGCCGCTTATGAACTGCTGGTGGATATTCTGCTGCAATCCGGCCAGGATGCGATTATTAGCGAAAAATTGCGCCCGCTGGAAAAACGCTCAGACCTCCCGGCTCGGATGTTGGCGCTGTTGGGCTGCGGGTACGAGGCTTCCGGTGATCTGGAAAATGCCGCTCGTTTTGTCGATCAAGCCTTAGCCCGCGACGCTGAATGTTCGCGCGCCTGGAACC